>Ga0157380_10002867_pt1 | contig 11706 bp, 16 predicted proteins | sample S35metaG_FD_119757 | JGI IMG/M metagenome (GOLD analysis project Ga0157380, IMG submission 119757) | Switchgrass rhizosphere microbial communities from Kellogg Biological Station, Michigan, USA - S3-5 metaG | ecosystem: Host-associated > Plants > Roots > Rhizosphere > Soil | place: USA...
AAATGCTGCAATACGAACCTTATCAATATACCAGCAACGAATGGAAGTGAATATGTTCAGGCATTTTGAGCGGGTAAGGGCTATCTGCAATCCTGAGCAACAAGTAAAATTGGATTCAATGGTTGTTCGGATGAATAACCGTGTGCCAGGTGGACGCCGTGGAGGATCTCCGCGAACGGAAGGAGAGAAAAAGAATTAAGAGGGGCTTTCTGTTAATTATTGAATTCAACCACAGGTTTTGTTCGTGTATCGCATCTAAAAATAAACAATCAAATTATTTAAAACAGTTTGTATGAAGAACAAATTCTTGCTATTGGCAATTTTAGTTTTCGGATTCGCTACTGTTAATGCACAGGGCGGACCTCCTCAACAGCGTACTGTGGAAGAAAGAGTAAAAACAGTTCATGAAAAACTGGATAGCGCTTTCAAACCAGGTGACGCTAAGCTTAAGGAAATTGACGATATTTTTACTACCTATTACAAGGCGCAGGATAAATTAAGAGAAGAAATGATGTCCGGTGGCACAAGACCAACCCGTGAAGAAATGATGGAGAAAATGAAACCTGCGGTTACGGAAAGAGATGATAAATTGAAAAAAGTTCTTTCTGAAGAACAATTCAAGAAATGGAAAGATGAGATAGAGCCGGCGATGCGTCCTCAGCGGAGACAACAGTAAGGGAAGCTGCGAGCTGTGAGCTATGAGCTTCGAGCGGGTCTCTACGATATTGAAAAGACTTTTGGAATTCTAACACATGTTACAATTCCAAGAGTCTTATTTCTTTTAATATCATTTTAGGTGTTTATGATCACAAGCCTCTGGCTCGTAGCTCGTATCCGCCGCGGCGGATCGCAGCTTCTTCACGATCCCATCCACTCCTTAAACGCCGCCACGCTTTCCTGGCTGATAATGATCTCGTCGGCGATCACTGGTTCCACTTCGAGTAATAATTTGCTTTTAGCATAGGCTTTTATTTTTTTGATAGCGCTCAATTGAATAAGGTACTTACGGTTGACGCGATAAAATTGAACAGGGTCCAGTTGTTTCTCGATATCCGCCAACGATTGATCAAGTATAAACTTCTGGTTTTTATTATCCACCATGCATACCAATTTATGGGTTGCATAGAAATAGGCGATATCCTCTGTTTTGATACTTATATAATCGGTACCGCGTTTTACTAAAAATCTTTTTTTATAAGCAGTAGATGCTGCTGGTCGTTGTTGTTGTAAAAGCAGTTGCTGAAGATTCTGTGAGAAGTATTGTTTCAGCGATCCATATTTCTTTAGCGACGCTTCCAGCTTATCCTGCTTTACGGGTTTCAACAAATAATCGATGCTGTTGTGTTCGAATGCTTCCTGCCAATATTCATCGTAAGCGGTAATGAAAATAATGGGACATGTGATGGTTACCTGTTCGAATATTTTAAAAGAAAGGCCATCACTCAATTCAATATCCATAAAAATTAGGTCAGGCATAGGATATTGTTGCAACCACTCGGTAGCCGATCGTATGTTACTCAAAACAGCCGCAACCTCGATACCATTATTGGTTTTAAGAATGGCCTTTTGTAATTTTTCCGCTGCGGGTTTTTCGTCTTCAATAATAATGGTTCTCATGTCAGGTAATTTTCAGTATGGGTAAGCACACAGTAAACTTGTTATTTTCTTCTTTTATAGTTATTTCCTGTTTTGTTATCAAACGGTAACGTTCATTCAGGTTCTGCAACCCGATTTTTGAGGAGGCTTTACGCAAATCTTTACGTCGAACATCATTGTGAAATATCAATTCGCCCATTTCCCATCCAAGAGTCATTATTAAGGGAGTATTGTCGGAAAACTCGTTGTGTTTAATAGCATTTTCCATTAGTATCTGTAAAGAAATTGGAGGTACCAGGTACTGGTCTAATTCCTGTTCATCAATCTGCACATTCAGTTGTACCGCATTTTCAAAGCGGATCTTTAGTAAGGAAAAATAATCTTGAAGGAATGCTACTTCTTCCCTTAATAATACAAGATCTCTTTTTTTGTTTTGAAGAATATAACGGTATACATCAGCTAAGTTATCATTGAATTGCCTGGCACGAATCGGTTTGTCTTCAATCAGGTACGACAATGTATTCAGTGAATTGAATATAAAATGGGGATCAATCTGGTTCTTTAATGCTTCGAGTTCTGCTTCGGCGCGGGAACGTTCCAATTGTTCTTTTTTCAATTGATCGTTTTCTGTTTGTTTAACCAGGAAAACGGTTTCATACACATGCACCAGGAAAAAGACAGTAATCAATATAATAAGTGACGTTGTTTTTATCACTCCCCAATTTATCACTCCGTGCATAAATAAATTATACCATCCTACCAGCATTAACACAGATACAGGGATCGTATAAAAAGGAATGGTGAGAAGTAACATGATAACTTTTTGTACCGGTTTGTTCAACCAATCAAAATAGGTGCGTAAGGTGAAATGCAAGTAGCGGGTTCCCTGGTAAATAACAAAAGCAAGCAGGATGGTATAGAGATAGCTTAGTTTTATTTGCCAGTGGGTAAATTCACTATGCGGAACCATACCGGTGATCAATGGTATGACAATTCCAAAAAAAGGAATCAGCAGGGCGCGGATACCAATATCATTGATCTGCTCTCGGGAAGCAATCGGTTTTATCGGTGGTATGCCCGGGTTCGTCGCCATTTTAATGGTATTCGTTCGCTCACAGTTGTTCCCTATGAAATTAGAAAATAGTTTAGGATACAAGAATCATTTTTAAAAACCCCAAACATTTTTTATGGACATGAGTACAATCAATTGGTGGGCCGTATTAATAGCCGGACTTTCCGCATTTGTAGTGGGCGGCATCTGGTATTCGCCTGGTTTATTCGGAAGCGCCTGGATGAAAGATAGCAAACTGAATGAAGAGGATATCAAAAAAGGAAATAAAGGGAAGATCTTCGGGTTTACCGCAATCTTCTCACTAGTAATGGCAGCTAATCTGGCCATGTATCTTGCCGATGGTAATTCGACATGCCCGATAGGCTGTTACCAAAAAACAGACCTTGCATGGGGCACAACCGCCGGATTTCTTGCGGGTATCTGGACTTTTTGCGCCATTGCTATCCATAGTTTATTTGAGTTGAAAAGCTGGCGACATATATTCATCAATGGAGGTTATAGCCTGGTGGCACTTACATTGATGGGTGCTATCATTGGATTGTGGCGATAAGCTAAATGATGAATGGTTCAGCGATTCATTCATTGGAGTGGTCTACTCAATAAAAGCATGAAGCAAACAATTCTGTTTCTACTGCTGGCAATACAAGCTGCAGCACAACAAAAACCATGTTCTTCACCTGTTTACCGGCAGTTTGATTTTTGGATCGGTGAATGGGAGGCATTTGCTCCTAATGGACAAAAAGCCGGTGATAGTAAGATCAGCCTGATACTGGACAGTTGTATAGTTTTGGAAGAATGGACCAGTGCAACGGTCACACAAGGAATCCGTTATGCTGGCAAAAGTTTTAATACTTATAATGCGTCCACCAAACAATGGCAGCAGACCTGGGTCGATAATGTTGGTGGCAGTAACGAGTACCTCGAAGGCAAAGGAGGAAACAATAGTGTGGTCTTTAAAACAAGTTCCTTCTCCTATTCAAAAGATACAATGGCTATCCGGCGATTGAGTTTTTATAAACTGTCGGATGATAAAGTGCGCCAGCATGGCGAAATCTCCAAAGACAATGGGAATAGCTGGAGCACGGAATATGATCTTGAGTACCGGCGAAGGAAATGACAGGCGGTTCGTGATTGAGCGGGTCTTTATGTACCTTAAAGAAAAACAAAATGAACCGCCAAAGATTTCTGCAGAATTTCCCTGTAGGTGCAGGGGGACTGCTATTGATGCCTTCAGCTATCATCGCACAAGCTAATCCTAAGCCGGATCCTTTGCCTGCTGAGAAAGTTAAAGAATTTGTTGTGGCGGGTCATAGTGATATTGTTAAAGTAAAAAAATTATTAGAGGAGTTTCCGGGAATATTATATGCTACCTGGGATTGGGGCGGTGGCGATTTTGAAACCGCGCTCGAAGGAGCGGGTCATGTAGGAACAAAAGATGTGGCTAATTTTCTGATTGGGCAAGGTGCGCGTACAAATCTTTTTGTACTTACCATGCTTGGCAAAACGCAAATTGTAAAAGCGTATCTCGATAGCTATCCGGAATACCTGAATGCAAAAGGGCCGCATGGATTTACATTATTGCATCATGCGCAAAGAGGAGGTGAGGACGCAAAAGAATTACTGGATTACCTGCAAAGCAAAGGACTGAAAGAAACAAGAGTAAAAATAGCGTAAGGATTACATCAATTCTATCAACTAAAACAACTACAATATGGCATTTAATAATGCGATCAGCTGGTTTGAAATTGGCACCAGCGATTTAAACAGGGCAACCAAATTTTATGAAACAATATTTGGTGTTACTCTAACACCCCTTGATTTAGACAATATTAAAATGCGCATGTTTCCCCTCGAAAATATGATGACAAACGTTGGCGGAGCAATTGTTGATAGCGGAGGTTTTCATAAGCCATCCGCAACCGATGGACCATTGGTTTACCTGAATGGAAATCCAGATGTACAGAATGTATTGGACAAAGTAGAGGCCGCGGGGGGAAAGATTATGGTGCCCAAAACAATGATCTCTCCTGAATATGGATTTATGGCTGTAATTTTAGATTCCGAAGGAAATCGTATTGGATTACACTCCATTCCCCAATAAATGGTAATTGGTTGCTCATTGATTAATTAACCTAAAATAATACTCAATGTCTGCAGATTGGGATCGTTTTACGGTTCGTATCAATATCAAAAATGTGCCAATAGAAAAACTCTATTGGGCATGGGCCTCCCGCATAGGAATGGAATATTGGTTCCTGCGGTTGAGCGAATACAAAACTGCTTCCGGAAAAGAAAGAAACCCCAATGAGTTGGTAGAAAAAGGAGACAACTATAAATGGCTATGGCATGGATGGCCCGATGAAACCGTGGAGCATGGCGAAATACTGGATTGTAACGGGAAGGACTTTTTTAAATTTAGTTTTGGAAAAGCTGGCAATTGTTTAGTATCCTTGAAAGAAGAAGAAGGAGAAAAAATTGTAGAGCTGCTCCAGGACACTATACCAAGTGATGAAGCCGGCAGGCATATGTGGCATGTAGGTTGCAAAACCGGTTGGACCTTTTATCTTGCAAATATGAAATCTTTGTTTGAAGGGGGAATAGATCTGCGAAACCGGAATGTTAAACTCCAGCATGTTATTAACTCCTAAAATAGTATTATGCTAAAACATCGTACGAGAGCCATCGTTCTTGGATTGGCAATTTTTGCAGGATTGCTAATCGCAAAAATTATCGGAAACAAACCCATAACAATCGAAACTTTAATAGGGCCTCTCGTGGGAGCTTTGGTAGCAGGGCTGGTCGTTTATTTTCTAGGTGGGTCATTGTTAAAGAATAAAAAGGGATGAGATGGCCTATAATGAAAAGCTTGCGGACAGAACACGGGAAATCATTGCACTCACGCATAAGATAACGGAAGAGAAGAAAATGTTTGGTGGACTTTGTTTTATGGTCAATGATAAAATGTGTGTTGGTGTAGAGCAGGAGCGTTTAATGGTACGTCTTGACCCCGCGAAATACGATGAAGTAATTGAGAAAGAAGGATGCAAGCCAATGGACTTTACCGGAAAAGTTATGAAGGGATATGTGTTTGTGGACGCCGACACATTAAAAACAAAAAAACAACTTGCATATTGGGTTGGACTTGCGCTCGAGTATAATAAACTTGCTAAATCCTCCAAAAAGAAAAAGAAGTGAAATTTAATCTGGATAAGTCGTATGAGATCTGGGAAAGAACGCCTTTTGTTTTACGTGGATTATTAAAGGGGCTGGATGATGAGTGGATACAACGCAATGAAGGGCCTGAAACGTTTTCACCTTATGATGTGGTGGGTCATCTCGTACATGGAGAAAAAACGGATTGGCCCGCCCGTATTAAAATGATTCTTGAGAAAGGTACCAGCAGCAGCTTTGTTCCTTATGAGCGATTTGCTATGTACGAGGAAAGTGTTGGTAAAACACTTGAGCAGTTGCTGGACGAATTTGAACTGCTGCGAATGAATAATATGAAATGGATGCGTTCGCTGAATTTATCAGAAGGTGATTTTGATAAAAAAGGAATTCATCCAAAATTCGGGGAAGTAACGTTACGTCAATTGATATCTACCTGGGTTATACACGATCTTACCCATCTTTCACAAATTACAAGGGTAATGGCTAAGCAGTATAAAGAGGAGATGGGTCCCTGGTTGGAATATTTCCGGATCATGAGCTTTTGAACGCGAATTAACGCGAATGAGAAACGCGAATGAACACGAAGAAGAAACGCGAATGAACACGAATGAGAACTAATAAGTGCGAGTGAAGTGGACTGCCAACTAACGAAATAACTGATTTATGCTTGTTGAAGATATTCAGAAGATATGTAAAAAACTTCCACATACAACCGAAGAGATTAAATGGCAAACGCATCTGTGTTATTGTATTGGAGGGAAAATGTTTATGGTTGTTAATCCCGATGGCAACCCAGTGACCGCATCATTTAAAACGAGTGACGAAGATTTCGCAGAACTACCCGAAAGGGATGGTTTTATTCCTGCACCTTATATGGCAAGACATAAATGGATATATGTCGATACCATCAATCGCCTTTCTACAAAACATTGGGAAGAATACCTGAAGAAAGCGTATGCTATTGTGGCGGCAAAACTACCCGCAAAGACAAGGAAAACCCTGGGAATAGAATAAGTCAAAAACAGAAGGTAAATGATGGGACTTGATAAAATTGAACGAGATTAATTCATTCTCACGCATGTGGGTAAGTGTTTGGTCACTGATAGGTAAATTGTCTATTATTTACTAATTCTTGTTACCTTAATAGTTACCAAACTAACAAACTAATGAGAAAGTTTTATCTTTTGCTATTTGCATACTATGCCTCACATTCCACATTTGCACAACAGAGCGTCGGTATCGGCACCAATACGCCTGAATACAAATTACACATTCTTAATCCTACCGGGGAATCGTCATTGGGAATAAATGCAACCGGTACTGCAACGGTTTCCTTATTGAATCTAAGTATTGACAACAGGGCTGACGGGAACGCGCTCCTTTTATTAAAGTACAGACCAGGGGTTGCGGGAACTTTTGCAGGTATTCCCAGGTCTAATCTCTCAATTCTTGCTGCAGATGCTGGAGCGGGTGCTTTACTAATCAGTACCAACCAAAACTCTGCTATGCATTTTGCAACTAATGTTACGGAACGCATGCGGCTAACGGGGAATGGTTTACTGGGGATCAATACAGTTAACCCCGGCAGCTTACTACAAATCGACAGCAGGGCGGATATTCCCGTAAGTATGAGTGTAAATGACAATCAACCTACTGGAGGAAGAGCCGGTATTGTGGCGTCGATCCAAACCACTACAGCTCTTTCATCAGCCATCAGCGGTTCTACATCCGAAGGCTTTGGTTTTTCCGGGGTGGAAGCGGTGACTTATGGTATATTAGGCTTAAGCGGAAATAATGGTTACGCGGTTGCCGGATATTCGATTGGTTCTACAGCTCTTCGCGGTAAGTCGCTTACCGGAAATGCATTGCATACTACAGGAAATATTAGATTACAGGGAATAGGAGAAGGAGTGGGAAGAGTATTAGTGAGCAACGCATCCGGAGATGCAACCTGGCAACCTTTCAGCGGAACGCATAATCATCTTGGAGAAACCTGGACAGGCGATGTAATAAACGGGCTGACAATTCAAACTACCCATGATGAGAATTTCACAGCCGCATTTACTGCCACTGCATCCGCTGATGGAACACAGAATGTTCGTGGAATTGTAGGATCGGCTGCAGGAGTAAATGGTGTTGGAGTATGGGGCGCGAATACAAAAAACGGAACAGCACCGGGTTTTCCGGGTAGTGGAATCGTTGGCACTTCCAATGCCGGACCTGGAATCTATGGCTCTGCCTATACAGGTTATAGTGTTTTTGGTTTTAAGGGAATCTCTTCCACTTTTACCGGAACGGTTGCACGGTTTGAAAATCAGAATACAGCAAATACTTCTGCTGTAGTCGAAGTGGTAGCAGCAGGTAATCAACCTGCAATGGATATTCGTAATGGTATGATAAAAGTGAGTGGAACGGCGGGAAATAAAACTGCTTTTATAGTCACTTCTGTTACGGGTGCGGGGGGAAATACCTCTGGGAATGTAACGTTGGTAACTTATAATGGAATGTCCAATACGGATATAATATTATTGACCCATAACTGGCAAGGAACTTATATTGGAGCTATTGGAATTTATTGGAATGGCAGCCAATGGGGAATTTTCCGGGAGGATGGAGCCGTTATGCCTAACAATGAAAAATTCAATGTATTGGTGATAAAACAATAACGATCCTTAATATGTAATATACCGTTTAGCAAAAAAGATATATTCTTTTTGAACCTAACTATCGGGATTCTATACTTGTAATTCCCTAAAATTCGAGAATACAGGTTGGGATTTAACAAGGAGATGATGGGCTTGATAAAAATTATAAGGAATTAATTCTTTCTCGCGCAGACATATATGTGTAGGGTCACTGACAGGGTAATTGTCTAACATTATGCCCTTATTATCATAACAGTGACCAAACTTACACATATATGAGAAAGCTTTATCTTTTGCTCATTGCATTCTATGCCGGGCATTCAACATTTGCACAACAAAGCATCGGTATCGGCACAACTACGCCCGAATACAAATTACATATTCTTACTTCTACCGGCGAGTCTTCATTGGGGATAAATGCAACTGGTACAGCAACGGCTTCTTTATTGAATTTGAGTATTGACAACAGGATTGACGGGAACGCGCTGCTTATATTGAAGTACAGACCAGGGGTTGCAGGTAATTTTGCAGGTATACCCAGATCCAATCTCTCCATACTTGCCGCAGATGCAGGCGCGGGTGCTTTATTAATCGGCACCAACCAAAACTCTGCTATGCATTTTGCAACAAATGCTACGGAACGCATGCGGCTTACCGGGAATGGTTTACTGGGAATTAATACGGCAAGTCCTGGTGCCCTATTGAGTATAGTAGGCAGGTCGGATATTCAAGTAGGTATGAATGTGTATGACTCTCAGCCGACCGGAATAAGAGTTGGTGTTGTATCACATATTGAAAGCACTACTGCTACTTCTGCAGCCATCAGCGGCTTAACTTATGAAGGCGTTGGTGTTTCTCCGATTGAATCGGTGACGTATGGTATTTTAGGTTCAAGCGGATTTGGCGGTTATGCAGTAGCTGGATATTCGATGAGTTCTACTGCTCTTCGTGGCAAGTCGAATACCGGCAATGCATTGCATACAACAGGAAAACTAAGATTAGAGGGAATAGGAGAAGCAGCGGGAAAGGTTTTAACCAGCAACGCATCCGGCGATGCAACCTGGCAATCTATAGGTGGAACACATAACCATCTCGGAGAAATCTGGACAGGCGATCAAATAGTCGGACTAGAGATTCAAACTACTCGTGATGATTTAACCGCCATAGCCATAATGGGCACATCAACCGGCGACGGAACACAAAGTGGTCGTGGAGTTTATGGAAATGCTGCTGGAATATATGGCATTGGAGTCTGGGGTGCGAATACAAAAAACGGATCACCCTTCGGTTATCCAGGTTCCGGAATCGTTGGCACTTCCTCAGTTGGACCAGGTGTTTTTGGTTCATCCTATTCTGGGTACAGTATTTTCGGTCTTAAAGGTTCCGCTTCCACAAATATCGGAGCGGTGGCAAGGTTTGAGAATAATAACGCAGCAAATTCATCTGCTGTAGTCGAAGTGGTAGCAGCCGGTAATCAACCTGCAATGGATATTCGTAATGGTATGATAAAAGTGAGTGGAACGGCGGGAAATAAAACGGCTTTCACTGTTACGTCTGTTACGGGTGCGGGAGGAAATACCGTAGCAAATGTAACAACGTTTACATATAATGGGGCTTCCAATACGGATATAATTTTATTGACCCATTATTGGCAATCAAACTATATTGGTGCGATAGGTGTTTATTGGACCGGTACCCAATGGGGAATTTTCCGGGAGGATATAGCCAATATGCCTAATAATGAAAAATTCAATGTACTCGTGATAAAACAATAACAATTCTTACATTATAATATCCCGTTTGACAAAAATGATAGGCACTTTTTGAACCTATCGGTTGGACTTCTATCCATGCTGTTCCCTAAATTCATTTATGTACAATGTTGCTTTCTGTAGCAAATATTAATCTGTTGATACAAAGGAAATGGGAGTTTGTAGGAGAATTTAAAACGGATATTCAATAAAATCTGCGCTTTTCAGTAGCTGTAGCAAGCCGTTTATAACTTTATCTATCTATTCCATTCTTTCTTTTTGTAAATTATCTGTCTAAAACAATCTATTATGAAGAAGTCGCTGTTATTATCGATGATGATTATTACTGCAATTACTGCCAGTGCTCAATTGGCTGATACACTAAAGGCTCAATTTATTAAAGATTGGGAAAGAGCCAAGGCCTATACAAAAGAATACCTCGATGCAATGCCAAAAGATAAATATAGTTTCAAGGCACAGGATAGCATCAGATCCTTTGCTCAACAAATGCTTCATTTAGCGCAAGGCAACGTTGGACTGAGTGCAAATGGAACTGGAAAAGAAAGAATCTTTCAGGGAGGTCAACTGGAAACCAGGGCATCAGCACAAGCACCAGACTCTGTTAATTATTATGTAATGGCTAGTTACGATTTTGTCATCGAAGGGATTAAAAATTTGGATGCAAGCAAGTTTCTTGAACGAACTGGTCGCGGTAATTTTATGGAAACAAGAATGACCTGGATATTAAAAGCGTTCGAGCATCAAACGCATCACCGCGGACAAACTACTATTTATATCCGGCTGGTAGGTATTAAGCCTCCGAATGAAAAGTTGTTTTAACTAAAACCTGTGAGGTCTCACAAAATAAATGTAAAATCTAAAATTTAGAATATAAAATGTAAAAGGGTTCTCAGAATTAAGGACCCTTTTACATTCAAAATTTTATATTTTACATTTTACATTTAATCAGGAAACTGAGACTTATCTATATTCGGCACAATCCTCAACGCATTCTTATAATACACTTTCTTAAGTATGGCATCCGGCAATCCCATTCCATACATGGCCCAGAAGGCATGGTATTTTTTATGATAAGGAAAGTATTCGTCTTCAGTTTCCAATACACGGAAATAAGTGGCATATTCTTCCGGCACCCAACTGTCTTTACCGAATAATATTCTATCCTGGTATTTGGTAAAAAATTGTTTTGCCATCTTGGGTTGGCGACCTAATTCCGCAATTACGGCTCCAAACTCAACTACTACATTTGGTAACTCATCAAGCAATTGACCGAGTTTATCAAGGTTATTGGGATACCATCCGAAATGCGCTGCAATAAAAGTGGTTTGGGGGTTTTTCTTAAACAACTGATGCTGTTCTTCGATCAACGTTTCAAATGGAACAGGATTCTCTGGTCCCCGTTTACGATTAGGATGCGAAGTAATTTCAATCCAACGTTCATTATGTTCAT
>Ga0157380_10002868_pt1 | contig 11704 bp, 10 predicted proteins | sample S35metaG_FD_119757 | JGI IMG/M metagenome (GOLD analysis project Ga0157380, IMG submission 119757) | Switchgrass rhizosphere microbial communities from Kellogg Biological Station, Michigan, USA - S3-5 metaG | ecosystem: Host-associated > Plants > Roots > Rhizosphere > Soil | place: USA...
AACGTCGAGCGCCTCGCGAACGGCGTCGAGATGAAAGCGGATGATTTTTGGTGTAACGCGAACCGAGGGAATGCGACGCTTGCGCGCAAGACGACGGACAGTCGATTCACTAACCTGCAAAACTTTCGCAAGCTGACGAGCAGTGAGAAACTCTTCGCGCTCTTCCATGGTGTTAGATGGGATTAATCCTAGCGCAACGCATCATTTCCAACAAAACATAAAACAAGTGACAAGTGACAAGTATCGAGTGACGAGTGACAAGTAGTAAATCTGCTAGTGCCTAATCGTTGCCACTCCCTTGTCACCTATCACTTGTTACTTGTCACAGGTACCTTGTTACTTCCTACGTTGCGGGTTGAACTCCACCCAGTTGTTCCCTTGTTTCACGTAGATACGCGGCTGACGAATCGGAAACCTGGACCTGAAGGCGGGATTGCTCGCCAGGAAACGGTTGATTGTTGCTGAGTCGCCCGTAGCTACCCGCCACTTGCCCTCTTCGCGCACGAGGTATTGCTGTACGACGATTTTGCCTTCAGCGCTAATCGGTGCAAGGACGCGCCCGTAAAGCACCGTATCAACCACAGCCATGTCCTTCGACACGCGTACCTGGCCAACGTCCATGCTATCGAGCGCGTACATGTCCTGAGCGCGTTTTAGCGAGTTAGCGAAACGCTCGCGCGACATCCGCGTGCGCGACGAAGAGGGAAGCCAGTCGTAAAGGGAGTTGTAATCGTGTGATTTGAGTTGTTGGAAGACTTGCTGCACGGTGTTGCGAACTTCCGCTTCATTAGCCGCGCGAGCTACATTCGGAGTCAGCAGCAGCAACGCGCCAAAAACTATGCCCACCAGTCTTGTCCTATTGATCTTCATTGCTATCAGTTTCATTTTTCTCTTCAGCGGTTGCATCTCCGGCATTAAGAGTTTTTTGAACTTGGGTTCGATAGTTCAAAAACCAGGCGACCATGCCGATTACCGCCACCACAAAAGCCGCGTCGAAGTTGCCACGCAACAGGAAGACGGCCGCGACCGTGATGCAACATCCGGCGATGACTAGCCAGACTGTATTCACTTAATCGTTACCGGAATTACTACGTCGATTGCGCCGGGGGGATAACAGAGCTTGTCGTCGCAAGCCTGGACGTTCAGCTTAGCCTGGAGGTTGCGCTGTCCTTTCGGGGCAGCCTTGTCGGCATTCAGCATGACCTTCAACTGTGTCTCCCCTTCGTAAACTCTGAGAGGCTGTTCGGCAAAGGCGAACTTCTTCACCTGAGGGTTGGGATAGTAAATATAGTCAACGAAGATCTCGGGCGTGTCCTGCAAGTCCAATTCGGTCGCCTTTAGATAGTCAAAACTCGCAGGATTAGCATTGATGTGGTATCCGCTCTGTGTATTGACCTTGATTGTTGCTTCATTCGACTGACCGCTCGGAATCTCAACTGGAGTCACCGAAACCTTAACGACAGTTTCGGAAGAAATCCTGGGTGCCTCCGGCGAAGGCGCAGGTCCCGAGTTCTGACCAGTCTTGGAACAACCTGCCAGGACCAATAACACGAGACCGGTAACGAGTGTGAGCTTTAGGCGAGTCATTTTTGTCCTAAAATTAATCGGAGTCAGAAGTAGGGACTGATCCAGAGAGTTGCATTCGTTTGCTTCGACGATAGATGAAGCGAGCTAAGAGCACTCCCGGAAGAATAATCAAAACGAGAATTGGAATCATCACGATTACAAAACGGATCAGAAACAGCACTATCGCTCCCGCAACAGTGATGCTGTCGGCTACGGCTTCTCTGATGTTTCTGCCAAATCCTGAAGTGCTTACAACAATCGGAGTCGGAGTCTGCAGGTTAACTGTTATTGTGGACAGGGTGGCCCGGTTTTCCAGAAACCGTTTGCGGCCTTCGAGCTTCTCAATTTCCGTCCTGACGTCGGCAATCTGCCGTTGCACTTCCAAAGCATCTGCCACTTTGTTGGCCTGCTTCATGATCTCGAGAAACTGTAGCTCCAGGGCTTTTTGTGTCCTGATGCGAGCCTCTAGATCGATGTACTCCTCAGTAACATCCTGTCCTGTGGCTTTCTCCTGAATTACGCTCGTGCCTTGAGAGCGAATCTCGTTCAAAGCAGCATCGAATTGCTGAGCGGGAATACGCACGACAACATTGACGACCAGATCCTGCTTTCCCTCACTTTGCCGCTGCTTCGACTCGGACAGGACTACAAATCCGCCGAGCGATTCTGCTATCGACGTGATCTTTCGCTGAGCGGTACCGGGATCTGAAACTTCCAAGGTGAGTTCGGCGTTCCGAAGAATCTTGCGATTCATCGCCTCCGCCACGGATTGAGAATCCTGTGCTTGAGTAAGGGAAACCTGCTGCATTCGGACCTGGGGTTCAGAATCAGCCCGCCGGGACTCCGCAGTTGTTGCAGTCGAATCAGACGGCTTGCCCTGAGACGACTCCGGGGAAGAGCGTTGCAATGAACTACCACAGCCCGCCATCACGAGTATCGAGAGGACGAAAATCGGGAGCTTGATTGTTTTCATGGTTAGCCTCTTAAGATCAGGAATGCTACACCTTGAGAACGTTATGAATTCCACCCTCTTGCACGGTTAGGAGGGGAAGCGACGCCTCCATCCTCATCGGATTGTCGAGAATTCTACTCGCCGCCGGCAGCTTCCTTCTTGTCTTCGGGCTTCTTGATGCCGAACTTCTCCAAACGATACTGCAGGGTGCGAAAGGTAAATCCGAGCAGCTTCGCAGCCTTGGTGATGTTGTAGTCGGTTTGTTCCATGGCCTGAGTTAGCAGATCTCGTTCTACTTCTTCAAAGTTGATTCCCTCAGCGGGCAGTTTGAAGGCACCCTCAGCGGCGGGGCTCGCTTCCTGTCTGACCTCAAGCGGCAAGTCTTCAATTGTGATTTGATCACCTTCACACAGCAGAATCGCTCGCTCAATGGCTGACTCTAGCTGCCGCACATTGCCGGGCCAGGTGTAGTCCTGCATCACCTTTCTGGTCTCGGAAGTGAGTCCCCGCACCAGACGCGAGGTGTTGCGGGTATGTTTCTTCAGGAAGAAGTCGATAAGGACAGGAATGTCTTCGCGTCGCTCACGAAGCGGTGGCACATCGACGGAGAGAACGTTGATCCGATAGTAAAGATCATCTCTGAAACGACCGTCGGCTACCATCGCGCGCAGGTCGCGGTTCGTGGCGGCAATCACGCGAACATCGACGGCAATCTCATGTGTTCCGCCGACGCGCCGGATCTTTCGCTCCTGAAGCGCGCGCAGGAGTTTTGCCTGCATCGCTACGTCGAGTTCAGCAATCTCATCGAGGAACAACGATCCCCGATCAGCGATTTCGAAAAGTCCCTTCTTATCTGCGTGGGCGCCTGTAAACGAACCCTTCTCGTGGCCAAACAGTTCCGACTCAAGCAGGTTCTCATTAATGGCGGCGCAATTAACTGCCTGGAACATCTCCTGAGCTCGAGGCGATTGATTATGAATAGAACGCGCAATCAATTCCTTTCCGGTTCCTGATTCACCACGAATCAAAACCGTCGAATTTGACCGCGCAACTTTCAGGATCATCCGTTTGACAGCTTCCATTTTGGGCGAAGCCGATATGATTTCCACGTCAATCGCATCCAGCTTATCGAGGGCGCGATTGATGGTGGCGAGCAATGCGTCTTTGTCATACGGCTTCTCCATGTAGTCAAAAGCGCCGCGACGTAATGCTTCCTTTGCAGACTCAATGGATCCGTGTGCTGTCAAAAGAATGACAATGATCGAAGAATCAAGCCCCAGCAGGTGCTGCAGCAATTCGATGCCGTCCATTCCGGTCATCTTCAGATCCGTCAGGGCCAGATCGAAACGCCGCTCTTTCGCAAACTTGATCGCGGCCTCGCCCGACGATGCAGTGGTCACATCGTAGCCTTCGCCCGTGAGAATCATTTCCAGGATCTCTCGTTGCGACTTTTCGTCATCTACTACCAGGATGCTTTTGCGCGCCATGTTGAACTCCAAAGAGACGGGGAGACAGGGTGATTGTGAGACGCGGTGAATCGAACTTCCTTAGGAAACCTCTCCGCGTCCCCGGGTCCCCTGATCCCCCAGTCCCTGGTTCCTCCTCATGCTGTTTCCGGTTTCACCGGTAAGATTATCGTAAACGTCGTACCGCTACCTTGCTTCGAATGCACACTAACCGTGCCGCCGTGGTCTTCAACAGCTTTCCTGACAATTGCCAGACCCAGGCCCGTACCTGTGTCTTTAGTCGAATAGTAAGGCTCGAACACCTTGGAAATGTCTTCGGGGGCGATCCCCTTTCCGGTGTCGATCACGTCTACTCGCGCTCGTTCACCTGCTTCACTGGAAAGTTTGATCACAATGTTACCACCACCACCATCGATCGCCTGCAGACCGTTAATCACAAGATTCGTAAACACCGACCGCAATGTATCTTTGTCAGCGAGAATAGTTGGTAACGCGCTATCGACTTCGATGCTCGTCTCGATTCCATTCTCCGCCGCCTGCGCTTCAATCATTCGCAAGGCGTCTTCTGCTTCAACGCGCAGGTCGACCTGTTGGAAATCTAATGTCGAGGGCCGCGAGTATTTCAAAAAGTCCGTAATGTGACGGTTAATTCGAAGCACTTCAGCTTTGAGTTGCGTCGCCAGTCTCTGGAAAGTTTCCTTCTTAACCGGATCATCCGGCGCGAACGATGAACGCAGATGGTCGAGGGTTAGATTGATGTAATTAAGAGGATTGCGAATCTCGTGGGCAATTGCGGCTGCGAGTCTGCCAACAACCGCTCCTTTCTCAGCCTCGTGGAGCTGGGCCTCTAGTTCGCGAGCGCGTGCCAGTTGCGCTGTCATCTCATTGAACGCCGACGCAAGCTGTCCCATTTCATCCTGCCGTTCTGCAGGCACACGGAAACTAAAGTCTCCTCCCGCGATCTTCCGCGACGCCACGGAAAGAAACTTGATTGGTCTGGTGAATCTCCACAGAAAAACCCCTGTCACCAGGGTTGTGGCTAGCAGAAGCAGAAGCGTGTAGAAGGCTGAACGCGAAGCCTGACGTTGGAGGATGTTTGTAAGCGTATTCGCCGAACCGAGAACGACGATCACATAACGACGTCCTTTGGTTGTTTCGAGCGGAAAATAGAATGCGCCGGGTTCGCCAGGTTTTGGAGGTGCTGAAGCTGTGATCCAGCTCGGTAGGTTTTGGCTCTCGTCTGGCAACTCGACGGCGGAGCTCAAGGGCGGCAGAGGCACATCAGTAATGCGAACATAGCGGACACTTTTGTCTTCGTTTTCAGTCGGCGCGTAATCTCCAATCAGGCTGTCCTGAACCATCCCGTCGGTATCAACTACCATCACGTTCTTAACGCGGCCCTCTTTCTCATCGAGTAAAGGAACGCGCAGATTGTTTCGCAACTCATCCAGATACTTTGTGCTGAAGATACTGTTCACGCCGAGCGCGACACCCGCCATGATCGCTTGCTCCTGTTCGACAATCACTTGTGCGTTGCTCTGAATTGCGCGGAGGTTTACGTAATATTGGACGCCAAGAGTCAGCCCCAGCATCACCGCCAGAAGGAGCAATAACCGAGCACGAAAGCTGTTTAGAATCCCTGAAATCTTCATTCGAGGTTGAGCCCTGGCCGCAAACAGGGAGCTGAAACCCTAAGTAATGACGTACCGCCAGCTTAGCTCACGTGAAAGGGCATTCCAAATCGTCTTAACAGTTTGTGTACAAAAGGTTACTTTTTTGTTGCCGCTGACCTTGGCTGATGCTATATTTGCACTCGGTCTCGTTTGAACTGTCCCCAGGGACCGCCTTAAGGGAATTCTCCCACCTCAAGTTGCAGAACTAGGGTCGCCACAACCGGAAGTTTGTGAGACGACGGAATTGAAATTTTTTGAGAGAGCGTTTTCAGGGCTCTCAAGACTGCAAATCAGGAGTTTTTACGAGGAGGGTGAGCCGTCAGTTTGAATCTTTGGAGAAAGCCCCAGTAGTACTCGGCAAGCTTGCCGCCGTTGAGCCTGATTCCTAGAAAGGTAGAGACCCGCATGAAACACAACACCCGTTCCGTTGCTTATCGTTTTCCCCGGTCCTTTATTAGCCCGCGATTTGTTCTAATTCTACTTATTCTTATACCCCTGGCATTTTCAACAGAGACCTTCGGCAAACGACGCGCATCCTCGTCAAGAAAAGCAACCCCCAGTAAGTCCACTCGCGGTAAGTCGGCTCGTGCAGAACGCGGCAGGAAGATGACGGCTCGCGAACGTCGGTCATCGCGTCGAGAGAGATACTCAGCAAGAAACAGTCGCCGCGGAAGATCACGGGCCACAGCGCGCCTCTCGAAAAGGGAAATGCGCCAGCGACGTCATCAGATTGCTCGTGAACAAACCTCTTCACTGAAAGCACTCGAACGACGACTCCGTCGTCCGCTAACCAGGCGCGAACGCACCGCTGAACTGCGCCGGATTGAAGCGCGTCATCGCCGAGACACACTCGCCGCTCGTCGTCGTGCTGAAGCTGCACGCCGTGCCGCAATCGCCCGCCAGCGCGCGCTCGAGCAATCATGGCGCGACGAGGTCCAGGCTCTCATCAGCCGAGACGACACAACGGGTGAAGATATGGAAGTGCGACAGGCCGCCGTCAAGGCACTTGGCAATCACATCGGAACCGTTGTCGTGATGGATCCCCAAAGCGGACGGGTCTATTCGATCGTTAATCAGGAGTGGGCGCTTCGCCGCGGTTTCAAACCCTGTTCTACGATCAAGCTAGTTACAGGCGTGGCCGGATTGGGAGAAAAAGTTATCGATCCCGCCAATACAGCTGCCGTTTCCGAGAGATACAACATTGACCTTACCGATGCGCTTGCCTATTCGAACAATACTTACTTTCAGCAGGTTGGCGGCCGCGTAGGGTTCAACAAGATGATGAATTACGCGCGCGAGATGGGCCTGGGTGAGAAGACTGGTATCAACGCACCAAATGAATTCTCGGGCCGCTTGCCGTTTGAAAAGACCGGCTTTGCTTTGAATCGCATGTCCTCTCATGGCGACGATTTCGAGGTAACCGCGTTGCAGCTCGCAACTCTGGTTTCAGCGATGGGTAACGGTGGCCACCTGCTCGTTCCGAGCGTGCCGCGCACTCCACAGGATGCCGCAAAGTTCAAAGGAAAAGTTCGAAGAGAGATTCCAATTGAACCCGAAACCTGGCGGACCATGGTTCCCGGAATGGTGGGAGCCGTAAACTATGGCTCAGGCAAGAAAGCGTACGACCCCCTGCAAACGGTGGCCGGCAAAACTGGGACCTGCATCGGGCAAGGTGGATGGGTAGGACTTTTCACCTCTTATGCTCCGCTCGCGAATCCGCGTCTGGCTGTGGTTGTGATTGGTCGCGGTCCTGACGCGCGTGGTCACTTCCCGGCAGCGGTCGCCGGAAGAATTTATCGGGAACTGAACGGTCGATTTGGAACGCCTGTGAATCTTCAGTTTGCCAAGGCGCCAGATCCGAGCGCGACTGATCCAAAGGCTGCCGAGTTAAACGAAGAGGATAAGGACGCTGCTGCGGAAGAGGCTGCTGAACAGGAAGCCATCGAAGTTCAGGCCAATGCCGAAGCGTCGCTTTCCGAGACTGAACAGACTCCTGACGCACCTGCGCCGGCAGCGCCCAAAACCATTCGAACAGACGCCGCTATCAAGAGTCCCGTAAAGCGCGTGCTGATGCCGATCGAACGCCATAATCCTGATTCACAGAAGAACGTTGCGAAGCCGGTCGCGACTCCGAAGCTCAGTCCTCCTGCAGTTAAGACTGCGTCGCCGACAGACACGCGACCGCGTCGGACACAACCAAATTAACTCTGTGACTGCAACCTAGTTGCAATCCGGAAAAACCAATAAGCGCCGGAGACCCGTATTTGAAGTGGTCCCCGGCGCTGTTGTTTTGTGCAAACTTGTCATCCGTTAATTAAGAGCCTTTGCGCCTTGACACACCTGCGACACTTGCAGGAATATTGCGGGCGTTCATTACAAGGCGTCCGTTCCACCAGACCCGACATTTACCCACGCCCCTGAGGTTCTCTTCCTCGAGATGTCAGATCGGCAACCGGCCTTTCGACGTATGCATCTCACTTGTCGCGCTGGTGCGACCCTGGAAAGTCGCTCGTGGCCCCTGAGTTATGAATGGCAGAAAAGATCTTGGAGGTTGGGAACAAACGAATGAAAAAACTTATTGAGTTGATTGCGATAGGCGCCACGGTCGCCGTGCTCGCTCTTCCACCCGTTGCGAATGGATTGAGCAAGCCGGAGACAGCGCAGGATCAATGTACACCTGAGAACAAGCTTGCCTGGTACAACGATTTTCGCCAGAACTTTAAGGGAGACACGGCGAAGGCAAATGAGTTGGCGAAGAAGTGGTTGGCGTGCCCCGAAGCTGCAGGCGAAGAGCAGCAAGCAGCCTATCTGAAAAACTTTGTCACCCTTTATGAAAAAGCGACGCGCAAAGATCGCATCACTGATTTTGTTTACACAAAAAAGGACTACGCCAAGGCTTTCGAACTTGGAAAACAGATCCTCGTGGATGAGCCAGAGAATTTGAAGGTTTTGATCGACCTGGCTTATGCCGGCTACGCCTCAAACAACCCGTCGTACAGCGCCGACACGATGACTTACGCCAAGAAGGCGATTCAGTTGATCGAATCAGGCAAAGCTCCCGACGCCTGGAATCCCTACGTCAGTAAAGATGAGGCCTTGGGTTATCTGTATAACGCTGTGGCTTCGCTAACCGTTCAGAAGGATCCCGCTGAGGCGCTCAAATCCTTACTCAAGGCCGCGCAGTTCGAGGGTAAAATCAAAAAGCTGCCCACGACCTTTGCTAATATTGCAGGTGCCTATAACGATGGACCGTATGCGAAGTTGTCTGCCGACTACGAAGCAAGGTTCAAGGGCAAGGACGAAACCCCTGAAAGCAAGCTGGCCCTCGAGAACATCAATCAGACGATGGACCGAATGATTGATGCCCTCGCTCGCGCCGTCGCGCTTGCGGGCAATGACGCAGCATACGCAGCTTACAAGAAAGGCTGGATGGAGACGCTGACTGGCTGGTACAAGTTCCGCCACAACGATTCCGATGCCGGCCTCAATGAAATGATCAGCAGCATCCTGTCGAAACCGCTTCCGCCGGAACCGACACCGCTAACGGCCCTGCCGGTCTCGGCCAGTACCGCGGGTGAAGGAACGCCCGCGACGGGAACCACGACAGCGTCGGGTGCTCCAGCTGCTGCAGGGACGGCAGCCAAGCCCACTGCGACGCCGGCTACGGGAGTGCAAAAGCCGGCAACCACAACTACACCGACCACTCCGGCTCCGAACACAGCAAACAATGCGACAACGCCTGCGAAGCCCACTGCCGCCAAACCGAAGCCGAAACGGAACCATCGACCGTAAGAGTTAGTTCAACCTCCAGATCAAATGCCGGAAGCTTTGTCGTACTTCGACGCTGCTTCCGGCGTTTTGCTAGAATCAGATCGCATTGAAAACTCCCGCCAACAATTCTCCCGCCTGGGAACTTCTGGAATCGACGCTTGGTTACAACTTTCGCAATCGAGCGCTGCTTGAACGCGCGATGACCCATCGCTCATGGGCGCACGAGCAAGTGGCCCCTGGCAATGAAGAGCAGGCGCGTCAGCTCCATAACGAAGCCCTTGAGTTTCTCGGTGATTCGGTCCTTGGGTTGATTGTTGCCGACTATCTTTGCCGGGCTCATCCCGAAGTGACCGAGGGCGAACTGTCGCGCATGAAGCACCGGCTCGTGAGTGCGCCAACCCTTGCCCGTGCATCCCTGCAATTGGGTCTCGGCGACTTTCTGCGATTTGGTCGCGGAGAAGAGAAGAGCGGCGGGCGCAACAAGGACGCGCTTCTGGCCGATGTTCTTGAGGCAATTACCGGCGCCATTTTTCTCGATGGAGGACTGCCGGCAGCAACTGACTTTGTTCTGCGCGCCATCGGCGACGAGATGCAAAGCGCGAATCCCACATCTGCGGCGGAAGCGGACTTCAAAACGATGCTGCAGGAGAAACTGCAGGCGGAACGGCGCCAGGCACCGCGCTACAAGGTCGTCGAAACCCTCGGCCCGCCTCATCGACGCACGTTTCGCGTGGAAGTGAGCTGGGACGAAGGAAATGTTTCCGGTGAAGGTCGTTCAATCAAAGGAGCAGAGGTCGCCGCCGCTAAACTGGCTCTCGAAGCGATGGGAGAACAAGAAACGGCGGAACAGGCCTAAGTGCGAAGGACAAAGGCCCAAGAACTGCAACCTTGACCATCTTCAACAACGTATCTACGATGAATCTTAGCGACCTAGTTAGTCCAAGCCGGCCGCGGGAGGGCGGGTCGCAGCGAAGGTATCTAAGGATCTAATGAGTAGCAAGCTTACCGAAACAAAAACTGCTAAACCCGAGAGCGCGACGGAGACTAAGCCTCGCGCCTTTTCTTTCGCCCGCCTGTTCAATCGCAACGGTCACAAACCGGCTCCTGAAGAGACGAAGCCCAAGGGGCCACCAAAATCAGTCTGGCGCGAGTACTTTGAATCCGCAGTTGTGACGGTGATCATGGCGATGTTTGGTATGACCTTCATCGTCCAGGCGGTGAAGGTGCCCACCGGATCGATGCAGAACACAATCACGATTGGCGACCACCTGCTGGTCAACAAGTTCATTTTTGCTCCCGGTGATTCTGCGCCCTTTCTACCCCAACGGGAGATTCGACGCGGCGACATCATTGTCTTTAAGTATCCCGGCAACATTTACGATCCCAAGAGCGACTATGAACGTTCAGACAACAAGCCGATAGTTACAAACTACGTGAAGCGTGTGATTGGCCTCCCCGGCGACACACTCCGTCTCGACGGGCGCAGCGTTATAGTCAACGGTCAACCGCTGCCAGAACATCAAATCGAGGCAATCGATCACAACCGAAAGGACCCGCTCGAGATCAGAAATGCGCCGCCGCGCAAAGACGGACAAACGTATGATGTCTATTACAGTCCTGATTTTGTCGATGATGACTATCCGATCTTCGAACACGAAGGGAACGGGAAGGAGATCGTGGTTCCGCCTGGGAAATACTTTGTGATGGGCGACAACCGCAACAACAGTCAGGACAGTCGCTACTGGGGCTTCGTCCCACGCGAGTATGTCATCGGACGGGCGATGTTCGTGTATTGGTCTTACGACGAGAGCGCGCCGCAGGAAGGGAATCCCATCGTGCTCTTCTTCAAAACCACTCGATGGAGACGCACCGGGACGATGGTGAAGTAGCGGCGGCGTTTTGGTGAACGAAGGTTACAATAATGAAGTTGAGTGGTGCTGGGCGGTCCTTCATAATAACGGGTTTAGCTTTCATAATATTTTATTTTCTCGTCAGTCTCTATGGGCTCTCTGCTAAGGGGCTGCGAATTGGCACTCTACTTTTGTATGTGGGCATCGTCCTGTTCATCGTCGGGCTTACGTTGCGTTTAGCAAGACCTCGTAGCTGACAAGCGCTACACTGAGATCTTTAACTTCGTGACTTGAGACCTGAGACTTGAGACCTGAGACTTTATTGTTCCGCATTCCTCATTCATAATTCCGCATTCCTATTTTGGCGGGGTAGCTCAGATGGTTAGAGCGTGGGATTCATAACCCCAAGGTCGGCGGTTCGATCCC
>Ga0157380_10002871_pt1 | contig 11701 bp, 11 predicted proteins | sample S35metaG_FD_119757 | JGI IMG/M metagenome (GOLD analysis project Ga0157380, IMG submission 119757) | Switchgrass rhizosphere microbial communities from Kellogg Biological Station, Michigan, USA - S3-5 metaG | ecosystem: Host-associated > Plants > Roots > Rhizosphere > Soil | place: USA...
GCGAAGAATTTGCCTCCGGGGAAGTAGTATCGTGGTTACGGGAGTATGGTATTACCCATATCGTCCTTGCAGGGTTCTTGTGGCTGATACCCGCTTCACTTTTAACATCATATCCAAACAAAATAATCAACATTCATCCCGCCTTGCTACCCAAGTTTGGGGGAAAGGGAATGTACGGAATGAAAATTCATGAGTTGATTCGAAGCTTAAATGAAAAGGAGACAGGCATTACCATTCATTTGATAAATGATAAATACGATGAAGGTCCTATTCTTTATCAGGGTCGATGTGATGTGTCGGCGACCGATACAGCGAAGGACATTGCCGATAAAGTTCATCTGTTGGAATACGCAAATTATCCATCAATTATTGAACAATGGATCTTAGGTAAACTAAGTTGATAAGGGTTGCTGAAAGAGTCAGAGACAAACCTTATTACATTAATAACAGGGCTACATCGTTTATGCGCTACCCAATCACCTTCCACAAATCGAAATGGCACCGATAAGTCACTGCGCAATAATAATAAGCTAATAAGGTTGATACGAGCGCACTCCTACTGTTATTAAGGTAATAAGGTAGAAATGCAGGTACCCTGTTTTTCTTTGCACGTAAATTTTTATATCATTCAAAAAAATTGCTGAACGAATTTATTTTCAGCGACATCTATAGAATTTTTCAGCAGACCCTAATTAACGATCAACTTCTGTATCCAGCTACATCGTTGTCACGCGACACACCATCTTACTACATATCTTTCCTGTCAAGCTCAGCGCCGATCCGATCGAATAATTTTAACGCATGAATAAAAATCTCGTTCGTTTCATTCATCACTGGGAAATAACCTTCGTTATTCCAGAGCTTGCGGGCAATCTGCGCTTTTATGTGAACTTTAAATAGTTTTTCCTTTTTTGCGAGTTCCTTTCTGTCCGCCTTTACTTTATTGCGCTCGCCAACTTGCACCAAGTCATTCAGCATTTGGTCTGTCACAACAAATTTGTCCAGGAACTCATTAAAACCTTTTTCCAACAACGCGTCTTTGTGCGTTTCACCATAACCGAATGTATATTCCTGAATGGACGAAGAAGTATATAGCTCATTCAAGTAATGGCTTGTCAGTGTCGTATCCAGTGGAACGAAGTAGTCGGGCATAATACCACCACCACCATAAACCGTACGTCCTTTTTGTGTGATATATTTTAATGTATCGTTAAAGCGAATACTGTCGGCGTGAAAAAATTCTCCATGGTTATATCGGCTGATAATATCGCGGGAGTACTCGTCGCCATCTTCGTAGGGTTTTTGAATCGACCTTCCGGTTGGGGTGTAGTAACGTGAAATAGTCAGTCGTAGTTCGGACCCATCGCTTAAGTCGAAAGGTGATTGAACCAGACCTTTGCCGAAGCTCCGGCGTCCGACAATTAATGCACGATCGTTATCCTGAAGAGCCCCCGCCAGAATTTCGGAGGCAGATGCGCTACCCTCGTTTATGAGGACAATTAAATCGCCTTTTTCAAAGTCGCCCTTGGAAGTCGACATCGCTTGAGAATCGTATTTTTTCTCCTTGCCATGTGTAAAGACAATTTTTTTACCAGAAGCAAGAAAATCATCGGCCATATCAATGGCGATGTTCATGTATCCGCCAGGATTGCTTTGTAGATCCAAAACCAGTTTTTTCATTCCCTGATCTTTTAATTTGGAAAGCGATTGACGGAATTCGTCGAAGGTTGTGGCAGCAAAACGGTTTACCTTTATATAGCCCACTTCATCGTCAACCATGTAAGAGACATCAACCGAATATTGGGGGATTTTATCCCGGATAATGTTATAGTTGATTTCTTTCTCTTTCCGCAGCACCGTTACCTTTACTTCTGTTCCTTTTGGCCCCTTCAGCGCTTTCATTACGTCGGCCGAGGTCACGCCAATGCCCGCTAAATTCTTATCATCAACCTTGACAATTTTGTCTCCCGACTGAATACCGAGGGCTTCGGATGGCCCGCCGCTGAGGGCGGAAACCACGACGATAGTATCATGAAAAATATTGAACTCGACACCAATCCCGTCAAAATTCCCCCTCAGGTCTTCATTCGCGGCTATTCTGTCGCTTGCTGGAATGTAAGCTGAATGGGGATCTAATTTATTAAGCATGTGATGGATTGCGTCATCCACCAGGCTATTGGTGTTTACTGTGTCCACATATTCGGTCTGAATTTGAGTAAGGACATCCCGGAATTTCTGGACGTCCTTTCCGATGTCGCCTGACGCTTTACGGTTATTAAACCCCGAACCCACAAAAATTCCCACTGCGAGGCCTAGGCATAATACCAGGGGAAGTCTGATCTGAAACTTTGAATTCTGATGCTCACTCATGTCAATGCGCTAATTTATACCCTAACGAAGTGTAAAAATAAATATTGAAAAGTAAACTCTATAGCCAAGGGTGTGCCATTAATCGTATTTAGTGTAGAATCAAATAATTTTGTCATTCAATGAAATTAAATCGCCTTCTTCCTGTCATAATGCCTGACTATGCCCAAATTTTCATTTATCTTTACCCATAGCCATGAGTAAGTCAGCCCTGAAAGATACACGGATTTCTGTACTAGTCGATCAAAACTATGTGCATGCCTACGTGCTATACTACTTCGGCATCCGCTTTTTCGAATACTCTGAACTGACGCTTGCACAGGTTTGTAAGAAATGTGGGTTGAAGGTAGAACAGGTCATTCGTGAAATGGAGGACCCTACCCATTTGCGAGAGGCTGATCTCCCGCTTATGTCTTATCCGATCGATTTGATTATTGAATATCTGAAGCATTCTCATTTTCTGTTTATCAAACATAAGCTTCCCTACATTGCGCGACTCGTCGAAAGCTTTAAAGCAAATCATGATGACTATCAAACTGTAGAAAGAGATTTGAAAATTGTTTTTCCTCTTTTTGTAGAGGATTTCATCCAGCATATTTACGAGGAAGAGGATACTCTTTTTAATTTTATAAACTCGCTCGAGCGCGCAACAAAAGAAAAATTTATTCCTACCAAACTTTACTTTTTGTTGGAAAAGAATTCCGTTCAAAAGTTTGCTATGGAGCATGACGTGCATGACGACGAAATGGAGGGCATTCGAAATATAACAAAGGATTACACCCTTCATCCAAATGCACCCCTACATGTTAGAGTCTTGTATAATGAATTGAAGGACTTTGAGAAAAGTTTGACCACCCATGCCCGCATTGAAAACGAGATTCTCTTTCCCAAGGCAATGGCATTGGAAAACAAGGTCAAACAAGCCATTTTTGAAAAAATAAAATTCAATTAGACGGCATCATTTTTTCCAAATTCTTCATGTAAGAATGCATTGATGGCATATGCGAAAAGTAGTGTTGAATTTAGCCGTATCTCTCGACGGATACATTGCAGGACCTGATGGAGAATACGATTGGTGTTTAACCGACGACGATTATGGTATGACCGATTTCTTAAAATCGGTCGACGCCACATTGATGGGAGGGAAATCATACAGGCTCGTCATCAGCGATGGTGATCCCTATCCTGAATTCACCAATTATGTTTTTACCCGGACTGAGAGGAAAACTCCTTATGAAAATGTTGTGCTGGTTTCAGACGACATACCTGAGTTCGTCCGCCGACTGAAACAAAAAAAAGGTAAAAATATTTGGCTATTTGGGGGAAGTGAAATTATACAGCCGCTGCTTCAGGAGAATTTGGTTGACGAGATGATCCTGTCGATTCATCCACTATTGCTGGGTGGAGGCTTACCTTTGTTTAAGGGTTTGGACGAGCGAAAAACTTTTCACCTTTCAGACACCATTACTTATCCCACCGGCCTGGTGCAGCTTATTTATAAAATATTGTAGACAGCTTGGATATCGATCACACTTTACGGTAACGCATGGGAAGAATTTTGGCCTTCGATTACGGATTGAAGCGAACGGGTATTGCCGTTACAGATCCACTGCGCATTATTGCAACGCCGCTTGAAACAGTTGTTACTGCGAACTTGTTCCAATTCCTCACAAGCTACATGCAAAAGGAAAATGTTGATGAATTTGTGGTAGGGATGCCGAAAACACTTTTGAATGAAGATTCGGAAATTGCTCCAACAGTTAGAAAATTTGTGGAAAATCTGAAATTGAAATTTCCCGAAAAACAGGTTCACCTAGCTGACGAACGCTTCACCAGCAGCATGGCTATGCAAGCTATGATCGATGGAGGAATGAAAAAAAAAGACCGCCAGATAAAAGGCAACGTTGATAAGATCAGTGCCACGATAATTTTGCAATCGTTTATTAATGCCGTCAAACATTGAGCTGCTAAAAAATTCCTCGGTTTTCATGATATGAATTAACTTTACGCCATGATTTATCCCATTGTGATGTACGGTGACCCCGTATTGCGCCAAAAGGCAAAAGACATTGTGCCAGACACTGATGTTGTAACGCTGGTGGAAGACATGTTTGAAACCATGTACGCGGCCAACGGTGTGGGCCTGGCCGCGCCGCAGATTGGAAAGAGTATGCGGCTTTTTGTCGTTGATGGTAGTGCCATTGAGGATCAGCCTGACATGGAAGGCTTTAAAAAAGTGTTTGTAAACCCTCAAATGATTGAAGAGTTGGGAACGCCCTGGGAATATGAAGAAGGCTGCCTCAGTATTCCTAACATTCGCGAAAAAGTTTCCCGTAAAGAACGATTGATCATCAAATACTTTGATGAAAATTGGATTGCTCACGAAGATACCTTCGATGGATTAAAGGCACGCATTATACAGCATGAGTATGATCACATTGAAGGAAAAATGTTCGTGGACTATCTCACGCCATTAAAAAAACGATTGCTCAAAGGGAAGCTTTCCGATATTTCAAAAGGAAAGGTGGACACCGAATACCGTATTCTTGCGCCGCTCAAGAAGTAAATCAAAGTGATCGCTCATCGGGATTTGTCTCACTTTCAAGCATATCCTTCAATTCAATTTCCAACGCTCTCGTGCTGATAAAAATTTCGTTTAACGAAAGCGCCAGCGACAGTAAGAGAAAGAGCAGACTCAATCCAAAAATACTGTAGGCAACGAGTTGGTAGTCCAGGAAAATAAAGAGCATGCAGAGAACGCAGAGAAAGAAACTTATAATGCCGCTTCCCTGCATTTGTTTTACCAGCAACAATCGCCTCTTAAGATTCCGAATCTGTTCCCTGATAATGCTACGTTCCTCACGCACTTGTTTGTATTTCGAATGCAAGTTCCGGATTAAACTCGCAAGCGCAAGAAAGCGGTTCGTGTATGCCAACATGAGCAACGTGATCGCTGGAAACAACAGCGCCGGCGTATTGATAGAAATTTCGGTGTCCATATTTTAACCAGTCAATGTACCCGTTGTAAAGTCCTCAATGATTTGGCTATCCAGCCAGTAACACTCACAACAACAATCGTCATACATCCGCCAAAAATAACAGAGGGCACAACACCCATTATTCGCGCTGCGACACCAGATTCGAACATGCCAATTTCATTGGACGATCCAATAAATATGTGATTAACCGCAGAAACGCGGCCCTTCATATTTTCCGGAGTAAGTGTTTGAAGTAAAGTTCCCCTTATAATAACGCTGATACAGTCAAACATTCCACTCAACATTAATAAAAATAATGAAAGCCAAAAGTTTGTTGACAGGGCAAAAAAGATCATGCTCACGCCAAAACCCCCGACGCAGTACAATAGAATTTTGCCTGTATTTTTCATAATTGGATGGTGTGTTATATAAACTGCCATCAAGAGTGCCCCTACGGATGGAGCTGACCGCAAAATACCCAGCCCTTCTTTTCCTACCTTTAATATTTCATCGGCGAAAATTGGCAACAGCGCTACGGCACCACCAAATAGAACAGCGAAAAGATCCAACGAAATCGCGCTCAGAATAATTGGATTTCGAAAAACAAACCGAAGTCCCGACCGAATTTTTTCAACGATCCCTTGCTCATCCGTTGTTTGCGGGAGCGGTTTCTTCGAAACACCGATGACAAGTAATAGCCCACCGGCCATCAGCAGCACATCCGTTAGATATGACGCAGTGATTCCCAGGAAACCATAGAGAAATCCTCCAAGCGCAGGCCCACCGATAGACGCTGTCTCCCATAAAGTACTGTTCCACGTCACGGCATTTGGATACAGTTCTCGTGGCACTAATTGCGGCATGTAGGAAAATACTGCAGGGGTTAGAAAGCCTCGTGCGATTCCACTGATAAAAATAACAGTATAGATAGGTACGACTCCGTATGCAAGTATAAAAGCACCAACATCAAGCGTAAACGACAGAAGCACCACTGAACAAATCAAAAGTGTCGTCAGGCAGACCATAATAATTTTCTTTCTTTGAACCGAGTCAGCAACATGTCCCGCATAGAGGGAAACGCCAATCGATGGAATTGCTTCTGCTAACCCAATCAGACCTAGTGAAAGCGGATCCTTTGTCATTTCATACACTTGCCAAGCCACGACGACTGCCTGGATTTGAATGGCGAGCGTGACACAAAACCGGGCGGAAATAAATAATCTGAAATCTGGGATTTTTAATGCCGCGTATGGCCCGGAGGGTATGCTCATTTTTTAAACAGTATTTTTTCAATTGCCTCGACGGCCTTGTTGCGGCGTTGGTCGCCGGTTCCTTTAATTTCTACACAAGGGACGGACTGTTTTTTCATCTCATCGAAATAAATTTCATAAAGTTCTTTCCGCTTATCAGGATGCTCGCGTTGAGGATCAGCAACCCATGGCAGGTCAATGTAGGTGAGCAAATATAGATCGTATTTTCGCGCACCAATATGGTGTAGAATTTCCGGATGGCAATTACCAAACTTAAACTGGCTCCATACTTTTATAACATATAGATTCGTGTCACAAATCAGGAGATCCTTGCCATCCTTTGCATACTTGTCTTCAAGTCTCATTTGCCCATGTGCAATGGTTAATAAGTCGTGTTGTTCGTAGGGGCGAACCAGATTGTCGAGATAACCTCTGGCATATTCCGGAACCCAGGCGGTATGGTAGTGATTAGCGAGAAATTCAGATAAATCAGATTTTCCGGTGCATTCCGGACCAATTACCGCGACTTTTTTAACCATTGAAGGCCGTTTTAAATTCACAGGCCGAAAATCGGTTATATTTCTCTAAAATTCGAGCGATACTTGACTTTCTAAATCTTTGATTTGTGAAACGAAGAATTGCTCTTAAACAATTGGGATTGGGGGTATCGGCGGGTGTTGTGCTGCCTGGATGGTTAACAGCATGTAGCAAAGAAGAAGATCCCAACCCATCGGTTCCGAATGATGTTGATGTCGTCATCATTGGCGCAGGAGCGGCGGGACTTTATGCTGCCGACATACTGCAGACAAAGGGGTTAAAAGTAACGATTCTGGAAGCTTCGCCTCGCGTCGGTGGACGTGTTCGAACGTTAAAATCATCTGACAAACCGTCGTCGTCTTTATTGTTTACTTCCCCTTCACCGCTGAGCAGTGATTTTCCAACGGAGTTAGGCGCAGAACAAATCATAGGCTCGGATTCCATTTGGAATAAAATCATCGATCAACTAAAATTGTCGACGGTGGACCTGGAGTCCAATGCTCCAGACAATTATTTTTTAGACAATACATTTGTTGAAAACACCGTCGCCCAGGCCGACAGTGATTTTATTGCGGCAAAAAATTTCTTTGATAATTTGTCTTCATATTCCGGAAGTAATGTGTCTGTGCAGCAGGCCATCCAGGCCGCCGGTATCAATCCGAGAGTTCATGCCATCCTGAATTCGTGGATCGGAAATAAATATGGAACCTCCAATGAACTATTGGGCATAAAGCCAATAGCCGACGGACTAACTCAGCTTGCAAGAAACGAGAAGAAGTTGTTACTCACGGACAATCCCATGCAAGATGCGCTACTTTCAAAATTCAGCGCCGTGGTTTCGGGTGTCCAGGTTAATAAAGTTGTAAAATCCATTGATTACAGTGGTTCCAAAGTTATCATCAGTGGTAATATCAGCTTGCCCGCTGGTGGGGTCGAGCCATTTTCGATCGAGGCCAGCAAAGTTATCGTGACGGTGCCTGTTTCAATATTAAAGGCTGGCGATATCACTTTTAATCCTGCGCTGCCTTCCAATAAGATTACCGCATTGTCCAACCTTGAAATGGATTCATCGCTCCGCGTTTTATTGGATTTTAAGGCGAACTTCTGGGGGCTATCGTCGGGATTTTTATACGGCGGTGCGGCATCGCCCGAGTATTTGAACGCCGGCATCGGACGAAGCGAGTCCAACAAGACGCTTAGCATTACCGTTAACGGCGCAAAGGCAACCGAATTTTCTGCCCTGGGAACAGACGTCATTCCTGTACTTCTTAATGAAATGGACGTTGTATTTGGTGGCAAGGCGTCGCTTAATGTCCGGAAGGACTTAAATGACAAAATCATCAGCGTTATACAGGACTGGTCCAAGGAAAAGTACATTCGTGGAGGCGTTTCGTATTTGAAACCAGAAGGTTCTAATCAGGACCGTGCAAATTTAGCGACAGCGCTTAACAGCAAAATTTTCTTCGCAGGCGAAGCCACGGATAGCCAAGGAGAATCTGGAACCATTAATGGTGCGCTGCTTTCAGGAGAACGTGCTGCAAATGAAATAATCAACTCAATCTGACGCCTGCGCTCAGATTGCGGCAAATGTTTCCTTAAAAAATATCCAGACACCAACGGCAAGGACAAACCATCCAAACGACTTACGAAGTTTGAAGCCCGATATCTTGTGGGTAAGACGGTTCCCTATAAATATACCAGCCGTGGCCAGCGAGGTTAGCAAAAGCAGGAATGACCAATTCATGTCATAGTTAATTACATCACCCAGAAATCCCGTCAGAGCGTTGATGGCGATGATAAAAAGGGACGTGCCTACTGCGGTTTTAAAGGGTAATCCCGTAAGGACAACGAGCGCAGGAATGATCAAAAACCCACCGCCGGCGCCTACCAGTCCCGTTAAAAACCCAATTAGAATTCCTTCGACAATGACAAGCATTACCCTGGGCTCATGCTCTGTAGTAAATTTTACTTTGGGACCCGCGATCATTGTGATTGACGTAACGATCATGAGCAAAGCAAAAAGTCCCAATACCAAAAACCGCTTGGTCAACACCATGGAATCTGATTGATAAATAATATCCGGAATGGCTGGGACAAGCCATTTTCGCGTAATAAAAATGCTCAGGATAGACGGAACTCCGAATAGCAAGCCCGCTTTGATGCTGACAAGGTGATCTTTGTATTTTGGAACCGCTCCGATGAAACTGGTGACACCCACGATGAATAAAGAATAGGCAGACGCCATTACCGCATCAACATGAAAGAAATACACAAGGATTGGAATAGAGAGAATTGAACCACCACCGCCCAGTAGACCCAGAATAATCCCAATGCCAACAGAAAAAAGGTATCCAGTGATTTCCATGCCGAACAGAAAGTTGTAATCAATCCTTTACGCAAAGGATAATCAAATGTTTAGGGTCCTTCATGGGATCAGATCAAAGTCGATCATATTCCACGATAAAAACGTCAGGGAATTTATTTCGGAGTTCTTCTCGAAAATCTTCTGCTTTCTCGCGCGTAGGGAACTGACCAAGAATAAGACCGTAATATTTTACCCCATTAATAATTTTTACCTGCACTTTAACCTGTTTTTGGTAGGAATTTTTGAGGTTTTCCGCAAGCCTCATAAGATTAACCAATTCCTGGTAGGTTCCTATTTGAACGCCGAATCCCTTTGGTTGCCATCGTGACACGGCAAATTCATAGAACTCCTTCTCCTCGACAGTGACTTGATCGATGGTGCGCATTGGTTGCTCTTTGGTTTTGCCATCGCCTGGATCCACTACTTCTAGTTTCACGTTAGCCAGTCCCTTGTTAATAAAGCCAAGCTGTTCAGCGGCTGCTTTTGAGAGGTCGATTATCCGATCTTCAACATAGGGGCCCCGGTCGTTGATTATAACTTCTACCGATTGATTATTTTCAAGATTGGTGACGCGGACTTTCGTTCCGAAGGGAAGGGTCTTGTGCGCTCCCGTTAGTTTGTTGTGTTTGTATTTTTCACCGCTTGCAGTGTACACACCTTCAAACTTATCTGCGTAAAAAGACGCTTTCCCGGTTTGAACTTGAGCCATTAAGGAGCATGCGAAAAACGAAAGGAAAAAAGTTAGGTACAGATTCTTCATATTGAGGTTTTCGGATTTGGCGTTTCAAAAGTATGCAAATCAGGAGCAAATTTTAAAACTATTTAGCTCGGAAGGGATGTTCAAAGCCTAAATGAGGATCATACCCGATGAGTTGGAAGGACGCCAGGTGATGTAGGGATGCGAAAAAATTTCAGCGAGTAATATTCTGGATTGTTTTAGGACTTTCATGGATTATTGGTAATTAAAATATACCTTTGCCCGGCAAATAATGAATCGTAAATTATTTGCCATGCCACTCAATAATTCCAAATTTCTTTTTGAAGCGCTGACTTATGACGATGTGCTTCTTGTGCCTGCCTACTCTGAGGTCCTTCCACGAGAAACAAATACTTCCAGTCAGCTAACACCCGATATCAAGCTAAACATCCCAATCGTTTCCGCTGCCATGGATACAGTCACCGAGGCAGAATTGGCGATTAGTGTTGCGATGGAGGGAGGATTGGGTTTCATTCATAAAAACATGAAAATCAATCTGCAGGCGGAGCACGTCCGAAAAGTGAAACGCTCCCAAAGTGGATTGATCGTAGACCCCCTTACCCTTGGTGTGGATGCAACCGTCCAGCAGGCCGACGATATAATGCAAGAATTCAAGATTGGAGGTATTCCCATCATAGACCGCGACGGTAAGTTGGCAGGCATAATAACAAATCGTGATATGCGCTTCCAACAGGATATGAATGCATCGGTAGAGAAAATCATGACCAAAGAAAACCTCATCACAGCACCTGAAGGAATTACCCTGGACAAGGCAGAGGGGATGTTGAAAAAATATAAGATTGAAAAATTACCCATCATCAATAAAAAAGGGAAGCTTGTTGGCCTGATAACGTTTAAGGATATTCAAAAGAAAAGAAACAAACCGACAGCATGTCAGGACGAGTATGGCCGTTTGCGTGTAGGTGCTGCGGTGGGTGTTACACCGGATATTTTAGACCGGATCGATGCTTTAAAAGCGGCTGGCGTGGACGTGATCAGTATTGACACAGCACACGGACATTCAAAAGGTGTGATTGATGCGGCAAAACGAGTGAAAAAGAAATACCCGGACCTTGACCTCATAGTAGGAAACATCGCTACCGGGGAAGCTGCCAAAGCATTGGCAAAGGCAGGTGTAAACGCGGTGAAAGTCGGTGTTGGTCCAGGTAGTATCTGTACTACACGTGTGGTGGCTGGTATTGGAATGCCCCAACTTTCGGCAGTTTACGAGGCATCTACGGCATTGAAAGACTCTGATGTGTGTGTCATTGCAGATGGGGGCATTCGTTTCTCAGGAGATATTGTAAAGGCCATTGCAGCTGGTGCCGACACGATAATGATCGGATCACTTTTGGCAGGCACAGAAGAAGCGCCTGGCGAAGTGATTATTTATGAGGGAAGAAAATTCAAAAGTTATCGTGGAATGGGGTCGCTGGAAGCCATGGAA
>Ga0157380_10002872_pt1 | contig 11693 bp, 11 predicted proteins | sample S35metaG_FD_119757 | JGI IMG/M metagenome (GOLD analysis project Ga0157380, IMG submission 119757) | Switchgrass rhizosphere microbial communities from Kellogg Biological Station, Michigan, USA - S3-5 metaG | ecosystem: Host-associated > Plants > Roots > Rhizosphere > Soil | place: USA...
AAACCTACAGGGCAGGGAACGGGTTTAGGATTGAGCCTGGCTTATGATATTGTGAAAGCACATGGCGGGAAAATAAAGGTTGAAACGAATGAAGGCGAAGGCAGTGAATTTATCATCGAACTGCTCAATAGTTAGTTGAATATCGTGAGACCGCCTTAGCTAGCCTGGAAACGTCAGTAGTTACGCCAAAGCTTAGGAAGCTATTTATCCCATCATATTTAAGCAGGAGAAATTTAGTGTTCGGATTCTCTTGAGAACAGGATCTTTCAAAACCGTCCCTTGGACGATCAGAAAGGCATTCTATACATCGAGAGGCTTTCAGGTCACAGCGCGGTTGGTGGATCAGTTCTTGGGCAATTTGAGGGTAAGGTTTTACGAGCACACTATTGTAGAAAAAAGTTATGGAGTGCATTGAATTTGTAGAGCGTCACAACTATTCTATTGATGCCAGGAATAACAGCGTCACCGAAATAATCAACAAAAACTATTATAGGGAACATTGCCCTACTATTTTTTAATATAGAGACATGAAATTCAATAATGGTGAACATCAAATTTGGTTTGGTAGCTTTTTGTGTAGCAATTAATCTACTAAACAATACATCTATACCGATTTTTCTCCAAGCATCGCTTAGGGTATTTACCTCACGAAGATTGTCAGCCTGGAATATCAAATAGGCCGCAAGATCTCAAATTGTCAATCCCTCACGCAACGAACCGAAAAACCGTATGTCCTGAAAAGTGGTGGATCGCCAACAGTACTGCCAAAGAAACTGCCGCTGAAGTTGCGAACGGCGACAACTTCGGCAAAACCGTCGGAACGATCCGTAGAAGACCACCAGAAACCGTTGTAACCGATAAATTCGAAATCGACGAATTGTACATAAATGCTGCCTACTCGGTAGCCGGACGGAAGCCCCGTGAAACCGCTGCTATTACTGGCGTCGATATTGGGCGCAAACCATAAGCCTGTGCCATCCTCAATGGTTCCCGTCGACTTCATTTTGCCCCCCGCAACTGTAACTCCTCCTAAACAGTTAGTAAGTGTTGTCCATTCGTCAGTGGTTGGAATATGCCATCCGACCGGCGCTAATCCTCTTGGATCGTTAATTGCATACCAGTTGTATAACTTACCATAAGTTGCTCCATTTGCCGGATCGTTGTTATAATAACACCATGCTCCGGTGGTTAGGTTTCGCCACTCTGTTTCATCTGTAACCTGTGGAATTGGGTCGCCATTTCTGTAATGGTCTACATCCAAATTTTTAAGCGTCCAGATCTGATTGCAAATTGTGACTGTTGGTACACAACGGCCTAATACATCTCCATGAGCCAGGTGTGCCGGTAACGCATTTTCGCTTATAATGATAGTATGCGAAGTGCCTTCCTTCTGATTTTGGTGACAAACTTCAATTTTTGTTTCAGCATCATCTTTTTTACAAGTTATGAATAGCAGGATGGCTAACAATGGTACAAGAAGCTTGCTCATAAAAAATCTGTTTTATGATAAACAATACTTATTTCAGCGAGAGAGATGAGGAGTCTTGACTAGGCTGGAATCTTACAAAAGGTAAAATAATTTTTCATCATGCTAAAGCATTATTCTCAACAAGTTTCTACGCCGCCTACGAAGCCGTAACAGCGTCCGAAATAATCAGCCTTCAGTCCGACTCTTGAGTTTTTCGAAGTACAGTCAAATACTAACTCTTAAAGACTTTGAATATTTAAGCCGACGTGCAGTAAAAATTCACCTAAGCAAGGTTACAGCTCGTATTGTGTAAGGAAAAGCTCAACGGTTTTCGCTGGGACGCACATAGTTACTTTGATCTCAATAATGAATCAGAATCGTAAGTTGATAACAGAAAACAAGCCGGGCATGATTAAGAACGGACAAAATAGGGGAGCCTCATTCGAGGCTCCATTAGTCTCCTTGTGGATACGTGTAGTCGGAAAGCTCTATAATAAAAAATCATAATACAATTTTAGGGCCAAGGTTATCTAACGTTTCGTCCCGCAAATCTTTTGATTTTTCGGCGGCACATTTATTGAATCATAACTTCATTATGGAACAGTATAGTGTACCGGATGAACTGAAGGTCAAAGTGGATTATTCGGACCCAGGGTTGCCGGCTGCGGCAAAATTGTTTAAACCTTTAGTGGTTGTGGATGGTGATTCCTATTGCTGCATATTCGGTCCCGATCCGCAGCAAGGAATTCTGGGCTGTGGCGATAGTCCGAAGGAAGCTTTGAGAGACTGGGACAAGCATCTAAGAGAACGTGTAAGACAGGCAGACAAAAATGATGAAGTTTTGAAGTACATTGTGGAAACCTTGCACCACAGCGAGTATAAATTTGAATAAGCTCAAATTGTTCTGACCTTTCCTTGCAGTCTTACCAGAAAAGAAAAACCTAAACCTAATAACGATAAGAATAGCAAGAAAAAATCAGGTAACGGCAATTGGCAGTCTGGTAAGGAAGAGTCATAAACAATTTGTTTAGATGAATGCTTCTGTTAATAGGCTGATTCGCGGGGTAAGGAAATCCCCTTCGCGGATCAATCCATGCTTGCAACATTAAGAAATTTGCCTTCGTGATTGGAGTCTTTGTTCATTGGGCAAATTCCTCCCCATTTAACACTTTAGACGGGAACAGCTTTTCATACTCTATTATATATACTGGTAGCAGGTCGATAAGACTTGCAAATCTAAATAGATGTACTGAAGCATGGTGTTTCACCCCTTTGAAAATATTATGGTACAAACACCATGTTTGGAAATGTGAAAAAGTACTTTCCGGGGGCATGGTACTTAGATAGTAAAGGCTTAGATTTACATAATGGAGGATGATCTCAGAAAAAAAATTGACGATCTAAAAATGATTATAGACGTCGCCGAGGAAAATTACAAGACCGCGTTGAAAAGCAAATTGGATTTTACCACCCTTCGGGAAATGAGAGGAAATATAAGAAAACTGAAAAATGATTTGCAAGTTCTGTTAGACCAGGAGAGCGTTAAAAGAACAGGCGAATTGCCAGACGAAAATTCTCAAAAAAATTAGATAATTTTTTTTCTCTCGGAATTTTTGGCTGAATGGATCAGCACAAAGCCGATAATAAGCCGTCTTGCTTTTTCTATTCATACCAGGCAACAACAACGTGAATAAAGCACTCTTTAGTTTTGCAAGGTTATCTCCCGGTACGCATCGCATAACTCCCATTGGTCTTGATTGTTGTGTTTTTCTCATGGAAATAATTAAAGAGCGTGGATGTTTATAGCAGTGAACTCACAAGTTATAAGGACCCGGGGCTGGAGAATAACCTTCGGCTTTTTAGCTAATAAAAAACCTTAAAGCACCCTGGTTATAATTTGCTGGAAAATCCTTATCTTATATGATATTCAGTAATAGATCATGAACTCCCAAACTCGACAGGCAAAACTCCAACAGCTAGTCGAACTGCTTCGTGCCAAATTGCAAGAAATAAAAAGAGCGAAGGAAAGGGATGCAATATTTGAAGAAAGAAAAAAGCTCTACTTAGAACTAAAAGATTTAAACAATCAACTAACCCAGGTAATTAATCAGGTTGACTATTCATCTGGATAGCGAGTATTTTTATTAAACTAGTAAATCAAAAAGCCCGGTAGAAACTGGGGCGTGTGGTAGCCCTCTTTTGCTACATAAAATGCAAAACGTAAACGGTGAGTTTCATAAATAAAAAAGGCCCTTGTCTGGGGCCTTTTTAGTAGCGAGAATGGGAGTTGAACCCGAGTCCGCCGCTGGCGGATATGAATCCTGCGCTCTAATGAGGTAGGGATTTAATAAAAGATCTTCCCACACCTGACTTTAACCATTTTTCGTAAGCCATTGCGTCTTTTTTATTTTCAAATTCCTTGGTGTAAATGAGCTTCCATGGTCTGTAGTGGGCAGTCCAATCTTTTCCAAATTCATTATGAGATTGAAAACGTAATGAGACATTTGAAGAATACCCGGTATAATGCCTGTTGTATTTTACAGAAAACAAAATGTAAACGGTGAATTTCATAAATAAAAAAGTCCCTTGTCTGGGGCCTTGTTAGTAGCGAGAATGGGAGTTGAACCCATGACCTCAGGGTTATGAATCCTGCGCTCTAACCGCCTGAGCTACCTCGCCAAATATTCACCTATTGTTGAACCCGAGTCCGCCAATCGGCGGATATGAATCCTGCTCCCGCCGAGGCGGGATACCTCGCCAAATATTCACCTTGTTGAACCCGAGTCCGCCAATCGGCGGATATGAATCCTGCTCCCGCCGCGGTGGCATGGCTCTCCAATTTGGGCGGCAAAAATAAAGATTATCACCTAAAGTTTGAAATCAAATTTAAGGGTGATGATGTCAATGCCGTCTTAAATTTAGAGCATGATTCGACTGGCTAAACCAACTGATGCGGCCGCAATTCTGGATATTTATGCGCCTTATATCAAGGGGACGTCCCTGACGTTTGAAACAGAAGTTCCCACAATATCCGACTTTAACAACCGAATCAAATCTTATTTGGAAAACTGGCCCTGGCTTGTGTATGAAGAAAATGGAGTGATTGGTGGATACGCCTATGCTTCCCGCTATAGAGAAAGGGTAGCGTATCAATGGGGGGTTGAATGTTCTGTTTATATTCATGACGATTTTCATCGCAAGGGAGTAGCGAGTGCTTTATATACCAGGCTATTTGCTATTTTGAAGGCACAAGGATTTACTACCGTCTACGCAGTTATCAATTTACCCAATGATCCGAGTGTAGCGCTGCACGAAAACATGGGATTCCGCTATTTCGCTACTTTCGAAAACGTCGGGTACAAATTAGGAAAATGGAAAAATGTAGGGTGGTGGCAGTTGCAATTAAACGAATATAAGAGTGAACCGGAAGCACCGGTAAAATTTTCGGAACTGGACAATATGTTAATCGATGAACTGATGAAATAGAAAGAGAAGTTTCAGTAATTAGTTTGATTGTCGATAGTCAGCCTGAGCTTATCGAAGGCTCGCCAGGCTCAATATGACAATCAAACTGTATCAGCCTTCGACAGGCTAAAGTGTGAGATCAAAAAATAAATGCGAGTTTAGCAAACAATCTCCTGCCATTAAACCCCATCTGGACTGAATCCCATGGACCACCGGACTCATTATCCTGCGCATATCCTTTTGCCTGCGGATTTACGCCAAGGTCAGGATGCAGATTGAAAATATTATCTGCGCCAATAAACAGGCTAAAGTGTCTTGAAAACTTATAAGAACCGTAGATATCAGTTGTTATTTTGGACGAATAATTGAATACCTCCGGCACATACACAGTGGGATCTGCATCACTTGGCACACGGGGATTGATGCCTGAATAATTTGGATTGTCAAAGCCATTTGGATTGTCGGGATCAGGCGCAGTTCCATCGCCAAAACCAAGCAGCTTAATTTTGCCCCACGATGTAAACGTGGCGCCGAATGCAAACTTGGCTAATGTATAGCCCAGGCTCAATGTGAACTTGCTGTCCGGCGCGGATGCTTCCAGGAATGCTTCCTCCCTGTCACTATAAAATGTTTTTCTATGAAGTTTGGTGTCGTTAAGTGGACCCGGAACATGAATGTCATCAATTTCCAGGTTCTGCACATTGCCCGCAAGTAAAATTTTCAGGGTATTTTGCCCGATTTTCCTTGAATAATCGAAGACGACATCAACACCCATATTTGTGGTGCTCACCGCATTTGCAAAAAACTGAGCAGTGGAAACGTCGGCGGGGAATTGCTGTCTAAAGGCATCATTCAGTGTAGTGTCATCCTTATTGAATAAACCGGAAAGCACAACCCTGTCTTTAATTTTTACTATATAACCATCAACTGTAATTGTAAATCCTGTAGCGGGTTTCCATGAAAACCCAAGGCTTCCATTGACAGATGTTTCCTCTTTTAAATCGGGGATGCCTGCTGCTCTTGCTATCGAACTTGTATTTGGAGCGATGAGGGACTGACTCAATTGACCGGCGCTAAATGATGTTAGCGTATTGCTGAAATGTATCTGGGCCAACGATGGAGCCCTGAAGCCGGTACTAACAGAACCCCTCAGGTTGAAATTATCAGAAATTTTATATCGCGTAGCGAATTTGCCGGTGAATACAGATCCAAAATCTGAATAATTTTCGAATCTCACCGCACCATCTATTAACCATTCATGCGTGACATTTAATTCAGCATCTGCGTAAACACCGACATTGCTGCGATTGGCGTCTACTTCGTCTGTACTGCTAAATCCCGGGAACCCCTGTGATCCGGAAGCCTGTGAGGCTGTGGGGTCGTAATTCTTATAGGAAAGATCTTCACCAGCATAGATCTTATATTTTTCATACCTGAATTCAGCGCCAATACCGAGATTCAACCCTTCGGCAATACCTCCAAACGCTCTGCTGAAATCAAGATTAGTGGTGTTCTGGAGGAAATTAAATCCACCGTCGTCAAAATGATTGGGTGTAGACTGACCAATTAATGAAGCATTAAATGTTTTATCACCAAAAAAATGAAAGTCATTGTAACCAGTGTTATTACTCAGGTCCCAATGCCATCCTTTCCCGGCATTGCCCCTTACTCCGGCAGCGAAAGAGGCGTCTGTAATATGTGTTTGAATATGCGGGTTATAGTAAACTTCTCCATCCGTGGCCGTTCGCATGATTGATGGAACGAAGATTGGAACATAATTCTGGTCGACAGGATACCTGTCAGGTCGTGCACTCAAATTCCTTGTATAAGCAAATGCATCCGAGGACTTATAATTGTATCCACCGAAGGAATAGAATGTGGCTTTACCCGTGCCTCCCGGAACTTCCATGTTATACATGGCACCACCGGTTGTAACTGACGCGTCACCAAAAGCTCTGCGGCTGGTGTTAAGATATACCAATGAATTCTTATCATTATACGGATCTGTAGTGTCGGCCTGCCTGTAGGTTTTTCCTTGCGTGAAGAAATCTAACGAAAGGTTGAAAAATCCGCCTCTTTTACCGAGAGACCACCCATTGTTAAGGTTAAAGTTAAATGCGTTCCCGTCAATGTCGCTACCAGAGTAATATTGATTGCCGTCATTGTATTTTACCGAATTGTTTTTGGTATCATAATACCCGCTCCACCCGGCTTTGACATCCCATTTGTTGATGTTTTTTTTCAGAATAAGATTGATTACGCCGGCTATGGCATCCGAGCCGTATTGTGCCGATGCTCCGTCGCGTAATATTTCAATCCGGTCAACAGCGGCTACCGGAAAGCCATTCATATCGACTCCTGAATTGGCCCGGCCCCTGGTGCCGAATAAACCGACAAATGCTGTGGGATGTCTCCTTTTGCCATTGATCAAAACCAATGTATGATCCGGACCCAGGCCCCTGAGTGTACCAATATCTATATGGTCAGCGCCGTCTGCGCCACTTTGTTTGTTGTAATTGAAGGAAGGAGCAGCAATATTTAAAACAGATGTCAGATCCATTTTAGCGGTAGGCAAACCAAGATCGTTAATCTTGATAATGTCCACGGGGACCGGCGTTTCTGTTTTTGCACGTCCGCCGGCCCGGGTACCAACAAATACAATTTCGCCGAGTTCGGTGATTTCGGATTCAAGGTTTATGTTCAGAGGTGTGTTCGTACCTACTGAAATGGTTTGGCTTTTATAGCCAACGATAGATATTTCCAGTTGGTCATTCGGAGCAGCTTGTATGCTAAAGTTACCGACGTCATTGGTGGATGTGCCGCGGCTGGTTCCCTTCACTTTAACGGATACGCCCGGTAGTGGAATCCCCTTGCTATCGGTTACTTTCCCGGTTATGTTTTGTTGCGCAACAACTGGAATGCTAAGAAAAAAAAGTGCTGCAGTTAACAACAGTTGATATTTCATAAACAGTTTTTTAGTTAGTCTATTCGTTCAAAGATGGGGTTTTTGTAGCGGCCTGCAGTCGTTGATAGCGTTGCTTGAAGGTAAGAAAATGCATGACAAATTAGGGAAAAAGTCCCGCTCCAACCGCTTAATTTATGAACTTCATTCCCCGCAACAACGACAAATGAAAACTTCGGATAAAACCAAAGGAATGTGGCGCTGAATTTGAATACAGAAGTCGAATACTTTCCCTCTATTGAGAAGTGGCTACGATTAACAACAATCAAATTGCAATAAATCGTACTCGCTGCAATTGTTAGTAACGAGTTTTTGAGCATAATTCGGAAAAATTTACCTTTAACAAACTCCACCATATTTTATAAAAGAAGGTTGTTGCTCTCAAACACTCGTAGTTTAACCCGGATCTCTGGTTAACTAAACGACAAAGAAAATAAGAAACAGGCGATTCAATTAGTAGCGATTCATCCGTTTTATTCATGAATAAAATCCCGATGATATGAAATACCTGCAGCTCTTCTTAATCAGCTTGTCTGTTGCTGCCTGCGTAGGTTCGATGAAAGCGCCGCCTCCCCAGGATCCAAAAGTTGCCAGGGGAAGGGATTTGTTCTTCAATGAAACCTTTGGGGGAAACGGCCGGACCTGTGGTACTTGCCATCCCGCCCGCAATAATTTCACCATTGATCCTGCATTTATTGCCTCTTTACCTGCAAACGACCCGCTTTTCTTGCCAGACTTCAATCCTAATTTGAAGGAGAATTTTGAAAACACAAAACTGATTAGGCAGGTGGGTCTGATTATGGAAAACCTGGACGGATTTGATGATCTAAAAAATAAATTTACGATGCGGGGTGTGCCGCATACGCTTGGTCTGACAAATTCAATAGTGAGCCGTGCAGGTCCGCATGCCGGCTGGAGCGGTGATGGGGCGCCCGGCGACAGGACGCTCCGTTCATTCGCTACTGGTGCGGTCATTCAACATTTTACCAAAACCCTGAATCGGATAGCGGGAGTTGATTTCAGGCTGCCAACAGAGGAAGAACTTGATGCTTTGGAAGCTTTTCAGTTGTCATTAGGGCCAAAGCAGGAGTTGACATTACCCTTGTCTTTAAAGAACCCGGTTGCATTGCAGGGACAAACGATATTTAACGATATCAAAACAGGTAAATGTTTTGCGTGTCATTTTAATGCCGGTGCCAATGCAAATCCTGCTGTATTTGGACAGGGTGCAGGTAATCTTAATTTCAATACCGGAGTAGAAGACTTACCGGATCAACCCGGTGATTTAACTGGTGAATTGATCCCGCCCGATGACGGACTTGGCACGCCGGGTGATAGCACATTTAATACGCCTTCTTTAGTCCAGGCCGCCGAAACCGGCCCATTTTTTCATAATAACGCCGTAGAAACTATCGAAGGAGCTGTTGCTTTTTACGATGGTGAATCTTTTAACAATTCGCCTGCCGGCCAGGCATTGCTCAAAGCTACAGGGAGTGGCATAGAAATAGATGCTACACAGATTGTAGCAATAGCGGCATTTCTTCGGGTGATTAATGCGGTTCAAAATATTAATGAGAGCAAGGATTTTTTGAATTCGTATTTAAATAGATCTTTTTTAGGGAATGAAATTTTCGATCAATTGCCGGATCGTGCCGGTCATGAAACGGATGATGCGATTATTGTACTGGCTGGTGGTGGATTGCATCCTGTTGCAGTGACGCACCTGAGAAATGCATTGCTGTCAATTGAGAATGCAAAGAAAAAGCGATCCGGCCGTAAGCAAAACCTTCAAAATGCTTTGGCTGAACTGGATTTGGCAGCAAATGATTTAGTTGTAAAAAAATAAAAGGAATAAAATGCGAACTATAGAAATCATATTGAACAATAAAAAAACCTGGTTATCAACTATCATTGTATGTGCTTTTTCAATTTGCCTGCATGCACAAAAGGAAACTGAAGTGTTTATACCAATTGGAAAGTCTCCAGGCGTATCCGGTAAGTATTCAATGATATGTACTGTTCAAACGATCCAGATGAATGATTCTATTATGACAATAAAGCAGGACTCGGGTAACATGAACTTGATGATTACAGAACAAACAAAAGTTTATCTCGATAAAAGCAGGTTAAAATTGCAAAACAAGAAAGGCACAGTAGCGGATATCAAACCGGGTATGACAATGGAGGTAAAATATATTGACAACAAGCCCGGTAACCCCATTGACTGGATAAAGGTGCTCGTTGAATGAGATCAAACCTTGTCGACTTATTTTACCATTTCCTTTTCTGCCACAACTGTAAAGGTTTTGCCGGGATACACTTCCAGCGCCTTTTCGAGACAATCCATGGCTGCATTAAGAGCCGGGATGTTCAATACGTAAGCCAGCCGTACTTCATCTTTCCCCAATCCGGGGGTGCCATAAAAACCGGTTGCCGGTGCCAGCATTACGGTTTGATTGTTGTACGTAAAATCCTCCAGTAGCCATTGACAGAATTTATCTGCATCATCAATCGGCAGCCTGGCGATAGCATAAAATGCACCGCCGGGACTTGGACAAAAAACGCCGGGCATTGAATTCAGGCGTTGAACCAGTAAATTCCGGCGTGCAAGATATTCGGCTTTGGGAGCATCAAAATAATTATCGGGAAGATCAATAGCCGCTTCTCCCAAAATTTGGGCAAGCCCGGGAGGACTTAACCTTGCCTGGGCAAACTTCATGGCGGCATCGTATACAGCTTTGTTTTTTGTAACAAGTGCTCCAATCCTCGCCCCGCACGCGCTATACCTTTTACTAATGGTGTCCATCAACACTATGTTTTGATCAACACCCGCAAGGTGCATGGCGCTTACATATTCTCCATTATAACAAAATTCGCGGTAGGCTTCATCGCTAAAAAGATATAGGTTGTGCTTAAGACAGATATTTTTTAGTTCTTCCATTTCCGTGCGGCTATACAGGTACCCCGTTGGATTATTTGGATTGCAGATTATAACCGCTTTTGTTTTGGGAGTGATGACTTTTTCAAAATCTTCAATAGGAGGAAGAGCAAAGCCGTTTTCAATGTAGGAGGTGATTGGCACCACATTAACGCCTGCTGCACAGGCAAAGCCATTGTAGTTGGCGTAAAATGGTTCAGGTATAATTACTTCATCGCCCGGATTGAGGCAGGTAAAAAACCCAAACATGATCGCCTCGCTGCCACCCGTCGTGATCATGATCTGTTCATACGTAATATCAATGCCGACCTTCTTATAGTATTGTACGAGCTTTCGGCGGTAGGTTTCGTTGCCGGCACTATGAGTGTACTCGAGCACCTTCATATTTGTTTTGCGGACCGCATCCATAATGGCAGGCGGCGTTTCAATATCGGGCTGGCCTATATTTAAATGATAAACTTTCGTTCCTTTTCTCTTGGCAGCCTCCGCGAATGGAACAAGTTTGCGGATGGGCGAAGCCGGCATTTGCCCGCCTCGTTCTGATATTTTAAGCATGAGCCAAAGGTAAGAGGAATGTCCTATATAGTGGAGTGGGAGTTGCAGTTCAGAATTACGGGGTTACGACGTGAAGTTTAAATAAATCCTGAGTTGTAATCTTCCTGAACTGATCGTTTGAAGTTAATGCGATAATCTCACCGCGATTGACGGATGATCACTGTGAAAATTATTTAACAAATTCTTCCGCGTAGTTGCGCTGCATCTGAAATCATAAAAAAATGTTGTAATACAATTTGCGGCATATGGTCGTAGTTATATAGATGTATCTTTTCAACCCATTCAATTACCCGGCAACACAACAT
>Ga0157380_10002873_pt1 | contig 11693 bp, 12 predicted proteins | sample S35metaG_FD_119757 | JGI IMG/M metagenome (GOLD analysis project Ga0157380, IMG submission 119757) | Switchgrass rhizosphere microbial communities from Kellogg Biological Station, Michigan, USA - S3-5 metaG | ecosystem: Host-associated > Plants > Roots > Rhizosphere > Soil | place: USA...
GCGCGATCACAGATCACGACTTTCACGGCATCGTGCGTCGTGAGTAGCTCGAGGTTCTGCCAGCGATTGCGCTCGACCTCCTTCGATCCCGGCGTCTTGATGTCGACGACGCGAGCGACGCGCGTGTCGACGTTGGCGATGTCGATGGCCCCGCTCGTCTCCAGCGAGACTTCGAAGCCGGCGTCGCAGAGCGCCGTCAGCAGAGCCACACAACGCGGCTGCGCGAGCGGCTCACCACCTGTCACGCAAACATAGCGTGTGCCGAAACGGCGCACCGCGGCTTCGATCTCGTCGAACGTTCGCCACTCGCCGCCCGTGAAAGCGTACGCCGTGTCGCAGTATTGGCAGCGCAGCGGGCAACCCGTGAGACGCACGAACACCGTTGGCCAGCCGCTAAACACGGCCTCGCCCTGGATGGAGAAGAAGATCTCCGTGATCTTCAACCGCGAGCCGGCAGACTCCTGTTCCGCCGCCGCGGCCATGGGACGCGCCTTGTCCCTACTGCGACAATCGGTCGAGCCGCTGCGACGCGAGCCGCGCGGCCGTCGTGTCGGGGTACTGGCGCATGACCTCTTGCAGCGACGTCCGCGCCGCAGCCTGATCGCCCATCTCGCTCTGGCAGTACCCGACCTTCAGCAGCGCATCCGGCACTTTGTCCGACTGCGGATGCTCCTCGATGACCCTACGAAACACGGGCAGAGCTTCGCCATACTGACCGCGCACATAGTGGGTCTCGGCGAGCCAGTACACGGCGTTGTCGGCACGCGGGCTCGTCGGGAACTGCGTCAGAAAAGTCTCGAACGCCGCAGCCGACTCCTCGTACTTACGCGCCTGCAGCAAGGCGAAGGCCGCGTCGTAATTTTGCTGATCGCTGCCGGCTGGTCGCGCAGCGACGGCGGCGCCCGCGCCCGCTGCCGCGGCGCCCGCTGCGGCCGGCGCACCGAACGACGGAGCCGACGACGGCGGCGCCTCGAACGCCCGCGGCGACGTCTCGATTGCCTGCAGGCGCCGATCGACGTCGACGTAAAGCTCGCGCTGGCGGTCGTCGCTGTTCTCCGTTTCGAAGCGCAACGTCTCGATCTCTCCGCGCAGCGCCGTCGTTTCGCTGCGCAGCATCTCGACCTCGCTCGCGAGCTGCACGAGGCTCTGATTCTCGACGACGCGTTCCATGCGGATCACGCGCGCCTCGAGATCTGTCATACGCAAGGCCGTCGGATCCTCGGTCGGACTCAACGAGCTGCACCCGCTTGCGAGAATCGCGGCCGCTAGACTGAAATGAAGACTTTTCACGCGTTTGTACCTCTCGAGACATCACGCGGCGGGCGACCTGCCCGCCGCGTGGAAACAACTCTAGCGATAGACGAGCTCGACGCGCCGATTCAAGCGCCACGCCTCGTCATCGCTCCCTGTCTGCGTCGGGCGCTCCTCACCGTAGCTCACGGTGGTGAGCTGGGTGCCGCCGGCGCCTTGCAACATCAGGACGCGGCGCACCGCTTGCGCGCGGCGCTCGCCGAGGCCGATGTTGTACTCGCGGCTGCCGCGCTCGTCGGCGTGGCCTTCGAGCCTCAATTGCGTGTTCGGGTTCTGCGCGAGAAATTGGCCGTGCGCCGCCAGCAGCGCGTTGAACTCGGGCAGAATGTCGGCCGTGTCGTAATCGAAGTAGACGACGAGCTCCTGCATCAGACGCTGTCGCTCCGCTTCGAGCGGTGATACCGAGATGTCGCCGCCACCGCCCTGTGTGTTCGTCGAAAAGCCGCTGTCCGCGCCAGCGCCATCCGCGCCGGCATTCGCATCTTCAGGTAACGTGTTCGACCGATTGCAGGCGGCGACGCTGAGCGTGGCCGCTGTCAGCAAGATCAACAAAGAGCTTTTCATCAGGGTAATCCTCGGGGGGTCAATAGTGATAGTGATGGACATTAGAATACTGTAGCGCTGCTCGTTCTAGCTCATGGCCGCGGGAACGGTCCCCAGACTGGCTCACGCACGTCGCCGGCCACGGACGCGATCTGCGTTTTGATGCGGCCATCGGTGCTCACCGATGCCAACACACCGCGACCGTTCTGACGCGTCGCGTAAATGATTTGCGCGCCGTTCGGCGCGAAGCTCGGCGATTCGTCGAGCCGCCCGTTGGTCAGAATCTGCAACTCCCCGTTCGCCGGGTCGACGACGCCGATGCGATAGGTGTTGTTCTGGCCGTAGACGACGGCGACCAACTTGCCGTCGGGCGACAACCGCGGCCGCGCGTTGTAAACGCCGTCGAAGCTCACGCGTTGCGCGCGAGCGCCCGGCTCCGTGCCGACGCGATAGACCTGCGGACCGCCGGCGCGGTCCGACATGAAATAGATGCTGCGGCCATCAGGCGCCCAAGTGGCTTCGGTATCGATCGCGGCATCGGTCGTGAGCTGGCGCAGCACTTGGGTCGAGAGGTCGAGGGTGTGGATGTCGAGATTGCCGGCATCGCGCGACAGCGTCAGCGCGAGCAGGCGGCCGTCCGGCGAGAACGCCGGCGAGCCGTTGACTCCGGCACGCCCCGACACGCGCTCGCGCGTGCCCGTTCGCAGCGTCTGCACGTAGACGGCCGACGCGCCACCCTCGAACGACACGTACGCGAGGCGCCGCGCATCGGGCGACCAGGCCGGCGACATCAGCGGCTGCCCCGACTCGGCGATGCGTTGCGCGTTCTCGCCGTCGGCATCCGACACGATGAGGCGGAACAGCTTGCTGTTGTCGGGCCGCCGTTCTTCACTGATGTACGCAATCTGCGTGCTGAAGACGCCCGGAATGCCCGTCAGCTCCTGGAAGATCATGTCGGAGATGCGATGCGCCGCTTTGCGCAGATCGGCGCGCCCCGTCTGCAGCCTGAACCCCGTGAGCGACTCGCCGCGCAGTACGTCGAAGAGCTGGAACACAGCCGTGAAATTGTCCGCCGTATCCTCGGTGAGCGTGCCGATGACGAGATAGTCCGCGTCGAGCGTGCGCCACTGTTGGAAGTTGACCTGCGATGCTTGCGTCGGCCGCGACACCATGTCGCTCGTTGCGAGCGGCGCGAAACGCCCGCTGCTACCCAAATCCGCGCCGATGACGCCGGCTAGGTCGAGCGCCGCGGGCCCCGAGCCCTGCCAGCCGAACGGCACGACGGCGATCGGCACGGCTTCGTCCTGACCATCCGTGATGGTGACGTTGAGCTGCGCGTTGCCGACGGCCGCGCACCACAGGCATGCGGCTGCGACGACGCCGCGCACCGAGATCCTGCGACGGCGACGCACTGCGATTCGTTGGTTCGACTTTACGGCTCTAAACATTACGACTCCCACACTAGAACGTTTGCGAACAGAAAAAGCGCCTACTCCTCAGGCTGGAACCTGACCTTCACGCTGCGCTCGAACAGCGCGGGCGTTGGCGCCTTCGGCAGCGGCGACGCGTCCAATACCGCGCGCTCGATCGAGCGGCGCACCGCGTCGTCGCCATTGCAACTCTCTACCTTCGCGCTCACGACGTCGCCCGTCGGCAACTGCACGACGGCCACGACGCAGTCGATGCCGGGAAGCGCGCTCAACGGGCGTTGCCATTTGCCCCTGATGCGTTGCTCGATCAAGCGAACGTACTGATCGTATAGGCCGGCGGCACGCGCCGCGTTCTGCTCGGCCTCGAGCGCGAGCTGTTGTTCCAGCTCCGACTCCGCCTGCTGCTGCCGGCGGCGCTGATCGGCCGCGCGCTTCTCGGCGGCCTCCCGCTCGCGTTGCGCCTGAGCGTCCTTCTCGCGCTTCTCTCGCGCCTCGCGATCGCGGCGCTCTTGCTCGGCCTTGACGGCCGCCACGCGCTCGCGCTCCTTTTGCTGAGCCGTTTCGCGCGCGCGCTCCTCGGCGGCGACACGCTGCTCTTCGCGTTGCTGCGTTTGGCGCTGCGCCTCCGCGGCTTCGCGCCGTTGGCGTTCCTCGCGTTGCTGCTTCTGGCGCTCTTGGCGCGCGGCTTCCTCACGCGCTTTCTGCTCGCGCTCGATCGCGGCCGTATCGACGATGGTGCCCTGAATCAACGCCGTCGCCACCGGCACGCGTGGCCGCTCCGGCCACGGGATACCGACCATCACGGCCGCCGCGACTGCGACATGCAGTGCGAGCGACCACATCACGGCTCCCTTGTGTCGGCGGATGAAGCTCATCGGCAGCTCGCGTCAGCGGCCTCCTGCGTCGCGATCCGTGTCGTCCGGGTCCGTTTGGAAACCGATTTTCGTGGCGCCGGCCTGCTGCAGCAAAACGGCGCCCGTGACGACGCGGCCGTACGGGACGGCCTCGTCCGCTTTGACGAGCACGGGCGTCTGCGCGTTGCGGCGCAGCACGGCTGAGGCGCGCTCGACGACGGTCGCATCCTCGATCGGCGAATCGTCGTCATCGCCGATGTTCAAGTAGAACTGGCCTTCGCGGTCGACGCTCAAGACGAGAGGCTCGTTGTCCTTCAAGAGATCGGGGTCGAGCTGCTGCGCGGGTGCATTCGGTAGGTCGACTTGAATGCCCTGCGTCAGGAGCGGTGCCGTGATCATGAAGATGATGAGCAGCACGAGCATCACGTCGATGTACGGCACGACGTTGATCTCGGACATCAAGCGCCGCTTGCCCTTGGTCTTGTTCGTGTTCATGTCTCCACCTCGGCGAACTCGCCCCCGCTCACGGCGCCCGCGCTACGCGTTGCTCCGTCACGCCGCGCAGCGTTGCGCTGGAAGATGGCTGATAGCTCTTCCATGAAGGTGTCGTAGCGCACCTCGAGCCGGCCGACCTGGTCCGCGTAACGGTTGAAAAAGATGCCGGCCGGGATCGCCGCCACGAGGCCCATCGCCGTCGCGACGAGCGCTTCCGAAATGCCGGGTGCGACCATCGCGATGGTGGCGCTCTGCACGCCGCCGAGCGCCTGGAACGAGGTCATGATTCCCCACACCGTGCCGAGCAGCCCGATGTAGGGGCTCGTATTGCTGACGGTCGCGAGAAACGCCAGGCTCTGCTCGAGCCGGTCCATCTCGCGCAACTGCGAAACGCGCATCGCGCGCCGCGCGCCTTCGATGACTTGCTCCGGGCTCAAGCTCGATTGCTTGAGCTTGCCGAACTCGCGAAAACCAGCCTCGAAGATACCGGCCATGCCTTGCGGCGTGGCGTCCGCCCGCGCCATGTCGCGGTAGAGCGAGTTCAGATCGACGCCCGACCAAAAGCTCGTCTCGAAGTCCTGCGCCGCGGCGGTAGCCTTTTTCAGCACGCGCTGCTTGTCGATGATCACGGCCCAGGACGAGATCGACAGAAACAGCAGCCCGGCCAAGATGGCCTGCACGAACGGGCTCGCATCGAGAACCAGCCGGATGATCGACAAATCATTGTTCATTGAGTCAACTCGCTCATTAACGCTACGGGGAAACGCCGCGGCCGCCCGCCGCGTGCGTCCATGCAAGCCACTTCGGCAGAGCCCTCGCAGACGAGGTCGCCGTCGGGATCGTTACGCCGCACGTGTTGCGTGAAGCGCATGCGCGCGCCGCGCGCTTCTGCAACATCGGCCGACACGTACAACATGTCGCTCAAACGCGCCGGCGCGCGGAATCGAGCCGCAATGCTCGCGAGGACGAGCACTACGCCGTGCTCCTCACGCAATTGGTCATGATCGATACCTTGAGCACGCAGACACTCCGTTCGCGCCCGCTCCATGAAGCGGAAGTAGCTCGCGTTATAGACGACGCCCTGGGCATCCGTATCTTCCAAATACACCCTGACGGGCAGCACGTACTTAGTCATCGCCCCTACCCGCCCGTTCAATCGAAGAGATCCGGCACATCCGGCCGGTCACGCGAGGCCGGCAGCGCAATGCCGAAATGCAGGTAAGCCGCCCGCGACGCGATGCGCCCACGGGACGTGCGCTGCAAAAACCCTTCCTGGATCAGGTACGGCTCGACCATGTCCTCGAGCGTGCCCCGCTCCTCGCCGAGCGCCGCGGCGAGGCTCTCGATGCCCACTGGGCCGCCTTCGAACTTCTCGATGACGGCGAGCAGCAGGCGTCGATCGAGGGTGTCGAAGCCGTGCGGATCGACTTCGAGCAAATCCATCGCGGCCTTGGCGACGCGTTCGTCGACGCTGCCGTCCGCTTTCACCTGTGCATAATCGCGCACGCGGCGCAGCAGCCGATTGGCGATACGCGGCGTGCCGCGCGAGCGGCTCGCGATCTCGCGCGCACCCGCACCGTCGATCGGCAACTTCAAGATGTCGGCCGTGCGCAGCGCGATCTGGGTGAGCTCGGAGCTAGCGTAGAACTCGAGGTGCTGCGTGATACCGAAGCGATCGCGCAACGGCGAGGTCAAGAGGCCCGCGCGCGTCGTGGCGCCGACGAGCGTAAATGGTTTCAACGGCAGCTTGATCGCGCGCGCACCGGGGCCTTCGCCGATCATGATGTCGAGCTGAAAGTCCTCCATGCCGGGGTACAGCACCTCCTCGACGATGGGGCTCAAGCGGTGAATCTCGTCGACGAACAGCACGTCGTTCTCTTCGAGGTTGGTGAGAATCGCGGCGAGGTCGCCAGGCCGTTCGAGCACGGGACCCGACGTCTGGCGCAAATTCACGCCGAGCTCGTTGGCGATGATGTGCGCGAGCGTGGTCTTGCCGAGACCCGGCGGGCCGAACAGCAACGTGTGATCGAGCGCCTCGCGGCGCTGCCGCGCGGCCGTGATGAAGATTTCGAGCTGGGCCTTCACGCGCGGCTGGCCGATGTACTCGGCGAGCCGCCGCGGCCGCACGGCGCGATCGAACGCTTCGTCGTCCTTGGCCGCCAACGGCGTGATCACGCGGCCTTTCTCGATGCTGAACACTTCGCTCATCGATCGCCTGCTCGTTCGCGATGCACGCGCTTCAAGGCCTCACGGATCATGTCCTCGGTGCTCAAGCGCGCGCCGTCCAAGTCCTTCAGCATGCGCACGACTTCGCCCGGCTTGTAACCGAGCGCGAGCAGCGCGCCGTTCGCCTCGCCCTCGGCCGGTGAACGCGCAGGCAACGTCGCCGCGTCAGCGCCGAGCGACTCGGGCAAGCGATCCGCCATCTCGAGCAACAGCCGCTCGCCGGTCTTGCGGCCGATGCCGGGGACCTTCGTGAGGCTCACGAGATCCTTGTCGCGAACGCACTGATAGAACCCTTCGACGCTCATGCCCGACAGAACACCGAGCGCCATGCGCGGCCCGACGTTGGAGACTTTGAGCAGACTGCGGAACAACGCGCGCTCGGCTTCGGTGAAGAAGCCGAACAGAACGTGCGCGTCCTCACGCACTACCAGATGCGTTACGAGCGACAGCGGTTGGCCGGAGTCGGGCAATCGATAAAACGTCGACATCGGCGCTTCGAGCTCATACCCCACGCCGCCGACATCGAGCGTCAACGACGGCGGTCGTTTTGCGATCAAGGTGCCTCGTAAGAAACCGATCATCCGGTTAGGCCCGTCCTGCAGTTTGCAGAGCACTGCGCAGCGTGCGCTCGTTGGCATGGCAGATCGCGGCGGCGAGCGCATCGGCGGCATCTGCCGCAATGGCTTCCCGCACGCCGAGAATCATCTGCACCATGCGTTGCACCTGGTCCTTTTCGGCAGCGCCGCGGCCGACGACCGCCTTCTTGATATGGCGGGCGCTGTACTCGTAAATCGGGACGTTCGCTTGGAACGTTGCGCACATCGCCGCGGCTCGCGCTTGGCCCAGCTTGAGCGCGCTGTCTGCATTGCGGCTCAAGAACACGCGCTCGATTGCAATCTCGGTCGGGCGGTACTCGCGCACGATTTGGCCAAGCGCCGCAAAGATGCTGCGTAAGCGGTCGCTGTGCTCACCGCCAGTGCGGATGCTGCCCCATTCCACGGCCGCGGTGCGATTGCCGACGACGTCGACGACACCAAAGCCCGTGATCTGCGAACCAGGGTCGATCCCCAGAATCCGCACGGAGGCAACAACATGTTCGAGAGACGCTGGTTGAAAGGGAGTCGCCGCCCGCGTGCTCACGAGCACTCCCGCGCGAACGTGGCCCTTCGGCTTTCCCGCATGTCGCACCAATGCAGCGCCGCCGACCACCCTGGGTCAGCCGCTGTCTGCCGCAAACTCCAACAACTCCGACGGCGGCCCCCAAAGCCACCCGCGGCTATAATACCGGCAGAACCCGCGCGAGCGTTAGCGGTTGATGCCGTGAATGGCCCGTTTGTCGGCTGCTAGCGACGCTTCGTGCAACGCCTCGCTCAGCGTCGGGTGCGCGTGGATCGTGCGCTGGATGTCTTCGGCGGAGGCCGAGAACTCCATCGCGAGCACCGCCTCGGCGATCAGCTCGCCGGCGACGGGCCCGACGATGTGCACGCCGAGCACGTCGTCGTGCTCCTGATCGGCAATGAGCTTCACGAGGCCGATGGCCTGTTGCATGCCCTTGGCGCGGCCGTTGGCGCCGAAGCCGAAGGTGCCCACTTTGTACGGCCGGCCGGTTTTTTTGACTTCTTCCTCGGTCTGGCCGACCCAGGCGATCTCGGGCGCCGTGTAGATGACGGACGGGATCGTCTTGTAGTTCATTTCCGCCACGTGGCCCGCGATGAGCTCGGCCACCATGACGCCTTCTTCCATACCTTTGTGCGCCAGCATCGGGCCGCGGACGACGTCGCCGATGCCCCAGACGTTCGGTACGGTAGTCCGGCACTGCTCGTCGACCTCGATGAAGCCGCGCCTGTCGAGCGGAACCTTCACGTCGGCTGCGAAGAGCCCATCCGTCACCGGGCGGCGCCCGACGGCGACTACTAGCACGTCGACCTGGAGCTCCTGCCCTGCGCCGCCTGTCTCGTAGCGCACGTTGACCGCACTACCTTCCACGGTGGCTCCGGTCACCTTGGCACCGAGCCGGATGTCGAGCCCTAGCTTCTTCAAGTGGCGCAGCGCTTCTTTGGCGATCTGTTGATCGGCCATCGGGAGAAACGTGTCGAGCGCCTCCAACATGACGACGTCGGAGCCGAGCCGACGCCAGACGCTGCCGAGCTCGAGGCCGATCACGCCAGCGCCGATGACGCCCAAGCGTTTCGGTACGTCGTCGAAATCCAGCGCGCCCGTCGAGTCGACAATGTGCTTACCGTCGAACTTCGCAATCGACAGCTCGACCGGTGTGGAGCCCGTCGCGAGGACGACGTGTTGCGCCTGTAACGTTTCGACTCCGGCATCGGTCGTCACTTCGACGCGATTGCCCGCGAGCAGCTTGCCGCGGCCTTTGATGCCGGTGACGCCGCCGGCCTTGAACATGGCCTCGATACCCGACGTGAGCTGCTTGACGATACCGCGCTTGCGAAGCTGCATGGCTTCGATGTCGATACCCAAACCCGCGACATGAATGCCGTGCGCCTGGAACTCCGTGTGCGCGCGGTGATAGAGCTCGGAGGATTCGAGCAGCGCTTTCGACGGAATGCACCCGACGTTCAAGCAGGTACCGCCGAAGAGGCGTTGGCCCTCCTCGTTCTTCCAGTCGTCGATGCACGCAACTGAAAGACCGAGCTGCGCGGCCCGTAGAGCGGCCGGATAGCCGGCCGGCCCGCCGCCGATGACGACGACGTCGAAGTTCTTATCGTTCATGGTCTGACCTAGTCGGGTAGTTAGATCTCGAGCAAGAGACGCGCCGGATCCTCGATGAGGTCCTTCACGTGCACGAGGAATTGTACGGCTTCGCGGCCATCGACGATGCGATGATCGTAAGTCAGGGCCAAATACATCATCGGCCGCGCCTCGATCTTGCCATCCATGACCATCGGCCGCTGTTGGATCTTGTGCAGCCCCAGAATGCCGCTTTGCGGCGGATTCAGAATCGGCGTCGACATCATCGAGCCGAAGATACCGCCGTTGGTGATCGTGAAGGTGCCGCCTGTGAGCTCCTCCATCTGAAGCGCGCCCTTGCGAGCGCGTTCGCCGAAGTCGCGTATCGCATGTTCGACCGGCGCCAAGCCCATCGCCTCGGCATTGCGCAGCACGGGCACGACGAGGCCGCGATCCGTCGACACCGCGACACCGATGTCGAAGAACTCGTGATAGATGATGTCGTTGCCGTCGACCGACGCGTTCAGTGCCGGGAACTGGCGCAAGGCTTCGACCGAGGCCTTGACGAAGAAGGACATGAAACCGAGCTTGATGCCGTGCTTGGCCGTGAACGGCTCCTGGTAGCGCTGCCGTAGCGCCATCACGGCCGTCATGTCGCATTCGTTGAACGTCGTCAGCATCGCCGCTTGCGACTGCGCTTGCAGCAAACGTTCGGCAATGCGTGCGCGCAGCCGCGTCATGGCCACACGGTGCTCGTTGCGCGATACGCCGTTGACTGTCGGCGCCGGAGCGGGCTCGGCGACGCCTGCTCCGCGCAGCACGTCGTGCTCGATGCCTACCGTCGTCGCCTGATGGTCGGCGATGTAATCGAGCACGTCGCCCTTGGTGATGCGCCCTTCGCGGCCGGAGCCGGCGATCGCCGTTGGATCGAGATCGTGTTCTTCGACGAGCTTGCGCACGGCGGGGCCCATCTTACTGGCCGACGCCGAGGAGCGCGTTGCGGCCGCAGCGGGCACCGAAGCGCTCGCACGCGCGGGCTCTGGCATTGCCGCAGGCTGTGCCACCGATTTCAGCGGTGCCGCGGTCGGGACTGATTTCGCCACCGTGGCCGCTGCTGCGGGTGCCGCAGCCGTGGCAGCGACGGCGCCGGGCTCGAGAATGGCGAGCAGCTGACCGCTCGTCACGACTGCGCCGTCCGCGGCGACGATTTGCTTGATGACACCGTCGGCCGGAGCGGGCACCTCGAGCACGACCTTGTCCGTCTCGAGATCGACGAGGTTCTCCTCGCGGCGCACGGAGTCGCCCGGCTTCTTGTGCCACGCGACGAGCGTCGCGTCAGCCACGGATTCTGGAAGCTGAGGAACCTTGACCTCGATGCTCACTGCCGACCTACCTTAGCGCCTTGGTTCCGCGCCGATGCTAGGCGCGTTTGCCGACCGGGGAAAGACCCGCAGCGCGTTCCTTCGAGGACGAAGTCAGTGCAGCGGATACCAATGATTGTTGCTGGCGAACGTGCAACGCGTGGATGCCGGAAGCCGGCGCCGCAGCGCCCGGTCGCCCGGCGTAGAAGAGCTCGTGCGTCTTGCCGAGCGGCTCCTGCAAGCGATGGCGGACTTGGTACCAGGCGCCCTGATTTTGCGGCTCCTCTTGGCACCACACCACTTCCTTGGCGTTGCGGTAGCGAGCGATCACGCGCGCGTATTCCTCGATCGGGAACGGATAGAGCTCCTCGAGGCGGACAATCGCGACGTTCGTGATGCTTTCATTGCGGCGGTACTCGGCGAGATCGAAGTAGACCTTACCACTGCAGAACACGACGCGTGTCACCGCATCGTCTGCGAGCGGCTCCACTTCCTCGATGAGTTGTTGGAAACGCCCGCGGGCGAGCTCGGCCATCGTCGACACCGAAAGCCGATGCCGCAGCAAGCTCTTCGGCGTCATGACGACGAGCGGCTTGCGCAAGTGCCGCAGCATCTGCCGACGCAACAAATGGAACATCTGCGCCGGCGTCGACGGCACGACGACCTGCATGTTGTGCTCGGCGCACAGTTGCAGGAAGCGCTCGAGGCGCGCCGACGAATGCTCGGGCCCTTGGCCCTCGTAGCCGTGCGGCAGGAACAACGTGAGGCCCGACAGCCGACCC
>Ga0157380_10002874_pt1 | contig 11692 bp, 8 predicted proteins | sample S35metaG_FD_119757 | JGI IMG/M metagenome (GOLD analysis project Ga0157380, IMG submission 119757) | Switchgrass rhizosphere microbial communities from Kellogg Biological Station, Michigan, USA - S3-5 metaG | ecosystem: Host-associated > Plants > Roots > Rhizosphere > Soil | place: USA: Michigan...
CGTCGTTGACGAGAGGCACGAAGTTCCAGCCGATGAAGAGGGCGGCGCAGACGATCCAGCGGACCGCTGCGCGGCGCACCTGGCCTTGGGCGACGCAGGCCTGGTTGACCGTCACCGACGATAGGTAGAGCCCGGTCCCGAGGGCGACCAGCAGCAGTTCGCCGCGCTCGTAGCTGAACTTGCCGCTGAAGGCGAGCTGCATCAGCTGCGGGCCCGCGGCCAGGATCGCCAGCGCCATCACCGCCGTGAAGGCGACGATCCCGAGCAGCACCGCACGCACCGAGCGGTGGAACTCGCCCTCGCTGCCGGGCTCCTCGCTGGTATGCAGGCCGGTGAGGTGGGGGAGGATGCTGGTCGAGACCGCCTGGAAGAGCTGCAGGGGGGCCCGGGCCAGCATCAGGACGTTGAAGATGAAGCCCGCCGCCGCGGCGCCGTCGAGGGCGCGCACGACCAGCGGCCCGGCGTTGAGGAAGGCCTGTTCGCTGAACATGATCACCAGCACGGCGGCCGCGAAGCCGCTGCCGTGGGCAACCGAGACGGAGGAGTCCTGGCTGTCGACCTGGGGGGCCGCCGGTGCCGTACGGGCGCGGCGAGCAAATGCCAGGGGCACGACCATCAGGGAGAGTGACGGCGCGGCGACGATCCCGATCGCCACCCAAGACTGACCGCTGAGCAGGCTGACCGCGACCAGCACCGCGAACAGGGTGCGGAAGCACGACTCCGAGAGGATCAGCGCGGTGAAGAGGCCGAAGCGCTTCACCCCGGCGAGGTAGCCGCGGGCGAAGTAGCTGGCGGCGTAGAAGAGGACGGCGGAGAAGTAGACCCAGTAGAGCGTTTCGTTTCCCTCTAGCAGGCCATCCTGGAGCGGTCCGCGGAAGGCGAGCGCAAGGATCGCGAAGAGCAGCGCCAGGCCGAGCTGGATCGTCGCCGCGTTGCGCGTGGTCCCGCCGATCGGCTCGCCCTTGACCAGGTGCTCGGAGATGTGGCGGGAGAGCAGCTGTTCGACCGGCCGGTAGAGGGTGGAGATGGTGATGAAGACGGCCGACCAGACGACGGTGATCTCTCCGTAGTCGGGCTTGGAGAGGACGTGCGAGGCGATGAAGAAGTAGACGTAGGTGATGACGCCGGTGAGGCCGACGCCGATCGCGAGGAAGCTCGCCGTCTTGCCGTAGTCGGCGGTCGCCGAGCTGGCGCCCGCCTGGCCGCCACGGCGGGCGCCCAGCGCCTTGCGCAGCGCCGGCATCAGCGGTCCGCGGCGCCGCGCTCGTAGTGGGAAGGCGGCACGTCGAGTGCCAGCTCGACCCGGCGCACACGCTCGAAGACCCGTTGCGTCATCACCCGCTGCCCGGCCAGCAGGTCGCCGATCACGCCCAGAGCGAGCAGCTGGATCGCGGCGATGAAGAGCACCGCGCCGAGGATCAGCGACTGCAGGTGGCCGGTGCTGTCGCCATTGAGGATCCAGTCGAGCAGGAAGGGCATCCAGGCGGCGAGGGCAAGTAGCGCGACGACGAGGCCGGCGGTGGCGAAGACGCGCAGCGGCTCGTAGCGCGCGTAGATGCGGAGGATTGCGAGTGCGTTGCGGCGCACGTAGCCGCCGGTTGAGGCGAAGAGTCGCGACTCGCGGGTCTGCGGGTTGGTACCGATCTCGACCTGGTCGACCGCGACCAGCATCTTGCCGGCCTGGATCAGGCTCTCCAGCGTGTAGGTGAAGCTGTCGACGACGATCAGGCCGAGCGCCGCCTCGCGGTTGTAGGCGCGAAAACCGGAGGTGGTGTCGGCGATCTCGGTGTCAGAGAGCCGTCGTACGACCCAACTGCCGAGTCGCTGCAGGGCTTTCTTCTGACCGGAGAAGTGCTCGATCTGGCCGATCTGGCGGTCGCCGACGACCATGTCGGCCTCGCCAGCGAGGATCGGCGCCAGCAGCTTCGGGATGTCGGCGCCGCGGTACTGGTTGTCGGCGTCGGTGTTGACGACGACGTCGGCGCCGAGCTTGAGACAGGCATCGAGCCCGGCCTGGAAGCCCGCCGCCAGGCCCTTGTTGTTGGTCAGCCGGACGATGTGCTCGACCCCGTGGTGGCGGGCGACCTCGACCGTGCGGTCGGTCGAGCCGTCGTCGACGACCAGGAGCTCGACCTCGTCGATGCCCTCGATCCGGCGCGGAATGTCGGCGATGGTTGCCGGGAGGGTTGCCTCCTCGTTCAGGCAGGGGATCTGGACTATGAGCTTCATGGGAGAGGGGCCAGGGTATCCGGGGGGTCGGCCTGTAGGCGCCTCCCGCCCGGACAAGTGCCGCGCTAATTAGCGCGGCACTTTGAGTATCCGCCCGTTCGGGAGGCGCCTACAGGCCGACCCCGCTAGGCCCCCCGTGCCACCCACGCGAGGAACGTCACAGAGCGCACGTGCTGGCGCGGTAGGATTGGTTGATTGACCAGTCAATCGGTCGCATGAATTCCCAGCTCACAGCCACGGATCGAAGGCATCTCTCGCGGGCGCTTGAGCTGGCGGAGAGCGGGCGGGGGTGGGTGAGTCCCAATCCTCTTGTTGGAGCTGTCGTGGTGCGTGACGGAGATGTGATTGGCGAGGGGTTTCATGCGGAATTGGGCGAGCTGCATGCGGAGCGGGCGGCTCTCGATGACTGTCGCAAGCGCGGGGAGGACCCGGCGGGGGCGACTATGTACGTGACCTTGGAGCCCTGCGCTCATCAGGGCAGGCAGCCTCCGTGTGTGGAGGCCCTCCTGGAGGCGGGGATCTCCCGCGTGGTGATCGCCTCCGACGATCCGAGCGAGAAGGCTGCGGGGCGGGGGCCCGGGATCCTGCGCGACGGCGGGGTCGAGGTCGAGCTCGCCGCGGGTGAGGAGGCGACCGCGGCTCGGCTGCTCAACCAGCCGTTCCGCAAGCACGCCCGGACCGGGCTGCCGCTGGTGACCTTGAAGATGGCGATGTCGCTCGACGGCCGCACCTCCACGCCTCCCGGCGACTCCCCCTGGATCTCGGGCGAGCGGAGTCGCGAGCTCGTCCACCGCTGGCGCGCGGAATCCGACACGATCGCCGTCGGCATCGGCACCGTCCTAGCCGACGACCCTCTCCTAACCGCGCGCACTCCGGAAGCTCGTCAACCAATCCGCGTCGTCTTCGACCGCGAAGCTCGCCTGCCTCTCGATTCGCAGCTCCTCCGAACACTCGACGACTCGCCGGTGCTTGTGGTCGTCTCGCCCGAAACTGACGCTGTGGCACTTCGCGATGCCGGCGCAGAGATCGCCGTTGCCGGCAGCATCGAGGCCGCCCTCGCCGACCTTGGCCGCCGCGGCATCACGAGTCTCTTCCTCGAGGGTGGCCCGACTCTCGCTGCGGCCTTCGCCGAAGCCGGCGAGATCGACGTCGCGCGCATCTTCGTCGCTCCCATTCTGCTTGCCGGATCCAAGCGCGTCGAGGCTCTCGGTCCCGGCGCTGAGGACACCTTGATCGAGACCCGTTTCAAGGAGTGGTGATGTTCACCGGGTTGATCCAGGATGTCGGGGGCGTCGAGTCGGAGGAGAAAAGCAGCGACGGGGCGACGCTGCGGATCGTGACGAAGCTTGCAGCCGAGATCGCTGAGGGTGACTCGGTTGCCGTCAATGGCGTCTGCCTCACAGCCACAGCCGTCGACGCGAACGGCTTCGAGACCGAGGCGATGAACCAGACCCTTAAGGTGACGGCCCTTGGTGCCCTGGAAGCCGGAGCTCTCGTCAACCTCGAGCTCGCGATGAAAGCCTCCGACCGCTTCGGCGGTCACATCGTCCAAGGGCACGCCGACGGCGTGGGGGAGGTGCTCACGATCGAGGGCGACGGCTTCGCAAGGCGCATGCGCGTGGCACTCGCCCCCGGCCTGATCCGCTACGTGGTCGAGAAGGGCTCGCTCGCGCTCAGCGGCGTCAGCCTCACCGTCGCCGCGCGTGGCGACGATTGGGCCGAGGTCTCGCTGATCCCCGAGACCCTGGAGCGCACGAATCTTGGTGGCGTCGCCGTCGGCGACCGATTGAACGTCGAGTGCGATGTGGTGGCGAAGTATGTTGAGCGATTGGCGAAGCCATTCGCCGGAGAGGAGCAGGCGTGAGCCAGATGACCGAGGCGCAGAGGACAGACGAGAAGGGCAGAGAGGCGGGCGAGGGCCCGTTCTCGACGATCGAGGAAGGGATTGAGGAGATCCGCGCCGGTCGCATGGTCGTCGTCTGCGACGGCGAGGACCGTGAGAACGAGGGAGACCTGGTGATGGCGGCCCAGTTCGCCACCCCGGAGGCGGTCAACTTCATGGCCAAGGAGGCGCGCGGCCTGATCTGCTTGGCGCTGACCGCGGAACGCTGCGAGAAGCTCGGCCTGAAGCTGATGGCGGCGAAGAACGAGGCGCCGTTGCAGACCGCCTTCACGGTGACGATCGAGGCTGCCGGCGGGGTCAGCACCGGCATCTCCGCCCATGATCGCGCCCACACGATCCAGGTCGCGATCGACCCCAGCTCCGGACCGAGCGAGATCGTCGTTCCCGGCCACATGTTTCCCTTGCGCGCCAAGGAGGGCGGAGTGCTGGAGCGCACCGGTCATACCGAGGCCAGTGTCGACCTCGCCCGCCTCGCCGGCCTCACCCCCGCTGGCGTGATCTGCGAGGTGATGAACGACGACGGCACGATGGCCCGGGTCCCGGACCTGATCCCGTACTGCGAGCGCCACGGCCTCAAGATGATCACCGTCGCCGACCTGATCGCCTACCGGCGCCGCACCGAGGAGAAGCTGGTCGAGCGCGTCGTCTCGACCGCCTTGCCAACCGAGTTCGGCGACTTCACCGCCGTCGGCTACCGCTCCCTGGTCGACGACAAGCACCACGTGGCGATGGTCAAGGGCGACGTCGACGGGGTCGAGGAGGTGCTCGTCCGCGTCCACAGCGAGTGCCTCACCGGCGACGTCTTCCACAGCATGCGCTGCGACTGCGGCGAGCAGCTCGTCGCGGCGCTGACCCAGATCGAGCACGAGGGCCGCGGCGTCCTCCTCTACCTCTCCCAGGAGGGGCGCGGGATCGGTCTGCTCAACAAGCTCAAGGCCTACAAGCTGCAGGAGGAGGGCGCCGACACGGTCGAGGCCAACCTCAAGCTCGGCCTGCCCGCCGACCTGCGCGACTACGGAATAGGCGCCCAAATCCTCGGCGACCTCGGCCTGACCAGCATCCGCATCCTCACCAACAACCCGAAGAAGATCGTTGGCCTCGAGGGCTACGGCCTCTCGGTCTCAGAGCAGGTGCCGATCGAGTCCTCGCCCAACGCTCACAACGAGGCCTACCTGCGGGCCAAGCGCGACAAGATGGGCCACTCGCTTCACCACCAGGGCCTCGCCTTCGACGAGGAGATGATCCACGACGAGGAGGAGCGCGACGCCGCCGAGGGGGGCGAGTCGGCCGATGGCTGAGTCGACCGCTTTCCTGGAGGACTTCACGGAGGAGGAGCGGGCAGCTCTGGCGGATCGCCAGTTCGCCGTCTGTGTCGGCCGCTTCTACGAGGACCTGGCAGAACGCCTGCTGAGCGGCGCCCGCGAAGGCTTCGAGCTGGCCGGCGTGCCGGCATCCTCGGTCAGCGAGGTATCGGTCCCCGGCGCCTACGAGCTGCCCTTCGCCGCAAAGCTGCACGCCACCACCGAACGCTTTGCCGGCGTTGCCTGCCTCGGTGTGGTCATCCGCGGCGAGACCGACCACTACGACTTCGTCTGCGCCGAGGCCGCCCGCGGCATCCAGGACGTGCAGCTGGCCACCGGCGTCCCCTGCGCCTTCGGCGTGATCACCTGCGACACGATGGAGCAGGCCCTCGCCCGGGCCGGCGGCGGCAAGCGCGACCAGGGCCGAAACGCCGCCCTGACAGTGGCCCACATGGCCCTGCTCAAACAAGAGGTCAACCCGTACCGCTGGCAAGTCCGCGACGGTTAGGAGGGGGTAGCGAAACCCCCGCGCACGTCTGGCGGCGGCGGACACTACGCGGTACGGCGTCCTCAGTCGGCCGAATAGCGCTGCTATTCGGCCTCCCTGCGTCCTTGTCCCGCTTGGTCCGGCGCTCGCCAGCCGCACCCGCGGGTTTCACTACCCCCTCCAGCACCGATCTGTACCATCCCCGACCCGATGGCCAAGGTTTGTCATAGCTGCGGCAAGGGACCGGCGTTCGGCCAGTCCCGAAGCCACTCGATGGTCGCCACCAAGCGCCGCTTCGATCCGAACCTGCAGAAGGTGCGGATCCAGGAGAACGGCCGCAAGCTGCGCGCCTACGTCTGCACGCGGTGCCTCAAGGCAAATAAGGTCGTAAAGGCCGCGTAGCGCGTTGACCCTGAAGGTGGGGGGAGCCCAGTGGGTCTCTGGGCGAATTGATGTCGCACGCGCCTGCGGCGCTTAGCGACAATTTAAGAGCGCGGCTGCGCCGCGCCTTGAACCACGAGTGCAGCGGCCGCTTCGCGACATTCGCCCAGAGACCCACCGGGCTCCCTCTCAACAGTCGTCCCACGGCAACTCAACGAGTCACAAAAGCTCTTCGCAAGATGTCCGCGCGCGGCTGGACTCCCCGTTGAAGCTTGTTGTGCTTCGGGGAGCGATCGGTCCGCCCGGGAGGATCTGGCTGGTTCGGGCTGCTTTCCTGAGAGCTGATGCGGGTTCGGAAGGGGATGCCGGTGCCCCTCACCAAAACACTCAAGCGCGGCTCCTGCCGCGCGTTTTGGGGAGGGGCACCGGTAGCCCCGCCATACTCGTGATCCCGCGTCAGTCCGCTGGCGTGACGACCGGGTGCTCTCCCGTCGGCGCAGGATCGCCCTCGGCCGGCTCGACATGGAGCTTCGGCAGGATCCGGTCCAGCCAGCCGGGTAGCCACCAGGCTCGCTCGCCGAAGAGCTGCATCAGGGCTGGGACGAGCACCGAGCGGATGATCACGGCGTCGATGAAGACGGCCGAGGCGAGGCCGAGGCCGAAGAGCTTGATGATGCGGTCTTCGCCGATCATGAAGGAGAGGAAGACGGTGACCATGATCGCCGCCGCCGCGGTGATCACGCGGCCGGTCAGGGCGAGGCCGCGGGTGACGGCAAGCGTGGCGTCGTGGTCGCGCTCCCACTCCTCGTGGATGCGCGACATCAGGAAGACCTCGTAGTCCATCGAGAGGCCGAAGATGATCGCGAAGAGGAAGATCGGGAAGAAGGAGATGATCGGCCCGGTCCCGTCGATGCCGATCAGGCTCGCTCCCCAGCCCCACTGGAAGACGGCGACGATCAGGCCGAAGGCGGCGCCGATGCTGAGCAGGTTCATGACGACGGCCTTCAGCGGCACGAGGACCGAGCGGAAGACGGCCATCAGCAGCAGCGCCGAGAGCAGCACGACGACGCCGATGAAGAGCGGCAGCTTGTCGTCGATCGCGGTGCCGAAGTCCTCGAAGATCGCGGTGATGCCGCCGACGTGCACCTGGGCGCCGGTCTGCTGCTCCACCGGCGGGATCAGCTCGTCGCGGATGCGGTCGAGCAGCTCGGTCGTCTTCTCGCTCTGCGGCGAGGTCGTCGGGTAGACCTGGAAGACGCCGGTGTCCTTGGCCGGGTTGAGCATCACCTCGGTCGTCTCGGCGACCCCTTCTTCGCCGGCGAGCGTGCGGCGCAGCTCGGTGAGCGCCGCGTCTTCGCCCTTGCCGGGCAGCGCCGCGACGATCGAGAAGGGGCCGTTGAAGCCCGGCCCGAAGCCCTCGGCGAGCAGGTCGTAGGTCTCGCGCGTCGTCGTCCCGGCCGGGTCGGTTCCGGCGTCGTTGGAGCCGAGGCGCAGCGAGAGGGTGGGGATGCAGAGGATCAGCAGCAGGCCGCCGGAGAGCAGCGCGGAGGCCACCGGCCGGCGCTGGATCTCGCGGCTCCAGCGGAACCAGCGGGTGTCTTCGGCGGTCGACGGGGCCCGCTTGAGTCCCGGAATGCGCAGCTTGTCGACCCGGCGCCCGGCGATCGTCAGCAGGGCTGGCAGCAGGGTGAGCGCCGCGATCATCGTCATCAGCACGGCCAGGGCTGCCGACATCGCCACGCCGTAGAGGAAGGAGAGGCCGAGCAGCAGCATCCCCATCAGGGCGATGATCACCGTCACCCCGGAGAAGAGGACGGCGCGGCCGGCGGTGTCGACAGCGGCGATCGCCGCGTCGCGCGATTCCAGCCCCTCGTCGAGGCCGTTGCGGAAGCGGGTGAGGATGAAGAGGGCGTAGTCGATGCCGACGCCGAGGCCGATCATCGCCGCCAGCTGCGGCGCGAACTCCGCCGTGTCGAAGACATGGGTGCCGAGCGTGACCAGGCTGAGGCCGACGCCGAGGGCGAAGAGGGCGGTGAGGAGGGGGAGTCCCATCGCCACCACCGAGCCGAAGGTGAGCAGCAGGATGACGACCGCGGCCAGCAGGCCGATCATGAACGAGGCGTCGCCTTCTTCTTCGGCGCGCGCTTCCTCGATCGGCTGGCCGCCGAGCTCGACCTGGAGGCCGTCGCCGTTGGCCGCCTCAGCCTCGTCGATCAGCTTCGCCGTGTCCTCTTTTTCGATTTCGTCGGTGAAGGTGTCGTACTGGACGGTCGCGTAGGCGATCTTGCCGTCGTCTCCGATCGCCGCCGCGCCGCCGCCCGCGTAGGGGCTGGCGACTTCGCTGACGTGGGGGAGGGCTTCCGCTTCGGCGAAGAGGCCCTGCATGGTCTTGCGCACGGCCGGCGACTCGACGCCGCCTTCGGCCTTGAAGACGATCGTCGCCGTGTCGCCCGACTGCGCCGGGAACCTGTTTTCGAGCAGGTCGAAGGCGTCGGTCGAGTCGGAGGAGGGCAGCTTGAAGTCTTCGCTGAAGTCGGAGCCGACCGAGCCGGCGAGCATGCCTACCCCGAAGAGGGCGACGATCCAGCTGACGATTACGGTCTTGCGGTGGCCGGTGCACCAGGTGGCGAAGCGTCTCATCGAGCGTGGCACCGTAGCGAACTCGGCGGCTGGGCTTCGGGGCTGCCCATCCGCACCCTGCGGTTAGATTTCGAAGCGATGCCAGATCCCTCGATCGAGCGCTTCCGGCGTGTCATCAGCTCCGCCTACGCGCATCTGGAGGAGCGTCGCCAGGAGGTCAACGACCTCAACGTCTTCCCCGTCGCCGACGGGGACACGGGGGACAACATGGCGATGACGATGCGGGCGGTGATGGAGGAGCTCGACCGCCTCGACGGGCTCGAGGTCGACGAGATCGGCCGCACGCACCTCGTGCAGGCACTGGCCCGGGCCGCCCTGATGGGCGCCCGCGGCAACTCCGGCGTCATCCTCAGCCAGATCGTGCGCGGCGCCGCCGAGGAGCTGGCGAGCCGCCCCGGCGAGCTGATCGACCCGGTCCTGATCGCCTCCGCCTTTGCCAGCGCCGCCGACGCCGCCTACGACTCGGTGCGCGAGCCAGCCGAGGGGACGATGCTGACGGTGTTCCGCGAGATGGCGCACTCGACCGCCCGCCAGCTCTCCCGCCTCGAATCCGAGAAGCAGCGCCTCGACCGCGGCGTCAGCGACGAGCAGCAGGACGCGATCCTCGCCGAGGTTCTGGAGCGGGCGATGGCCGATGGCCAGCGCGCCGTGGAAAGGACGCCGGAGCAGCTCGAGGTGCTGCGCGAGTCCGGCGTCGTCGACGCCGGCGGCTACGGCCTCGTCCTGATCCTCGCCGGCGTCGTCGCCGGCCTGCGCGGCGACGAGGCCGCGGTGCCGGAGGTTTCCCACCAGGAGGCGCCGCGGCTGAGCCAGCCTCATCACGAGGACAGCCGCTTCCGCTATTGCACCAACTTCATCGTCTCCGGAACGGGCCTGAGCGGGCGCGAGCTCCTGCCCCGGCTCGAGGGCATGGGCGACTCGGTGCTCGTCGTCGGCGACGAGGCGACCCTCAAGGTCCACGTCCACACCGACGATCCCGAGGCCGCGGTCGCGCTCTTCGAGGATGCCGGCGAGGTGACCAACCTCGACGTCGCCGACATGCGCGAGCAGATCGCCGAGCGGCGTGCCCGGCTGGACGGTGGGCGGACCGGCGCGCTCGCGGTAGCCGCCGGCGACGGGCTCGAGCGCCTCTTCGCCGAGCTCGGAGCCCATGTTGTCCCCGGCGGCGAGACGCTCAACCCGTCCACCTACGAGCTGCTGGCCGGCATCCACGAGGTTCCCGCCGAGGAAGTACTGGTCTTTCCCAGCTCCTCGAACGTGGTGATGGCCGCCGAGCGAGCGTGCGAGCTGTCGGAGAAGCCGGCCCGCGTCGTCCCGGCGACCTCCCTGCAGAAGAGCCTCTTGACCCTGGTCGAGCTCGACCCGTCCGCCGCGGCAGAGGAGAACGCCGAGCGGCTCGAGGACGCCCTGGGAGATATCGCTGACGGTGGCGTCGCCCCGGCGGCGCGCGACGACGCCAAGGGCCGTTTCCGCCAAGGCGACGCGGTCGGTTTCGTCAAGGGAGAGATCGTCGCTTGGGGGGGCGCTGGATCGACCCTCGCCGCCACCATCGAGAAGCTCGCCGAGGGTGCCGAGATAGTCACCGTCATCGCCGGTGCCGACGCCCCGATGTCCCTTGACGAGCTCGACCCCCACGTCCCCGACGGCGTTGAGATCGAGACCCACGAAGGCGGCCAGCCAAGCTGGTGGTGGCTGCTCGCGGCGCAGTAGTGCGGGCGTTTGCGGGTACCGATGAGCTGACACCCGAGCAGCTGCGCGATGCCCCGGTCCACTGGCCGAGGCCGAGCGCCCTCGACGTCTCGCTGCAGGCACTGGAGGGGGTTGGGCCGAAGACCGCCGAAGCCGCGGCCAGCGCCGGTATCGCCACCGTCGGCGACCTGCTCCTGCGCTTCCCGCACAGGCATCGTGACCGTTCGGTCGTCCCAATCGCCAGTCTCGAGCTCAAGCAGCAGGCGACGATCGCGGTCGAGGTGCTTGGCAGCACGCCGCGACCATTTCGCCGCCGTGGCTTGAGCATCGTCGGGGTCAAAGTTGGGGACGACTCAGACACGGTTCGGGCGACCTGGTTCAACCAGCCGTGGATCGCTTCCAAGCTCACGCCGGGTACACAGATGCTGCTTACGGGCACGATGGGCAAGCGGGGATTCGTGGTGGCGGAATACGAGTTCACCGAGGCCGCTGGCCCGCGGGTCCTGTCGGAGGGCGAGGCGGAGCTGGTGCCCGTGCATCCGTTGACCGAGGGATTGCGGGCGAAGCAGGTGCGGGAGTGGTTGGAGCAGGGGATCAGGCTGGCGCCGAATCTGATCGATGGAATACCAGCGGCTGTGCGAGCGCGACACGAGCTCGCTGGTGTTGCCGATGCGGTCAAGGCGATGCATTTCCCCAAGACGGCTGAGGAGGCGGAAGCGGCGCGCGAGCGGTTGCGGTTTGAAGAGCTGTTCCTGTACCAGGCGATCCTGGCTACGCGGCGGCGAACTCATCGCACGGCTAGGCCCGCGCCGCGACTGGGCAAGCCAGGTGAGCAGGTGGGGCGGTGGATCGAGTCGTTGCCGTTCGAGCCGACTCGGGATCAGCTCAAGGCCTTCGACGAGATCGACGGGGACTTGGACTCGGGAGAGCCGATGCAGCGGCTGCTGATGGGGGAGGTCGGCAGCGGCAAGACCGTGGTTGCCGTGTATTCGATGCTGCGGGCGCTGGAAGCCGGGTTCCAGGCGGTGCTGATGGCGCCGACCGAGACGCTGGCCGAGCAGC
>Ga0157380_10002875_pt1 | contig 11690 bp, 14 predicted proteins | sample S35metaG_FD_119757 | JGI IMG/M metagenome (GOLD analysis project Ga0157380, IMG submission 119757) | Switchgrass rhizosphere microbial communities from Kellogg Biological Station, Michigan, USA - S3-5 metaG | ecosystem: Host-associated > Plants > Roots > Rhizosphere > Soil | place: USA...
ATAGCAGCGCCCCTAGCCCTTCCGGGTGAACGGTCACTTTGTCGATGGTGAACACACGCGGCTCTTTGTCATCTTTGAACTGAATTTTCAGCATTCGTTTGGACTGCTTGAGGTTTTTTTCAATGGCGGCGCGTGCATCGGCATACAGTCCGGGCGGCGCGAATGTGGTCAGGTCAATGCTGCCCGACTTTATCCCTAGCTTGCCAATGGCGACGGTTATCAGGAATATGTGGAACTCGTCGCCATAACGGAATGCGCCCTGATGCCGTTCGAGCGGTTGCCGCGACTGCTTGACATCATCGCCTACAAAGTAGCGATGCCCACCAAACTCAACCCACTCGGTGTCCATCTCGAAGGCTTTGCCTAAGCCCAAGCTATCACCTGTCGCGGCGGCACGAACTGAGGGGAAATGCACCGATTTATAGCCTTTGTCTTGTGCCAGCACAGCATTAGTCAGCCCGTTACCAGCATCCACACTGATGATATAGTCACTCATGGTTATTCATCCTCATCTTGGTTTTCTTGCAGAGACAATAGGGCATCCACGAAACGGCGGTTTGCGCTGCCGTTCCCTGCATGATGTTTCATTTCCATCTCGAATCCAGTATCGTCGTCCTCATCATCATCTGGCAGTGGTGCAGCGATGGCAATATGTTGACCCTGTAGCCCTTTCAACCCGACAGCACCCCCGTTCCCAGTATTAGCGGTTAACGGTTTGAGTCCGCCGCCGATGGGCTTTAGACCCTTGCTGTGGGCTTGCTGTGGGCTTGCCGATGGCTTGGGTTGTGTGGCGACTTCTACAGCGACAGGTTCACGCTGGCGCATTTCGTCACGAACGGCGCTGCGTACCAGTGCCAGAAATTCATCGCTTGCCGATGGCTTCCGATTACTGAGTTCGGCTTCCAGTTGCGCGATATGGGCTTCCTGCTGGTCAATGATGGACTGTAGGGCTTCATTCTGTGCTTTCAGTCGGGCGTTATCCCCTAGCAGCCGTGAACGGGCTTCCTGCTGAATGCTTTCAACAATGCCGGGAAAGAGCGCACACAGCATCAGGACATCCCCTACCATGAGGGAAAGCATCAAGCCGATAGCCTCACGCATGAACTTGGCATACTTGCGCCCTGCTTTCAGATGTTCGAGACTTGCGCCCATCTCGCTCTCGACGGGCTTGTTGTCATCCAGCCAAAACTTGAACTGAATGCGCCGCCGCTTGTCAGGCTTCTGATTTGGCGTAACGCCAATGGCGCTATGTGGCGTTTTTGTAGTTTTACGTCGTTTTGCCATTATGATATACTCCGTTTTACGTTTGGTCATACGTACTCCGGGCGCTCTCTTTCGGCAGAGGGTAGCCCGGTTTGCGTTAATGTGGCTGGTGTGCAATCACTTTCGCATAATAATTTACATTGATGGGCGCAATCTGTTTTAGTAGAGCGGTTGCACAGTTTCATCATTTCATCTACACTCTAATTACACATTTGTAATCCCACATTCGGGCGTGATTTTTAGCTTATCACGCCCGTTTGTATTCATAGGCAGAGTTGCACCCTTGCGTTACAATTACTTTCATTGGAACGTACTTTTATGGGCGTGAGTGTCTTCCCCGACAAATCACGCCCATAACTTTTAGGCAACTTGCGCCCAACTTCTCTTATGCAGTACATCCCAACTCAGATAGTTAATCTCTTGTGAAGCTGCTACAACTGCGAGATTATCCCCAAGCCCACAATGTAGCGGGTTATCGAACCATACGAGCAGCAGGGGGTCATCTGGGTTGTAAAGGCGCTTCGTATCCATGCAGCGCCATTTTGCATCGTTAAGTATGGTTCGCACCTCATCAACTGTGAGCCGTGTCGGATAACCGATAACTGCCAGCAGGTTATTGAATCGCGCTGTTTCGCGGGTTGCGACTGCCAGCAATGGTGAGCCTACAGGCGTGTGCTTTTTGCGGTGTCTCATGCTGCAATCGCCTGATGATATTCGGGCAAGCCTACCCAATGGTACTCACCGGGTAGATTGCCGTTGTAGACGGGTATCGCGTTCGATATTGCTAGTCTGCCGCCCTGCCAGATATGCGTTTTGAACTCCAATGAAAGCGGCGTGCGGATACTGTGCTTTGTGCCTGTTTTGGGGCAAGCCCACGCATGAATTTCATACAGCACATAGAGTTGTTCCGGTGTGATGTGGTTCGAGCAATTCCAGCACAGGGCTAACCGTTCGCACATCTCGAACATGACTTGACAGTGATACCGCTTATCGCTCTCACGCAAGCTGGCAAGCGCGAAGTCAATCACTTTCCGCATGTTGGCGGCGGGATTGCTGCTGACTCCGTGCGGATTCATTTCGGGCTTCTGTTCCAGCTTGAACGGTTTGACCTGCTCACGAATGAGGCGGCGCATGGGCTTATCGCTAATCACGGGCGGCTGATAGTTCCAGTTGCCCACATTGTCGGGCGCGATGGTTTCAGCAGGTTTGCTGTAGTGCTTCACAATAATGGGGAATTTAAGGTTTTTACGTTCATCTTGTGCCATAATGATATATTGTCTCCTATGAGATGTGAGTCGCTGCGCTTTGCTTCGAGGCGGGTGCAGCTTCTCACTAAAAAATTACGATACGATGCGATAAAGATGTTTCGTGGTAATCCCGACGGTTTGCTCATCACGGGTTATCAGTCCCATGTCGAGAAGCCCCTGCAAAAGTCTCAAGTCATTAGGATTGAGCCGATTTTTCCCCAACAACTCCGCCAATTTCGGACGGTCAAGCCAATCGCCATAATTGCGAATCGCCTCTAGCATCAGCTTTCCGTGTTTCGTGAGTTCAGGCATAACAAGCATAAATTGCCTTTCCTAATGTGTACCTATGAATATAGTAACACACATTGGATAATCTTTGCAAGCCGACTATGCCATACATGTCAAACAATTCCATAATATACCTAATTTTTACTGTATGTTGTTTGAAAAAACAACTTTTGCCATAGTTATACCAGTGCCTATTGTGCGTTTTGCGGGGATAGGGTAGTCTCTCGCCCATGAAACCTACAGAATACAAAACAGGGTCGATTGCTAAAGCCCTTAACGTACATGAGAATACGATTCGGGATTGGTCGGACAGGTATCAATCGCTGCTCTCAAAACGCGCCACGTCCGGGCGGCGTAAGTTCACGGAAGATGACTTCTTGCTGCTGGCAACGATAGCGGATTACCGTGATAAGGGCTTATCGCTTGATGCAATTGAGGCGGCGTTACAAAAGGGGCAACGTATCGACAAAGCACCCGACGTTCCCACGCCCGACGAACTGGAAGCCCGTCAGGACGTTGAAATTGTGGCAATTCCGCGTGATAGCTACCTGCTGGAAGTAGAGCGTTATCAGCTACAGATTGAAGTTGCCAAAGCCGAAATAGAACGATTGAAGTCTGATTTAGTTGGGGCAGTAGGGGATAAGGAACGGATACAATCGCGGCTGATGGAAGTTACAAGCCTGTACGACGCTGCTAAAGCCCGATTAGAGATTATCGAACAGGAGCGCCGTCCGGCTGCCTATTGGCTTGCCATCATCGCTGGCATCGTGATAACCGTTATCCTGATTGCGGCGGTGGTCGTGGTGTACTTTGGTAGCAGGGGGTAGTGTGTATCATGCCACAGTGGGAATATTGTGTGGTTGTACATCAGATAAGTTTTACATCTAATCCTGAAGATGGGAAGGTAGTTGTCTACCGCCGAAGGTCAACGTTACAAGGCGATGATGTGACAATCATTTGGGAATGGAGTGGGAGTAATTCTCGAAACCTACCTAAAGAACAACTTCATACAACCCTGTGGCGCTATATCGCCCAATTGGGATTTAGTGGCTGGGAAATGTTAAGTGTAACGACAGAAGAACCTCAAGTCCCATCGGGAGAAATGATAAACAGCTTTACAAAATATTATTTCAAACGGCAGTTGTTAAGTGACACCCCACCTTCAGTAGCTGAGTAGGGATAGCAGCGAATTGTTTTGTGTCTCCATATCAAGCTGCTTTTCCTAATAGAGAATGAATAGTTTAGGAAAAATAAAAATTTCCATAAATTTCAGAACTCATTAACGCTTCCCAAACTATTTCTCTTGTACACTAAGGAAAATAGCTAAGGGTGAACAGCAATGGAAATCTCAGGGGAATACACATTCGATGCGCCGCAAGATATAGTTTGGGAAACACTGCAAAATCCGTTGATATATGGTGCAGTTGTTCCGACTTGCTTGGGTGTAGAAAAAGTCGTAGACAATCAATACAACGGCATTTTGCAATTTAAACTTGGCAGTATGCAAGGTTCATTTAAAGGTAAAGTTAATCTCTCCAACATTAACCCGCCCCTGAGTTACGACATTGAGATACATGGCAACGGATTACTAGGGGTTGCTAACGTACAGGGCAGTTTAAAAGTAGAAACCGTCGAAGATAAGACGCTGATAAGGTATGAGGGTAAAGCCCAATTTGGGGGGCGGGTTGCCAGCGTTGGTTCCCGGATGCTGGAAAACGCGATTAATGCCCTGTTAGGCGATAGCCTTGATGCTTTGGACAAATACCTACAGGTTGAATTGAAGAAACACAAATCCTAACTCGCACTCATTGCTGTGCTGATTAGGGCAGTAGGTATCGCTGTGCGACGTAATAACAAGAGAACTGAGTAAACCTGTACCCCTGCTCACGCGGGGTTTTTGTTTGCGGCAGGCATAGTGGGGTATAAGGTTTAGTTATCGGACGCTATCAATCTGTAGCGGATAGGGCACGTCAAATAAATTCCCAACCAATAGTTTGCTTTTGGTTTAAATTACAAATTATAATTAACCAAAAAATCATTATTGATTGGATATATTATGGTCAAGCAAATGTCTTTGTTCGGGCATTCTCATCCTGATAAAAAACTTCGTATCGCACCGGAACTTAAAAATCGCTCGTCTACAACATCAAACACAGTGACTTCTGGTATCCCACCCCTAACATTGCCGCCTCGGTGGGAATACCTCGAACCAAAACTCGAAGGCATTGAAAGCACCGTAAAAAACATTATCAAGCCTATTCCAGAGGCTTTAACAATTATCCGAAATATCTTGCTGTACTTAAACTCGACTGGCAGTTGCCAACTGCTCGTAATTAGGGCTGATAGCGGAAGCGGCAAGACAACTTTCCTCAATACACTACCGCACTACATACATGATATGGCACTACATATTCAGACAATTGATATACAACGATTCAATGATGGCGAAGATTTTGGCAAGCACCTCTGGGAACAACCTGTCTCAAATAGCGGCATAAATATCATTATCTTGGAAGGGCGAGAAGAAGCAGAAGCTGTAAATGATAAATATGTTCAAACAACCTTATCACATATTAACCGCTATGCCCGTTCAAAGCGTGTTCCAATGCTGTTTGTTATTCCCACTATTGATGAGGTTGTTGCTCGTTACTGGTGCGAACATGGTACGAAGATTGGTGATTTGATTCCAACAGGCAAGCTTTACGAAGGTTCAACGTGGTATACATTCCCCGGTGTTCCTCAAGATAAATATCTGGAAGTTGCCGAGGATACCATTCGAGCGCTAAACCCACCTTACAATTTATACGATTACGGGGTCAGTAAAGAAATTATTCGCCCTTGGATTAGTGTTTCTCCCACATTAGGGAGGTTTTTCTTCACTCTCGGTAGCCATATTACGAATATGCAATCCATAGCTTTTGAAGTTCGAGATAGGAGACATCATGTATGGACAGTATTTTGCGCTCCTGACCTAAGGCATTATGACCATACGTATCTAACTATCAGAGGGTTAACTACAGATGATAAATTAAAAGTTTCTCCTCAAAATATTGTTCCATCTCCGGACACTTCCGATGGAATACTTTGGCAAAAGCAGTGGGCAAAACTTGTTGCGGCAGTCAATTTCTTAGATGTTCGTCTTATCAATTTCAGCATCACTAATCTTGTTACGGCGGTGCTTGCTTATGGGGATGAAGACATCCTAGACTCATTCAAAAACGCCCGCCTAAAAGACTACAAAGATGCAATTGCCCCTGAAATAATATATGCCGAGGAAGTTAACAAATCCATTCAATGGGATTCGCCCTTAGCATCAAGAAGACTTCAAAAACAAAACGCCCAAGACTCTATAAAGCGTTCAAATCTTTTCAATTTACTCCTATCAAAATCATCAGATGGTCAAAAGGGTGGCAATACAGAAAGCATCCTATCTATAGCTCAATACCTACACCTCAGGGATTACACTGAAGGTCGTGAAAGCGAGTTGCATTATTATATAGGCTGTGCGCTACAAGACCTGTTAAAGGATGAGCATTTTAGTGGCTTGGTAGGTGTTGAAACAGAATCAGTGTTAGTTGCCAACCAATCTGACCCACGAGCAGATATTGCCATTTATGCCAATGATGATGTCTACGCCCTTGAATTTCACTTTTATCGAAAACAATTTGCCCCCAGCGAGATTTCAAAATACACACTCAACAATGTCATCAGCAAATACATGAAATCATTGCCCCATCTCAGAACTCAATTGGATGAAATGGATAACAGTTCAAAATAACAGCTAAAAGTGCCAAATAATTTGCAGCTTCTCCCGCACGCGGGAAGCATCAAAACTGAACAGCATAAGCGATGAAACAGGGGAGGGGATAAATTCCAAACGGGTTTGCAGTTACCCTAGTCATCAAGCCATCAAGCCCATAGTAAGCAGGATTGGTCTGTGCTAGAGTCTCCATAATATGAAATGGGGTACATCATGCCGCAGTGGGAATATTGTATTGTCGGACGGTGCTTAAATCTCACAAATGACGAGCGAATGGGATACTTGAATGTCTATCAGCAACCATCACTAGGTTCCAGAAATCGAACTACCGTATGGGAAGGGCAAGGGAACATTCAGAATATCCCATCAGTAGAATCGTATGGCAAGTTACGGGGATGTATTGACCAATTAGAAACTAGCGATTGGCGCGTGTATAGTCTAGGCGTGGAAAACCATATATCCTCATCGTTGAGACGGCTACCGTGCGATATGACCTACCATCTCAAGCGGGAAACTTCAGTTCAATAACCAAAGGCGCGAACGGGGTAAAATGTCAGCCTACTATGTATAGTGGACTACCCGCCGCGCCTGATGAGATTGTAGCAGGATTTCTGACCTCACATGAACTAAAATGGTACTGCCGTGTACCTAATACACGACAAAATATTGCGATGGGATAGGTATAGACAAAGCCTATCCCACCCTAAACCAGCATCCCCACAACCCGCCGCCAGAATGCCCCTATAGCCTCGTATACGCCGCGTGGTGGGGCGTTTGTGTTCGAGCTATATCATAGGTCAACAAAGTAGAATACAGGCACAAAAGAATCAAAAAGACCATTCGCAACCTGTGGAATGGTCTTTTCTACGATGGGTTCATATTTCAACCTCTATTGTGTTGTTTCACTCATCGTTTTACAGTGTCCAGCTTCTGACCCAAAGTCTTTTGCTGCACTTATCGCCTCTGTTTAGGCGTTTGATAGTAGTATGGCACAGCTTCTTAAGCCTAGTCTGAGCTAAGTGTCAGAACCCTGTCAAAGTCTTATCAGCAAACTATGACCAGCTCCCACGCAACCTGCTTCCACAATACCCATATTTCGCACTATACGTCGCATAGCACGTTTTTCGTATTCGAGCCATATCACAGGGCATGAATGCGACAAACCGTGTACAGGGTTGCAGGGGTACTTTGTTGTAATCCGCCGCCGAATAAGCTATGCTGCTTGTAAATAGAAAATGATACGGGCGTAGATATAATGGCAAATTGTCGATTTTGCGGGGAAAAGTTAAACTTTGATAAGCCTTCCGAATCACACTTTTGTTCAGATGAACACCGTGTTCAATACCACGTCGAAAGAGAGCGCGTCCGCCTTGCTTTTGAGAGAGCTGCTCAGGCAATCTTAGAACTGGAAAAAATCGCAAAATCCGAGCAATTATTTTCGCGTGATGCACAACTCTATTTGGCACAACTCTATAACGTTGTAAAACCTGCTGAGGCTAGTTAAGGGTTGCACCCATCACCACTGGATAGCAGGGGTTCGACCATCCTTTTTTAATGGGTCTACAAAGTCTACATATTCCCTTTTTAGAGTGTCGGAAAAATCGGATTAATCCAGATGGGTGTTACGGCGTAACGCTCTGGCAGCCGCGCCGCTGGTGGGGTATCCTGTGACGGGGAAGCTGTGGGAGTAGGGGTGTGAACATGGACAGGTCAGATGATGGTCTAAAGCTAAAAACATTATCAGAGTTACTACTAGAATTCCCTCATTCTGAAGCTGGATTTGTTTATCTCCAAAGTAACCATCCTTGGAAGCTAGATTCATTGGGGCTGATATACTCATCAGATAGATATGAGGAAAATACCTTAGAGGTACAACATCCAGAATTCTATCAATCACATCATCTTTATCGTGTAATGAGTGTTTATGATGCCCAAGACGTTATACGGAATGCTCAGGCTCAGAAAAAAGGTCTTTTGATGGACGAACTTCTAGCCTGTTTCAACCACTTCGCCGAATATGGGGGCTTTTTAGATTTCAAGCGTTTGTGAATTCCTCGCGTGTTATCAGCCGATAAACACGCGCAAGCCCGAAACCCCGCTTCCAGCCGTGCGCCTGTCCTCTGGCAACCTGTGGCTGTGGCGCTCCGGTTGACCGCGATTACGGGGTTGCTGTGCGCCAAGTGGCGTGGCGTTTAGCCGCGCTTGCTACGCAGTAGGGTGGTGCTATTTCTTGGAACGATATTTCTCCCAAAGTGCCTTAACCTCATCATAGGTTCGTGAGCCTCTTGGCAAAACAACATGCAATGTTACTTGCTTCTGTTCGATTTCGATTATGGCGCGATAGGTTGCCGCCGGAGCATTCTTGAGTTTTAATCGCCACCACGCCCGATAAATCTCATCTTTCGTTACTTCAATTTCAAGTGCATCAATGCGGCTCATATCATTCATGGCTTCTTCAACTAACTTTAACGCCGCCTTGTATTGGTTGTCAGAAGTTCCAGCAGTATGGGATTCCGCCTCGCAGTATTCAGCGATAACAAGCATTACTACACCCCTGAATCAAAAAAGCCCCTCAGTAGGGGCGTGTCAGTAAAAACCTTTATTGCGATTGCGGTTTGACTTCCTCGCGTTGATGATTGTAACCACGCCGGATGATTTCCTTCATTTCTTCATCCCCATTGTGATATTCATCAACCTGCGCTAAAGCCTGTTCGAGTGTCAATCCCTTTGGACTTTCGGCGTTAGGTGTTGGTTCGTCTGCCAAGTCGAAGATAGTTTTAGGGTTCTTTTTACGGTCATCCGACATGAGACAATCCTATCAGATTTGTTTTGCACATTACCAGCAGTATACAACAAAAACCACTTTCTCACGGGTTCGGCTTCCAGCAGATAGCGGTTAGCTACTCAGTTTCACAGCTTCGTTCGCTATGTCGCGCTCATCCGTGTACTGTCAAATTAATCCTTGTATAAGTCATAATCACGAATAGATTGTAATGGGGCAAACAGGTCATCCACCAAAAACTCATCTTGTAAGATTTGCAGCATATCAATCTTTAGAGCGAACGCCTCTCGAATACTGGACACAACATCGCTATTCGCCAGAATATTCTGAATCCGATTTTGTAGATTATCTGGTCGTATAGGCAATAGTTCGCAGTTTGAGAGTAGGTTCTTCTCATCAGGAAACCACAGGCGATTGTAGGCAAATAACACGGCTAAAATGCTCTTGACACTCATCATTTGTCGCCGCTTAATGTCAACAATTTCTCCGCGTGCCACAAGATTATAGCCCGCGAATGTCATGGGAACATGCGTCATCCGCCGCCAGATTTCAACCGCACTCTCAATGAGGCACTTACGCAGCCCATCAGGGTAAGTGTTGACTTCTACTTTCAAAGTTTTCAGAAGCGAATGGTTGCGTAAGGGAATGGCATTTTGTACTACCCCATGAAATTGCACAAATTCACCGACAGGCAATGGGATATTTCCCGCTGCCAAATCACGAACGAAGTGCATTTTACTTTCAATATATGCCCATGTTTCCCACATCAAGTTGAGCGAGTATCCTTGATAGGCATATTCAAACCACAATGAGCCATCGTTAAGCATCAAAGCCGGACGCAGTTCCGATACATCATGAGACTCAATCCAGTCTCGACAAGTTGCCATGGCAGGATATTCATCTAACCAAAACAAAATATCCACATCCGAAAATTTATCAGCTTTGCCGCGTGAAACTGAACCCACTACCACAATGGCATCTGCTAAATCCGTTGGGCAGGATGCAGCCACTGTCTGAGCAATTTCTAGTAGTTTATAACTGTGGGTTGTTGCATTCTCAGGAAGCATGATTGTACCTATTTGTCACTCATTCTATTTCGTAGCACATCGAGAGACTCAATTTCTAGTTCCACGACTTCGCCTGTTTTAAGATGTTTCACTGCCAAACTGTTGTCTGTGAAAGTTCGACTTCCAGCAGGGGCAGGGCGGCGGGTTACTCAGTAATTCAGCTTCACACGCCCGGCGACTTCCTGAGCAACTATCACCACAGCATAACTAAGTGTCGTTTTGGCGGGTTACACAGATGACATTTGTGTGCCTGCTGCCAGCAAGAGCAAGCTGTGAATCTGCTAGTGTATCCAGCATAGTAGGCGTGCGGCACGGCAATTATTAGCAAGTATTGGTGATGCGAAAGATAAGGTAGCGTAGCATGTTGTTACTTGCTGGATGAGCCAAGCACAAAGGCTGTTATTGCCATCTCATAGGTTTTTCCCGCAAATGAACGTACCTTATTGACGATGCGTTCTTTATTGGCTTGTTTTTCCTGCTCTTGTAGATGTTTTTCCAATGCCTCAAGCGGTTTTATTTGCTTTTCAGTATTGGCTCGTCGGATAACCGTGAATGTCTCGCGTAATCGGTCTCCGATTTCCTCCGTATCCAAATCTTTGAGACTGATAATAAGATGCTCGGTTGAAAGCATATTGTCGAAGAATACAAGGCAGGGGAATTCTTCAAATCCGATGTCAAAGTATTTGGCAACACTTGCACTGTAGCCGTTTTCAATTTGCCCCATCATTTCATCTGTATACGAAACGCTTTGAGTACCATTCCCTTGAATCGTTGTTGTAGAGAGAATAATTACCAAGCAATCCTTATCTGACAACGTATTAAGTTCATTACCAGATTTTTTGAGATAATCTACTGCATTTGTGTCTGATGGCAGCGCGAGAATAAATGTTGAACAGGAATATTTCCCGTGATTACTTAAAATATTATGCCACCAATCTCGTATTTCCTGCTTGTTCAAGTTCGCCGATAGCTTAGGTACTTTTATTAGCCGGGGTCTAAGAAATCTACCACTGAATATACGGCGTTTGATTTTGTCATCGTCATCCATATCCGCTCCTTGTAGGCTTCTAAAAGTAAGTGTTAAATTTATTATATCCGAATTCATTTGTGGTTGTATCGACTACCCACAGCATTGGTAATTTCTGAGACATCGCTATCCGCCACATGGTCGAGATAGATAGCCGTTGTCCGGGCTGATTTATGACGAAGGAAGGCTTTCACCTGTGCAACCGTTCCCTGCTTTGCGGCAACCATCGCGGCGGTATGCCGTAAGCTGTGGGCTG
>Ga0157380_10002876_pt1 | contig 11688 bp, 11 predicted proteins | sample S35metaG_FD_119757 | JGI IMG/M metagenome (GOLD analysis project Ga0157380, IMG submission 119757) | Switchgrass rhizosphere microbial communities from Kellogg Biological Station, Michigan, USA - S3-5 metaG | ecosystem: Host-associated > Plants > Roots > Rhizosphere > Soil | place: USA...
GACGCCGATCGGGCGAGTACGAAAGCTATCGAGATCGATCCGGGTTTGCCCCAGGCATACGCTTCAAGAGGAGTCGTACTTGCTCTGAAGCAACGGTATTCCGAAGCGGAACGGGAGTTCGAAACTGCGCTGCAACTGAATCCAAAACTGTATGAGGCCTATTACTATTGCGCCCGAGGGTGTTTCTCCCAGGGAAAACTCGATCAGGCTGCAGAGTTGTTGGAGCAGGCTGCGGCCGTTCGCCCGGAGAGCTTCGATGCATTGTCAATGCTCTCGAATATATATCGGCGACAGAAGCGCGACGCGTTGCTGAAGGAGGCATCGAGGAAGTGTCTTGACGCGGCCCAAAATCATCTCGAGTTTTACCCCAGTGAAGTGAGGCCGCTTCTTTTAGGAGCAATTGCGCTCATAGACTCGGGAGACACAAATCGCGGACTGGAGTGGACGCGGCGAGCTCTGCAACTTGATCCGCACGACCCAAACGTTCTCTACAATGCAGCTTGTGCATTTTCGATTACCGGTGAATTTGACGAAGCAATGACTTGCCTGGAAAAGTCGGTTCCGTTTTGCGCTGATCGAAAATGGCTCGACTACGACAGCTATCTCGATCCGTTACGCACTCTCCCGAGATTTCAGGAACTGTTGCGCGTCCCTCAATCTGCTGCGCGTCCTTAGAGCTAAGCGAAGAACTATTAATTAACGCAATTCGACTCGGCCTCGCGGCCCTTCGATGACCGCGATTAGCGCCGGACTCTGGCCCTGTTTCACTTGGAGATCAATCCCGAGGCGACGCAACATCCCGCGGACGACTCGCACATCGGAGTGTTCCGCGCGCAGACTGATTAGCATGGCGCCCTTAGCAGCGGTGTGAGCAGGGTGAGGCGAGTCTCCCCAGTCGATGAAGAACGGGACGATACCGTCCGCCAGCTGCACCCAAGGGTCTGTGAACTGCCACGACAGGTTAACGCCGTCCGGCCGCTGCCGGCTGCCGGACTTCACCTCCCCTAGTGGTACGCCCTTGCGGACCGCCTCCCTCCTCAACTGCTCGAGGTCACGGCCTTTGACGAACCATGCGACGAGCTTGGATTCTTTAAGCCCGTCGAGCCCGAAGGGACGAGGCTGTTGAGGTGGCGGCTGTTCCGGATCCGGGGCCAGTATTTCCAGGTAGGCCGTCGGCCCCAGCGCGACGAGAGCGTTTCTGGTTCCTCGCCCGGGATGTCGGCCCCCGGCGATTGCCCGGACCCCTAAGAGTTTCTCGATCTCTTCAACACCACGGTTCAAGTCGGGCGTCGCATAGACAAGGTGATCGACTCTGGAAATTAATTTGATAGATACGTTCTGCCCGGCACCAGTACTTGCTGTGATTAGAGTGAGTATCATCACCAGTGACACGGTAAAGAGTTTGGAGATTTGAGTCGCCTGTATTCCGGTGAGCATTAACCACGCCTCCATGTTTCACTGGCTCTTGTAAAAGGTTTCCATCGGTCCAACTCCCTCAGCCTCCACGACCGTCTCTTCGTTCCACCACTCGACATGCCACGCGTGCGCAGGAACAAGAAACGCACTTCCGGCTGCAAAGTGCTGGGCGCGGGACGACTCAAGCGGTTCGCCGATGATAATGAACATGGAACCGCTCAATACTTTTACCTGCACGTCCTTAGAATGTTGGTGCGCCGCGACTCGCGCCCCAGCAGGGATCTTAAGTTGATAACTGAATGGACCTTGCTTGCTAGTGTCGCCAAGCAAATCCCGTCGGAATCCGCCCGGGATGCTTTTGCTAGGTTGCCATTGGCCGGGGTTTGTTTGCGCGGAATTTCCGTTGGCGGCGTTGGGTTGAGGGCTGCCGCAAGCAAGATTGATGACGAGGAGCGGTACGAAAAGCGTCAGGGCTGTTACTCGCATGGATTGGACTTTTGTCATCAACTCCAGCCGCCTGAGTTTTCATTACCAAGAATGCTAGCGGTTAGTACGATTGTGGCGTCACGACAAAGTGTCGTCGCATGGACACTCTTTCGCAACTCGTCCCAGTTTACGTATACTCCGACGCACTTAGCTAACAACATTTCGTTTGCGCTGCTGGAGCTCTTAACCTCATGTCTAAACACATTGGCATAGTTTCAGTGAACTATGAAGGCACGGCCCTCTGCTACCGCTCGATTTGTGAGGAGGGCGCGGCGATATTGGGCGAGTATCAACACCCGCAAATGACAATTCATTCGTTCCCGCTTGCTGATTACTGGCCGTTTATTTCGAAGCTTGATTGGGAAGGCGTAGCGGGATTGATGCTCGAGTCTGCAGAGAAGGTCGCGCGTGCGGGCGCCGATTTCGCCATCTCCCCCTGCAACTCGGCGCATGAGGCATTTGAATTTGTCAGATCGCGCTCGCCTATCCCGTGGCTTCACATTGCCGAGGTCGTCGGAGATGCCGCAGCTAGTCGAGGTCTGTCGACGCTTGGCGTTCTCGGTTCGAGATTCTTGATGGAAGGAAACGTCTACCGAGATGTTCTATCTGAGCGCGGCATCGAGACAGTAATTCCCAACGCGAACGAGAGAGAGAAGATCAATACTCTGATCTTGGACGAGTTAGTGAAAGGTATTCTCCGAGACTCTACGAGAGAAGTTTTTCGCGAGATTTCGTCGCAGATGGCGGACCGCGGTTGTGACGGAGTGGTCATGGGATGCACGGAGATCCCTCTTATCCTCAGTCAAGAGGATGTTGAAGTCCCGCTTCTCGACTCCACGAGACTTCTCGCGAAAGCAGCTCTGGCAGAAGCACTTCGCGAAGACTAAGCCAGACAGTTTCGTGTTAGTTCGTGTGACTTCGTGGATCGTTCCGGTCGTCCAGAAAAACTAAGGACGATCCACGAAGTCACACGAACGAACACGAACCAAATACTTCTGATTCGCGCTAGATGTGTATCTCAGCGGTTCCGAAGAAGATCAGCTAACTGACGCTTCCGTAGATGAAGAATCCGATTCGCTTAAACATGGCTGTGTCTCCATATCTGGCGTTATTCCGAAACGAGGGAACAATTGCTTCGCAAGCAGCCGACCCATAAGCGCGATCGCCTCAAACGTTCGGTCGATATCCACTTTGGAGGTTGTTTGAGATCTGAGCGACATGCGGATCGCGACTCGTCGGCCCACGTAGGTCATGGTCAATAGTCCATGGTCGTCGCGCTGAACACTTTCGACGACCATTTCGTTAAGAAGGTCGAGCATCTGCTGAACCTCACGTTCGTCTTCGCGCTCCGCCAAGCCATTCGGCACATAGCGAAAGCCGTAATTGTTGAACGTCGACTCGTGAAGGACTTCAAAGTCGGGGTGTTCGCGCACGAGATTGTGTAGATGGTCAACTAACTCAAGATCTTTTGAGACGTTATCTTCCATGCGCGCCATGATGAGCCGCGTGCACGCACTTGGCTATGGGAGTTTCGTCCCGGTTTGCGTATACTCCGGCGCACCCGGCTGGGACATTCGTCCTCTTGCCAAGACACCGACCTTGGCGCATGGTTACGCAAGCGATCACCTCAGTAGCCGAGATGCGTGACGACTCAACTACATTCCTTCTGAAGTGAGCAGCTTTGAAAAGGCTGTGCAGGAACCTTTGATTGTTTAATAAGGAGACGAGCGTATGCCCACAACATCGAATCAGCCTCAACTTGAACCACGCCTACGAATTGTCGAGGAACATATCCGCGCGGAAAACGATGGCGATTTAGACGGCATCATGAGCACGTTCGGAGACCATCCGACATTTGTGCTGAACAGTGACGCGATCGCCGGCCATGAAGGCATCCGCGGTTTTTATGAAGGTTTTGGATTCGGCGGCCGCGGCGGCTTCAGCGACGTTCACGTCGACGAGAGACAGCGCCACATTACTGATGAGGTTGTAATCCTCGAAGTAATGGTCACGGGCAAGCACACCAACACATGGCAGGGTATTCCCGCGACGGGGAAAAGCTTCGAAGTTCCCCTTTGCGCTGTCTTCAGCTTTGATGATGAGGGAAAGCTCGCCGGCGAAAGGGTGTATATGGACGGTGGGCTGTTGTTGAAGCAGCTCGGAGTTCTGGCTTAAGAGTCGAGTTACGTTATCGGGGCGCCTACTTGTTGCCATTATGAAGAAAGCAACTCAACGAATCCGATATGTCCGTACTAGCGATGGCGTACAACTCGCCTGGGCCGAGGCTGGTACTGGACCAGTGATGATCAAGGCCGCGAACTGGTTGACCCACCTCGAGTACGAGTGGGAAAGCCCGGTCTGGCGTCACTGGATACATTTCTTCAGCGACAACTTCCGCTTTATCCGTTACGACGAACGTGGCTGCGGGATGACGGATCCGAACGTCGGGGATGTGTCCCTCGAGCGGTGGGTGGAGGATTTAGAAGCAGTCATCGCAGCGTCCGGCGTTCAGGAGCCATTTTCCCTGCTAGGTATTTCCCAAGGTGGGCCAATCTGCGTGGCCTACGCTGTCAGGCACCCGGAGCGGGTTTCAAAACTTGTACTCTACGGCGCTTACGCAAGAGGAGCGTTTCAGCGAGGCGACGCCGACCGATCGAGCTTCTACCGGGCGATGATTGATCTCGTTCGTCTTGAGTGGGGTAGCGACAATCCGACGTTCCGTCAGGTCTTCACGTCGCGTTTCATTCCGGGGGGGACTGATGAACAGCTAGGCTGGTTCAACGACATCTGTAGAAAGACTCTCACGGCCGAGATCGCGGCCCGACTCCTTGAGTCGCGCGCTGAGCTCAACGTCACTCACTTGCTTGAGAAAGTTCGGACACCGACGCTGGTGCTGCACGCGCGCGGCGACAGCGTGGCTCCTGTTGCCGAAGGACATATTCTCGCGGCTGGGATTCCGGGCGCTCAGTTCGTCGAGCTCGACTCAAAGAATCACATCCTCCTCGAACACGAACCAGCCTGGGAACGCTTCTGCGATGAAGTGCGGGAGTTCATGGGAAGCAAGGGCCCGAGCCACGGCGAGGACCCTGCGTTCGCTTCACTCTCCCCGCGTGAACGCGAGGTGCTCACGCTCATCGCGGAGGGCATGAGCAATGCACAGATTGCCGAGCGTCTGTCGATCAGTGAAAAGACTGTTCGTAATCACGTTTCGAATCTTTTCGACAAGCTTGGTGTGTGGACGCGCGCGCAAGCGATCGTGTTTGCAATGGAGCGTGGGTTCAACCACTGACAATCCCACCGTGGGTCACTACTCAATCCCATCACTCCTAGCCGACAGCTGGGCTCCCCTGAGGTACCCAGATGGCAACAACTTCTCCCGTCGAAGTGTTAATTATTTGGAAGACCATTCGCAGATCGGAGCGATTGCTCACGATCACGCCGCGCAGTCCTGATGATGCCGGCATCTGCCTGAGATCTCGAGAGAGAACTTGACTCACGGGAATCTGGTCTTTTTCAAAGACCGGGTTCGGATTTGGCGAACCGTGTTTACAGAGACTGCCCACGCTACAACTTGTCTGGACATAGTCAATCTGTCCGATGCCAACAACGGCAACGTTGTCATTAAAGGTCCCGTCGTTGTTAAGGTCCCACCCGACGGTGATGCGAAGTACTTGGTTCGGACCCAACGTGACCGTGCCTGTGTCTGTCCGAAATTTCTGACGCTGCACTTGTTGTGCGTGCATGGTTGAACCAGGACTTATCGGTACAAGAAATACGCTAATGACGAGTGCGATTGTTAATCCGATCGTGTGTTTCATTATTCCTCCGCTTCTGAAAATGTGACCATGCGTGTTTGCGCTCGACGCTACTCGCAGCAGTTCAGTGAATATCGCCGTCGGTGTTTGCCACGATGATGTGGGAAACCGTTTCGCCCGTGAGCGTGTTAATAATCGCTGCTGTCACGATCACGTTTCGGCGATTGCCCACCATCACGGCGCGCACTCCTGACGCGCCTGGTATTGGGCTAAGGTCGATCGAGGCAGCTTCACCCGGCATCAGTTGCACAGAAGCTACGGGGTTTGGATTTGCCGATGCGTGTTTACAAACACCTCCCTGGCAATTGCCTGGAATGTAGTTGATCTGTCCGACGGAGCCGGTAAAAATGCCGTCGATGTTGATGTCCCAACCGGTCGAAAAGCGAAGTACTTGATTCGCGCCCAAAGTTACGAAACCGGTGTCGGCTCTGAATCTTTGCCGTTCTTGCTGTCCCTTTGCCGTCGATTCAAAACAGACTGCTGCAGTTGGAATAAGAGCGAGTGCCAGCGCGATCGTTAATGTTATTTTGCGTCCCATTGATTTCCTCCGTCCTCTAATTTGGTTTACATCCATACGTATTCCTTGTCGCATTCAACCCAAACCCAAACAGACAGCGGCTGCTTCGAATATTTGTTCTTGACTGTCAGGTTAGCCGACGCATGAGCCTCGTTGCTGACACCTGCCAGAGGCAATGCTTCGACAATTATGAATGCGGATGTAACGTTAGGACCTATCGCTTGTGACAGGTCAAACTCGATCGTGGCAGCACCTCCCGGAGCAAGTGTGATCGGACCTGATGATGTCTGGCCCACCACGCCCATTTCATTCACGTAGCCCATTGGTCCTGTCGGCGCGTATTGCAAGATGCGCACGTTTAACCTGACGGTTAGCCGATCGTCGGCGTTTGGATTCATCGCGGCGTTTGCCAGAGTCAAAACAACTGTCTCATCAGGACTAAGCGCCATAAGTCCGCTATTCAATCGGTGTTGGCGTGGGGAATTTTGCGTTTGTCCGTACACGGGTGCGGGCATCGCGATAGTTGTTAAGACAAGAAGACAGGAAAGGGTTAAGGCCATCGTAACTCGACGTTTCATGGTGTACTCCTCCAGTTGGGGCGATCGTTTTCGGAACCGATCAGCTTTGCGCTTCAATAGCGTTGGCCCGGTCGACACATAGTGCGGCAAACAGCAAAAACGTATCAGTCGACGTGCAACTATTTTTTGGGTGGTGGCCTAAACTGTAGGGGCGTCCCTCCGTGGGCGCCCCATTTCTTTTTCGTTGAGATCTGCGAAGACCGGGGCGCCCGCGGAGGGACGCCCCTACAGTTTAGGCCACCACGATTTTTGGGCGGTCAATTGCCGCCACACTTTTGCGTGGCATAGAATCCGCTGCGATGGTGCCCGACGTCTCTTTCGCCGATCCCGATCTCGTCTCAAACATCAAACAAGGTGACAAGCAGGCGGAAGCTGCGCTTTATAAGAAGTATTCCGACCGGTTGTACTTCCTTGCGCTAAGCGAGCTTCACTCTCGCGAAGATGCCGAAGATGTTCGTGCTGAGACGTTCACTCGAGTGTTGATCGCCCTTAGAGAAGGGAAGCTGCGAAAACCGGAATCGCTATCGTCGTTCATGGTTGGTATTGCGCTGAATGTGATTCGTGAATCGCGCCGGCAGCAAATCGGCACCGAGCCGCTTCCCGATCAAGACCTGAGAGCAGCCAGCGATCCATCGCCAGAAAAGGTTTTTCTCGATCAGGAAGTCCGTCAATCAATTCGAGAGCTGGCAAAACATCTGAAGCCGAGGGAGCAGGACTTTCTCAGGATGTACTACTTCGAAGAGCGATCGAATCGTGAGATTGCTCTCGTCCTGGGTATCAAAGAGGAGCGATTGCGACTGATAAAGTCGCGGACGTTGAAAAAATTTCGCGAGATTATCCGAAACTTTCGCGCTGAGTGATACAGCAAGCCGCAGACGAGCACTATATGAACAGAAGCATGACGCACAAGGAAATCCAGGACCACGAAGTTATCGAACAATATGTGCGGCACCAGCTGTCTCCTGCTGACCGTCAGTTGTTCCAGGAACACTACTTTGGTTGCGATGAATGCTTTGAGCAGGTGCAGCTGATGTCGCGTTTCGTTGCTGGTGTACGCGATGGTTCAAGTAGCGGTGTGTTTGCTGGTGAGCAGGGCAAGTCTGTCGCTTCTACAAACAGGCTTAGAACTTGGTTCGTGCCGGCACTCGCGATGAGCTTTCTAATCGCCGCGGTGCTGCTCGGTGTTTGGGTTCTTTCGCTGCGACGGGAGAACCAGCGACTCGCACAGCAGTCCAGTGAACAGCGTGAAGCGGCGGAGCGGTTGAGGAGTTTGGGGGCGAAGATTCGTGAGCTTGAAGCTAGCGGTACCGAGTCGCAGCAGGAGAAAGAATCACTTCGGGCGGAAGTGAATCGATTGAAAGAGCAACTTGCGGCAACCGGGCAACCGGAGGTGGCCCAGCGACGCACGCCGGATGTTAACCTCCCAGCCATAAACATTTATCCGCTGGGTGACACTCAACGTTCGACAGGCTCGGGAGATATTAATCGCGTCAATCTACCTCCAGCGGCACGAAGCTTCGTGCTCATCTTAAGCGACTCCGGAGGCACCTCTTCGAATTATCGAGTTGAGATTGCGGATACTTCAGGCAGAACGCTTGCGCGGCGTGCCGGTCTTAAGCCTGATAAACAGGGCGAGGTGAGTGTGTCGTTGGATCGATCGCAATTCAGTAAAGGGAGATACACGGTGAAGCTTTTCGCCGCCGGTAAGAAAGTTTCAGAGTATGTTGTTGAAATTGAATGACTCATCGTGGATTGCCCATCAGAACGAACGGTGCCCAGTAGTAAGGGTGTGCGTAACGGTTTTGCTGGATCATTCTTAGTTTCGCCTGCCGCAACGATTCTGCTTTATTCTTCCCAGCGTCCAATTCTTGATAGAAGTTGACCATCAAGTCCGCCGTCGAACGATCCTGAACTTTCCAAAGACTTACCAAAACAGAAGAAGTGCCTGCGTAGAAAAATGCATGCGTTAGTCCTACCAGGCCTTCTCCTTTTACTTGTTTGCCGAGACCCGTTTCGCAAGCAGATAGCACCACAAGCTCGGCATTAAGCTTCAGATCGAAGATCTCATAAACCTGAAGCAAACCATCTTCTGTCGGTGTGGAGGAATTGCGCGTCGATCCTGAACTGACGGACAGACTGCTAACTGTCGGTTTGAGACTCAAGATAAGACCTGAATACGGCGGCCGTTCTTCATTCAGTAACCCGTGGGTCGCAAAATGTATGAAGCGATAATCGCTAAACCTGCCGGGAGTCTTCACATTCTCTTCACTAGCCTGTTCTCCAAGCAAAAGAGAAACTTTATCCGTCGGATAAATGCGGGCGATCTGTTCAACTTCGCGCCGGCTCTCCGGTAATGGTCCTATGTTCCACGACTGCTGGTTCCCAAGAGCTCCTCGATCGAGTGCACCTCCCGGTCTTACTTCAGCTGGATTCCGGTTGACATATGCCGGATCCGCAAAGGCGAGAAAATTCTTTTGCCTGTCAGATGTAACTTTAGTTCTGCTCTGCAGGCTGGCGAGCACACCTGCAGATGGAGCGTAACTCACGGCGAAACTTCTCAGCAGATACGGCCAGCGATCAAGGCCGGTCGTCGCAAGGCTTTTAGCATCGCCCGATGAGAGCAATGCCTCGAATGACAGGTAATGCAAAATACCCGAAGGAACGATGGTCAGTTTTCGCTTGCCGGTTAAAAGCCTGCCGGCGGGCTCGATGAGTTGGCGATAAAGTGAGCGCGATATTTCTATCTGACTTGCGAACAAACTGCGCTGTGGGCGCTTACTAAGAGTTTCGCGCAAGGCCTGAACTTGACCGACAATGGTCGCAGACGAGGGAAGTGGGACAGCAATGAAATCGTTTCTAGTGACCGCAAACAAAAACGAACTGTCTTTACCAAGCGAGTATTCAAGCAGGAGCGTATCGTCATCGAGCAGCGACTGTATCTGTTTGAGATCGGGTGGCGCCGGGTACTCAACAGCAGCATATCGCGGATGCTTCTGTCTGATTTCCATGTTCAACTGCTCACGCTCGGTATCCAGCTTCTTCAGTTCCGATTCCAATTCCGCAATTCTGTTCTGGTCCGGTTGTGGTTGAGAGTACGCATCGATCAATCGTCGTTGGTTGGCGGTGATTCGACTGTGAGTATCGCGTTCACGTTGTCTCAGCTCCGGAGCAATACCTTGCTGAAGATCGATTCGCGCTTCAGCCAGCAACTCGAGCAAGCTGCGAGCACGAGCGCGCTCGCTGGAATAGAGCGCCGCAATATCGTGACCCTTCGTTGGCTCACGTTGATGCAACCGCATCAATAGATCGGTGTAAAACTCGAAGTAGTCGTGCCGCTCTGCGAGGAACGACGCGCGTAGTTCCTGGCTCGACACGCTGCCGCGCAACGACTCGATAATTTTCAACGACGCCTCCATCGATAGAAGCGCTTCGTTGAGATTTCCCCGATCACGTTCGACACGAGCCATTCCATAGAGCGTTGCGGCCTCCGGACCGCGATTGCCCATTGTGCGGTGCATCCGCAGCGCTTGATTGAAATAGTCGAGCGCCGTTTGCATCTCACCCATGAAGAAATACGTAGCGCCTATTTGATTAAGAGTTGCTGCTTCATAGAGCGGGTGGCCCAGCGCGCGCATTGTCTCTAATGCCTTTCGATGATGCTCGAGAGCTTTTGGCAGATCGCCCAGCTTTCTATGGGCGAGGCCAATGTGATCCAGCACTGCGGCTTCCTGAATCGGCTGTCCTATTTCGCGCGCAATCTTGAGTGCCTGCTGAAAATAATCGAGAGCCGTTTTCGGGTCATTGAGCGCGTTGAGGTAGGAAGCTCCGATATTGATCAGTACTCGCGACTGGCCATCACGGTCATTCATCCCGCGAAAAAGATCGAGCGCTTGTTTGTAATACTCCAGCGCTTTTTGTTTTTCGCCCAACCAATCATAGACGAGGCCAATGTTATTGATTGAGACGGCTTCCATCGCAGTGTCGCCCAGCACGCGGCGGATAGCGAGCGACTCGCGGTAATAATCCAATGCTTTTTGCGCCTCGCCCTGAAGATCGTGAACGCGAGCGATGTTGTTCAGACCAATACTCTCCTCGCGACGTTGGCCCAAAGCGCGTCTCAACTCGAGCGCCTCAACGAAATATTCGCGCGCGTTGCGGTAATCGCCGCGCATTAGATGAATCCCGCCTATGTTGTTGAGCGAGTTTGCGAGTCCCGGCCGATCGTGTAGTTCACGAAAGATCGTGACGGCTTCGTTGCAGTATTCAAAAGCCTTCTGTAAGTCGCCGGCGCGAAGGTGGAACAATCCAAACTGGTCAAGCGTTCGTGCGAGTCCGAGACGATCGCCCGCCTGACGACGCAGCGAAACAGCACTACGAAAAGAATCGACGGCCTTCTGTTGTTGACCCACCATGCCATAAACGATGCCCAGATTTGTGAGAGACTCGGCCGCTTCTTTTTGACGGTCAGGAATACTTTCCCAGGTTGCTAGTTGTTGATGAAAAAGATCAATCGCTTTTTCCCGATCGCCAAGGAGGCCATGAATAGTGGCGATGTGGCCCAACGTTTCCGCCTCGGCTCCCCGGTTACCTAGCGATCGCCAAAGCGGCAACGCCTTTTCAAACTTTTCAAGGGCATTTCTTAGTGCGTCTATCGTGCCTAGAGCATGAAGTCGCTTGCCTTCCGAGTCCGCGGCCTCGGCGACTTGCGTTCGATCATTTTGTGTTTGTGTCGTCTGCTGGTAAGGAGATTTGGCGGATGCGGTGCTCGCGATCACGAAGATCGTAGAGAGCAAAACGGTTAGGGCGACGCGGTAGGTCATGGCTAAGTCTCGAGTGATTAGAAGATACCACGCCAGTGAAGCGTGTGGGATCAGGC
>Ga0157380_10002877_pt1 | contig 11685 bp, 10 predicted proteins | sample S35metaG_FD_119757 | JGI IMG/M metagenome (GOLD analysis project Ga0157380, IMG submission 119757) | Switchgrass rhizosphere microbial communities from Kellogg Biological Station, Michigan, USA - S3-5 metaG | ecosystem: Host-associated > Plants > Roots > Rhizosphere > Soil | place: USA...
ATCGCGTGGCGCCGCTCGTGCGATTGGCATGCACCGAACGCAGTGGCTGTGCATGCTTTGAGAGCGTTGTCGGTCTTCGTCGCCATGTGAAAGGCCATACCCTACTCAGCTGGCGCAATTGCATTTCGTTCGCCGGCAATCCCGCGTTCGCAGCGGTACACCTGCCACCCGAACATCAACATGGCAGCCAGTACGACGAGCGACCCGATAGCTGCAAGTGGCTCGCCGGCAAGCGGCCGATCGCGTTCAACCGCGACAACGCAGATAAGATTTCATCGTCAATACAACGGTGACGCGCACGTCACAATGCCGACAAGGTCGCCCGGCGCCAGCTCCCAGCACGAACAGTACACTGGCATTGTTACCTCGTAGGCAGGCCCCTACGCGGGAGCAGAGCGCCCTCCCAAATTGTCGGAACAGCTCCTGCCATCCCGGAGTGAGAGACACTCCTGGGTCGGCGGGGCATGGCCTACCGCGCCGGACGTCGCCCCAGGTCTAAGCGCGATTTCGGCTTTGCGAGTTCGCCGTCCCTTTTACGGTATACTCGCGTTCCGTTACTCGAGCGCCTCCAGCTTTGCTGTCTTTCCGTCGACGACTTTGAACACGACATATCGCGGCTGCAACTGTCCGTTCGGCAGGAATTGCGCATCGCCGAATACCGTGCCCTTGATGGTCTTGCCGCGGATCGCTTCGGCCACCGTCTTACGATCCAGCGATTTGGTCGCCTCGACGGCGCGGGCCCAGACCTGTAGCGCGGCCGCGCCCAGTGCTGCGCTCTTGTCCGGCTCGACGCCATACGCCTTCTTAAAGGCGGCGACGAAAGACTTGCTTTCCGGGATTGCGTCGAACGGTGGGAGGTTCCAAAAGTAGATATCAGCAGAGATGATGCCGTTATTGGCGTCGCCCGCCACTTTGAATACCGTCGGCAGCATAATGCCAACCGCGCCGACAAAGGTCGATTTCAGATCAGCCTGACGATATTGTTCAACCATCGCCGGCAAGCCGGAGGAGTTTGATGAGTTGGTGACGATGATTGCGTCCGGATTGGCACTCTTGAGACTGGTGAGCTGAACTCGAAAATCAGTATCCTTGAACGCGAATTTCTCCGTCGTCACGATCTGACCGGAGAAGTTCAATTTCTTGAACTCGGCCTCAACCGCGGTCTGAAATCCGTTTCCATAGACGTCGTTCTGGGTCAGGAACGCGACCTTCTTTGCTTTCAGGGTTTCGACGACATATTTTGCGATGACTCCCGCATCGAAACCATTCGAACTATTGATGCGAATTGCAAGAGGATTGGTTTCGCCGGCCAGAATCAGATCGGATTTCGACACCGCGGTGATATCGAGAACCCCCGCGCGCGCGAGGATCGGCTGCATTGCCAGCGTCACCGGCGAGTTCCAGCCTTCGATTACGACGTCGACTTTTTCGGCGATCATCTCATTGGCGCGACTGACGCCGACGGCCGGCGTGCTCTCGTCGTCCTTGGAGATCAGCGTGATCTTGCGCCCGAGCAAGCCACCCTTTTCGTTGATCTGCTCGATCGCAAGCTTGACGGCATTGGTCACGGATTGGCCGTCGGGCCCGGCGCCGCCACTGAGCGGGAAGATAGTTCCCACCTTGATGTCCTGCGCCATTGCCGGGCTGGTTAGTCCCAGCAACAAGGCGATCGCCACCTTGATTGTTTTTTTCATGATTGCTTCTCCCTCTTTGTTCTATTGTTCACGAAAGTTTCTGCGTAGGATGCTCATGCCCTCGTCTTGCCGAACCGGCGAAAAAATCCCACAAGCCCGGTCGGCCCCAAGATCAAAACCAGCGCCAGCACCGAACCAAGAATGATCTTGTTCCAATCGCCGCCGAGCGACAGGAGGTTTTGCTGGGCGATCAGGATCGCAGTGCCAATCAGCGGGCCGACAAGGACCCGCCGTCCGATCAGGACCACGGCGGTCAGCATCATGACGAGAAAATAGCTCTCGAACATATCCGGTCCAACATAGGCGCGCTGATAGGCGTAAAGCCATCCTGCAAGCCCCGTGATCGGAGCGGATATCAAGAACACAGCGAGCCTGACCTTGCGCGGGTCAATCCCGAGGCTTGCAGCAAGCGGCGGGTTCATTTGAACCATGAGCGCCGTTGTGCCAAGCCGCGAGCGGCGAAAGCGGGCGATAAAGGCCAGCGTCAGCAACAGCAGCACGAATGCAATCGGCCACAGCTCTTCCTGTGTACCACCCACATAGGTCGCAAACCCGAACGGCAGCTTCAGGGCGGAAATTCCCACGATGCCATCCGATCCACCGATGGCGTCCCAGTTGAAGGCGATTTCGTAAGCCACGACGGCGGCTGCATAGGTCACCAATGAGAATACGAATTCCCGCGTTCGCAGGGTTACCGCCCCCAGAAATCCGGCCGCGACGACGCAAAGGCCAACCGTCGCAAGCGCGGTGCTCCAGCCATTGAGGCCGTATTTTACCGAGAGATTGGCGGCGGTGTAACCTCCGACCGCCCAGAACAGCGTATGGCCGAGACTGACTTCGCCAAGATAGGACAGCACGACATCGACGCCATAACACATGACCGCGAAGATCGCGATTGTGGTGAGGGTCGAGTAGGCGACCGAGGTGCCGCCAAGAAGGCGCGGAAGGAAAAACCCAACAACTATCAGGACGGCAATGGCCGCTGACCGTGCCATTGGTAGTTGGTTCGTTGAACGGGATTCGATAACGGTCATTTGGTAGCCAATCCCGCGGGACGGATAACGAGTAGGGCCAACAGCACCGCAAATGCTGCCGCGGTCGTGTAGGCATGCGCCACGAACGCGCCGAAGAATGCAATGAAGAGGCCGAGACCGAGCCCTGCCGCCAACGCGCCGCCAATCGAGCCTATTCCGCCAAGCACGACGACCACGAAGGTCATGATGACTTCGTTGAAGCCCATGCTGGTAAGGATCGGTGAGCGAGGGGCGACCAACGCAGCACCAAGAGCAACCGCCGAGCACTCGAACACGAAGACGAGGAGATAGACCACTTTGGCGTTGATGCCGAACAACTCCGCCAACTTTGGATCTTCAGCGACGGCGCGAATAACCGATCCGAAGCGCGTCTTCTGCGTGAACAGCCACACCGCACCGTAGAGCGCGAGGGTTGCGGCCAGCACCAGGACATCCTGCCACGTGAACCATAGCGATCCGAGATCGACTTTGGCGCGTGCAAGTGTGCCCGGTATCGTCTGCGGATTGCCGCCAAAAATCAGTGCACTGCCGCCTTGCAGCACATAACCGAGGCCGAGCGTCACGATCATCAGGCTGGTCAGGTTCTGGGTCATGACCAGACCCATCATTGCGCTCTGCATAAGTGCGCCCAGGATCGCAAGCGCGACGATCGCAGCAAGAATGGCCAGGGGATATGGCATTCCCAATCGGGTCATCGCATACCACGTCACGAAAGCGCCCAGCATGTATAGCTGGCCGTGCGCAAAGTTCACCAATCGAGCAACGCCGAGCAAAATGGTCCAGCCGAGTGCGATGCACGCATAGCCGGAACCCAGCACAAGGCCGTTGATGATCTGTTGGGCAACATTCATGCGCGATCTCCGGCAGCGATTGTGCCGAGATAAGCTTCGACAATACGATGGTCCGCAGCCATTACATTGGCTGGGCCTTCTCCGACGATGCGACCGCGCTCAAGCAGATAGAGGTGGTCGACCACCTTCAATGCCGCCTTCACATTCTGCTCGACCAACAGCACCGGGAGACCACGATCCACCAGCAGCCGAACCCGCGACAACAGATCGGATATCAGCCGGGGCGCCAGACCGGCAGATGGTTCGTCCAGCATAAGTACGCGCGGGCCGGCCAGCAGCGCGCGCCCCACAGCCAGCATTTGCCGTTCGCCACCCGAGAGCGCGGCGCCCTTATGGTGACGCCGTTCGGCGAGACGGGGAAAGAAGTCGAAAACCTCGGGGATGCGAAAGATATGACGGCCCTTTATGTCCGGGGGTGAACGTATCAAACCCAAATTCTCATCGACCGTCAGCTCAACAAAGATATTCTTGCCTTCCGGTACGAGCGTGAGACCACGACTGACCCGCTGATGCGACGCCAGGGTACTGATATTCTGGCCCTCGAGGTTGACGTTGCCCGACACGACCGCGGCACCGCGTGACCAGCCGGCGAGCGCGTTGACGAGCGTCGACTTGCCGGCGCCGTTGGCACCGACCAAACCGACCATCTTTCCCGCTTGCACGTTGATGCTGACGCCGGATAACGCAACATTGCCGGCGTATCGCACACTCAGATTATCGCATTGGAGTACGCCGGTCATTCGTCGCGCCCCAGATAGGCTTCGCGCACTTTCGGGTCGCGCTGGATTTCCGCAGGTGTCCCGGTCGCCAGCATGACGCCTTGATCGATCATCACAATACGATCCGCAATCGACATGATCAGGTCCATGTGATGCTCGATGACCACCAGCGCTAGATTACGTTTCCGCAGGTCAACAAGGACGTCAGCGAGCCTTTGCATATCGCTGCCGCCGAGGCCCGCGGCGGGCTCATCCAGCAACAACACCCTGGAGCCGGTGCCATAAGCCAGCGCCACCGACAATAGCCGTTGCACACCATAAGGAATGTCGCCGGGTAGCTTGTCGTGATACTGCGCGGCGATGCCGATGAATTCCAGGAGTTGCGACGCAACCAATTCGGCTTGACGCCGGGTTGCAATCTCGCCCCAGGGAAGCAACAGCGACGCCGTCAGACTTGCGGAATATTCCCGCACGATCGCGGCAACAGCATTCTGCAAAACCGTCAACTCGCCGAAGAAGGAGTTCTGTTGGAACGTCCGGCGCAGGCCCCGACTGGCGAGATCAAACGTCTTCGTCAACGAGACGTCGGTATTGTCCAAAAAGGTCTGACCTGAATGACCGACGGCATTGGTAACCGCCGCAAAGCAACTGCTCTTGCCTGCGCCATTCGGTCCGATAATCCCGAGGATCTCGCCCGATCGTACCGACCAGCTGACATCGCGAAGGGCAATCAGCGCGCCATAACGCACCGTCAGGTTCTCAACCCGAAGCACCTCGGCGCCCTCATTGCGCAGCGTTTCCCCTGAACTTGCCACCCCAGCCAATCCGCCCTGTTTTCTCGGTCGCTTGTGTGTCGCCGATTTCTTATTACAGCAACGAACATCGCATTTGTCAGGAGGTCAAGTGTGCCTTCGGGAATAGCTGAGCAGCCGCGCCGGGATGGATGACTACTTCTGGCGCGCAAAGCGGACGTCGACGGTGCGGTCCCAAACCCTATCATAGGCGAGACGGCAGCGACTCGGCGCTGCTGTTCAATTCTGTTCGGCTTTCCAGTCGCGCTTGATCTTTTTGGCCAGCGACCATTTGTGGACTTCGGTCGGACCATCATAGATGCGGAAGGCGCGGATCTCGCGGAAAGCCTGCTCGACGATCGTTTCAGTCGAGACGCCGGTGCCTCCCATCACCTGCACGCAGCGATCGGCGACCCGCATGAGCGCTTCCGACACCGCAACCTTGGCCATCGAACTCTCGGCGGTCCCGAGCGAGCCGGTGTCGAGCACGCCTGCGCACCAGTCGATCATCAGTTCCGACTGTTTGAGATCGATAAGGTTCTCCGCCAGCATGAAGCCGACGCCTTCGTGATCGACCAGCGGCTTTCCGAACGCGTGGCGGCGGCAGGCATAAGCAGTGGCGATTTCGTTGGCGCGGATCGCCAAGCCCAGCCAACGCATGCAGTGCGACAGGCGCGCCGGGCTGAGGCGGATTTGCGCATATTTGAAACCGTCGCCGGACGCGCCGAGCATCTGGTCGGCGGATACGCGAAGGTTCTCGATCTCGATCTCGGCATGTCCGCCGGGCATCGAACTATCGATCGTATCCAGCACGCGCAGCGTGCGGATCGCGGGATCCGGCAGATCGACCAGGAACATGCACGCGCCATCGTCCGACTTCGCCATGACGATGCCGACCCGGGCGCCCTCGGCTCCGGTGATGAACTTCTTTCGTCCATTGATGACCCAGTGATTGCCATCCAGCCTGCACGTGGTCTGCATCATCGACGGGTCGGATCCTGCACCGCCTGCGTCCGCCGGCTCGGTCATGAAGAACGCCGAACGCGCTTTGCCCGACACCAGGGGCTCCAGGAAGCGCGCCTTCTGCTCGGCGCTTCCGACCTTGCCGAGCAGATACATATTGCCCTCATCGGGCGCCATCGTGTTGCAGGCAAGCGGTCCCAATGGCGAGAGGCCGGATTTGATCAGGGCCCTCGCGGTTTCGCATTGCGTGAGATGTGATCCATCCGGCAGAATATGCGGCGTCAGGACGCCCGCCTTGCGTGCCTTGGCACGCAGTTCCTGCACCAGTTCGTCGCTCGGACCGTGCGGACCCGTCCGCGGATCCTTCTCGTAGGGGATCACGTCGGTGCGGATGAAAGCCTCGATCTTGGCGGCAATGGTGTCGGTTCGAGCAGTCATGGATGCGGATACTCCGGTCGATCTCCGTCTGGGCGGAGACTCGGTAGCTGGGCTTTCAGCCTGGTGCGCTCATGAGGTTGCGACGCTTCCGGCCGTACCGCAACCCGGGGATCGTCGCATAATCGAGATTGAAGGGCGGAGCAATGGCATCGGTGCAATGATTACGCCAGACGCCTTCGCCAGCTTAAGGCTCATAAATACCTTTGTCGGTATGCTGCCTCGCCCGCGTGCGCGCGCCTAATTGTCGAAACCGACAAACACCGTAGCTTCGTCGAGAGACTTCCGTTCCGACACGACCGCATTTGCCGGGAAGCTTTCATCGGGCCAGCCCAGCGCGATACTTTTCATAATGACCTGATCGTCAGCTATTCCGGCGTGCTCACGCACCACCGGTGACTGCATGATGCCCTGGCTGTTAATCACGGCGCCCAGCCCGCGAGACCAGGCGGCGTTGACCAGGGCGTTCGCCACAGCGCCGCAATCGAACGCCGTATCGTCGCTGCCGTGCAGCACGCGGTCATAGGTCACGATCACGCATACAGGCGCGTCGAATTGACGGAAGCCACGTAGTACCCAGTCCTGGCGCTTATCCTTGTCATCCCGCTCGATCCCCATTGCGGAGAACAATTGCTTGGCGACGCCAACCTGCCTGTCGCGATGCTGACCTGCAAAGGCCTGACCCGTGCGGAACTCGCGCGACTGCGGTACGCCTGCCACCATCCGCTCGGTATTGCCTGCGCGGATCCGATCCAGCGGTTCGCCGGTGATGATGTAGAAATGCCAGGGCTGGGTGTTCATCGACGACGGAGCGCGCATCGCCAAACCGATGATTTCCTCGATCAGCGCCTTGGGTACCGGATCGGGTTTGTAACCGCGGATGCTTCGGCGACCGAGGATAACGTCATCAAACCGCATTTGTTTGGAATTCTCCCGGATTATTCTTGAACAGGTTTGGATATTCGCGGCTTCCCGGCCTTCGCGCAAGATAAAGGTGAGATTTGGAAGAAACGGACGAGATCCAAGCGATCAGTCCTTGCACATCCTGTAACGAACCGATCAACGACTGGATCCCGGCCGTTGATCGGCTCGACGAGGTTCACTCCACCGATATCGCGGTCACTTTGACCCAATCCTGTCCGTCGAACTTCTGCACGACAAGCTGCTTGAACGGGACGTAATTATCCGGGCTCGTGTTGTAAGTAGTACCGGGCAGCAAGGAAGGCGCGGGCACGTTGTTCAAATGCGTTGCATGGTACAAGAGATTCTCGCGGGTGAGATCGTCCCCGCAAGCCTCGATGATCTTGCCCATCATGTAGGCGAAAGAGTAGACCGCAAAACCGATTTCATTCTTGGAGTCTTCGTTCGGTAGATATTTCTTCATGAAGGCCTGATAGGCGATCACGTCAGGGTCGTCGGCCCATTTGGGGCTTGTAATTTGTTTGTACGGCGTCGCAGCGATGATTCCCGTGACGGCGTCAAGTCCTGCAGCTTCGAGAAATTGACGCCCGACCGACGGGCTGACGACGAGCTGCAGCGGCTTCCAACCAAGTTCGTAGGCCTTCCTGAAGGATTGCGATGCGGCCTTGCCCAGGGAGACGTTGAAGAACGTGTCGGCTCCCGACGACTTGAGTTGTGCGATCTGCGAGTCCAGCGTTGGATCGGTGAGCTCATACGGGACTTCCTTTACAATCATCGTCGACGCCTTGTCGCCGAGTCCCTTCTTGAACCCGGAGACGTAATCACGACCGAAGTCGTCGTTCTGCATCAGGATCGCGACCTTTGCGTCGGGTTTGATCGAAAGCAGGTATTTCGCGAGTATCTCGCCTTCGGTGCCGTAGAGGTGGAAGGCGGGAGTCGACCAACGGAAGGTTTTGGGCTGGTTCCACTTGTTCGCGCCCGTGGACACCAGCAATTGCGGCACCCCTTTCGAGTTCAGGTACTTCTGGACCGACGATTGCGCTGCCGTACCGGAAGATCCGAACATCGCCAAAACGCCGTCGCCCTCGACGAGCTTGCGGGTTTGTTCGACCGTCTTCGGCGGGGAGAATGCGTCATCGAGCGAGATCAGGTTGATCTTGCGCCCGTTGATGCCACCTTTCTCTTCGTTCAGCATGCGGAAATAGGCAACTTCGGTGCGTCCTTGAATGCCATGGATCGACAGAGGGCCGCTGTAAGGCATCGTTTGACCCAGCTTGACCTCCGTGTCGGACGCGCCTTCATCATACTTCTTGTCCGCCGCTTGCGCAGATGCGGCGAGCAACAGCGCGGCCGCGGCCGCGGCCAACGTGATTGTCGATACGATTCTTTTCATCTCATCCTCCCGATTATTGGTTGTTGGTTTCTTATCCGAGTGGCGTCCCGAATTTATCAGCAATCTCCTGACGGAGCCGCGTCTTGACGATCTTGCCACTCGCGGTACGTGGCAGCTCGTCCGTGCGTAAATCGACGTGGACGGGCAACTTGAAGGCGGCCAGCCTTGGCCGCAGATACTCGATGACGTCCCGCGCGTCGATCGCCGCACCGCTCTTGAGCTGAACCACCGCGCCGACCAGTTCGCCGAGCACGCGATCGGGAATTCCGACGACCGCGGCGTCGAGGATGTCGGGATGCGAGAGCAGGGCGTCTTCGATCTCGACGCAATAGATGTTTTCGCCGCCGCGGATCAGCATGTCTTTTGCCCGATCGAGCAGATACACAAAGCCTTCGTCGTCCATGCGAACGATGTCGCCGGTACGATACCAGCCTTCCCGAAAGGCTTTGGATGTCGCTTCCGGATTATTCCAGTAACCTTTGACGACGTTGCCGCCGTAGATTTCGAGCTCGCCGATGGCGCCGACCGGGAGCACGTTGCCGTCGGGGTCGATGACGCGCAAATCGCAGCCAGGTACAGCCGGTCCCACGGAATCCGGTCGCGTGAGATAGTCTTCGGCGCCGTTCGAGGTCGATACCGATGACGTTTCAGTCGCCCCATAACCCTGGCTCGCGAACTTGCCGGGAAAGAGTGCCGCGATCTTGCGCGCGAGTTCGGGAGACGCCGCGGCTCCGCCGTACGAAAGCCCTTCGAGACTCCTGAGATTGCGCTTCTCGAAATCTGGAGATTCGAGCAATTGCCAGGTCATCGACGGTACGCCGGACATCGTCGCGACGTGCTCGCGCTCCATCAACTCCAGCGCTTTTTCCGGATGCCATTTGTGCATGAGCACGATCTTCGTGCCGTTGGCGACGGCGGGGATCATGGCGGAATGACAACCCGTCACATGGAAGAACGGCACCGGTAGCAGGATCGCTTTCTGGACGTCCGAAGGATCAGGCAAGGGGTCGCCCCGCCGGATCGCGGCGCGTGCGCCCGCGAACGTGATATTCACGAGATTACACGCGATGTTCCGATGTGTGCCGAGCGCTCCTTTCGGGCGCCCCGTCGTACCGGATGTGTAGAGGATAGTGGCGTCATCGTCGGGCTCGATATTTCGATCCGGCGGGGCGCGATCGGGGAGCGCTTTGTAGTCTTCGGAACGGCCGATCAGGTCCTGCAGGGCCATCGCGGCGCCAAGCTTGTCTCGAGGCGCGCGCACCGCAATGAGCGCGGAAGTATATACATCTGATGGCAACGACCCGAGACGCTCCAACCGCTCGCCGTCGACGATGGCCACCCGGGCGCCGGAATCGCCAAGCCCGTATGCGAGATCGGCGCCGGTTCCCCAGGCATTGAGCGGGACCGCGACCGCGCCGATCACGGTCGAGGCCCAGAACGCGATTGGCCACTCCGGATAATTTCGCATGGCGATCGCTACGCGATCGCCCTTTTTCACGCCGTAATCTTCGGCCAGGCGCCAAGCGAGCGCGGACGCAGCCCGGTAGTGATCATGGAAGGACAGGTGTTCGTTGTCGTAGACGACGAACGTTCGGTCCTTCCATGCAAGGCTGCCGTCGAATATCGCGCGCAAATCCCGATGAGCCTTTTTGTAGACCCGAACGGAGCGTCCATCGACGTCGATCGTTTCCATTTCAAAGGGAGCGCCGGGCGTTGTGAGATCGCGATAAGCGTCTGCAAGCGAAACGACCGGCCAGTCGCGTCGCTCATGCGCCATGGCAGTCACCAAACCGGTTGGTGAATAAGTGCGCTCGCTTTTCTTTAGACACCGTTTTCTTTGCACCAGCTGTGGGCGCGAATCCTGATTGCACCACGCACTTGAACTTAATTACCGATTTGGAAATAGAAGCTTGCGTTGAGGCGCTGAGACAGTGTCGGGATTTTACCTGCGAGGGTCAATTTTAGTTTACCTTGCGAACGCCGCGGGCTGAAGTCGCAGCACCTGTCGATGCTTCTGGCGCAAAGAGGCCATTCCGAACATCGGCTGCGTTTAGTGGGGGACGGCTACGAGATCGAGATGATCTCAAGTTCTTGACCGGATGTACCGACGACATCGCCAACAGCTTTGCCCATCAGAGACCTTGCCACCGGGGACACGAAGGAAATTGAACCGGCCTTGGGGTCCGCTTCGTCCTCTCCCACGATATGATATTTCTGCACGCGCCCATCGTCGCGCCTGAAGGTCACCGTGCTCCCAAAGGCGACAGTGTCAGTCGACGTCGGATTGGGGATGACCTGAGCTGTCCGAACTCTCGCCGCAAAGTAGCGCGCATCACGCAAAGGGGTTGCTGCTTGCCACCGGCGTTCATTCACGTTTTCGATCTTCTGCGCCGTCTCGTATGCCTCGCGGGCTTGGTGGAGCTGAAATTCCAGAGCCTTTAATCCCGCTTTCGTAACAAGGTTCGGATGAGGTGAGACCGGGCGGTCGGGGAGCAAGGTCTCCGACGCAGTTTCGGCACTGTCTTCCTTGGTGAAGGCAACGCTCAAGCTCAGAACTCCTCTTAAGCGAGATATGCAAAAGGCGCTCGGCGACAAGAGCGCGGACCCGTCAAAGGAACTGCAGCGCAACGCTCAGCGACACTTGTGAATCATACACCGCGGAGCGAGACGGGCGCCATTATCAAGTTACCTCCTGTGTATCACTTCGACAGAAGCCCTGTGGCAGTCTTCTGCTGCAGACAGCCACGGCTTGATGCGCGGTATTTTCCGAGTGCGCGCTCGACCGTCACATCATGGAGCCGAACTGCTGCAGCTTTGCTCCGCCGGCAGTTCCTCGGCATTGGGGTCGCCCGGCGCCGTCGCCCAGGCCAGTTCGACGAGCGTC
>Ga0157380_10002878_pt1 | contig 11685 bp, 8 predicted proteins | sample S35metaG_FD_119757 | JGI IMG/M metagenome (GOLD analysis project Ga0157380, IMG submission 119757) | Switchgrass rhizosphere microbial communities from Kellogg Biological Station, Michigan, USA - S3-5 metaG | ecosystem: Host-associated > Plants > Roots > Rhizosphere > Soil | place: USA: Michigan...
ACTATCCTGACGATCTCGACGCCGCCACTCTTTACGCAGAGAGCTCGATGGATCTGCGCCCCTGGAAACTGTGGACACCCGAAGGCAAAGCTGCGCCTGGGACCGAGGAGATCATAGCTATCCTCGAATCAGTGCTTCGCCGTAATCCCAATCATCCGGGAGCAATTCATTACTACATCCACGCAGTCGAGGCTTCTCCAAATCCGGAACGAGCGCTCGCGTATGCTGACAGGCTGGGGTCACTCATGCCCGCTGCTGGTCACATCGTGCATATGCCGGCGCACATTTATCAGCGCACGGGTGATTACGAAGCGGCCGCAAAAAGCAATGTTGACGCGGCAGCCGCCGATGTAGCCTATCTTTCCAAGACTGGTACGAAGGGAATCTATCCCCTCATGTACTACAGCCACAACCTTCACTTCATGTCGATTGCGTATGTGATGCAGGGCCGGCTGATCGAAGCTTTGAATGCCTCCAAGCAACTCGACGGCAACGTCGGTCCCGCGCTTAAAGAGATGCCGATGCTCGAAGGCTTCATGACGGTGACGCCGTTGATCTTTGTTCATTTCCATCGTTGGACTGAGATCAAAAAGATGAACCAGCCCGATCCAGCGTTGGGGGGATTGACTTCGGTATGTCACTTCGCGCGCGGCATGGCGCACGCTGCAACGGGCGACCTTGCCGCAGCTGAGATTGAACAAAAGGCTTATCAGAAAGCAATGGCTGCGGTGCCGGCGGAGGCGATGTTCGGACTGAATCCGGCGCAGAAAGTTATGAGCATCGCTGACAAAGTGTTGGCTGCTCGAATAGCAACTGCGAAGAATGACGCCGGCGCGATCGGCTTATTACGCGAAGCGGTCGCGCTTGAGGATTCACTAGCATACGACGAGCCGACGGCCTGGTTCTCACCGGTACGAGATATGTTGGGTGGCGCCCTGCTGAAGAGCGGCGATTTTGAAGGCGCTGAACAAGTATTCCGCGTGGACCTCGAGAGAAACAAACGCAACGGACGTTCACTGTTCGGCTTGATGGAGAGCTTGAAGGGGCAGAAGAAGATGTACGCAGCTCAGTTGGTGCAGCGTGAGTACGAGCAGGCCTGGAAGAATGCCGACGCAAAATTGACGATCGCAGATCTTTGGTGAACCTGGCCACAGGCGTTAAGAGTTCAAACTTTAGTTTGCTTAACGCCTTGGCCCGATCGTTGTTGCTTATGAAAGAAGTAACCGTCTTTTGTGATGGGTCGAGCTTGGGCAATGGACGCGATAATACGCGCGCGGCGGCGGTAGCGCTGCTTGGCTATCGCGGATTGTGGCGTTGCTTTGGCGAGTATCTTGGGTCAGCTACCAATCAACAGGCTGAAGTTGCTGCAGCAGCAATCGCTCTTGAAAGTCTTCGGGAACCGTGTCGCGTTCATTTGCACTCAGATTCTCGCTACGTCATCGAAACGATGTCCGGTCGCTTTCGCCGCAAAACTAATCACACCTGGTGGGACCGGCTTGACCGCGCCGCTCGCAACCATCAGGTAACCTGGGAATGGGTTGAAGGTCATGCCGGTCACGTGGTGCAGGAGGCTGCCGATTACGCCGCGCGGACGATCGCGAAATTGGGTCGAGCCGACGAATCGGTTCTAACTGAGGCTGTAGATAGGGTCGGATCTGTCATACAGTACCCGGAGCGGTAGCGACGGGATCCATTTACCCAAACCGTGTTAACGCATGTCTTGAAGCTAGTTGAGCCTTCGATCCCGTCGCTATCGCTCCGGGTACCGTTATTCCTGTGTCCTCGCTGCATGGACAGATTTCAGATCAGGACACTACCAAGATCGTCCTTAGGATTAGCTTTTCGTTGGTCCTCGAAACTATAATCCTCGCATTCATTCTGAAGCCGGTCTCGAAATAATAATCCCGAACACTGAAAGCCGTGCCAGATTTCGCCTCTTTTACTGCCTCAACACGACGCTCTCTTCGGCGGGCTTTGCTCTTGGCCTGTGCAGCGTTGGCCCTCATAACCATTCCGTTCGAGAACGTCAACGGGCAGCCGGAGTTTCGGGGTTGGGAATGGCAAAACCCACGGCCCCAGGGAAACCTCATCAACTCGATCCGCTTTGCTAAAGATAAACAACATGGATGGGCCGTTGGCGCAGACTCAGCCATCCTGCGCACCGTCAATGGCGGGTTTCAATGGAAGGAACAAATTTCAGCCGCGAACACGACTCTCTACGGTCTCTATGTTAGAGATAAAGCCAAAGCCATCGCCGCCGGAGCCAACGGAGTGATAGTCAGCACCACCAACGGCGGGGAGCGCTGGCAGCTCCGACCGACCGGCGTCAAGGACCATTTGTTCTCGCTCACTTTTGCTCCGGCAGATCCGTTGATGGGTTGGGCAGTCGGAACTTTTGGAACCATCATCGCTACTACAGATGGCGGATTAACCTGGAAGAAGCAAGAGAGCGGAACCACCTATCATTTGTTTTCGGTGTCGTTCAGCGACAAGCAATCCGGACTCGCCGTTGGCGCGCGAGGCACGCTGTTGGTGACCAGCGACGGTGGCGCTCATTGGACGTCTAAACCTCAAACTGAAATGACGCTCACTGACGTTTCGTTTACACACGGCAAGAGCGCTGTTGCAGTTGGATACGGCGGCACGATTCTGCAAACGAACGATGCCGGAGAATCGTGGACTGCAATCAACACGTTCGTCACTACTGATCTGTTCTCCGTTTTCTTTTCCGATGAAAAGCATGGCTGGGCGGCGGGCGATAGTGGCGTTGTCCTCACGACTGGAGATGGTGGCAAGATTTGGTTGCCGGTCAATGTCCGCACTGGTCCTCGATTGGTTACGGTCTACTTTGCCGACGAAGAAACGGGATGGGCGGCTGGAAGCGACGGCCTCGTCGTGCGTTCCGATGATGGCGGACTTTCATGGCGCCGTCTAACGGAAGGCGGCCGCGAAGATTTGGCCCACCTATTCTTTATCGATAATTCTCACGGCTGGGCGGTGGGCTCGCGCGGGAAGATTCTCTTCACCAGCTCCGGGGGGAAGAATTGGACAGTGAGACCGTCAGGTACGAACGCGCGACTTAATTCCGTAGCCTTTATCAATGAGGACGAAGGTTGGGTCGTCGGCGATCAAGGCACGGTGCTGCATTCGGTGAACAGTGGCATCAGTTGGGAGCAGATCAAAATAGACTTCCCGGAAGATTTACTCGGCGTCGACTTTGTCTCCAAAGAACAAGGTTGGATAGTCGGAGCGCGCGGCTTGATCCTGCACACTGAAGATGGTGGTAAAACCTGGCACTCTCAAAACGGAAATCTGTTCAACTGGCTCGAAGACGTTCACTTCCTCGACTTGAAGAAGGGTGTCGCTGTCGGATCGGGCGGCACGATCCTCAGGACCGAAGATGGCGGCGTTAGCTGGAAGCGCATCGATCGCAATTTGAAAGAATGGCTTTACGCGCTCGCGTTCGCCGATGAACAACGTGGTTACGCCGTGGGCGAGAAGGGTGTGATTCTGCGCACCGACGATGGCGGCGCCAGCTGGAAAGATATGGAAGCCGATATCAACTCGAATCTGTTTGCAGTAGCGCTTGCCAACCGCGACGAAGTGGTAGTTACAGGAGACTACGGTAGAATTCTTCGCAGCAAAGACGCTGGTCTTACCTGGGAACAACAGCCATCGATTACGAGCTCGGCGTTGTTTGCTATTGCCTATCGAGGCGGGACAAATTTTTGGGTTGCAGGTCGAGGCGGGGCGATACTCAAAAGAAATGAATCGTTCGCAACGGTAAAGGTGTCAGCGCCAAAGATTCCTCCCATGCTGCGCGGCGGAGCTCCGAAACTAAGACCCACCACTGCTAACGCTATCACCGACGATGGAGACATTCCTCCCGCACTTCCACCGGTAAAGAAACCTGCACATCCTTGAAGGTTGGCAAAGGGCCAAGAGCAGCCGAGCAAGCAGCCCTCGTCCCTTTGTTCGTTAGGTGCGGACGGGGTTGTCTTTGGCGTAGCTGTAAGCACACCAGGCGGAGATGAGGTGAACGATCCAGCCAAGCAAACCGGCTGATCCAATCCACGACACTCCCGTCACGATCAGCCAGATAATGCCTATCAGGACACGACCGTTGTAAATTTGTCCCAAACCGGGAATGAGCAAGCTAAGTATTCCTGCCAGGATTGGATCGCGCATTCGTTGGTGAACCTCCGCTCGCTCTATACGACACCGCAAACGGATTTGTTCGTAGAGAAAGGCTCATCTGGAGATAAGAGAGCTACTACGCGTACTTAGTTCTTGGTTCTTGGTTCTTAGGAGTTGACCACGAGGTATCACGGACCATTTATCACTTTGCGCCGTAGGTGCGAGATGTTTATAGATTGTCGATTCCTTTGTTTAGTAACAAGGCTCCGTAGGAGCCCAATCAACCGACGACGCCTTTTCGTTTGGCTGGAAGCAATGGCGCTCTAACCGGAGCGCGATCTCGAGTGGGGTGTCTGTAACTATAAACATTTCGCTCCTACGGAGTGAAAACTAACTCCGATTGGACTAGCAAGTTGGAATTCACAGACAAAGACCAAAGATCCAAGACCTTCTTTACGCTTTTAGTCGGAATTCTTTTGGGACGAACTCGATCGACTTAATAGTTCCTTCGACTTTGGTCTTTGAGTCCTGGGCAGGGACGTAACAAATGATGACGTTATCAAGCTCACGCGGACCACAGGTGATTTCGCGTCCGGCATCGGTGCTAAAGGACACCAGTCTCACGTTATTGAATTGATCGGTGCGCAGCTTAACCTTTCTTTCTTCAATGCTCACCGTGAAAACAATTCCCTTTTCGTCGCAGTCAACACGTAGCAATGTTGCCTGGACCTGCAATTCTCCCTCGTTCGGTTTCCGCAGCGCCTTGCGCAGCCACGTCGAAGGATCGGGCGCCACCATGACAGCGTCGGCCGGAGCGATCACGCTCGGATCCGATCCTCCCCCATGCTCCTTGCGCCTCGCTTCATAGGCCGCGATAAGTTCCTCTCTCGCCGCCAACTGTGTAAGAAGCGATTGTGCTTGTTGCCGCATGTGCTGATCGCCATTGTTCCGGCGCAGACGCTCGAGAATCTCACGCGCAGTCTTGAAGTCATCCTTCTTCATGTATAGCTGCGCGAGAGTAAATAGCAGATCGTTTCTTCCCGGCGACGCTTCCAGCACGCGCTTTAAGAGGGCGATTGATTCATCAAGCTGAGTCTCAGTAACAAGATTCACAAAGGCCAGCAGGTTGTAAGACTCGGGATAGTCAGGCCGCAGCGCAATGGCTTTATTTAGTTCTTCGCGAATCTTCGCAGCGGTGCCGGGCTCGTAACCCATCACCACTTGCGCATCGCTCATGCCCTCGCGGCTGAGTGCGTAAGCGTAGTAGTAATGGATCAAATAGTTTTGTGAGTTGGCCTCAGCTGCACGCTCCAGACTCCGGCGGGCCTCGTCGATCTTTCCTTCACGCACGCGCAACATCCCAAGCGCGGCGTGGGCGATGGCAAGCTTCGGATCCAGCTCGAGCGCTCGTTTTAAGTACCCTTCGGCCTCGGGACGATAACTATGCAATAAGAGGTCGCCCAGATAAGCCTGCACTTCCGCATCTGATAGCGGCGCAACTGCAAGCTCTCTCTCAACTGACAGTTTGCGATCGAAGTGTCCGGGTGTAACTGGATAGCGATCATTCTTGATGTACTGGCGAAGATCATCCTCCATCCTTTCAAACGTCGTTTGAAAAGCCTCAGTGAAAGCTGACTCGAGATTGACGTTCGCTTCGATCAACTGAAGAAACCGGGTGAGCTGTCCTACATGCTTACCCTTGTCCGCCAAAATCAGGTAGTGCATTAAAGCCCAGGACTCGGCGTAAAAGATGCTCTGCTTGTCGCGCTCGTTGTAGTAAGGAGATTCCTGAGTAACCTTAAACAAGGTTCGCAACGGCAACATCGAATTCTGCCGCAGGAGGTAGACGTGTGTCGCGATAGGCTTGCCCAGCACTACTTTCTGATCTTCTGAGATCGCGAAGGTACTGTAATACTCCGCCAGTCCTTCGTTGAACCAGGTCGGCACGTTTCCCGAAGTGTTGTTTATGAGCAGGTGAGTGTATTCGTGAAAGATGATGCCAAAGGGATTTTGATCGTCACTCAACTCCGTCTTAAGCGTGATGTAATTCACGTCCTGGCCCGGTTGAAAATAGCCGGCTGTATTTGAGTTGGGCTTGAAAGGCCGGAATGAATAGTCATTCTTGAAGACAACTACACGGGTGGGTATGGACGAGTTCAGATTTGCCTTGATGAAAAGATTGGAAGCTACCTCTCGAAATTGTTCGAGACGAGCGGCTACTTCGCGGATTTCTTTTTCACTGGCGTTGCCGAGCAGGAAAAAGTTTTTGGAGCGGACACTGATCCACGCATCTTTGGCTATGACAGCTTGCGCCGTGAAAGCGAGGAGCAAGAAAAGAAAGGTGGCTTTAACGAACCGGCGGTTCATGAGTAAAAACCTGATAGCTTCTTTGTCTCATTCTCACCCGGTTTCCACCGGGTGAGAGCGCATGATTGATTGCTTACAAGGTGACTTGGAACAACTGATCACCTGGTTGAAACCAGGTGAGAATGAGAAAGACCTGTCGGTTAAATGACTCGCGTCGCGCTCTTCGCCTCATACGCGGCGATGTCGGGTTCGTGTTGCAGCGTAAGCCCGATGTCATCCAACCCTTCCATCAAGCAATACCGCGCGAAATCATCGATAGCGAAAGTGGCGTTAAAGCCGGTCGCGTCCGAAACGGTTCGCTTTTCAAGATCGATAGTTAATTCGTAATTCTCTAAATCTCGAGCGCGTCTTAATAGTTCTGCTACTTCACTATCAGTCAGAACTACCGGCACCAAGCCATTCTTCAAACAATTGTTGGCGAAGATATCGGCAAACGAAGGGGCCACCACCGCTCGAAATCCAAAATCATCGAGAGCCCACGGCGCGTGCTCGCGAGATGACCCGCAGCCAAAATTCTTTTCGGTGACCAGAACCGAAGCCCCCTGATAGCGCGGCTGGTTTAGAACAAAGTCGGGGTTGGGCTCGCCGCTTGGCAGGTAGCGCCAATCGTAGAACAAGAACTGCCCAAAGCCGGTGCGTTCGATTCGCTTCAAAAACTGTTTTGGGATGATTTGATCGGTATCGACGTTGGCCCGATCCAGCGGAGCTACAAGCCCGGTGTGTAGTCGAAAGGGATTCATGCGAAGACTCTGATTCCGAGTTTTAGTTGCGGAGGCGGATTCCGGCCCGCTTGATTGGTTTAGGTCGGGGAGACCGAAGGTTTACTTATACTCCCACCTGCGTACATCCGTGAAGTGTCCGGCAACCGCGGCCGCTGCCGCCATGGCGGGACTGACGAGATGAGTACGGCCGCCGCGACCTTGACGGCCTTCAAAATTTCGATTGCTCGTAGAAGCGCATCGCTCGCCCGGATCAAGAATGTCGGGGTTCATGCCGAGACACATCGAGCAACCAGCCTCGCGCCACTCAAACCCTGCCGAGAGGAAAACACGATCCAATCCTTCAGCTTCTGCCGATTGTTTGACAGCAAAAGAACCGGGCACAACCATTGCCCGCACCGATTCATTCACGTGGTATCCACGGACAATCCTGGCGGCGGCGCGAAGATCTTCAAGCCGCGCATTCGTGCAGGAGCCAATAAACACACGATCGATCGAGATTTCCTCAATGGGCGTGAGTGGATTCAGCGCCATGTACTCCAAGGCACGTTCGGCGGCTTGACGGTCGGTTTCATCGGAAATTTGATGCGGATCCGGAACGCGACCGCTAATCGGAGCCACCATCCCCGGACTTGTCCCCCAGGAGACATGTGGCTCGAGCTCGGTTACATCAATCTCAATCCGACGATCGAACGTTGCGCCCTCGTCGGTAACAAAGGTGCTCCAGTACTTAACTGCTGCATCCCACGATGCACCACTTGGCGCAAACCGGCGCCCTTTCAAATAAGCAAAGGTGGTTTCGTCCGGAGCAATCATCCCGGCCCGCGCGCCTGCCTCGATGCTCATGTTGCACAGAGTCATGCGACCTTCCATCGATAGCGATCTCACGGCGTCGCCGGCGTACTCGATGACGTGACCGCTGGCGCCGTCAGTTCCAATCTGACCAATGATGCCAAGCGCGAGGTCCTTTGCGGTGGTTCCCTCCGGCAAAGCTCCTCTGGTTTCGATCAGCATTGTTCGTGGCTTGTTTTGCGGCAGACATTGAGTGGCCAGGACGTGCTCGACTTCGCTGGTGCCGATACCGAAAGCAAGCGCTCCAAACGCGCCATGAGTACTCGTATGACTATCACCACACACGATGGTCATTCCCGGTCGAGTCAATCCCAGCTCAGGGCCGATCACGTGGACAATGCCTTGTTCAGGAGAACTGATGTCGAAAAGTTTGATATCGAAGCTGGCGCAGTTCTGTCGCAACGTTTCGATCTGGTTTGCCGCGATCGGGTCGGCAATCGGCAAACTCCGGTCAGTGGTGGGCACATTGTGATCAACGGTAGCGACAGTGAGGTCGGGACGACGAACAGGACGTCCCGCAGCTCGCAGTCCGGCAAACGCTTGCGGTGACGTAACCTCGTGAACCAGATGTAAGTCGATATAAAGAAGGGCGGGCTGACCTTCAGGCTCCCGGACTACGTGCTCAGCCCAGAGCTTGTCAAAAAGAGTAGAAAGCATAGGAAGTAATTAGTAATCAGTAGTCAGTAATCAGTAATCAGCCTTTAGTTAGCGGTCAGTCGTTAGTAGTCAGTTGTTAGTTGTACCACGCGTCTTTCGGAAACACGAGCAACTGACAACTAACCACTAACGACTGACCACACTAACAGCTGATTGCTGACTACTGATTGCTGACTACTGATTGCTGATTACTGATATTACTGCCTACTGCCTACCCCTACACCGCATGATATGCGTGGCGGCGGTCGGCGATCTCGGCAATGGCTTCCGTTACCAGCTGACCTACTTCGGATGTGCTTACCAAAAATCCAGGAGCTGCCATGATGTCTCGAGTGCGGTAGCCGGCCTTGAGTACGGAACGAATTGCCTCTTCGACGGTTTCGGCTTCCTGTGCCAAATCGCCAACGTAGCGAAGCAGCAAAGCTGCGGACGCAATCGCACCAAAGGGATTCGCGATTCCTTTACCCGCGATATCGGGTGCAGAACCATGAACCGGCTCAAACAAACCAACTTCACCACCGATGCTTGCCGAGCCCAACATTCCGAGCGAGCCAGTAATTACAGCAGCCTCGTCCGAGAGAATGTCACCGAACAGATTTTCTGTCAGGATCACGTCGAATCGCTGTGGAGTCGTTATCAAGTGCATCGCGCACGCATCGACATAAAGATGATCAAGCTCGACCTCAGGATAATCCTTGGCGATGCGAGTCACCGTTTGGCGCCAGAGCTGAGAAGTCTCGAGCACATTCGCCTTGTCGACCGAAGTAACCTTGCCTCGTCTTTTTGCAGCCGCGGCGAATGCCACGCGAGCAACGCGTTCTATCTCAGCAACCGAATAAGACATCGTGTTTGCGGCCCTCGTATGACCGTTGTCGTTAATGACACCGCGAGGATCGCCGAAGTACAGTCCGCCCAAGAGCTCGCGCACAATCAAAATATCCGCGCCTGCGACGATCTCCGGGCGCAGGGGAGACGCGGCAGCAATTGCGTCATAGGAGATCGCCGGGCGCAGGTTCGCATAGTCACCGAGTGCCTGTCGCAGCAGGAGTAGCCCGGCCTCGGGTCGTTTATGCGCTGGGAGAGCATCAAATTCCGGTGAACCAACTGCGCCGAGAAAGACCGCATCACTGGCGAGGCACGCGTCCAGCGTACTGGTGGGCAACGGTGAATCGTGTTTTCTAATCGCGGCGCCGCCAATTAAGTGCTCGGAAAACTCAAACCGGTGACCGTAAATCCCCCCGATAGTTCGCAGGACTCTTAACGCCTCGCGTGTAACTTCCGGCCCAATGCCATCGCCTTCAAGTACCGTGATTTTCAATTTCATGATTGTTCGTGCCGGGTGACGCAAATCTGAGCGTCACGGGTGGTTACCTTTACATCAAGCCTACGCCAGCGATTCGTCTTGGAGCTTCAGTCACCGCCGCAGTAGGAACCCAATCGGCGCGAGTTGCTGGGGTCAACAACGCGATCAGATCCTGGTCATAAATCCTCTTCTTTCGATCAGCAAGGTCAGTGAAGCGATGGTAGGCCGCCTCAAGGTCCGCCGGTCGCAGCGAATATCCAAGCTCCGAATAACGAAGCCCCAACGCATGTCTCCCTGAATGTTTGCCCAGCACCAAACTGTTAGCGGGCACACCGACGGATTCCGGAGTCATGATTTCGTAGCAGAGCGGATTGCTGATGACGCCGTGCTGATGAATTCCAGCTTCGTGGGCGAAAGCATTGCGGCCAACGATTGCTTTGTTCGGCTGAACTTCCGTCTTGATGATCGTGGAAAGCAGACGACTGGTCGCATAGAGTTGTTGCGTGTCTATCGCCGTCTCGAAAGGTAGCTTGTCGGCGCGGACCTTCATCGCCATTACGATTTCTTCGAGCGAAGCGTTTCCAGCTCTTTCGCCGATTCCATTCACTGTGCATTCAACCTGGCGCGCGCCTGCCTCAACCGCGGCGAGGCTATTCGCTACTCCAAGACCGAGATCGTTGTGACAGTGGACACTGATTACGACATCGCGATCACGAACAACTCGCTCATTCACTATCTGAATCAAGCGCGAGAATTCTGACGGCATCGTGTAACCAACCGTATCCGGGATATTGATGATCGAAGCACCGGCGCTGATTGCCGTGTCAAGAACTTCGCAAAGGTATTCGACGTCGCTGCGGGTCGCGTCTTCAGCTGAGAACTCAACTTCCTCTGCATAGTTGCGGGCCATGCTCACTGCTTGACGGGTCATCTCGATGACCTCGGAGCGTGACTTCTTCAGCTTGAACTCCAGGTGAATGTCCGAGGTAGCGACAAAGGTGTGGATGCGCGGATGGGCTGCTTTTTGAAGCGCGGTCGCAGCTCGCACGACATCCATTTCGGAGGTGCGACACAAGGCCGCGACGGTCACCTTGCGACACTCGCTGGCAACGGCTTCGACGGCGGCGAAGTCACCATCCGAGGCGATCGGGAATCCGGCTTCGATGATATCGACCCCTAAAGTCTCGAGCTGCCGGGCCATGCGGACTTTTTCGGGCAAATCCATCGAACACCCGGGAGACTGCTCGCCGTCACGCAAGGTCGTATCAAATATAGCTATCCGTTTTTGGGACATTCTTATCCTCCTGTGGACGAAGGAGGGGATCCTAACGGCCAGGCCCGCCAAAGTCAAAGTTATAATATCTATGAAAAGATAAGCTCTCGTGATACCATAACCTGCGGTTTAACTTGGATAACCTGTACGACAGGCTGCCAGCCTGTCGCCGTTGAGTGGTATTCAAGCCAACTGCAGGCTGGCAGCCTGCAGTACGAAGACATGGACATTAATCAACTCGAGGTAGTGGTAGCTGTCGCAGAGGAGAAAAGCTTTTCGCGCGCGGCCGAGACGCTGCACCGCACTCAGCCAGCGGTCAGCCAGGCAATCCGGCGACTCGAAGCGGAACTGGGTGAGCCCCTCTTCGACCGCTCGTC
>Ga0157380_10002880_pt1 | contig 11682 bp, 9 predicted proteins | sample S35metaG_FD_119757 | JGI IMG/M metagenome (GOLD analysis project Ga0157380, IMG submission 119757) | Switchgrass rhizosphere microbial communities from Kellogg Biological Station, Michigan, USA - S3-5 metaG | ecosystem: Host-associated > Plants > Roots > Rhizosphere > Soil | place: USA: Michigan...
GAAGTTCGACGAGAAACGCACCTCCGACGCCGCGTAAATGGGGACGGACCTGCCGCCGTGCAGGCGACGTCGCGCTGATTAGTGAAGTCCCAGATCATCGGTTTCTCGGGCGGGACGTGGCGCAGCCTGGTAGCGCACTTGCATGGGGTGCAAGAGGTCGCGAGTTCAAATCATGGCGTCCCGACCAACTTCGACCATTGATCCAGGACGCGAACTTCAGACGTCTTTGCCGCAGTACCTGCAGAGCTTTGCTTCGACCTTGATCATTTCTGCGCAATAAGGGCATTTCTTGCTTTCGCCCGAAGCCAGCACTCGAGCCTCGGCAACCGCCCTATTTGGTACCGCAATCGCGGCACAGATGATGCCAATCAACGGCGACAGGATCAGGGATAAAAAGAAGAATCCGCCTCCCGAGCGGCCCTTTCTCGAAGCGATGTGCGCGGCCACGAAGCAGAATGCAATCCAAATTATCAGTATCACGCTCAATCCTCCTGATGAGGATTGTCGGGCAATGACGCATTGGTCGCGTGCGATGCGGTCACAGGAAGAACGGGCAACTCCGGTTCCGAGATCGCGACTTCTGTGTGCCCCTAAGATGAAAGAGCTTTGTGGCTCCCGCGCGAGACGCAAAGCACGAGGAAGTTAGAGCGGGCGACCGCGCGCCCGGTGAGACCTGTCCCCTTTTGCTAGCAAATCAGGAATGTCCCCATTAATTCATTAATTGCAGTTGGCTAGGCCGTTGATCCAGGTCGTCAATAGGGCGACGCCTTCCGTATCGATCGTGTGTCGCGCCAGCGGCGGCATCGTGCCGGTGCCGGTGCGATTGACGCGTGCCACCGCCACCGACCGTGTCGCCGAGCCGGGCGCGATGATGCGCGCGTTGGCGATACCCAGATCACCCAGCGTCGGCGCGACGTCGCAGGCATTGGTGAGGTTCAGCGCCGTGGTGTAGCGCAGGTCCAGGTTGGTGGGCGTGGTGCCGCCCGGACGATGGCAATAGCCGCAGTTCGCATGTAGATAGGCGCGCGCACGCTGGCCCAGCGGGGCGGTGCCAAACGGATCGGGAATTACCGGCAACTGCGCCGGCGGCTGCGTGAGCGCGGGTGTCAGCGTATCGATGTGATCCAGCGTGGCCAACTGGTTAGCGGTGCGGCCGGGCGCCGGGTAATCGAAGTCGCCATTCAGCTGCCCTATCTCCAGGCCCAGCGAACGGCCCGCGGCCTGCGTGTGGCACTGCAGGCACTGGTCCTCGCTGGGAAACAGCCAGTCGTGGCCGGCCACGGTCACCGACTTGCCGCCGATGACACGCGTCGCCTCGGTCTGCTGGGCGTTCCACTCGTAGGTGTACCCCGCCCAGGTGCCGTCGTTGTGCCGCATGAACAGTCGCGTCTCGATCAGCTGCGTGCCGAACGCGAAGTTCTTCATGAGCACGCTGCCATTCGGGAAGTCGAAGTCGTTGCTGCCGTTGATGGTGATGCGTTGGCTGTCGGGCAATGCGAGCCAGCGGGTCTTGAGCGCACCGTCCGAGAAGAACGGCGCATTCGGCGCATACGGGATCAGGCCGCTGGCGGGCTGCGTGGGATTGCCGGCGTTCACGCACCCGGTGGCCGAGAGCAGCGTCGGGATGTTGCGGCCCCCGCCGCCGGCGCCTGCCACGAGTCGATGCAACGTGCCGCTCAGGTTGACGATGTACAGCTCGCCCGCCTGGTCCTGGGCGAAGGACGAAATCAGCAGCTGGGTATCCAGCATGTCGTCGGTGGTGAGGTCCAGCGTCGGCGTGGTGTCGCGCGCGATGTGCCAGATGTTGCCGGTGGCGAAGTCGGCGAACACGTAACGCCCTGCCAGCGAGGGAATGGCGCTGCCGCGGTACACGAAGCCGCCGGTCGTGGACTGGCCGAGGGACCGACCGTACTGCGCCACGGGGGGAATCGCCGCAGGCTTGTTAGGCCCGCAGGCCATGCCGGTGTCCGTGGTGCCCTCGTAGCAGCGCCAGCCGTAGTTGCCGCCGAGCACCACGCGATCGACTTCCTCGAGTGAACCCTGGCCCACGTCGTTGAGCCACAACTCGCCGCTCACGCGGTCGAAACTCCAGCGCCACGGATTGCGGAAACCGTAGGCGTAGATCTCGGGACAGTTGGCGGTGCCCGTGCCGTTCGCGTTGCAGCGGGCATTCGCGGCGTACGGGTTGGTCGACGGAATGGCGTAGGGAACCGAGGCGGTGGCCGGCGTGCTCACGTCGAGGCGCAGCATCTTGCCCAGCAGGATGGTCAGGCGCTGGCCATTGCCTATGCTGCCGAACTGGTCGTTGGCATTGCCGCCGTCGCCGATGCCGATGTAGAGCATGTCGTCAGGGCCGAACATGATGTTGCCGCCGTTGTGATTTCCGGCCGGATCATCGACGTTGAACAGCACCATCTCCGTTCCCGGTGACAGCGTGTTGCCACTGTCCAGCGTGCGGAATTCGGACACGCGATCGACGAGGCCGAGACTCGTGTCGCTGCCCGTGTAATAGAGATACACGCGGGGATCGGCCGGGTAGTCAGGGTGGAAGGCCATGCCCAGCAGGCCGCGCTCATCGTTCGAGCTGCTGGGATCCGAATTGAGACGCGAGCTGACATCGATGAATACGCGCGTGGTCGACACGTTGGCGGTGTTGTCGAACACCAGCACCTGCCCGGTCTTCTGCACCACGTACCAGCGCGCGTTGTTGCCGGGCTCCTGCAGCATCGCGATGGGCTGCGTGAAGTTGGGCAGGTTCGCGAACGCACGCTGCACGGCCAGCGAAACGGAGCTGTCCGGCGCGTCACCCGCGAGGCAGGTGGTATTCGACGGCCGCGAATCGAGGCCCGACACGGGCGGCGTCGCGTGGGTGGTGGCATTCGCCGAGGCCGACCCAGCCGATTCGTTGGCGGGTGTGGCCGCATCGAAGGCGCGTACCGTGTAGGTGTACGTCGTCGATGCAGTGAGATTGCCATCGCTGTACGAGGTGTTGGTCACCGTGGCGATCGCGGTGGCGCCGCCATTGCGGAACACGCGATATCCCGCGACACCGCTGCCGGTATCGGTGGAGGCGTTCCAGGTGAGCGCGATCTGAGTATCCGATTGCGCCGTCGCAGTGAGGCCCTGCGGCACGGTGGGTGGCGTGGTGTCAGGCGTGGTCACCACCAGCGTCGTGGCGCTGACCGAGGACGAGGCCGCCGATTCGTTGGCGGGTGTTGCGCCGTCGAAGGCGCGCACGGTGTAGCTGTAGCTGGTGTTTGCGATCAGGCCCGAGTCCGTGAACGTGGTGGTGGTCACCGTCGCGATGGCGGTGGTGTTCGCATCGCGATATACGCGGTACCCGGCAACGCCGGTGCCGGCGTCGGTGGAAGCCGTCCAGCTGAGACCGATCTGCGTGGTCGATTGCGCCGTGGCCGCCAGGCCCTGCGGCACCGAGGGGGGCGTTGTATCCGCGGGCGGCGGTGACGGTGACGGCGGCGGCGAATAGTCAGCACTGCCGCCGCTGCAACCCGCGAGCAGGAGCAGCAGTGCCTGGCTGGTGAGGCCGGCGGCGATTCGTGGCGCGGCGCGCATGCGAGAGACCTCCGCGGGTGGATCCCGGGGTTGTTAGCAGCACAACACAGCCATTAGGCCGTGCCTAGCTGTCAGGGTTCCGCGACATCCATTTAACCACCTGGCCGTCGATCCAGCTGCTGTCCCCCAGCGTTTCGATGAAGCCGCAGTGGCCGCCGTGTTCCGTCGTGACCACCTGGAGTCGCGGGCTGCGCGCGAGGCGCGGCAGGTCGCCGTGTTCGATGATGGGATCGTCCAGTGCCGTATACAGGATGGAAGGCGCCGCGAGCGAGGCGAGGCGGTCGCCCGTGATCGCGTATCCGGCGAGATAGTCGTCCATGGTCGGATACTCGGTATGGCTGCGCACCAGCTGGCGCGTCATCTCGCGCAAATTGCGGATGCGCAGCAGGTCTTCGAAGTTGTAATGGTCGGGCCAGGCCTGCTGCTTCTTCGCCAGCGAGCGGCGCCATTTCTTCACGAAGTAGCTGTGATAGACGGGGAAGCCGTGCTCGAGAGTCCGCATGGTCACGGCCGGATCGAGCACCGGCGAGATGGCGATCACGCGCTCCAGCGGCAGGTGACGCGCCTCGGGATCGGCCGCCACGCGCAGCATGAAATTCCCGCCCAGCGAGAATCCGGCGAGCACCAGCGGAGTCCCGGAGAACTTGCCGGCCAACGAGCGGACCGCGCCCACCACTTCCGGCAGGCGGCAGGAGTGGAACAGGTCGCGGTTCAGGTGATGTGTGGCGCCGTGATCGCGCAGGTTGAGCCGCACCACTTCGTGGCCTTCCGCGAACAGGCTCTGCGCCATCGACAGCAGGTACGTGGACTCCGAGCTGCCTTCCCAGCCATGCAGCAACACGGCGAGTTTCTTGCCGGGCTCGCGGCCGCGTTTCGTGGGACTGGAGTGGAAGGCCTGCAGCGTGACGCCGTCACCGCAGTCGAGCAGCAACTCCTCGCTCGCGGCCAGCAGCGGCACGGCGCGCCGCTCCACGCGCGCCCGCCGCGGCAGCAGGCTGGGCAGGATGGTCTGGAAGTGCCGGCTGCGCAGCCAGCGCCTGGGTTGGAACGGAGCGTCGGGAGGGAATCCGGTCACTGCGCCTGCTTCGGGGCGGCGGTGTCCGCGACCGACGTTTCTGCGACAGGAGTTTCTGCAGCAGCCGCTTCCGCCGCGGTCTCATCCACCGCATCGTCGGCGGGGACCAGCTCCGGCACGTCGCTGTCGATGACCGCCACCGACGCCGGCAAGCTAACTACTTCGGGACGGGCGCGCAGCGTCTCGACTTCCGCGTACGCCGCCTGCAGGTCATTGCGCATCGCGGCAAGCTCGCCGCCCTGCTGCCACCACATCCAGGACATCGTGGCGGCGCCGGCCACGGCCAGCACGGCCAGCGTCCAGCCGGCAATGGCGCCCCAGGAGCGACGTTCCGGCACCAGCGTGGCGGTGTCGAAATCCGGAATGCGGGGCGCCGGCTGCAACGCAGCCAGGTCGCCCTGGATGCGCTCCGAGTGCGTGTCCAGCGACGTGCCAATATAGCTGCGCAGCGCCGCGAGCTCGCGCTGCAGCGAGCCGTCGATGGCCGCGCGGATTTCCAGTGACATCTGCGGCATCAGCGTCGAGATGTCGGTGCCGTCGACGGGCACGGATACGGCGGCCGGTACCGCCGGCGCAGTCATGGCTTCCGGACTGACGACAATGGCGGATTCGTTGGCCGGCGCGAGGTCCGCGCCCATGCCGATTTCCTGCGCCATGCGCGAGAGAGTCGTTTGTTCGACGCTGCGCCGGTCGGACACCAGCCGCAGCTGGAACAACATGCGCGTGACGTCGGCCTGCTTGATCTGCTTGGGGAGCACGCCTTCGGCGCCCAATGCGCGCGCCTGGCCGAGATACAGATCCCCTTCCTGCGAGGTGTACATGAGGATGGGAATGGCCGAGGTGCGCGGATTGTTCTTGATGGTCTGCACGGCCTGGAAGCCATCCATGCCCGGCATCATGTGATCCATGAAAATGACGTCGGGCTTGTTGCGAGCCAGGTATTCGATGGCCGCCTCGGCCGACTCGGCAGCATCCACCTCGATCTCGTGACGCTCGAGGATGCGTGCCAGGAAGGCGCGTGCGGATTTCGAATCGTCAACGACCAAGGCTCGCTTCGAGGACATCAGTTCGGCTCCCTCGTACATCTCTTATGGACGGATTTACGGAAAGTTTAGCTTCAACGCCTGCGTGTTGCGCGCGTTGTGGTGCGTGACCGTCAAAAAAATTTCAGGAGGAATCCGTGACGACGGGCACCACGCAGCCGTGCAACGTCGGCGTGTCCTGTGACAAGGACGCGGCGAGGTGCGTGAAGCAGGTGAAGGTCGGCAAGCAGCCGTGAAGGCTGTGGATCAGGTATCGACCTGTGACGGAGCCCCGATCGGGCCGCGCTTTTCTTTCGGGGCGGCCTGCCGCGAATCGGTGCAGACACGTTCGTAGAATGAGATCAGCCGCCGGGCCATGGACTGTGACGCCCAGGTCCGGGCATGCGCCAGCAGCTCCGCGCGGCGCGGATCCTCGCGCGACAAGTCCAGTGCCTGCAGCGTCGCCGCGGCGAAGGAAGCTTCGTCCTCCGGCACCACGAAGGCGCCACAGCCAGGCGTGAGTATGGAGCGCGTGCCGAGTTCGGCGGTCGACACCACCGGCGTGCCCTGCGCCATGGCCTCGAGCAGCACCAATCCCTGCGTCTCGGTGCGCGAGGCGAACACGAAGGCATCGCCCGCGGCGTAACAGTCCAGCAATTCCGTGTTGCGATCCAGGTAGCCGATGAAACGCACCGCGGAATCCACTCCGAGCTCCTGCGCCAGGGTCTTGAGATGCGCTCGCGCCGGCCCCTCGCCCGCGATCACGAACAACGCCTCCGGGCGCCGCGCGCGAACGCGCACGAACATGCGCAGCAGGAAATCGATGTTCTTCTCGTGGGCGACACGGCCCACGTAGAGCAGCACCGGGCGATCCGCCCCGATGTTGAAACGCTCACGGAATCGCGTGCCCTCACCGCGCTGGAAACTCACGGCCGGCAGGCCGGTCGGCAACACTTCGATCGGCGTCTTCACGCCATAGGCCAACAGGGCATCGCGCATCGGCGCGCTCGGCGCCACCAGCGCCGCGACGTCGCGGCACTGCGAACGTGTGAACGCGCGCGCCATGAAGCGCCCGATACGCCGCGGCAGGATGGGCACATAGTGGTGCAGGTAGTCCTCGAAATAGGTGTGGTACGTCGCGACCACCGGCAGCCCGTGTTTGCGCGCGAAGCGCGCGGCTGCGTAGTGCGCAATGAACGGCGTGTGGATGTGCACAAGATCGACGCGTGCCGCGAGGTCGGCGCTCAGCGCCTCTTCCAGGGGACGCGAGTGGAATCGACGGTCCTCGGGATCCAGCGGCACGCCGCCCGATCGGACACGGATGATGCCGGGCTCGGTATCCGCCGGGGCCTGCGGGTACTCCGGCGCCACCAGCAGGGTTTCGACGCCGGCCGTCGCGAGATCGTCGCGGAAAGTGCGGATCGAAGTGGAGACGCCGTTGACCCTGGGGAAGTAGACGTCCGAGACGAACAGTACCCGCATGCGTCAGAGGAACACGGCGCCCGTTCCCCCGGTGATGGCGCCTAACAACGCGCCGACGAGTACATCCGTGGGGTAATGCAGTCCCAGCACCACGCGCGAGGCGGCGATGGCCAGCGCCAGCGGCAGCAACACGAAGCCGAGTACCGGGAAGGCCGCCACGGCCAGCCAGGTGAAGGCCACGGCATGCAACGTGTGGCCCGACGGGAAGCTGTAGCGATCCAGCGGCGCGCCGGCCAGCGAAATCCCCGCGTGGCGAATGAACGGCCGCTCGCGCACGAAGGTCCGCTTGAGGAATTTGTAGAGCGCGAGGCCCACGGCGCCGGTGGCCAGCATGATGGCCGCCACCCGCAGCCCTTCGTCGCCATATAGAAGAGGCAGCGCCAGCATCAGCGCGTACCAGATCACGCCGTCGCCGAGGCGGCTCGCGGTCTTGAAGAACACGCGCACCCAGGTGAGCTGAACGCCGCGATTGAGACGGCGGCACAGCCGATACTCGGCGTGGTCGAAGCGCGCCAGCAGTGAGCCATGTGTTGCCATCGGGGTCGCAGTCTGGGGATGGCACAAGGCAGGGGCGTTACCGGGGCATTAAGGATTTGTTTCCAAGTCCCTGAAATTCCTCGTGCGGAGGCCCAGTTGAGGGAGTGGCACGGTCCTACGAGAATCCGGTCACGGCTGCCCATGCCTGCTGGCTACAATCCACGCGAATGACCTGCCGCCCTAACCACCGTGGCCGCTCGCTTGCCGGCCTGGCGGTGTTGACGCTATTCGCGCCGATGGCGCACGCCATCGACTCCATCGTGCTCGAAGTGCGCGAGATGACCGTTGCCGGCATGCCGGTGAAGGGCGCCAGCGTCCGCCTGGAACTGCCGGGTGGCGACCAGGCGCGCGTGCTGGTACAGGCCGACGAAGTACTGCTGCCCGACCCTGCCGGCAGGTTCACGCAGCTCGCACTCTCCTGCGACCGGCCGGTCATCGCGGAACCGCGCTTCGGTTGCGAGGCCGGACGGTTCACGGCGCGCGGCGGTCCCACCGGCTCGCTCGACATGCAGGTGCGCGCCGAACTCCGCAGCGACACGGGCGTGACCACCTTCAGCGGCCGGGGCGTGAAATTCGCCGGCACCACCGCCTCCTTCGATGGCCAGCTCGACGAAAAAGGCTGGCAGGTGCGTGGCTCCACCGGCGCAGCGAAGTTGTCGGAGCTGCGCAAGTTCATGGCGCCCTGGTTCCAGCTGCCCGCCGACGTCACCGGCGAAGGACAGGTCAGGATCGAAGGCCAGGCCTCCGATGCCGGCAAGGGACTGGTGGCCGATGGCAGCGTCTCGCTGGAGGGCGTGGACCTGACCAACGAGGCCAGCACCATCGTCACCGACAAACTCGTGGCCACCGCGCGCCTCCGCGCCGTGCCCAAAGGCGCGGACACGGAGCTCGTGGTCGACGTGCAGGGCAAGAGCGGCCAGCTTCTTGCCGTACCCATCTATTTCGATTTCGGCGCCAACCCGCTGTCCCTCGAGATGCGCGGCGTGCTCGGCAAGAACGTGCTCGGCATCGACTCGCTGCGGCTGAAGCAGACCAAGCTGCTGGACATGCACGGCAGCGGAAAACTGGACTTCGCCGGCGAGATTCCCCTGCTCACCGGCAATATCACTCTCGACAAGGTGGAATTCCCGGCGGCGTTCACCGCCTACGCCGCCAACTTCCTGGCCACCAGCATGATCGGCGACGCCAAGACCGGCGGCAGCCTGAGCGGCGAGCTGTCGATCGTGGACAACGGCATCACGTCGCTGCACGTGAAACCCGACGGCCTGGACTTCAGCGCCAACAAGGGAAGCCTGCATCTGTCCGGGATGACAGGCGAGATCTTCTGGTCGCCACCTGGCGGTGCCGACGCGCAGGTGTCGCGCCTGGCATGGACCTCCGGTGGCGCCTACGGCCTGGCAGGTGGCGGCTCGGATATCGAGTTCGTCGCGTACGGCGCCAATTTCGCGCTCACGAAGCCAGCCAAACTACCGGTTTTCGACGGCGCCATCGCCATCGACAATTTCGCGATGGGCAATCTCGGCGCGCCCAACATGGAGGTGTCTTTCAAGGGTGCGGTCGAGCCCATCAGCATGCCGTTGCTCGCCAAGGCCTTCGGGTGGCCGGAGTTTTCGGGCACGATCGCCGCCGCCATCCCGGGCGTGCGCCTCAAGGACAACGTGCTCACCTTCGACGGCAACGTCGAATCGCAGGTGTTCGGCGGCCGCATCGTCGGCAGCAACATCCGCCTGCAGGATCCGCTCGGCAATTTCCCGCAGTTCTTCGCCGACGTGCGCGCGCGCGATCTCGATCTCGAACTCGTGACGCGCACCTTCGAAGTGGGAACGATCACGGGCAAACTCGAAGCCGACGTGCTGGGACTCGAGCTTTTCGCGTGGACGCCGCAGGCCTTCGATGCGCGCCTCGAAACACCCAAGGGTGACAAATCGCGGCGCCGCATCAGCGCCAAGGCAGTGAGCAGTCTTTCCAATGTCGGCGGCGGCGGCGGCGGAGTGGTCGCAGCACTCCAGTCGGGCGTGTTGCGGTTCTTCGATGACTACAGCTACGAGAAACTGGGCATTCGATGCCGGCTGCGCGGCGACGTGTGTGAGATGTCGGGAGTCGAGCCGGCGCCGAATGGCTACTACATCGTCAAGGGCTCGGGACTGCCGCGCATCGACATCGTCGGCAACCAGGGACGCGTGAATTGGAACGGGCTCATGTCGTCGATCGCGACCGCGGACTTTGGCGGTACGAGCGTCCAATAGGTGACGGGGCCGATGGACGCGGGGCCCGATCGGGCCAATAATCGCGCAGATTTGACGTATGGCGTATTCAGGACGCGTTCATTGGCACGACTCGAAGATGCCCGCGTCCGGGTCCACGCCTGGAATCAAGGAGTAAACAATGCGTCGCGTATTGCCGTTGAAGATCCTGCTGGCCAGTTTGCTGGTCGCCGCCTGTGTCACGATCAACGTGTATTTCCCGGCGGCTGCCGCAGACAAGGCCGCCGACCAGTTCATCAACGATGTGACGGGTGGTGCCAAGAGCAACTCGGGCGCGAACACGCCGCCGCAGTCGAACCTCGTCCCGTCCCGCCCCGATGAGCAGCCCGACGTACTCGTGGCCGCCGTGGCGCAGGTGCTGTACGCGCTGGTGCCGGCCGCCAATGCACAGGACGCCGAAGCCGCGCTCAACGTGAACTCGCCCGCAGCGTCTCGCATCAAGGCGTCGATGGCCGCGCGCTTTCCGGAACTCGAGAAGTTTTTCGCGAGTGGCGCCGTCGGCCTGACCAAGGACGGCCTGATCGAGGTGCGTGACATCAACGCGGTGGCGTTGCCGGACCGCGCCACGGTCAAGCGCCTCGTGTCTGAAGATAATTCGGATCGCGCTCAGCTCTACACCGAGATCGCTCGGGCCAGCAACCACCCGGAGTGGGAGGGCGATATCCGCAAGGCCTTCTCGCGCCGCTGGGTAGCCACGGGCGCCAAGTCCGGCTGGTACTACCAGGATGACAGCGGCGCCTGGAAACAGAAGTAAGGCGCTCCGATGACGATGCCAGGGCCCGTTCCGCACTGCGGTTCGGGCCCTGTGCTTTTCAGGTGGGAGCTGGTGCTCAGTTTCCGCGTCCGGAAAGGCGTATCTAGCTCACTGGCTTTGGGAGATTCAACATGAACACCACCCACATTCGACTGGCGGCAGCCGCCTTAGTGGCTTCATCGCTCACGGCCTGTGGACTCGCCGAGACCGGCGCGGTCACCGCGGCCCAGGGCGCGAGCGCCGCGGAGCAGGCCGAGGAAGCCAAGAAGACCCAGGAACGCGTGGAGCAGAAGATCGACGACGCGCAGCAGGCCGCCGCCGACGCGCGCGCTGCAGCCGAAAAGGCCAGCGAGTAACTACTCGCGCATGCCGGTGCCGCGATTCATGAAGATCACGGCCACCGCGAACAACACCACGGCCGACAGCGTCATGATGCTGAAGGCCACGACCACGCTCACGTCGCTGGTGCCCAGGAAGCCGTAGCGGAAGGCGTTCACCATGTGAAGGATGGGGTTGGCGTAGGAAATGTGCCGCGCCCATTCCGGCAGCAGCGTGATCGAATAGAACACGCCGCCGAAGTACGTGAGCGGCGTCAGCACGAAAGTCGGGATCCAGTTCACCTGGTCGAAATTCTTCGCGAACAGCGCGTTGATGAATCCGCCGAGCGCGAACACCACCGAGGTCAGCACCACCGCGCCGACGATGACCAGCGCGTGGTGGATGGTGAGCTGCGTGAAGATCAGCGACACGATGGTGACCGCGCAGCCGACCAGCATGCCGCGCACCAGTCCGCCGCCCACGTAGCCGAGCACGATGATCCAGTTGGGCAGCGGCGCCACCAGCATCTCTTCCACGTGTTTGCCGAACTTCGCGCCGAAGAACGACGACACCACGTTGGCGTAGGAGTTGGTGATCACGGCCATCATGATCAGGCCGGGTGCGATGAACTGCATGTACGGCACGCCTTCCATGAGA
>Ga0157380_10002886_pt1 | contig 11676 bp, 9 predicted proteins | sample S35metaG_FD_119757 | JGI IMG/M metagenome (GOLD analysis project Ga0157380, IMG submission 119757) | Switchgrass rhizosphere microbial communities from Kellogg Biological Station, Michigan, USA - S3-5 metaG | ecosystem: Host-associated > Plants > Roots > Rhizosphere > Soil | place: USA: Michigan...
CGCACCAGTCTGTCAGGCTGTTCCACGATTGGACCGACAAGTTGACTGTCTTCGCCGATGGTCACGACATTCCGCCCGATATCCAGGCCGATCTGGCGCGCCGCAACATACCTGTCGTCGATGGGCGGATCGTCGAGATCGCCCATCACAAGGGCCATGTCAGCACCGTCAATCTCGATACCCGCCGCAATATCGCAGTCGACGTCCTGTTCGCCCATCCGCGCAACAAGCCGTCCGCAAGCCTGCATGAATCACTAGGCCTCGCCACGGTTGATACGCCCGTCGGCATCGCCCTCAAGGTCGACGAGCGCCGCCAAACCAGCATGCCCGGCATCTACGCCGCCGGCGACCTCGCCACGCCCCTCCTGCCCTCGGTCACCCTGGCATCATCGCAGGGCGCGATGGCGGGTATCTTCGCCCAGCAATCGATGGTGGTTTGAGAGCGCAGATTCCCTTCTCTGGTTGCCGTTGGGGCCGCCGGTCTTCATGGCCGTCGATGACGTACGCGCGCGACTGGGCTCGATGGGCTTCGGCGAGCGGACGCTATCCCGTCGAAGCGATGCGAATGATGAGCCGCATCGTGAGCCATACGGAGGACGATCCACACTACCGGACGTTCGTCGACGCCTCGCGCTCGAACCCGTCTGCGAACGCCGCAGACGCGATCGGCTTCGCCATCCGCCACGTGACGGAGTTGCTGCAGGCGGCGGCGACAGTGGCGTATTCCAGCTCGGGATACTCGGCGCTGCGCATGGCCCGCGAGCGACCGCGAGCACCCATCATCGGCATGACGCCGCGCCTGGCCGTCGCACGGCGGCTGGCGCTCGTGTGGGGCGTACACGCCGTGTTGTGCCACGATGTGGCCGATGTGGCGGAAATCACTGATCTAGCCTGCGAAACGGCGCGTCGCCGCGCCTGCTCAATCCAGACGCTCTGCCTCTGTTCAGGCGGCGGTTCCACACGCTCATGGGGTTTCCGTTTGCCGAGGCGCGTCCGCTCGTGGCAACCCAAGACTGAATTCGAGCCTGGCTGCCCAGGATCTTCGGCAATGCTCGTCCGACGAGCAGCTCCTCAGCCGCCATGGAGTGATCCACGGCGCGTCACTGGCCCGCTTCAGCTCCTGAACTCATCGGCCGCGATGCCCAGCCTGCGCAGCTTGTCGTGCAGCGTCTGCCGGGCAATGCCGAGGGCGGCAGCCGTGGCCGCCTGGTCGCCTTTGTGCCGCCGCAGCTCCTCGATGATCACCGTGCGCTCGTAGTGTTCGATTTGCTGCGGCAGGCCGGTGGGCAGACCCGCCGCCCCTTCACCTGGGCGCCGCGCCAGCGTCAGACGGTCGCCCAGCAGGCCGAGCACGAACCGGTCGGCGACGTTGCGCAATTCGCGCACGTTGCCCGGCCAGGCGTAACCCATCAGATCGGCCAGCTGTGCGCTGCTCAACATCGGCGCTGCGCGTTCGTAGCGACTGGCGGCCAACAGCGTGAAGTGCTCGAACAACAGCGGAATGTCTTCACGCCTCTCGCGCAAAGGCGGCAGTTCGATGACAGCCACGCCGATGCGGTAGTACAGGTCGGCCCTGAACTTCTGCTGGTCGCTCAATGTCTGGAGGTCGAACTTGCTGGCGGCGACGACACGGCAATCGAAAGGAATCGCCTTGTTTGAGCCGATGCGCTCGATGCTGCGTTCCTGCAGCGCGCGCAGCAGTTTGATCTGCACCGCCATTGGCATGCTCTCGATCTCGTCGAGGAACAAGGTGCCTCCGTTGGCGTATTCGAACTTGCCGACGCGCAAGCGGTTGGCGCTGGTGAACGACCCTACCTCGTGGCCGAAGAGTTCGCTGTCGGCCAGCGATTCCGGCAGGCCACCGCAATTGAGCGGAACGAAGTGCTCGCGCCGGCGCTCGCTGTGGTCGTGCAGGCAGCGCGCCACGAGTTCCTTGCCGGTGCCGGTTTCGCCGTAGATCAGCACGTCGGCCGACGTTTCGGCCAGGGTCATCACGGTGCGCCGGACTTGCTGCATCTGCGCGGACCGGCCGATCAGCGCCGCCTGGATCCCATGCCGGTCCTCGAGCGCGTCGCGCAGCGAACGCACCTGCAGCGTCAGCTGCCGCCTTTCGACGGCATGGCGAACGACCGCCAGCAAGCGCTCCGACGTGAAAGGCTTCTCGATGAAATCGTAGGCACCCTCGCGCATGGCCTGGACCGCCATCGGAACATGGCCGTGGCCCGTGATCAGCACGACCGGCAGTTCGGCATCGATGGTGCGGATCTGCGGCAGCCACTCGGTGCCGCTGAGGCCGGGCAGGCGCACGTCGCAGACCACAATGACCGGCGCCCCGAAGCCGATGTGCGCACGTGCGATTTCGGCGCTGCCGAAGGGCTCGACCTCGAAACCGGCGAGATTCAGGGCCTGCATCGTGCTGCGGCGCACGTCTTCGTCGTCTTCGATCAGCAATATTCGAACGGAGGCCATGGCGCTCAACGTGAACTCACTCCTGCGTCACCTTTGAGATGCCAGCGGCAGCCGAATCGTGAAGCAAGCGCCGCCTTCGGGCTGGTTGCCCGCCTCAATACTGCCGCCGGCGGCGCGCACCAGTTGTGCGACGATAACCAGCCCGAGGCCCAAGCCGGCGCCCGCTGGCTTGCTGGTGACGAAAGGTTCGAACAGCCGCGGCAGGATGTCGTCGCGGATGCCCGAGCCGGTGTCCATGACCTGCAGCACGGCCTGGCCATCCCGCTCGCTGGCGCGCACTCGCAGCCGGCGTTGCGGGCCGTCCCGCATGGCGTAGATCGCGTTGCGCATCAGGTTGACGAGCACGCTGCCCATGGCGGCTTCGTCGGCCATGACACTCAAGGTGGCGGGTTGCAACTCGGCTTCGAATGCGATCTCGTGCGACTGCAGCTCGGCGGCGACGGTGGCTCGCGCGTCGGAGATGCAGCGTGCCAGCGGCACCGCGCTCAGCGGCACGTCGCTCTTGTGGGCGAAGGTCTTCAGCTGCGAGGTCAGCCGCGCCAGCCGGTCGACCATTGCGGTGATGCGCTGCAGGTTGCCGCGAACATCGTCGCGGCGGTCGTGGTCGAGGAGGATGCCGGCGCTGTCGGACAGGGTGCGCAGTGCCGTCAGCGGCTGGTTCAGTTCGTGCACCATGACCGCCGACATCTGGCCCAGTGCGGCCATCTTGCCTGCATGCACCAGCTCGTTCTGCGCCGCGCGAAGCTGCGCGGTGCGCGCCACGACGGTGGATTCCAGGCTGTCGTGCGCCGCCTGCAAGGCCGCCTGGCTGGCCAGCTTGTGGCGCACGGCCCGACGCCGCTGCCACAAGGTAACTGCCACCAGCAGCATCACGGCCATCGCCAGGCTGGCCGTGACCGCGGCGTAACGAGCGGCCAGCCGAAGCGGTGCCAGGTCGTCCAGCACCACCAGACGCCACGGGGTACGCTGCAGAGTGCGGGTCGACGCCAACTGCGCCTGGCCGTCCAGGACCACGACCTGGACATCAGCAGCCAGCGTTTCAGTCGGCATCCAGTTCAGCGGCGTCAGCGCGGCTTCGCCATACGGCCGCGAGCTCTGCACCTCGGCTTGCTGCCTGACGTCCAGCGGCGCCAGCGGTCGGTACTTGAGATCGTTGCGGGTCGCCAGGATTACGACGCCGCGCTCGTCGATCAGCAAGACGTTGCCCGGCAGCTTGCGCCATTCGCGTTCGGCATTTTCGATGTCCACCTTGACGGCGACCACGCCCCGCAGGCGTTCGCCGCGGCGCAAGGCATAAGAGAGGTAGTAGCCCGGCTTGCGGCTGGTGATGCCGACGCCGTAGAACCGGCCACGGCCGTTCTTGATGGCGTCGATGACGTAAGGCCGGAACGACAGGTCCTGGCCGATCGTGGTGCCAGGCTGGTCCCAGTCCGATGCCGCCAACGAGGTGCCCGCCGGGTCGAGCACGTACAGCATCTCGGCCCCGGCCGCGGCATTGACGCCGTTCAGGTAGCGGTTGACGCTGCTTCGTAACTCGGCATCGGACGGTGTCTCGAGCAGCGCCGGCACCACGGGCGTCATCTCCAGCAGCGCCGGCAGGTAGTCGAAGCGGGCCAGGTCGGCGTCGACCGCGGTCGCCAGCATGTCGAGCCGGTGTTCTGCGACCTCGCGCAGGCGCGACAGACCGGACTGCATGGCGACCTCGTGGCCCATGTAGGCCGCGGCGGCCACCATACCCAGTGCAGCGCACCAGCGTGGCACAGCGCGCCAGCGGCGCGCACGCGGGCCAGCAACGCCCGGATGCAGCGCCAGTGCCGACAACTTCATGCTTCAGGTATGACACAAGCGCTGCCGCGCTGCATCGGGGCGAGCACGGGGCAGGTTCAGTCCAAGGCCAGCCCCTGTTGCTGAAACACGTGTTCAAGATGCGGGCTCATCGGTACGTTGAGCTTGGCGCCATCGGGCAAGCGCTGCTCGAACCAGCGCCGGTAGATGGCACGGGTCTCGCCGCTTTGCGCCATGCGCTCGAAGGCCTGGTTGACGACGGATGCGAACTCGGCATCGCCGCGGCGGAACATCAGCGCGTAGTCGGCATAGGTGAGCAAGTCGCCGACCACGCGGTAGTCGCTGGCGGCATTGCGCAGCGCGATGGCTCCGTGAAGCTGGATGTCGTCGTTGGCGAAGGCGTCGGCCCGGCCGTCGGCCAGCAGCTTGAAGGAAGCGTCGTGGTCGGGAGCGAACACGAAGTTGATGGCCAGCTTCTGGCGCTGCGCCAGCCGCGGCAAGGTGTCGGCATGCACGGTACCGCTCGTCAGCACGAGAGTCTTGCCGTGCAGGTCCTTGAGCGATCGGATGCCGCTGCCGCGCTTGACCAGCAGCTTGGTGCCGGTCACGAAGATCGGCGGTGAAAAGTCGAACGCCGTGCGCCGCTCGGCGCTGGCGGTCGTGGAGCCGCATTCCAGATCGACAGCGCCCGACTTCACGAGATCAAAGCGGTTGCTCGGGCTCACCGGTACGTATTCGACGCGCAGCGCCTTGTGCACGGTCTGGCCGACCTGGTCGACGACGACGTCGCAGATGTCCAGCGAATAGCCGATGGGCCGGCGCTGCGCATCGAGGAAGGCGAAGGGCGGCGAGTTCTCGCGGTGCCCGATGCGGATGACACCCGTCTCGTAGATCTTCTGCAAGGTGCCAGTGAACGGCTCGACCGCCGCCGCAGGCCGCGGCTGGGCGATTGCAGAACCGATCGTCAGCAAGCCACCGAGCAGCGCGCAGATCAGCGGCCGCGAGGGAGCGGATTTGCGAATTTCCATGTGGGTCTCCGTGCGCCGGTGCAGCCGACGCGGTGTGTTGATCAACGGCCTCATGCGTATTTCAGCTCGCCGGTCTTGCCGCGGAACACGCGGTACGAGAACACCGTGTAGCCGGCGATCGCCGGCACCGAGATGCAGGCACCGAAGAGGATCACCTTCAACGCCGCCGGGCCGCTGGCCGCCTGCCACAAGGTCAGCTGGTCCAGCACCACGTACGGGTAGATGCTGTAGGCCAGCCCCAGGAACCCGAGCACGAAGACGAGGATCAGCAGGGCGAAGGGCAGCCAGCACAGCGGCCCCAGCACCTGGCGCGTCTTCAGCACGGCCAGCACGGCGAACAGGCTGACGCCGGTCATCAGCGGGATGGCCATCAGCGCGATGATCTCGGGCAGCGAGAACCAGCGCTCGCGCACCGTGGCGCTGATCCAGGGCGTGGCCATCGAGATCAGCACCAGCCCCATGACCATCGGCGCCCAGGCGATGCGCGCCCACTGCACCGCGCGCCGCTGGAGTTCACCTTCGGTCTTCATGATCAGCCACGCCGCGCCCATCAGCACGTAGGCCATCGGCAACGCTGCCGCGATGGCCGCGGCGAACAGCGGGTAGTTCCAGCCGCTGCCGAAGCCGCTGACATAGCGTCCCAGCATCCAGCCCTGCGACACGGCAGCCAGGGTCGAGCCGGCGAAGAACAGGCGGTCCCAGGTCTGCTTGTGCGCGTCCTTGGCCTTCACGCGAAAGTCGAAGGCCACGCCGCGCAGGGTCAGTCCGACGAGCATCAGCGCCACCGGCAGGTACAGCTCGCCCAGCACCAGGCCGTGCGCCTTCGGGAAAGCCACCAGCAGGATGCCGATGCCGAGCACCAGCCAGGTTTCGTTGGCGTCCCAGAACGGGCCGATCGACGCCACCATCACGTCCTTCTCGGCGTCGGTCGCCCGGTGCATCAGCATGCCGACGCCGAGGTCGTAACCGTCGCTGATGACGTAGATCAGCATCGACAGGCCCATCAGTGCCATGAAGATGACCGGCAGCGCGAGGTCGAAGCTCATCGGGTTCATGCGGAGCCCCCTTGCACCACCGGCGAGGTGATGACCCCGACAGGCGTCAGCGCCCGCTCGGCGGCTTCGGTCTGCAGCAGTTCCTCCGGCTTCTCGGCCATGTACTTCAGAACCGTCACGTAGGCCACGATCAGCGCCGCGTACAACAGGAGGTACATCACCAGGGTCAGCCCGATCATCGACGACGGTACCCTGCTCGCCACGTCGGCGGTGCGCACCAGCCCATAGACGATGAACGGCTGGCGGCCGATCTCGGTGACGTACCAGCCGGCCACCGTTGCCACCCAGCCCGAGAACGTCATGCTTGCAAACAGCCACAGCAGATCATGCGGCAGACGCGCCGGCTGCCACTGGGCGCGGCGCAGCAGCCACCAGCCCAGCCAGCTGGTGGCCAGCATCAACACTCCCATGCCGACCATGATGCGAAAGGCGATGAACAGCGGCCGCGCCGGCGGATGCGCATCACCGAAGCTGTTCAGGCCTTTGATCTCGCCGTCCCATTCGTGGGTCAGTATGAAGCTGGCCAGCTTGGGCACCTTGATCTCGAAGTGGTTCATTCGCTTGGCGTCGTCGGGCACCGCGAACATCAGCAGCGGTGCACCGCGCGCGGTGTCCCACACCCCTTCCATCGCCGCGATCTTGGCCGGCTGGTGTTTCAGCGTGTTCAGCCCGTGCAGGTCGCCGACGAAGATTTGCACCGGTATCAGCAGCGCACCCAGCGTCAGCCCGACACGCATCACGCGCGGCGCCGAGCGCTGCCCTACCCCGCGCAGCACCTGCCAGGCCGACAGGCCGACCAGCAGGAAGGCGCAGGTCAGCGCCGAAGCCAGCAGCATGTGCGTCAACCGGTACGGGAACGACGGATTGAAGATCACCGCCGCCCAGCTCTGCACGCGAAAAGCGCCGTCGACGACTTCGTGTCCGGTGGGCGTCTGCATCCACGAGTTCAGGGCCAGGATCCAGAACGCCGACAGGCTGGTGCCGAAGGCGACGAAGAAGGTCGACAGCAGGTGCACTTTCTCGCTGACCTTGCCGTGGCCGAACAGCATCACGCCCAGGAAACCGGCTTCCAGGAAGAATGCCGTCAGCACTTCATAGGCTAGCAGCGGACCGGCGATGTCGCCGACACGTTCCATGAACCCCGGCCAGTTGGTGCCGAACTGGAAGCTCATCGTGATGCCGCTGACCACGCCCAGCGCGAAGCTCAACGCGAAGACCTTCGTCCAGAAGCGGTAGGCATCCAGCCAGCCTTGCGCTGCCGTCGGATCGCTGCGCTTGGCGAGCAGCCAGCGGGCGCGAAAGAACAGCAGCAACCAGCCCAGGGCGATGCTGATCGTCGGGAACAGGATGTGGAAGGTGATGTTGGCCGCAAACTGAACACGGGCCAGGATCAGGGCGTCCAATCGATCTCCTTGAGGTCGCTGCGGGTGGTTGTGTTGCTGCCGGCCCTGCCCACCCACAGCTGCCCATCAGCCCATCAGGCTTTCTTGGCGCGCGCCGCTGCCGGCGCCGTGCCGCCTTGCTGCAAGGCTTCGGACATCCCGATCAGCACGCCGCTGACCAGCGTCGAATAGCCATCCAGCATGGCCTGCGACGCATTCAAGCCAAGCGCTCGTCCTTCGCGCACGCTCTGTTGCACGCTGTCCATCAGCTGGTTGACCGTGCTGCTGGCTAGCGCACCGGTGCTGGTGGACTTGTCCTGCGTCGCGCCCAGCACATTGGCCCACGGCCCGTGCAGTGAGCCACCCCCCGCTGCACCTGCCCCGCCCGCCGCCTTGCGCACCGCATCGAACAGCGCGTCCTCCATCTTTTCGATGTCGGCCAGCGCCTTCTTCAGCTGCGTCTCCCGGAGGTTCGCGCCCTGCTCGACCATCTGCTGCAAGGCCTTGCGGTTGGCCTGCACCGCCTGCTCGAGTGCAGCGTCCATGCCGGCGAAGGCCTTGGCCAGCAGGCCTTCGAGGTCGACCGCCGGCAGCGCGTTGGCGGCTGCCCCGGTCGACGCCGCCTTGGCCACGGTGCCCAGCACCTGCTTGATGTTCGTCAGGGTCAGCGCGCGGCCCTGCAAGGCCTTCAGCGTGGCCTCGCTGACTGCCTTGCGCAGCGCTTCGCCCTGCTTGGCGGTGGCCTGCGAGAACTGCTTGATCAGGGCTTCCTGATCGATGCCATGCTTGATCACTTCGTCTCCCTCATTGCATGTGTTGGCCACCGTTGATGGCGATGTTGGCGCCGGTCACGAAGGCGGCTTCTTCGGAAGCCAGGTAGATGATCAAGCCGGCCACTTCTTCCGGCTTGCCCAGGCGGCCGACCGGGATCTGCGGCAGGATCTTGCTGTCCAGAATCTCCTTGGGGATCGCCGTGACCATCTTGGTGCCGATGTAGCCCGGCGAGATGGTGTTGACGGTGACGCCCTTCTTGGCCACCTCGAGCGCCAGCGCCTTGGTGAAGCCGTGCACCCCGGCCTTGGCGGCCGAGTAGTTGGTCTGGCCGAACGCCCCCTTGGAGCCGTTCACCGATGAGACGTTGACGACCCGGCCCCAGCCGCGCTCGGCCATCGCGTCGACGACCTGCTTGCTCATGTTGAACAGGCTGTCGAGGTTCGTGCGCACGACGGCGTCCCAGTTGACCTTGTCCATCTTCTTGAACGTCATGTCGCGCGTGATGCCGGCGTTGTTGACGAGGACGTCGATCGCACCCAGCTTGCTCTGCACCTCGGCCACGGCCCCGCCGCAAGAATCGAAGTCGGCCACGTCGCAGGGCACGGCCAGGATCTCGTAACCCTTGCCCTTCATCTGCGACACCCATTCGGCATGGGTCTTGTTGCCGGGCGAGTACGTCACCGCCACCTTGTAGCCGGCATCGACCATCTTGGTCGAGATCGTCTCGCCCAGGCCGCCCATGCCGCCGGTAACCAGGACCACGCGTTTCTGCGTCATTTCAATCTCCTCGGGTTGTTGAATACGATCAGGCGAGCTCGACGGCCAGGGCCACGCCCATGCCGCCGCCGATGCACAGCGACGCCAGGCCCTTGGCTGCACGGCGGCGGCGCATTTCGTGCAGCAGCGTCACCAGGATGCGGCAGCCGGAAGCGCCGATCGGGTGGCCGATGGCGATGGCGCCGCCGTTGACATTGATCTTGCTGGTGTCCCAGCCCATTTCCTGGTTCACCGCACACGCCTGCGCGGCGAAGGCTTCGTTGATCTCCATCAGGTCCAGGTCCTGCGCATTCCAGCCGGCCTTCTGCAGCGCCAGCCGCGACGCCGGCACCGGGCCCATGCCCATGATGCTGGGGTCCAGGCCCGCGCTGGCGTAGCCGCGGATCACCGCCAGCGGCTTGAGGCCCAGCGCCGCCGCACGCTGCGCCGACATCACCAGTACCGCAGCCGCACCGTCGTTCAGGCCCGAGGCGTTGCCGGCCGTCACGCTGCCGGTCCTGTCGAAGGCCGGGCGCAGCCCGGCCAGCGCGTCGGCGCTGGTCTTGCGGTTGATGAACTCGTCGGCCGAAAAGACGATCGGGTCGCCCTTCTTCTGGGCGATGCTGAAGGGAAGGATCTCGTCGTTGAAGCGCCCGGCTTCCTGCGCCGCTGCGGCCTTCATCTGGGAGGCCAGCGCCAGGGCGTCCTGGGCCTCGCGGCTGACGGCGTACTTCTTGGCGACATTCTCGGCCGTCGTGCCCATGTGGTACTGGTTGTAGACGTCCCACAGTCCGTCGACGATCATCGAATCGAGCAGCTTCCACTCGCCCATGCGGTTGCCCTCGCGCGAGTTCATCAGCACGTGGGGCGACGCGCTCATGTTCTCCTGGCCGCCGGCGACCACGATCTCGGCATCGCCGCACCTGACGGCCTGCGCGGCGAGCATCACGGCCTTCAAGCCGGAGCCGCAGACCTTGTTGATCGTGAGCGCCGGCACGGAGTTCGGCAGGCCGGCCTTGATCACGGTCTGGCGCGCCGGGTTCTGGCCGGAGCCGGCCGTCAGCACCTGACCCAGGATGACTTCTGACACGGCATCGCCGGCGACGCCGGCCTTGGCCAGCAGTCCCTTGACGACATGGGCGCCGAGCTCGGGCGCCGGCGTCCGGGCCAGCGTGCCGCCGAACTTGCCTACGGCCGTGCGTTGCGCGGCGAAGATCACGATATCGGTCATAACGGTTCTCCTCTTGGGTGATGGCGGGGACGAGCTGGGGCCGGGGTTCAGGCGGCCTTTTCCTTGACGTAGCGCCCGGGGGCGGCTTCGATGGGTGCGAATGCGACGTTGCCCGCTTGACGCGGTGCCGCGACCAACGCGCCGGCATGGGCGCGCAGCCAGTCGCTCCAGGCCGGCCACCAGCTGCCTTCGACACTTTGGGCGCTGGCGAGCCATGCCTGCGCATCCGGCGCGAGGTCGGCGGTCCAGTGGTTGCGCTTGCGCTTGGCCGGCGGATTGATAACGCCGGCGATGTGGCCGCTGGCGCCGAGCACGAAGCGCGTCCGGCCGCCGAGCAGCTGCGTGCTCGCGTAGGCCGTTTGCCACGGCACGATATGGTCCTCGCGCGAGGCGTAGACGAAGGCCGGCAAGTCGATGTCCGACAGGTCCACCGGCACGCCGCATTGCTGCGTGCCGCCGGGTTCGCGCAGCCGGTTCTCGAGGTAGGTCTGGCGCAGGTACCAGCAGTACATGGGCCCCGGCAGGTTGGTGTCGTCAGCGTTCCAGTACAGCAGGTCGAACGCGGCCGGCGCCTGTCCTTTGAGGTAGCCGTTGACGACGTAGGGCCAGATCAGGTCGTTGGCACGCAGCGCCGCGAAGACCTGGGCCAGTTCCCGGCCGCGCAGCAGCCCGCCCTGGCCGATGCTCGCCTCGCGCGCGGCGACCATCGTCTCGTCGACTATCAGGCCGAGCTCGCCTGTGTCGGAAAAGTCGAGCATCGTCGTCAGCAGCGTCACGCTGGCCGCCCGCGCTTCGCCGCGCGCGGCGGCCACTGCCAGCGCGCTGGCCAGCAAGGTGCCACCGATGCAGAAGCCCAGGGTGTTGACGCGGTCGGCGCGCCCGATCTCGCGGGCGACCGACAAGGCTTGCAGCACGCCCTGCTCGATGTAGTCGTCCCAGCTCAGGCCGCCTTGTGCCGTGCCGACGTTGCGCCACGACACCAGGAACACCGTATGCCCTTGCGCAACCGCGTAGGCCACCAGCGAGTTCTCGGGCTGCAGGTCGAGGATGTAGAACTTGTTGATGCAAGGCGGCACGATGACCAGCGGGCGCTTGTGCACCTTGGGCGTCGTCGGCGCGTACTGGATCAGCTGCATCAGCTCGTTCTCGAACACCACGCTGCCCGGTGTGGTGGCCAGGTTGCGGCCGACCTCGAA
>Ga0157380_10002887_pt1 | contig 11676 bp, 13 predicted proteins | sample S35metaG_FD_119757 | JGI IMG/M metagenome (GOLD analysis project Ga0157380, IMG submission 119757) | Switchgrass rhizosphere microbial communities from Kellogg Biological Station, Michigan, USA - S3-5 metaG | ecosystem: Host-associated > Plants > Roots > Rhizosphere > Soil | place: USA...
CCGGACGTTGCGGCGGTGGAGCTCGCGCGCCGCGTCGGCGTAGAACCCGTCGGCGACGCCGCGCGGAAGCGACCCGGCGAGGACGACGGCGTCGGCACCGCGGGACAGGTAGCGGAGCTTGTCCATCAGTGTCTCGAGCTCGCCGTCGGTGACCTTCGGGCCCCACTCGTTGATCTCCGTCTGCTTGCCCGACGTCGGGTCGACGACGAGGGTCGACGTCCTGGACTCGTCGCCGATGCGGACGAAGTCGTTGAGGATCGCCTCCCCCGTCAGCTCCTCGACGATCCGCGTGCCGGTGCGCCCGCCCGCGAGCCCTGTCGCGACGACGGGGACGTGGAGCCGCTTGAGCGCGCGGGCGACGTTGAGCCCTTTCCCGCCGGCAAGCGTCAGCACCTCGCTCGCCCGATGCCGCTGGCCGAGCTGCAGCGTCGGGACGGTGAGTGACCGGTCGAGGGCGGCGTTCAGCGTGACCGTGATGATCATCGGCGCCTCCCTTTGGTCACGAGACGAGCCCCGCGAGGTTGGCGACCGTGCGGCGCGTCACCCACCACGCCTTCTCGGACACGCTCGGCGCCGGCCGCGACGCCGCCGCCACGAGCGGCGAGCGCGCGACGACGCGGGAGCCGTCCCTGACGACGACCGTCCCGAGGCGCTGGCCCGCGACGACGGGCAGCGCGGCGACCGACGGCACGACCACCCGCTCGGTCAGCGGCCGGTCGGTCGAGGTGGGACGGACGATCGCCCGCGGCGCGACGGCGCGAACCGGCGGCTGGCCCCACCCGACGGGGATCGCCGCATACGTCCGCGCAGGGTCGACGACCCTCGCCGACCGGTAGCTCGCCAGGCCGAACCGAAGGAGCGCCGCCAGGTCGGTGTCGCGCTGCGCCTCGCTCGGGGAATCGAGCACGACGGCGGTGATCGCGACGCCGCCCCGGCGCGCAAACGCGGCCTGCGACCAGCCGGCGTTCGCCGTGTGCCCCGTCTTGCCGCCGACGACGCCGCCGAACCGGCCGAGCAGGTTGTCGGTCGACTCGACCAACCGGCCGTCGGACAGCGTCGCGCGGGACATCCCCGCGTAGCGGCGGATCACGGGGACGCGCAGAGCGTCGCGGAGGAGCACAGCGATGTCGCGGGCCGTCGAGACGTGCCCAGGCTCGTCGAGCCCGTGTGGATTGCGGTAGTGCGTACCCGTGAGGCCGAGCTCGCGCGCCTTGCGGTTCATGAGGGCGACGAATCGCGCCTCGCTGCCGCCCGCTGCGACGGCGAGAGTCGTCGCAGCGTCGTTGGCGCTCGGGACGAGCGTCCCGACGAGCAGGTCGCGGACGGACATCCGCTGCCCTGCGCGAAGGCCGATCGACGACTCCCCGACCCGAGCGGCGACCGCGGGGACGGTCACCACCTCGTCGAGTGAGAGATGCTCGAGCGCGACGAGCGCCGTCATCAGCTTCGTGATGCTCGCCATCGGGCGCCTGGCGTCCGCGTCGCGGGCGGCGAGCGTGTGACCGTCGACCGAGCTCTGGACGATGTACGCACGCGCCTGCACGGAGGGCACGGCCCCCTGCGCGGATCCGCAGACGAGGAGCACGGCCACCGCGAGGGCGAGACCGAGGCGCAACACGGTGCGGAAATGTAGTCGACGGCGGCACGCACCGGCGGTCGCGGGCCTCACCACCCCGCCGCCGCCCAGACCGCTGCCGAGAGGTGGGCGGCCTCGGCGCCGGCAGCCGCACGCCAGTCGTCCGGCGGGGCGTCGCGGTAGGCGTAGATGACCGATCGCGACGCGTTGACGAGCGCACTCGCCGGGCCGCTCGTGAACGCCCGCGCGACATCGGCGGGTGTGGCGCCCTGCGCCCCGACACCCGGCAGCAGGATGATCGCGCGCGGCATCTCGCGCCGCGCGTCGCCGATGATCCGCGGGACCGTCGCCCCGACCACCGCGCCGACGCTCGACAGGCCGCGCGCGCCCACGAGATCCTGGCCCCACTCGTCGACGAGCTGGGCGACATGGCGCCAGACGGGCCGCCCGTCGAGCAGCATCGCGTCCTGGATGTCCGTCGCCCCGGCGTTCGACGTCCGGACGAGAAGGAACAGCCCGGCGCCGTCGCGTCGGCATGCCGCGAGAAACGGGTCCAGCGAGTCGCGGCCGAGGTACGGGTTGACGGTCAGGGCGTCCGCGAGCGGCGGCGCGCCCTCGGCGGGCTCGAGGAAGGCCGCGGCGTACGCGCGCGCGGTCGAGCCGATGTCACCGCGCTTCGCGTCCGCGATCACGAGCAACCCCGCGTCCCGCGCGTACCGCGCGATCGTCTCGAGCACGCGCCAGCCGTCGCTGCCGAGCGCCTCGAAGAACGCAGCCTGCGGCTTCACCGCCACGACGTACGGCGCGACGGCGTCGACGATCCCCTTGCAGAACCGCTCGACCGCTGCCGCCGCAGCCGCGCGACCGACGACGGCCTCGCCGCGAAGCTCGACCGGCAGCAGGTCGACGACCGGGTCGAGGCCGACGACGAGTTGCGAGCGCTTGCGCTCGACCGCGTCCGCGAGACGGTCGGCGAACGGCGTGGGAGCGGCTGCGGCGGCGCTCGTCACGCGGCCAAGGGTAACCCGTCTACGAGCGCGCAGATCGCCGCGACCTCGAGCGCGCAGACCTTCAGCTCCGGGGGCGGCCGCCGGAGGAACGACGCCACCAGCCGCAGCTCGTCGGCGTCCTCGGCGGCATGCGAGTCCGTCGCTCGGCTCGCGTCGGCGACGAGGGCCGCAGCCTCGTGGGCCGCGCCGGAGCCACGCGGGAGGAGCCGGGTCGCCGCGAGCCGACCTGCGGCGATCGCGTGTGCGCGCGCGAAGCCCGGCTCCCGAGCGGGCACGACGACGCACGCGCGGAGCGCGCGAAGGCGCTCGAGCTCTCGCAGGGCGACGACTGCCTCCTCGAGGCCCTGGAGCCGGTCACGCAGCCGGGCGGCGTCCTCGAAGCGGAGCTCGCGGCCCAGGCGTCGCACCCGCTCCCGGAGAGCGGGGAGCGCGGCGGCCACGTCGTCGGACGCGTGGCCGTCGAGCGCGCGGGCGGCGAGCCGGCCGAGCCGGCGCCCCGGGAGGGGCCCGAGCGAGGTCGGGTCGGTCGTCGCCTTCCAACGGCCTCCGTTCCGGGCGAGGTAGACATGCCGGTCGGGTCGCGTGCTACGCGCGTTGGCGGGGGGGCGCAGCTCGCGCAGCAGGCGGAGCTCCTCGAGCGCAGCGTCGAGCTCGGAGCCCGTCTCGTGCCACTCCACCTGCTCGAGCGCCGCGAGCGCGGCCTCGACGGCCGGTCGCTGACGGCCACCGGCGAAGTAGGAGCGGAGCCGTACCCGCAGGTCGCGCGCCCGCCCGGCATAGAGCGGCAGGCCGCCGCGGCCACGGAAGACGTACACGCCCGGCCGCGGCGGCGCGCCGGCGACGAGCGAGCGTTTGACATGGAGCCGGCGGGCCCGAGGAGCGGCGAGCTCGACCAGATCGGCGAGCGTGCGTGCGCCCCGCTCCTGCGCGAGGCCGACGAGGAGGACGAGGATCTCGGCCGTGGCCCGGGCGTCGGGGAGCGCGCGGTGGCACGGCTCGGTGGGGACGCCGAAGAAATGGGCGAGCGCCGCGAGCCCGACGCGTCGCGTGCGCTCGCCCAGCAGGCGCCGGGCCAGCCAGACCGTGTCCACGACCGGGGCGGCGATCCGACGGCCGGTCAGGAGCTCGACCTCGCGGTCGAGGAACGCGAGGTCGAAGCGCGCGTTGTGCGCGACGATCGCCCCGTCACCCGCGAACGCGAGGAACTGCCGGACGGCGAGTTCGCAGCGCGGCGCGCCTCGGAGCGCCTCGGCGCGGATCCCGGTCAGCGACGTGACCGCCGGAGGCAGCGCGACGCGCGGGTCGACGAGGGTCTCGAATGCGTCACCGAGTTCGAGCGCGCGGACGCGCTGGGCTCCGATCTCGCAGATGCGCGACGTCCGCGGCGAGAGCCCGGTCGTCTCGAGGTCGACGACGACGAAGTGCGCGTCCTCGAGAAGGACGTCGGCGCCCGGGAGCTCGGCGAGGCCGACCGCGGCGCCGCGCCAGGCGAGCCGCGCGTCGCCGACCACCACGTCGTCGAGGAGCGAGCGCGCGAGCGCGGTCGGAGCGGTCGTGAGCGCGAAGAGGATGCGCGCCGCGTCCTCGGCCGGTACCGGCCCCCGTCGGGACTCGACGAGCTCCACGAGGCGATCGGCGGCGTCGAACGAGAGCTGCATGCGCTCGATGGTAGTCGAACATACGTTCGATCGCATCACCCCTTGGCTGCGTCCGGCGTGGAAGAACGACTCTCGCCGAGGAGCACTTGCGGCCCGCGAAAGCGGGCCGCCTCTAGGGATCTGCCCGCCGCGAGGCGAACCGCGGACGGGAAATCCGCGAGGGCGGATTTCCCGTCCGCAGATGAATCAGTTGACGGCCTTCTTGAGCTGCGAACCGGCCGAGAACTTCGGCACGTTCGCGGCGGCGATCTGCACCGGCTCGCCGGTGCGCGGGTTCACGCCCTGGCGGGCGGCGCGCCGCGTCACGTGGAACTTGCCGAATCCGGTGAACGTGATGGCGTCGCCGTTTCTGAGCGTGCCCTCGATCACGTCGAGCGCCGCGTCGACCGCGGAGCCGGCGTCGCGCTTCGTCATGCCGGCCTTGTCGGCGACGGCGTCCACGAACTCCTGCTTGGTCACGTTCGATCCTCCCTGGTCGATGGTCTCTCGATGTCCCCGCCCGAGCCTATAGCCCACACGGATCCGGCTCAACCATGCGGGTTCATCCCGGGCTCCCGTGTCCGGAGCAAATCGCCCGCCCGGTAGAGCGCAGCGAGCCGCACGCCGAGCCGCGCAAGGGCGTCGGCGCCACCCTCCTCACGGTCGACGACGCACACCGCGTGGCGGACGACGAGCCCGGCTGCGCGAACGGCCTCCACCGCCTCGCAGAGGGCGCCGCCCGACGTGACCACGTCCTCGACGAGGCACACGAGCTCGCCTGGCTCGTGCGGCCCCTCGATGCGGTTCCCGGTGGCGTATTCCTTGGTTTCACCGCGCACGATGATGAAGGGCAGACCGGACGCCATAGCCGCAGAGGCGGCCAGCGCGACGGCGCCGAGCGCAGGCCCGGCGAGGCGCGCGCTCTCGGGCTCGGCCTCGCGGATCGCGCCGGCGAGCCGCTCGCCGAGCTCGCGCAGGAGCGCGGGATCCGTCTCGAAGCGGTACTTGTCGAGGTACCAGCGCGAGCGTCGCCCCGACCGGAGGGTGAAGTCGCCCTCCAGCAGGGCCACGTCGAGCAGGCGCCGCCCGAGCTCGTCGACGGAGCTCACGACAGGACGCCTTCGGCGATCTCGAGCAGCCGGTCGCGCGCGGGCATCGACGTCCCCGCCGCGAGGTCGACCTCCGACCCGTCGTCCCACGCGACGACGACCCGCCGCGTCTCGCCACCGCGCCGCCGGAGGACGAGCCAGGCGGCAACGGCCGCCGCGCCGAGGAGCAGCAACCTCACGCGGCTCCCTCTGCGACGCGACGGAGCACGGTTCGGAGGTCGAAGGCCACGAGACCTGCTGTCGGCTCGGGGACGGTCGTCGCGACGATCGTCCTGCCACCCCCGCGGACGGCGACGAGCGAGCCGCGTTCGAGGTCGACCTGGACGCGCTCGACCTCGGGGCCCGAGGGGCGGAGCGTCGCCGCCTCGGCGAGGAGCGATGCGCCGGCCGCGGCGAGCGACAGGCCGCGCTCCTCGCTCGCCGCGTGCACCGCCTCGATCGCCCCGCCGGGCCCGTCGATCACGACCTCGACCACCTGGGTCGAGAGCGCGAGGAGCTCGGAGAGTGCTGCGGTCGCATCCATCGCGGCGCCCGAAGCTACCAAACCGGCGGTCCCGCGACCGGATCTCGGGCACCATCCCCCGGTGCACGCCGTCAATGCGACGTTCGAGCGCTTCTTCGCGGAGCGGGGGACACACCTTGCCGCGATGGTCGCCTACTTCGCGCTCGCGTCGTTCGTTCCGCTCATCTTCCTCGCGCTGTCCGTGCTCGGCTTCCTCGACCAGGCCGACTCGTCGAGCGCGCTCGTGTCGTACCTCGAGGACGTCTTCCCCGATCGGTCGGTCGAGTCGATCGTCAACGTCGTCGACGCCGTGCAGCGGAACGCGACCGCGCTGTCGGTCGTCGGCGCCGTGGCGCTGCTCTGGAGCTCGCTGTCGCTCTTCTCTGCGCTCGAGTCCGCGTTCAACATCCTCTACGGCCGTCCCAACCGGTCGTTCCTGCGCGGCAAGGCGCTCGCGAGCGTGTACATGATCGCGGCGCTCGTCGTCCTGTTCGCCGGCCTCACGGTCGGCACGATCGGCTACGACCTGCTGCGCCGCTATGCGACGAACGTCGTCTCGAACCAGTGGGTGGCGCTCGCACTGACCCTGCTGGCATCAGGCCTGGCGCTCTTCGCGTTCCTCCAGTCCGCGTACTACAGGCTCCCCAACGCCCGTCTCACCCACCGCGAGGTCATCCCCGGCGCAGTCCTCGGGGCCACGGTGCTCGTCGGCACGCTCCAGGCTCTACCGCTCTTCGTCTCACTCACCTCGGAGGTCGTCGCGCTGCAGGCGCTCGGGACGACGTTCCTGCTCCTCGTGTGGCTCTACGTGATGGCCAACGTGATCGTGTTCGGCGCGGCGCTCAACTACGTGCTCGCGTACGTCGACACGGGGCGAGAGGTCCGCCCGCGGCGGGAGCCTGCGCCCGTTTCCCGCGGCTACTGACAGGCGCGGAGCCCGGCGGCGGCCCGCGCGCGGTGGGAGTGCGCCTGCTTCCAGGCGTCACCGAGCGCCGCGACGGTGCGCGACTCTCCCGCGGGGACGAAGACGGGGTCGAAGCCGAAGCCCTCGGCCCCGGACGCGGCCTCGGCGATGGCGCCCTCGAGGGAGCCCTCTGCGACGTGCTCCGCGCCGCCGGGCGCGATCGCGACCATCACGCAGACGTAGCGGGCGCCGCGCTCGTGCTCGCCGGCGAGCGCCTCGAGCATTCGGCCGACGGGATCCCCGGCAGCCCACCGCGCGGTGAGGACGCCGGGTGCACCGCCGAGCGCGACGGCCTCGATGCCCGAGTCCTCGCCGACGACCCAGGCGTCTGCGGGGGCATGGCGCCTGCCCCACTCGGCCTTGATCCTCGCGTTGTCGGCGTAGGATGCGCCGTCCTCGAGCGGCGGATCGTCCCGGTCGAGAAGCTCCAGCTCGAGCGTCGGCCACGTGCGGCGCAGCTCCTCGAGCTTGTGGGGGTTTCCCGAGGCCAGGACGACCTTGCAGCGGCCCGCCGCAGGCACGTCCCTAGAGGATCGACGCCGCCTCGCAGGCGGCCCGCTGGGCCCCCCCGAGCTCGTCGATCCCTCCCGCCGCGAGGTCGAGCAGCCGGTCGAGCACCTCGCGCGAGAACGGCTCGCGCTCGGCGGTCGCCTGCACCTCGACGAGACGGCCGTCGGCGGCCATGACGACGTTCATGTCCGTGTCGGCCTGCGAGTCCTCGACGTAGTCCAGGTCGAGCACGGGCTCGCCCTCCACGACGCCGACCGAGACGGCTGCCACCGAGGACGGCAGCGCCTTCGTCAGGCCGAAGCGGTCGAGCGCACGGAACGCGGCGACGTATGCGCCGGTGATCGCCGCGCAACGGGTTCCGCCGTCCGCCTGGAGGACGTCGCAGTCGAGCCACAGCGTCCGCTCGCCGAGCGCCTGGAAGTCGCACACGCTGCGGAGGGCCCGCCCGATGAGCCGCTGGATCTCGACCGTGCGCCCGTCCGGCCGCCCGCGTGTGACCGCGCGTTGTGTCCGCTGGCCGGTGGACGCGGGGAGGAGCGAGTACTCGGCGGTCATCCAGCCCTTGCCCTTGCCGCGGAGCCACCGAGGGATGTCCTCCTCGACCGTCGCGGTGCAGAGGACGACAGTGCGCCCCTGCGCGTAGAGCACCGAGCCGTGCGGCTGCTCGAGGAAGTCCGGCTGGAGGTCGAGCTCTCGAAGCTCGTCGGGTCTGCGTCCGTCGTGGCGTGTCAAGGCGTCTCCCTGGGGCGTGGGCCTGCGTCGCGCGGGATCATGCCGCCTGCGACGCGGGCGGTGCGAGGGTCACCCGCTCGACGTCGCGCACCGGCAGCTGCAGGAACCGCTTTCCCATCTCGGCGAAGTCGCCCGGGTCGCCGGTCGTGAGGAACCGAACGGACCCCTCACGGTCGTCCGCGTTCTCGATCCCCTTGCGCTCGAGCGTCTCCGAGACCTCGCGTGCGGTCTCGTCGGCGGAGAAGACAAGGGTCACGCCGCGCCCGAAGACCCGCTGGAAGATCGGGCGGATGATCGGGTAGTGCGTGCAGCCGAGGATGACGGTGTCGACCCCGGCCTCGCGGAGCGGTGCGGCGACCTCGCGCACGGCCTGGGTCGTCTCCTCGCCGAACGGGTCGGGCCCCTCGATCAGCGGCACGAGCCGCGGGCACGGGACGGCGACGACCCGGACGCTCGCGTCGTGCGCGTGGACGAGGTCCTCGTACCTCCGGCTCGCGACCGTCGCCTCGGTGGCGAGCAGCCCGACGCACCGGTTCCGGGTCGCGAGCGCCGCCGCATGCGCCTCCGGGTGGAGGACGCCGACGACGGGGACGCCGAGCGCGCGCTGCAGGTCGGGAAGGCCGGCCGCGGTCGCCGTGTTGCACGCGACGACGACGAGCTTGACGCCCTGCTCCTCGAGGTGCCGCCCCACCTCGAGGGCGAAGCCGCGCACCTCCGCGAGCGGGCGCGGGCCGTACGGCAGCCGTGCGTTGTCGCCGAGGTAGACCGCGTCCTCGTGCGGCAGGGTCACGAGCAGCTCGTGGAGGACCGTGAGGCCGCCCACGCCCGAGTCGAACACGCCGATCGGCCGCGCGTCCATCGCGCGGATGATACGGGCGGCACCCCGGGTCACCGTCCACAGGCCCTTTACAGACGTGGGCTACCGTTCGCCGCCGTGACGATGCCGGCCAGACGCGCGCTCCTCGTCGTGCTCGCAGTCGCGGCCGTGCTCGGTGCGGCAGCACCGGCCCGCGCGTTCAGCACGCAGGACGTGACGATCACGTCGGCGGACGGGACACCGATCGCGGCCACCCTGACGCTCCCCGGGTCACCGTCCCCGTCCGGCGGGTGGCCCGCGGTGATCTTCATGCACGGCCTCGGCGGCACGCGCGCCAGCACGCTCGCGGTCGCGCAGGCGATGGGGATCGGCGAGCGCTACGCCGTCCTCGCCTACGACGCGCGCGGCCACGGGCAGTCGGGTGGGCTGGTGGGGATCGACGGCCCGAAGGAGGTCGCCGACGTGAAGGCGGTCTTCGCCTGGCTCCGCGACCGCCCCGATGTCGCCGACACCCGGATCGGGGGCTGGGGCGTGTCCTACGGCGGCGGGGCCGCCTGGAACTCGCTCGCGGCGGGGGTGCCGTGGGCCGCGCTCGAGGTCTCGATGAGCTGGACTGACCTCCGCGACGCGCTTCTGCCGCAGGGGCTCGCGAAGACCGGGGTCATCGCCGGCTTCCTCGGCGCACTCGACCCGAAGCGCGTCGACCCCGAGGTGCTCGCGATCCGCGACGCGGCCTACGCCGGGAACCTGGCGCCGGTCCTGCCGTTCGCGGCCGCCCGCTCGTCACTTCCCGCGCTCAAGGGTGTGAAGACGCCGGTCTACATGATGCAGGGGCGCCGCGACTTCGCGTTCGGCATGGAGCAGGCCTTGAACGCCTACCGCGCGCTGGCTGGGCCGAAGGCCCTCTGGTTCGGCCTCAGCGGGCACGCTCCGTCGGCCAGCGTCGCCGCCGACACGCAGGCGATGCTCGCGGAGGGCGCCCGCTGGTACGACCGCTACCTCCGCGGCGACACCGCGACGCGGCTCGCAAGGCCCGTCGCGATCTCACCCGAGAATTGGAAGGGGCAGCCCGTCCGCTTCGCGCGCCTCCCTAAGGTCACCGTCGACTCGATGGGCGTGTTCGGGCCCGGCACGGTCGGACGGACGCCGATCGCGCAGGGCGGTCGATACCGGCTCGCGGTGGGACGGCTCGGGAAGCCGGTGGAGGTCTTCGGCGCCCCGGTCGTGGACCTGACCGCGAGGACGTCCGGCGGCTGGTCGCGGATCGTCGCCGTGCTGAGCGCCCAGACGCCGGCCGGCAAGGAGATCATCGTGGCCGGCGGCGGCGTGCCCGCCACGTCCGGCCGCCCGGCCACGTACCACATCGCCCTCGGCAGCCAGGCGACCTTCCTGCCGAAGGGCTCGCGGCTGACGCTGACGATCGGATCGTCGTCCCTGGCCCAGAGCCCGGGCAACCTGCTCTACCTCGACCTTCCCTTCCCGGCGGCGGCGCGCCTGTCGGTGACGGGCGGACGGCTGCGGCTCCCCCACCTCGCGTCGCCGGTCTCGCGATGAGCCGGGCGCTCGCCGCACAACGAACGTCACCCACCGAGGAGGCAATACCAACGATGAGGAATCGGACCCGCACCGCCGTGGTCGCGCTCACGGCGCTCACCGCTCTCGCGCTCGCGGCCGCAGCCACCGCGGCGTACACCTCGCCGAAGCTCTCGGTGGCGTACGCGCCCGGGAACGTCACCCGGATCGTCGCCTCCGCCTCCGTCGACGACGACGCGACAGCCCGCGCCGCGATCGTGATTCCCAACGGGAGCTCGATCACCACGAGCGCGGCGCCCGGCACGAAGGTCGGGACCGCCCGCGCGCAGGTGAGCGCGCTCGCGCTCGGCGGAGCGCTGCTGCCGCTCGCCGGCGACATCGTCGTCGCGCCTGCCGGAGCGGTCAACCCGGCGACGCAGGCGCTGTGCACCCAGGGCGCGGCGGCGCAGCTGACGCTGCTCCTCGTGCTGCAGGCCGCGGGACAGACGATCAACCTCCCGGCGTACATCGTCGCCTCGAGCGGCGCCCAGGCTGCGCTCGGATCGACGCAGCTGGTGTTCTGCCTGCCGCCGCCCGACGTGCCGGCGGACATGGGAGGCGCGACGTTCGGGGCGAAGTTCCTCACCGCCGACCTCACGCTCGCCGGCGTGATCGGCCCGGTCGTCCAGGGCACGTGGGTCGCGTTCTGGACGCCGTGGAATGCCGGCGTCGGGACCGTCAACACCGCCGCCACGGTGATCTCGCCGGCGGTCATCGCCCCCGGCGGCATCACGCTCTCGGGTCGCAAGGTGAAGGGCTTGCGACGGCTTGCAGGACGCGTGACGCAGGCAAGCGCCGGCGTCGCCACACGCGTCACGATCCTCGCCGGCACGAAGCGGCTCGCCACCGTCGCCGCGAGCGCGCGTGGCGCGTTCACGTACACGGTGCCCCGCGCGTCGAAGGCGACGACGTTCCGCGCACGCGCCGTCGTCGCCGCCCGGAGCGCGCCCGCAGCGTGCACGCCGTTCGGATCGCTCGGCGCCCCCTGCGTCAACCCGACTGCGAGCGGCTTCACGGCGACGTCGGGCGCCGTCCGGCTGCGCTGACCCGGGCTCTCGCTCGGGGGATCGGCGACGCCCGACCCCTCGAGCAGCGCCGAGTCCCCTCGGCGCGTGCGGGCGTGCCCCCGGGACCCGACCTAGCGCGAGGCAGACCCGGTCCCTTCGGCCGGTCCATTCCGGCGCGGAATGGTTATAGGCTCCGGCGGTGGTCGAGCGGCTCGACGAGGATCGGATCGAGATGCTCCG
>Ga0157380_10002891_pt1 | contig 11674 bp, 6 predicted proteins | sample S35metaG_FD_119757 | JGI IMG/M metagenome (GOLD analysis project Ga0157380, IMG submission 119757) | Switchgrass rhizosphere microbial communities from Kellogg Biological Station, Michigan, USA - S3-5 metaG | ecosystem: Host-associated > Plants > Roots > Rhizosphere > Soil | place: USA: Michigan...
ACCGGAACGAGCATCGTGCGGGTCGCCCTTGCGAAATTATCTTTGCGGCCTTTGCGTGAAACTGGAGCCTAAATTCTGGTTTACATTATAACGTAGCCATATCAATTACAAACCTATACCGCACATCTCCTTTCACCATGCGGTCATACGCGTTGTGAATATCTTTGATGTCGATCATTTCAATATCTGAAACAATGTTATGTTCCGCGCAGTAGTCCAGCATTTCCTGCGTTTCGGGCAGGCCACCAATGCCTGAGGCAGCAAGACTTTTTCTTCCGTCCATCAAACTAAATGCTGGTACTTGACTTGGTTCCGGAGGTATGCCCACCATTATGAGCGTGCCGTTCGTTTTAAGCAGCGACAAGTATGGTTTTAATTCGTGTGGTGCTGAAACGGTATCAAGAATAAAATCAAAAGTCCCTTTTGCATTTTTGATTTGCTTTGGATCTGACGTAAGAACAAACTTATGAGCGCCAAGTTTTTTTGCATCTACTTCCTTCGAAGGCGAAGTGCTTAGCACCGTCACTTCAGCCCCAAAGGCAACGCCAAATTTAACAGCCATATGCCCTAGCCCGCCCAGTCCTAACACGGCAAGCTTGTGACCTTTACCTACTTTCCAATACCGAAGCGGTGAATAGGTCGTGATCCCTGCGCAGAGCAGTGGTGCCACAGCGGGAAGTGATAATTTTTCGGATATAGACAACACAAAATCCTGATGCACAACAATGGTATTGGAATATCCTCCGTACGTTGGCGTGCCATCTTTCGAACGAGAGTTGTAAGTACCAACGGACCCGTTAGTGCAATACTGTTCCAATCCCACCTTGCAATTGTCGCACGTCCGGCAAGAATCAACAAGGCAGCCAACAGCGGCAAGATCTCCAACCTTGAATTTTGTTACCGCTTTACCAACCTTTACGACTCGTCCCACAATTTCATGGCCCGGAACCATCGGGAAAATTCCGGGGAACCATTCGTTTCTGATCTGGTGAAGGTCAGAGTGGCAAACACCGCAGTATAATATATCAAACTGAACATCTAACGTCTCAATGTCACGTCTTTCAAACTTCCACGGAGCCAGGTTTGTAGTCGGTGTGGCTGCAGCATATCCTTTTGCCTTGATCATGTTTCTAAATGGTTATTCGTCTGTCTTTTTGATTGAGGAAAATAATCGGGTGGTCTAAATATACACACTCATCAGTAGTTAATCTCAACTATCTTTTTATCCTGTAGCTTCCGCATTTGTTTAGGAACTATCTTGAGGATTTCCTCTCTTAACGTCTTGATGAGTTTAGTTTTAATGTGATCCCGATGGGTCACCAGACTTACTTCGCGGGCGGGACTTGGATCTTTCAATCTCTTCACCAGCTTCATTTGAGGTTTGCTGAATTCCATCACTGCGAGTTCCGGGAGAATGGTGATGCCATCACTTTTGTCAACCATACGTTTTAGGGTTTCGATGTTCCCGGTTTCATATTGAAAATGGAAATCGGTACTCTTTCGTAATTCACACAGATTCAAAACCTGCGAGCGAAAACAGTGGCCTTCTTCCAACAGCCACAGCTGCTCCGGATCAATCTCGTTTGCCAATACATACTTTTTGTCGTAAAGCGCATTCTTCTTGGATACATACACGAATAATTCCTCGTAGAATAGAACGTCTTCTTTTATGGTTGAATCGTTCAACGGTGTGACTACTAAACCACAATCAAGGCGATTACTTTTTAGCTCACTGATAACTTCTTCTGTGATCGTTTCCTTGATGATAAGGTCGAGTTGCGGATACTTTTCTCTCATTTGTTTGAAGAGCGACGGCAACAGGTAAGGCGCCAGCGTCGGAATAATACCAATCCGGAGTTCACCTGTCATGCTATCTTTTTGATCATTGATAATCTGCTGAATCATTTTTGCCTCGCGCAGAATGATCCGCGCCTGAACAATAATTCCAGCCCCAATTTCAGTCGGTATAACGGGCTGCTTGGTCCGGTCAAATATCTTCACGCCCAGCTCCTCTTCCAGTTTTTGAATTTGCATGCTCAACGTTGGCTGAGTAACAAAACATTTTTCAGCGGCCAGGACAAAATGGCGGTGGGTATCCAATGCAACAATATACTCAAGTTGTGTTAAGGTCATAGAGAATAACTATAGGATTATAAAAATAATCAATTTGATTTATTCAGACAACTGGCGTAATCTTGAAACAGATTAAAAAAACTCATTCATAGAGATCACCAACCAATAAAAAAAAATGGAAACCAATGGCTCAATTACTCAAAAACCATTAGAGGCTAATGGCACAGAAGCAAAATGCCCGTTTCATAATGGAGCTATAAAACAAATCGCAGGCAGTGGAACGCAGAATCGTGACTGGTGGCCCAATCAGTTGAAATTAAATGTTCTTCGCCAACACTCTTCTCTCTCGAATCCTATGGGAGAAAAGTTTAACTACGCGGAGGAGTTTAAGAGCCTGGACTTTCCCGCATTGAAGAAGGACCTTCACGCCTTGATGACTGACTCTCAGGAATGGTGGCCAGCCGACTTCGGTCACTATGGCCCGCTGTTTATCCGGATGGCATGGCATAGTGCGGGGACTTACCGGACTGGTGACGGTCGTGGTGGTGCTGGTGCTGGTCAGCAGCGCTTCGCTCCGCTTAATAGCTGGCCCGATAATGTGAGTCTCGACAAGGCACGCAGACTTCTCTGGCCGATCAAGCAAAAGTATGGTCGCAAAATTTCATGGGCAGACCTGATGATCCTCGCCGGCAATGTTGCGCTTGAATCCATGGGCTTCAAGACCTTTGGCTTCGGTGGCGGACGCGAAGATGTATGGGAGCCGGAACAAGATGTTTATTGGGGTTCTGAAACTACATGGTTAGGTGGTGATATTCGCTACGCTAAAGGGTCAGAAGGTGTGGAGAAAAGTGGAGGAGTCGTTTCATCGGACGACAATGCAGATGGAAAAATACATTCTCGTAATCTCGAAAACCCGTTGGCTGCAGTTCAGATGGGCCTTATTTACGTAAATCCTGAAGGTCCTGATGGAAATCCTGATCCGATAGCTGCCGCGCGCGATATTCGTGAGACGTTCAAACGGATGGCGATGGACGACGAAGAAACGGTTGCGCTAATTGCCGGTGGTCACACTTTTGGCAAGACACACGGTGCCGCTCCGTCAACGCACGTAGGACCTGAACCGGAAGCTGCAGGCATCGAACAGCAGGGCCTCGGCTGGAGGAACAGCTTTGGCAAAGGTTCAGGTGGCGATGCTATCACGAGCGGCATCGAAGTAACCTGGACCACCACACCAACCAGGTGGAGCAATAACTTCTTCTCGAACCTGTTCAGTTTTGAATGGGAGCTAACGAAAGGCCCTGGAGGGGCACATCAATGGAAGGCAAAGAATGGCGCAGGTGCGGGTACAATTCCTGATGCTCACGATAAATCAAAACGTCAGGAGCCCAGAATGCTGACCACTGACCTTTCCCTGAAGCTTGACCCGGTGTACGAAAAAATTTCAAGACGCTTCTTTGAAGATCCCGATGCCTTTGCCGATGCTTTTGCTAGAGCATGGTTCAAGCTCACACACCGTGACATGGGTCCGCTCGCACGTTACCTGGGTCCTGAAGTACCTAAAGAAGAATTAATCTGGCAAGATCCTGTTCCTGCCGTGAAGCATAAGCTTATCGATGATAAAGACATCGCCATCCTGAAGGACAAGATATTGGCGTCAGGGCTTGGTGTATCACAATTGGTGTCAACCGCGTGGGCTTCAGCTTCCACATTCCGTGGTTCTGATAAACGCGGTGGTGCCAATGGCGCACGCCTTCGACTCGCTCCGCAGAAAGATTGGGAAGTAAACAATCCCGCTCAATTGTCGAAAGCGATTAAGGTACTGGAGGGCATCCAGAAAGACTTTAACAACGGGAATACTGGTGGTAAACATGTTTCGATTGCAGATTTGATTGTGCTGGCTGGATGCGCCGGGGTTGAAAAGGCCGCAAAAAATGCCGGTCACAATGTAACGGTTCCTTTTACACCTGGAAGAACCGATGCCACGCAGGAGCAAACGGATGTTGAATCATTCAGCATTCTCGAACCGATTGCTGACGGATTTCGCAATTACATCAAAGGTAAGTACACCCTCCCTCCTGAAGCATTGCTGATCGATAAGGCGCAATTATTGACACTGACTGCACCGGAGATGACGGTTCTTGTTGGCGGAATGCGCGTGCTGAACACGAACTTCAATCAATCTAAACACGGCGTATTTACGAAGGGCTCAGAGTTACTAACGAACGACTTTTTTGTGAACCTTCTCGACATGAGCACCACATGGAAGGCGACGTCAGGCGCTGAAGTTGAATTTGAAGGCCGTGATCGTAAATCAGGCGCAGCAAAGTGGACCGCTACTCGCGTCGATCTTATCTTCGGTTCCAACTCGGAATTGAGAGCATTGGCCGAAGTTTATGGATGCACAGACTCGCAGGAAAAATTCGTAAGCGACTTTGTGGCCGCATGGAGCAAAGTCATGAATCTAGATCGGTTTGATTTGGAAGGTTAAAGTAGAAAGCTTAAAGAAGAAAGCTAGCGCGTGCCTCATCATAGGGTTCGTGCCAGGAAATCAATAAGTATTAAAAAGGTGGCCTCACAAGGACCGCCTTTTTCTTTTACTGGTCTTTTGTTCCAGTCAATTCCTTTTTGTTGAAGCCGCGCCCAACCTTCACCGGCTAGCTCCCCTCCTATGAAACCGTCATCCCTAGCGGAGAATTTGCGATGGGCATGTGCGTAGAGAAGGATCCCGTGGCGACACGCAGTACATCCTGCTGCGTCAGTCAGTCCTTGCTACGATCACCTTGGTATCAAATGCATAGACTTTTCTATCGATCACTTGTAATACTTTGAGTCCCGTCAGGGAGAGAAAGATTTCGAGTTCGTCGGCGGTAAAGGCCCGAAGCTCCGCTTCGTCGAACCCTATAGCCTGATAGCCGGCCTCTTCTTCTTTCATGAACGTTGACTTCCAAATCCAGTTCCAGCTGTTGTCAATACGTCTTTCAAAAATACTTTCGCGCTTATACCTAACGTTGTCTATAACCACTTCATGTAAAATGACTTCGTGATCGTTGATCGATGGAATAAAGTTCTTGGCGTCAATAAAATCGAAGATCAGCACTCCCCCATCCTTTAATACATTTTTGATTGACCGGAAGGTAGCCATCACATCAACGTTGCTTAAGATGTAGGAAATGCTGCGTGCAGTGATGATCACTCCATTAAACGTGGATGGCAGGTTTATCTCACGCATGTCCATTTGATGAAAATGATGGGGCGGCAGCTCCTTTCGCGCATATTCCAACATCGGCATGCTGACATCGATACCCGTGTATCGATAACCATCTCTCAAAAATCGACTGGCGAGCTGTCCCGTACCACATCCGATTTCCAGGATATTATTGACACCATTTTTATCGAGTAATGCTTTATAGAATTGATACTCTTCATCATAATCAATGAAGGATTGATACATTTTATGGTATAGCTCAGCGTACGTGGTATAAAGCTGCGTCATAGTTGCAAGGTATGACAATTGCGAAAAATGTCTTTGTCTGCTGTGTACTGCCGTTCTTCATTCCTTCCTCCCTCCTATGCTGCGGCTGTTTGATCGCTTGATTTTTCTTCTTCGGATCCCTCTCTATGAAAACGTCATCCAGAGCGGGGAAAGTGTGACAGGCCGGTGGGGAGCGAAGGATCCCGTGGCGGTACTGAGCACGTTCTACCTGCGCGGGTTCTTCCATGGCCATCTTCGTAGCCGCGGGATCCTTCGCCCCATCGCGCATTCAGAGCCTTCGCTCTGGATGACGGTACGGAGGGAGGCGGCGCACTTCGTTGCTCGATGAGCATCTCCGACGTGCTTTGCTAAAAAACATGGACGCCGTCTGGAATAATTTCGGCCGTTCAAGTGTTTACCAATAAGTTTAATCCGTTAACAAATTTATGCCAACAGTGTTGACCTGTAGGCACCAACCAGTACACAAGCTGTTGTTAATTAATACTTGATAATCAATTATTTAACGTCATATTATTAAACTAAAACATGTCCCTTAACCTTTTTCATAAAGCAGTTTCAAATTGGTTTAAAAAATCCTTTGAGACTCCCACTGACGTTCAAGTAAGCGCCTGGAACGCGATCAAGTCCAGCGATAACACGTTGATTGCCGCACCAACCGGTTCGGGGAAAACATTGGCGGCTTTCCTTTCCGCCATTGATGATTTGATTCAGCAAGGCATTAAGGGAAATTTGGAACCTGGCACTCAGATCGTATACGTCTCACCGCTGAAGGCGCTGAGCAATGACATCGAACGCAACCTACAGTTTCCGCTGAGCGGAATAAAAAACGAATTGCAGACTATGGGTCTACCTTCCATCAGCATCGACGTGATGGTAAGGACAGGCGACACACCCATGGCGGACCGGGCTCAGATGATCAAACATCCGCCACACATTCTGGTGACCACTCCCGAATCATTGTACCTCCTGCTGACCGGCGCCAATGGACGCAAAATGCTGAGCAATGTTCACACATTAATCATCGATGAGATCCATGCATTGGTTGGCGATAAGCGAGGTTCGCACCTTTCGCTATCAGTTGAAAGACTTGAAGCCCTGGTTCAGAAGAAGCTTCATAGAATCGGACTTTCTGCTACTCAAAAACCCGTTGAACAGGTAGCGAATTTTCTCACTGGAAATTCTGCCAATGGAAAAACGGATTGTAAGATCATTGATGCTGGTCATTCGCGTAAGCTTGATCTCTCAATTGAAATCCCGAACTCTCCACTTACTGCTGTGATGGCGAACGAGGTGTGGGGAGAAATATATGACAAGCTGATTAATCTGATACAGTCACACGAAACCACGTTGATTTTTGTTAATACCCGAAGACTTGCTGAACGTTTGTCGCACAACTTGAATGAAAAGTTGGGACCTGGCTTTGTGCTGGCCCATCACGGCAGCATGTCGAAGGAACTACGTTTTGATGCAGAGCGAAAATTGAAATCAGGAGCACTCAAAGCATTGGTTGCAACGGCATCGATGGAGCTTGGAATCGATGTAGGTTCGATCGATCTGGTGTGCCAGATCGGTGCTCCGCGTTCAATTGCCGCTTTTCTGCAACGCGTGGGGCGCTCAGGTCATAGCGTAAATAAAACTCCAAAGGGAAAAATATTTCCATTGACAAGCGATGAGTTGGTTGACTGTGCTGCGATCATGGATGCCATACAGCGTGGAGAGCTCGACCGGCTCATCATGCCCGACAAGCCACTGGATGTTTTGGCGCAACAGATTGTGGCAGAAATTTCTTGTCAGGAGTATTCCGAAGACGACCTGTTTGATCTGGTAAAGAAAGCATATCCCTACCGTGAGCTTAGCCGGGAAGAGTTTGATGAAGTAGTTACCATGCTTTCTGAAGGATTTACCAGCCGCAACGGCCGGAGAGCCGCCTATCTTCATCATGACATGGTGAATCAACGGATTACAGCCCGCAAGGGTGCGAAGCTAACAGCGATCATGTCAGGCGGAGCGATACCAGACAATTTCGAATACGATGTGATGCTCGAACCGGGAAATATTTTTCTCGGAACTTTAAATGAAGATTTTGCTATCGAAAGTATTCCTGGCGATATTTTTAAGCTGGGCAATAATACCTGGAAGATCCAGCGCATAGAAAATGGAAAAGTGCGCGTTGAAGATGCTGCAGGGCAGCCGCCGAACATTCCGTTTTGGTTGGGCGAAGCGCCAGGAAGAACCAAAGAGCTTTCGTTCGCTGTTTCACGCTTGCGTGAAGAAATCACGGACAGGCTGGGCGATCTGAGCTCATTGCGTGACACGGACGAAAGTAAAAGTGATACGACATGGAAAAAAGAAGCCCTGGAATGGTTGACGAATGAGAAAAAGATCTCCCTGGAAGCTGCCGATCAGCTGGTCGACTATCTTGGAGCTGCAAAGGCGGCGTTAAAATCGATGCCTTCGCAGACCACACTTGTGATGGAACGATTTTTTGATGAAGCTGGCGACATGCATCTGGTCATCCACTCCCCCTTCGGAAGTCGGTTGAACAAAGCATGGGGTCTTGCGCTACGAAAACGATTCTGTCGCAAATTTAATTTCGAGCTCCAGGCTGCAGCCAATGACAATGCGATCATTTTATCATTGGGCTCAACACACAGTTTTCCCCTGGAAGAAGTCTTTGGCTATCTGAGCCCGGACACCGTGCGCGACGTTCTTGTGCAAGCATTACTCGATGCTCCGATGTTTGGTATACGTTGGCGCTGGAATGCGTCCCGGGCTTTAGCTGTTGTACGCAGACGGGCGGATCGAAAGGTTCCTGCACAACTTCAGCGCATGCAGTCAGAAGATCTTGTGGCGCAGGTTTTCCCTGATCAGCTTGCTTGTCTTGAAAATATTCCTGGCGACCGTGAAGTGCCTGATCATCCCCTCGTAAAACAAACCATTCATGATTGCCTGTATGAAGCCATGGACATTGAAGGGTTGGAAAGTCTATTGAGAAAAATTAAGAAGAAGGAAGTTACACTTGTCGCTCACGATTTGAAGGAGCCTTCTCCCCTCGCCTATGAGATCGTCAATGCAAGGCCTTATGCATTTCTGGATGATGCACCTCTTGAGGAACGCAGAACGCTTGCAGTAAGAAGCAGACGATCATTGACGCCCGCTGAAGCAAATGATCTGGGCAAACTTGACCCTGCAGCCATCGACGCTGTTAGAGAAGAAGCATGGCCACAAGCAACCAATGCGGATGAATTGCACGATGCACTCTTACTATCTGGATTTATCACTACAAAGGAAGGAACTGAAAATGATTGGGAAACTTATTTTGAAGAGCTTGTTCACAACGGACGGGCGACAGCACTCGAAGGTGGACAGACATTATGGATTGCGACCGAGCGCGTGCCTTTTTTTCAGAAGGTATTTCCCGACGGAAAATTAAAACATCGTGTAAAAGTTCCAGAAAGGCTACATCAAATTAATGCCGATAAAGATCCATTAGCCGAGATCATTCGCGGACGACTGGAGATCACTGGGCCTGTGACAGCTGAAGTTTTAAGCGGGTTCCTGGATCTCCCCGGGACGGAGATCCTCCAGGCACTATTGAAATTGGAAAATGAGGGTTTCGTCTTCAGGGGAAAATTTACAGGACCTCAAAACGAAGAATGGTGCGAACGCCGATTGCTTGCCCGCATTCATCGGTATACGATCAAAAAGCTGCGCAGCGAAATTCAACCGGTTTCTTCTGCGGATTATATGCGTTTTGTTTTCAGGTGGCATCAGCTCGAAAGGACAAACCTGGCACAAGGTCCAACAGGGCTCGAGCATGTGTTGCAGAAGCTTGAGGGATATGAAGCCCCAGCCGTAGCTTGGGAAAGTGACATACTGCCCGCGCGGATCGCGGACTATGATTACCAATGGCTTGACATGCTTTGTGTTGCCGGAAAAATATCCTGGGGGCGTTTCCGTCCTTCTGTAAATCAGGTTAAGGACAAAAAAGCAACGAGTCCGATCCGGACGACGCCAGTGACTTTCATCAATCGCAACAAATTAAATGTTTGGAAAAATTCCGTTGCGACCGAAAACAATGAATTGAATTTGTCCGCGAAGGGAATGCAGATCTATGCCGTACTGCAAAAGCAGGGTGCCTCCTTCTTTGATGACCTTGTTTACAAAACAAAGCTATTTCCTTCACAGGCAGAAGATGCCTTGGGAGAACTCATTGGCGCTGGTCTTATTACTTCCGATTCTTTTACCGGATTAAGGGCATTGCTTGTTCCGGACAAATACAAAACCAACGGAAGTCACACACGCGATCTGGAAATATTTTCAATGAACTATGCCGGTCGCTGGTCCGTCTTAGATTATGAACATAGCGACGATCGCCAGCGTCAACAAGAAAATATCGAAACCGTTGCCTGGGCTTTGCTCCGGAGATATGGAATACTATTCAGAAAGCTGGCAGAACGGGAGAACCTGGCCCCACCGTGGAGAGATCTTGTTCGGGTGCTTCGAACCCTCGAAGCCCGTGGACAAATACGTGGCGGACGTTTTGTTGAAGGTTATTATGGCGAACAATTCGGCTTACCAGAAGCAATCGTTGAGCTTAGAAATGTTAAAAAAGAAAATAAGCATGATGTGCTCATTTCCATCAGCGCGGCTGACCCGCTGAACCTTACGGGGATTATGACACCGGGAAGGCGCATTCCGGCTTACTCCGGAAACAGAGTATTGTACCGGGATGGAGTTCCGATCGCTGTGCGAGAAGCAAACGAAATTCAGTTTCTTGTTGAACCTGAAGCGGATAAAAAATGGGCGTTACAAAATGCCTTGATCCAGCATGAGGTCGCACCGCGTTTGAGGAAGTATCTGGGTAAAGCGGTTTATTAGGTCTCCTATGAACGGTAATCCTGCAGTTACTTTGCGCATGCGGGATCCGGCGCCCCCATCGCTGCCGTTAGCGGCACTTGTTATTCAAGGATGTATTGTTCCGCCGCCCTCCATCCAGCGCTGGTAACCCTTTTTGTAACGTGAACCTTTTGAACGAGGTCATCCACTATTGTGTAGGAATAAATCAAAGTTGATTCCGCAGGTGCCGTACCGGGATTGGGTTTGTCTATATTTTGATACGTATCCGTTAATTTATCCTTTAAGATCTTACTCATTTTATCGGAATCAATTTCCTGTCGCATAACTAATTCATAGTTATGGCTGCGTTTCTGCTCCTTTTTCAATTCCGTGGTTAAGATTCCAGGCAGTGGTTCGCTGTTTAGTGGATTGGGCATTTCAATTTCGACAGTTTGTTTACCCACCGCCCATTTAGTCCCGTATGCCTGGTGAAACGCATGTAATTCCAATAGAAATGAATAAACAACAAAATCATCGGACAGAAATGATGGAGCAAATTGCTTCACAACGCTTTTGAAGTCGCGTGAAATATTTTGGTCTTGTTGGAAGGCATTCAACACACTTGAAATATATTCCTTCACCTCCCTTCCGTTTTTTAATTCCTTAAATGCACCGGTACGATCTATTGTGTAGATTATTTTTAGTGATTTGAAGGCATATAGCTGACGCGCGAATAACCCTATGGCATCACCAACGAACGCATTCGCGGATACTTTTTTGAATTCCTGATAGTCTTTAGTACGACCCGAATAACTTAGCTCAATCAAGCGTTCGTCGGCTGTTACCTCATTAACCTTTAATGTGACATCGTAAATAAATGAAGACGTTGAATAGAGGGTGTCTTGTGAATAAACTGACTTCAATCGAGAAAACCTGAAACTAAGTTTTTCTCCTCGTTTCCATTCGTGCAAAAACTGAACGGAGTCTTGTGATGTTGCATTCCAGGAAAGTAAAAATAGCAAAGACACGAGGAGTAAGCCTTTCATTCTCGATATAATTATCATTATTAATGGGATAGGTAATTGTAGTAAAGGTACAAGAAACCGTTGAGCAGTAGCCCAGGAAAAATCATTCATTAGCATCACATGTTTATTACGAACTGCTTGCATACCTCACAATTAATTCTTGATGATCTTCGTATAATTCATTCCATTGTCGTAGGCAATGCGAATAACATAAACACCACCGTTGTGTTTCGACATATCGTAT
>Ga0157380_10002892_pt1 | contig 11674 bp, 8 predicted proteins | sample S35metaG_FD_119757 | JGI IMG/M metagenome (GOLD analysis project Ga0157380, IMG submission 119757) | Switchgrass rhizosphere microbial communities from Kellogg Biological Station, Michigan, USA - S3-5 metaG | ecosystem: Host-associated > Plants > Roots > Rhizosphere > Soil | place: USA: Michigan...
ACGAACCATCGATGCGCTCTGGCAATCCATCGGCTCAATATGCCAGCTCTACTCTCCAGACGAATGCTGGAACTACCTCAAGGAAGCCGGCTATGTTGCAGATTAATGGCACACCGCTCTAGATCGGCAGGACAATGCTCGCGACTGGCGCGAGCGTCGGCGTGCGTATGCCGCCGCCGGCCATGAAGCAATACTGCTAACCACCGACGATCTTGCTGGTGTCCGCGCCGACTTATTGGTTCAAGTTGTACGCGATATTCCCGCCGGAGCACTCGGAGGGCGCGCCGATATGGGTTGGTCGCAGCATCATTACACGCTCTGAATGGCGCCGCCGTATTCGATCGCGACTACACACAACCGGATACACATACAGACCTGATACTGGCTTTGGGCGTAGCGCTTCGCGGCTCCCCTCCCCTCGTGACAGAGGATCGCCAATTAGTTTGAATGCTCCCGGCGAGCATCTCCGGATACACCACCATATACCCGTTTGGCAGAAGAGGCCCAAGGATACGGGAAATCGCCATTCTTTGCGGTTCGGCCCTCTGCTTGCGCAACAGACTTACTGTAACGCCAGCATTGCAATCAAGTTTGGCAGTCCGGCGCCTTGCATATATCTGTCGCGGTGGAGATCCACGCAGGAACGCATCAGGATCTCCTTTACCCGGTCGGGTTCGCCCATGAACTCGCGGCGCTGGGAAAGGAACGCGGCCAGCACACCCGACACATGCGGCGCGGCCATGCTCGTCCCGCTCATCTCCACGTAGAGCGCGTCGAGGGGCGCCACCGCTCCTCGACTAATCTGCCAGTCGTAGCGTGCGGAGAGGACGCGTTCGCCCGGCGCTACCACGTCGGGCTTGGATCGGCCGTCCGCAGTCGGCCCGCGTGAAGAGAAATAGGAAATGCCGTAGGTATGCGGATTGGTCTTGTGGACTGAACCGACCGCGATCGCTTCCTCCAGATTGGCGGGATCGCCGATCGACAAATCAAGATTTGCTTGAATCGCGCCATTCTCGGAATCGAGTACGGCATATCCGTCATTGCCGGCGGCCAGCACGGTCAACACGCCCTGCCGCCACAGCCGCTTGATTTCCTCGCACAACGGCGTGTGTCCGCACCCATAGACGCTCGGATCGAAATTGCTGCCGAGGCTGATGTTGGCCCCATGGATGACGAGCCGACCGGCGCGGTCGTTGATGTCTGCGATCGTGTCAAGCGCCTTGATGATCGCTGAGTCACTGCCGCGGCCGTCGTCGCCGAGCACCTTAAATCCGTAGAGCCGCGCCGCCGGGGCCATACCGCGATAGGCCGTAGGCTTGCCGCCTGCCAGCGCCTCATATTCTCCCGCGATGATACCGGCGACATGAGTTCCATGGCCATTACCGTCGAGCGCGCCAAATTCTGGATCGCCCGGCCCATACTTCCGTGGCGGTCCTATGTCTCGGCAATCATATTGCTCGATCACCACATTGCGGCCGTAGGTCGTCCGGGCGAAATGGGGATGATCGGCACGAATGCCCGTGTCGAGCACGGCCCAGGCGATGTCATGGCCGTCGGCGCCATAGCCGATATTGGCCGGGTGGGCCTGCACCGTCTGGGTCGATTGGGCAATGAGGGCGCGCTTCTCGCTATCGCGCCAGACCATCTTTATCGATGCCGCGTCCGGGCTGGCCTTGAGCCCCTCGATCTCGCCGCGGGTAAGCTGGGCGGCGAGATAGCGTCGCAGGCGATCGAGCTTGGCATCGGCCGGGTTGCCGCCCGCCGCTTTGATCATGTCGGTGATGCTCCTCGTGAGCGTCGCGGCTGAGCTCTCGAGGGTCACACCCTCGCCGCTGGTGTCGCTGGCGAGCTGGATCAGGACCTGCTGACGGACTTCATGCCGCGCGTTTTCAAGATCCTCCACCAGATCCTTGGCCACCACCGTGGACGCGATGATTTGGCCAAACGATCGACCGACCGTGTCCAGCACGGCCGTACGGACTGCCTTGGTGCTCAGATAGCCGGTTCCGCTATGCGGATGGCGCGGCGAGTCCGGGTTGAGGAACATTCGACGCACATTTTCGATGCCGCCTTTGAACTGGTCCGAAAGATCAGCATCAATCGCCACAGGATCAAGAATATCCGAGACATTCACCCAGCGTTGAACGCAGCGCGGCACCTCCAGCGGCACCTTCCAATCGGTGAAACGGTCCTGCACCTCCTGCATGCCGAGCGGCGACCCGACTGTGACAAACAGGGACACCGGATATTGCGCCGGGTCGAGTTCGCGGAGCACATCGAAGGCTATCATCGTGCCCTGGCTGTGGGCAACGACCACATAGGGGCCGCCGTTGGCCACTAGGCGGTCCGTCACCGCCTTCTTCATCGCGGCGCGGCACTCCGGCTTGAAGAGGAAATCGTTGACGTCGCGCAGGAAGGCGCGGGTCAATTTGCCGGCGATCAGATCACGCCATTTTTTCGGTAAGGGAATGACCTTGGCCGAGGCATCCAGCGCTATCGCGCTTTCTGCAACCTCGCGCGCCTTCATCTTACTGGCGATTGCGGCAAGAATGCGCGCCTGCTTGGCATTGTTGCCGGCCAGCGCCTCGATCTCGTGCTCGATCGCTTGTGGCTCGGCCCCGTCCTCCCCGACGGCCAGCGCCATCATCGCACGTGTCGTGACCTGATCGTCATCAATCGCAACAGTGTCGCTGCCCTGGCAGGTGTCGGAAAGGGGCGCCGGATAATAGTCGCGGTTTACCCAATAAGCCATGCGGCTGCGATCGCCGATCTCGTTGCCGAACAAGGCCCGGTCCCACTGGCATTTGAGAACTGCAGGCGGCGGCTTGTTGAAGATGCCATGGACATAAATCACCGTGGGTTTGCCGGTGCCGCCACGCGTAGTGGGACTCTGGACGCCGGCCTGCTTCAACGATCTGACGCTGGTTCCACCTGCGGAAAAGTGGGATGCGAGATAGGCGCTCCAGCCTGTCGCCTTGTCGAAGGCAAGGGTTGCGTAGCTGTCCTTGTCACGTGCGAAGGAGGCGGCAGTCGCAGGGAACCAGAAGGAGATGCCGCCCGCGTTAGCCACCTGGAAACCGATCGCGATGCTGTCGATCCGCGCGGCCGCGCCGGCGGCCGCCAACGCGTTCGCCGCCGTAGCGAGAGATCCGGAGGATGTCGCCGCAACTTTCTTTGCAAACTCGATCAGGTCATAGCTGTCGCGCTGGTCGAAGCTGGTCGTGGCGCTGCGGGCGCGATCGAGAAGACGGAAGCTTGCATCGCCACCAGGCTTGGCGGCGGCGATCAGGGCCTTGAACTTCGCGGCAATGCTGTTGCCGGTCTTGAACGCGCCCATGGTGACGGGCTGCTGGTCGAGCCGGCTGCGATAGCAGACGCCATAGGACTGGACGGCCGCCTTGCCGAATGCTGCTGCATCGTACGGCGGCGCGAGAGCCTTCAGAAAACCCGTATAGTCCCAGCCGTCGCCGGGCTCGAGTTCCTGCGATCCAATGACACATTGGGCCATCGCGCCGAATTCCTGGGTCACTTCGATCATGCCGTTGAGGCAGGTGTCGGAAAAGATCGCGACAACGTTGGAGCGGCCTGACCGGCGCAGCGCCGATTTCACGACCGATCCCGCCTCACGCGTGGTAAGAAGGCCGCCGCTGCTGTCATCCTGCATCATGGCCTCGATCGAGACGTCGCCGGCCTTCGCGGCCGACTTTGCCCCGAACAGCCGGCCGGAGGGGATCAACCGGCTCGGCCCGCGGCGGGTTGCGATACCGAGCGCAATCACCTCGCCATTGGCATCCCGTTCATCGAAGGTGCCGCTGCCATGATCCCAGAAGCCGATGGCGACCGGTACCGACGCGTCATAGCTCACCAGCGCGCGGGCCAGGAAATCGGCGAGCGTCTGGGCGTTGCCGGTGTCGATTTCGCCCGGAGCCTCGAGCCGCCGAAAGCGGCCCTGGGTCAGCTCCAGCACTTCAGTCGGCCGGCTCGCATAGTCGACCAACGCCAGCATGGAGCCGTCCTGGCCAAGACCGTTCAGGGCTTCCTGCAGATCATTGGTCACAAAATCCGCAAGATTATTGTCGCCGGCGAACATCTCGATGATCGCATAGGCGGGCTGGGTCCGCTGTAGGGCGAAGGGGGTGGGCGCGGCCATGGCTCAGCGCCTGGTCGGCGCGCGCGCGGCGCGCGGCACGCTGTCGAAATTCTGCCAGAGCGCCGGGTTCTGCGCCGTCTCGAAGCCAAGCCCGTATAGGCAGCCCATATATTCGCGATCGAAATTATCGCCACTGGTCGCCACGCACTTTCTGGCGGCGATCCGCTCGGGTGCGGCATAAATGAACTTGCTCACGCCCAGCACGCCGGCCGCTTCCAGTTCCCTTTGCAAACGATAGAGCGAATCGCGGTAGATTTGAGCCGTCATGATGTCTCCAGCCGATCGCTGCGCGACTGTCAGCAGCGTGTTTTTCAATGCCGGACATTTGGCGGCCGCATCAGCCAGCGTCGACCGGTCGCAGGCCACCGCGGCGGTGGCATCCTTCGCGGGGCTGTTCGGTGTTATCGGGTTGTTGAAAAGCGCAATGAGATTGATCTTCACATCAGCGCCCGCCAGCGGATCGCCTGCGGCGGTCGTTCGCCGCACCACCCGTTGCACGTCGTTGCCGAGAAAGGCGCCGAAGGTCACGCCACCGTCGACATAGCCATGGCCATCAATGTAACGGGGCGGGAATGCCGCGGGCACGGCGGCCGACGCAAGCAGCCATTCGGTATAACAGGGATCGGCCACAGCTCCCTTCTGCGCGACGTCGCGCATGTCGGCGACGTAGAACTTGCCGTTGGTAAGGTTGACGGCGCCGATTAGAACCTTGTGGTCCGAAGGAAGCCCGGCGATCACGTCCCGATATGTCGTGACCGACTTCCGGACGCGTACATCCAGCAGGCCCTTCGGATCGACAAGGCCGTTGGACGTCAGTGCCGACAGCATGCTTTTCTTCTTGAACAGCTCGGCGTCCGAGGTCTCATAGGCGAGGCGCGCATCGTCGTTCGCGCGCCTGCGAAGTTCTTCCGACCCGCCCTGCGCGGGTGAGAGGTTGCCCGCCGCCGCGAAGATGGAGAGGAGCGCACCGGTGCTGATCCCCGTCACGACGTCGATTTCCTCGCGGCGCAGCGGCACGAACTGGCCTTTTTTCTCCGCCTCAGACCAGCCGTTCAGGAATCCTGCGCCAAACGCGCCATATTTACCGCCACCCGACATCGCGAGGATCGAGATCACCACCTGCCCCCCCGGATTCGCGGCGCGTTTGGCCGCGATGACATCGTCCAGCAGGCTGGCAACGGGCGATCCGGTCGGATCGATCGGTTCGTGAAGCGGCAGCAGCGCACCGCACGTCAGGCCGGGCGGCCTGGTGAGCGGGCCAGCGCAGCCACCCAGCGCAATGGTCGTGAAGCCGATGAGTAGCGCGCATGACACGCGCTTAAGAATCAGTCCGAACATAAGGATGCCCCTCTTCGTTCGCGACCTTGTTATGCTTTCGTGTCTTTTACTGCGCACGGCACCCAATCGAAAGCTCAATATGTTCGCCCTGCGCTGACGCTTTCGCAATGCCGGCCCTAGGGTCAGGACTCACTGATCAGAGCCAGAAGATGACGGTGGCTGCGAGGGCGATGGCCGAGAAGTAGGCGGTGGGGCAGCGGTCGTAGCGGGTTGCGACCCGGCGCCAGTCCTTCAAACGGCCAAACATAATCTCGATGCGGTTTCGACGCTTGTAGCGTCGCTTGTCGTATTTGACCGGCGCGTTGCGCGATTTCCGGCCCGGAATGCACGGCTTTATCCCTTTCTCTTGCAGCGCGTCCGGAACCAGTCGGCGTCATAACCCCGGTCGGCGAGCAACCACTGTGCCTTTGGCAACTCGTCCAGCAGAGCCACAGCGCCGATATAATCGCTGACCTGGCCGGCGGTCATGAAGAAGCTCAATGGGCGGCCATTCGCATCGGTGACGGCATGGAGCTTCGTATTCATGCCGCCCTTGGTGCGGCCAATCAGGCGTCCGAGATCCCCCTTTTTACCGCCAGACTGGAAGCCGTGCGGTGCGCCTTCAGACAGGTCGCGTCGATCATCACCGTCTTGCGCTCCACGCCCGCAAAGGACAGCCCTTCCATCATCCGGGTGAAGACGCCCATCTCACCCCAGCGCTTCCAGCGGTTGTAGAGCGTCTTGTGCGGGCCATAATCCTTCGGCGCATCCCGCCACCACAGCCCGTTGCGGTTCACGAAAATGATTCCGCTCAACACCCGCCGATCATCCACCCGGGGCCTGCCATGGCTCTTGGGAAAATACGGCTCAAGCCGCGCCATCTGTTCCTCCGTCAGCCAATACAGGTCACTCACATCCAGTCTCCTCACCGGAGCCTGAATCAGATCACGCCGCTCATATCAATGGGTCCCGACCCTGGCCATGCTAACCAAATTTTTTCAGTCACATGACTACTCAGAGCCCGATCCGAAACAGCTGCAAGCCGACCCTGCACGGCACTTGCATCCTGATGGCGTAGCGGCCTTGGCCCATCTATCCACCGCCGAAATTGGAAGCAGACGGCGAGGCAGGAGTTCGATTGACAAGCTGACAGGGGGGGGCCTTATTCCTGCTTGCATCAGGTGACGAGTGAATGCACGTTTCGTGGCAGAACAGAAAAGGCAGCAGATTGCTCCCGCACTCATGGAGAGGGCCAATTGAAGCGACGGACAACGCATCCTGCGCTGTCCGTCCCCGCCTCGACTGGTGTTTTCGAAGCTTCCCTCCTGCTGCGGCTCAGGCGAGCCTGCACGAAGATTCATAGCGGTCGGCTCGGTTAAACGGCTCGACATTCAAATCATACAGTCTGCCGGCACTTTGGTCAGGGCCGAGCAGCGAAAAGGAGGAGGTTGAGGGTGCAAACTGGTCTGTCAGGCAAGACGGTCGTCGTCACAGGCGCCACGGCAAACATCGGGCGCTCGATTGCACTGCTGATGGCTGATGAAGGTGCCCGGGTCGTCGCGGTGGGACGGGATCACGAAGCGGGCGAGCGCGTGGTCGCCGAGTGTCTGCGGCGCGGTGCTACGCAGGCCACGTTCGTACCCCTCGATCTGCGCGATGAAGACGCGGGCGAAAGGCTGCTGGAGGCGGCCGAACGCACGTGTGGTCCGGTCGACGTCCTCGTCAACAATGTCGGCGGGAATGTGACAATCGGTCCCTTTGTCGAAAGCGACCCACGTACCTGGATCGGCGACCTCGACATTACCTTGCTGACCATGCTTCGGGCGACCCGCGCCATCCTGCCGGGAATGGTCGCTCGCGGCGCCGGCTGTATCGTGAACATCGGGTCGACCGCCGGAACGGTCGGAGACCAGTTGCTTGCCGTCTATTCCGCCGCCAAGGGCGCCGTCCACACCTTCAGCAAGACGCTCGCCAAGGAAGTCGGGCAAAGTGGCGTCCGGGTCAATGTCGTGGCGCCTTACGGGACCCTTCCGGACGACCCCGCGGCACTGAGCAAGGGCAGCCGCTTCCGGGAGGGAGGATTCTTCCCCACCGCTTTCGCCGGAATGGACGCCGAACAGATGTCCAGGCTTCATCGCACCGGTCCGCTCAGCCGCACCGTTGCCAAGCCGGACGAGGTTGCCTCCGCCGTCGTCTATCTGGCATCGGATTATGCGGCGTTCGTCACCGGCCAGGTCTTCCACGTCGACGGCGGGGTCCTGCTCTAGTCCTGCCTCCCCTTGGTTTGCCGGCAAACGGCGCCTGCCGATGTCCGTGTTTGCAGTCCGATAGTCCGCCGATCCGAGTAACCGCCAACGTCATGCAGCAGAAGGTCCTGACAATGAATCCCTTGCGTTTGGAACAGATGACGATGTTTGACGTGGCGCCCGAGGAGGTCGTGCAGATCGCCGCCGACCTTGGCGTCCCGCTCGTCAGCTTCTTCACCGTGGCAGCGATGCAGGGTGCTCGCACGGTAACCCACGACAACAAACGTCCGGTGCTCGAACGGCTGCGGGATGCGCCGGTGACCGTCGATACGGTCGAAGCCTTCATCCTTGGCGACGACGCGCGCCAGTTCGAGAGCGAAATTGCCCTGGGGGCGGAATTGGGTTGCCGCGCGATCGTCGCGCTGGACATTATGGCGGCGGATGACAATCAGGCCGCCGAACAGCTTGCCGGCTTGTGCGGACTGGCGCAATCCTATGGTCTGATGGTTGGGCTGGAACCGATCTCCATGGGCCGCACCAGGACCATCCACGATGCTGTCCGGGTTTTCGACCTCGCTGGAGTCAGCAATGCGCGGATCACGCTGGACCTGCTGCATGTCATGCGCACCGGGACACCCCTGGCGGAGGTCGCGCAACTCGATCCATCGCTGATCGGCTCGGCGCAAGTGTGCGATGGCGCGGCGAAAGCCCCGGATGACCTGCTCGAAGAAGCCAGTTACTCCCGTGGCATACCCGGTACAGGCGAATTCCCGATTTCCGAATTCCTCAAGCTTCTGCCGCCGGCCGTGCCGGTCGGGCTTGAGATCCCGCTTAGGTCTCATCGTGAAGCGGGCATGGCAGCGGCCCAGCGATCGCGCCTGATCGTCGAGGCAATCGCCAGGTTCGCCTGACCGCGCCTCCCTGCTGGTCCCGGTCACCTCGCCATTGAACATTCCCCGCAACCAGGGAGCAGTGGCACCCGCGCCTCGGCATAGAAGGCCGTTGTTTTGCACTTTGTTCGGCTGAAACCTCTTTCAATCAACTGCACCAGCGCCGCTTTGGCGGTGTTGCTTGTTCGGGATCAAGCTCGCAAGATCAGGCGCTGCAAAATCCCGGTGCCACCTTTTGGGCCTCCTGAGACGGAGGCCGATTTCGCCAGCTATCGCCTGGACGAAATCGTCTCTGGCCAATGGGTCAGAATCTGTGCCGCGCAAAGTCTCGGAAATCCGCCACTATTAGGACAAGACCGCCGATTGGCGCGACAACCGGATTTGTGGTGAGAAGAATGGCTCCCCGGGACGGATTCGAACCGCCGACCAACCGGTTAACAGCCGGTTGCTCTACCGCTGAGCTACCGGGGAGCAGCGCCTCATGGCGCGGGCGCGCTATAGCAGCGGGTTTTGCCGGGTTGCAAGGCTTTGCGCGCCACTAGTTCGCGAACTGCTCCATCGCGATGCGATCGTCCAGAGCGTGCTCCGGATCGAACAGCAGGGTGAGGGGAGTCGCCTTGTCGATGGCGACCGAAACCCGCGTAACTTCACGAACTTCGCGCTGATCGGCCACCGCGCTCACTGGCCGCTTGCCGGGATCGAGCACACGGAAGCTAATCTTGGTGCGGTCGGGCAAGATCGCGCCCCGCCAGCGGCGGGGACGAAAAGGGCTGATGGGGGTCATCGCGACCAGCGCCGAATCGAGCGGCAGGATCGGGCCTTCGACGGACAGGTTATAGGCGGTCGAACCCGCCGGCGTTGCCACCAGCACGCCGTCGCACACCAGCTCAGGCAGCACCACGCGGCCGTCCACGGCAACTTCGAGTCTCGCGGTCTGGCGTGTCTCGCGGAGCAGGGAGACTTCATTGAGCGCGGGGCTGCGCACGATCTCGCCGTTCCTGGTTTCGGCTTCCATCCGCAACGGCAGAACCTGAAAGCGCTTGGCGGCGGCGATGCGGGCGAACAGTCCCTCCGGCCGCCATTCGTTCATCAGAAAGCCGACCGTGCCGAGATTCATGCCGAACACCGGACGAATGCGGTGCTGGTCGAGCATGTCGTGAAGCGTCTGGAGCAGGAAACCGTCTCCGCCGAGCGCGATGACGATGTCGGCCTCATTGGCCGAGACCCATTCATGTTGCTTGCGAAGTTTTTGCACGGCGGACTGCGCCGCTTCGGTGGGCGAAGCGACCAGTGCAAAACGCTCGTCACCCCTCATCCCCCGGTGACGCTCATATGGCGGGAGACGGCGGGCGCTGCGTTGCGTTTGGCGATCTCGAAATAATGGCGGAGCGGCTTGCCGCGCATCGCTTCGTCAAGCGCCGCGTCCAGCGCGCCAGGCTCGCCCGCGCGCAGGGCCGCGCGAAGGTCCACCCGATCCTCCTGGCCAAGGCACATGTAGAGCTTGCCCTCGGCGGTCAGACGGACGCGGTTGCAGCTTTCGCAGAAATTGTGGGTGAGGGGAGTGATCAGGCCCAGCTTTGCGCCCAGCTCCTCGACGCGCACATAGCGGGCAGGGCCACCACTCGATTCCGTAAGCGGAATGAGAGTATATTTCTCCGACAGCCGATCACGTACCACGTCCAGCGGCAGGTAACGATCCGTGCGATCCTCATCGATCACGCCCAACGGCATGGTCTCGATGAGGGTGAGATCATGCCCCTCACCCGCGCACCAGCGGAGCATCGGCTCAATCTCGTCCTCGTTGAGGTCCTTGAGCGCGACCATGTTTATCTTGACGCGCAGCCCCGCCGCCTTCGCCGCCACGATCCCCTCGATCACGCGGCCCACGTCGCCGGTGCGCGTGATATAGCGAAACCGGTCCCGGTCGCGGCTGTCGAGGCTGACATTGATGCGGCGGATGCCCGCGGCATAGAGCGCCTCTGCTTCCTGCGGCAGGCGGGTGCCGTTCGTGGTCAGTGTCAGCTCATCGAGCGCGCCGGTTTCGAGGTGGCGCCCGATCATTCTGGCGAGATCGATCACCCCCCGCCGGGCCAGCGGCTCGCCTCCGGTCAGCCGGATTTTGCGTACCCCGCGCGCGATGAAGGCATCCGCGACAGTTGCGATCTCCTCAAGCGACAGGATCGCATCGCGCGGCATGAACGTCATATGCTCCGCCATGCAGTAGCGGCAGCGCAGATCGCAACGATCGGTGACCGAGATCCGCAGGTAGCTGATCCGTCTCCCGAAGCCGTCAATCAGCGTCGATTTCGCCGAAGGCGTTGCTTTGACCATAGGACACAGCTAGGCCCCAATCAGCCGATCTTCAACCCCCGGCCACGGCAGCCATGCGGAGGAGGGGCAGTGGACACCAAAGCGCAGCCGCCGTCGCTGGTCGCGGGCCGCGCCCCTTTGTTCCTGCTGTCGTTCCGGCATCGTGACGAATTGACCGCCAGCGTCGAGCGTGCCGGCTGGCAGGCAATCGCCGCGCGCCGGGCGGATTTGATCGAGCGCCGTTTCATTGCCAGCGGAGCTGGGATCGCGATCGTTGATGCGCGTGGCGCCTTCAACGAGGGGCTGGCTGCGGCAAAGCTGCTGGGCGATCCTGTGGAAGCCAATGCCGGTGCGCTGTTGGTGCTGGCATCGCGCGGCGACGTATCGAGGCTGGACGAGGTTTACGCGGCCGGCGCAACCCATTTCCTGGCCAGCCCGTTCGGCGAGCGCGAGTTTACCCAGACGCTGCGCTTTGCCGCTCGCCATGTCGCACGCCTTGGCGGAGGCGAGCAGGCGGCCAAGGTGCGCGCCGCCATGCGGGCCGAGGAAGAAAGCTGGTGGCGCTGGCGCCCAGGGAGCGTGCAGGTCGATCTTAGCCCCTCGCTGATCCGCCGCCTCCCGCCCGGGTCGGGATCAGCCCGGAGGCTCTTGCGGCTGTTCGATACGGAGGGCCGACACGCTGCGTTACAGTCCGTCCGGCGATTACGTGAGAGCGGGCGGGCGACGGCTTTCGCGCATAAATCGCCTTTTTACGAGCGGGG
>Ga0157380_10002893_pt1 | contig 11672 bp, 11 predicted proteins | sample S35metaG_FD_119757 | JGI IMG/M metagenome (GOLD analysis project Ga0157380, IMG submission 119757) | Switchgrass rhizosphere microbial communities from Kellogg Biological Station, Michigan, USA - S3-5 metaG | ecosystem: Host-associated > Plants > Roots > Rhizosphere > Soil | place: USA...
CTGTTTTTCCGGACGTGGTCAAAGCCGCTTTCGTATTTGGTGCGAAGGGAGGCCAGGGTCTCATCAGTCGTCGCATTCGTGGGGGTTGGAGTGCGCCGGCTTTCTTCAATTTGTCGGGCGGCAGTTTTGGTCTTCAGATTGGTGCTTCCAAGACCGACTATGTGCTGTTAATCATGAACGATGCCGGAGTCAATGGTTTGTTGCGCGACAAATTCGAAATCGGGGGTGAGGTCGGCGTGGCTGCTGGTCCAGTTGGGCGCGAGGCCGCAGCTTCGACGGACGCGATGTTACAAGCCGGCATTCTCAGCTACTCACGTTCGAAGGGTGCTTTCATAGGCGCAGCTTTGAAAGGCGCGGCAATTTCTCCTGACAACGACTTGAACGAGGCAGTCTATAAAAAGAAAGCGTCTCAATTGCTGACGGAGCGAAGTCCGATCAAGTTGGCTGACATGCCACCGGGAGTAAGAATCTTTCCACGTACGCTCGCGAGATATTCTATTAAGTGAGTGGTGAGCGTGAGATTGTAGATTTCAGATCTCCGATTTCAGATCTCCGATTTCAGATCTCCGATTTCAGATCTGAGATCGGGTTGTTATCGGCTGCTTTCGCAGATCGGGATCTCAGATCTGAAATTTGAAAAGCTGAAATCTGAAATTAAGATCTCATAGATCTCAGAACTGCTTGACGCGTTCGCGCTCACGACCTAGAATGCGTCGTCACCTGTTCGCCTCCTTTTGTCCTCGAGGATGTTGAAATATGCTGCCGCTGCCGCGTACCCAACGCCAGAAAGATATTCTCGATTACATCATTCGATATTCAAACCAACGCGGCCATGTCCCGTCCTATACTCAAATAGCCCGGTACTTCGGAGTTAAGTCTCGCGCCACGATCGCAAAACACATCGCTGCCCTGGAGAGAAGAGGTTTACTAGAGAGGCGTGATGAAGAAGGATCTTTTGCCCTGGCAGTAAGGGTCGACGAGATGCCGTCCGACGCACTTTGCGAAGTTCCGATGTTGGGTCGTATTGCCGCCGGCGCTCCTATTGAAGTTGTCCACGACTCTGAGATGATCGCGGTGCCCCGCTTTCTCCTCGGTCGCGTCCGGCCGGAAAAGATCTATGCCGTTAGAGTGAAGGGCGATTCGATGATCGACGAACACATCTGCGACGGTGACATCGCGTTGATCGAGAATCGCACCGAAGCGCGCGACGGTGAGATCGTCGTGGCTTTCGTTGATGGCGCCAATGCGACGCTAAAACGCATCTATCGACGAGGCGCTGAGGTCGAGTTACGTCCCGCCAATTCACAATTGGAACCAATCAAGGTTCCCGCCAACCAGGTCGAAATCCAAGGCATTTTCCGCGGCCTTCTCCGCCCAACAGCATAAGTAAGACGGTTTTGGGCCTTTGGTCTTAGGGCTTTGTTTGGGTGCCGTGCAGTTAGCTGCATACGCCGACTACACCCTACGCGCCAGCCCCGACACGCTTGTGAAGCTACTTCGGAACGAAGAAACTGCGACATTCCGTCACTAGCAAAGCCGCCTCATATAAACTTCCATTGCAGCAGTCAGTACCGTCTCTGCCGACGAACGTTCCCGGGCGACAAGCTCCAGGCAAGAGTTTGGTCCAGGTTTCACCTCGCGAGTTGCGGCCCGTGCCGACCTTTTCGTAAGCGCAGTCATTACTTCGCTGGCGGTTCGGCTGGTTGCGGTGTTTTCTGTTGAAAGCCGCCTCACCAAGTTGTTTGCATTCGTTGTAGAAGACTTCATCACTCGTTTGACTGCTTCGCGCCGCGGCTATGACCTCAGCACACTTTGGCTCGTTCGGAGTCGCCACACAATTCACGAGATTCTGCAGACGACCAATTGCCGGAGCTGCGCTCTGACACATCGCGCGAAATTCACGCGGCAACTCGGGCTTCGAACAATTCTCATCAAAGTAAGCCGGCGTAAAGTCGAACCTTCCCCGAGACGGACCGCCACCGCGGTAGATCGCAGTCATACAACTATTAGCCTGGGCTGAGAAGCACAGCATGCACGACTGGCCGGCAACGCATTTTCGGGGCGCAGTGCGGCTACTGCCCGGATCGAAAGCATTGCCGGTGCCATTATGTGAACTATGAAAAACGACGTGAGCGTCACAGTCATGAGGACACGATTTCCCATCGTCATAAATGGTTGGTCTCATATTTCTGATAACAAGTCCAGAAGTCATGCCAATCGCGGGAAGCAACGTAGCCAGGGTGACGAATAGCACGAATATGATTTGTTGTTTGCAGTGAGAGCGTTGTGAGGAAGGTTTTCCCTGGCGGACTCCAAACAATCGATATTTCATTTCTATATTCAGCCCGGGTGGACGGGCCGCCTCCGCTTGGTGCCGATCATAGAACCCAGATCAGGTCCGGTCGCACCGAAAAAACCAAGGCAGAAATGAGGTGCTTAAAAACAAGGCAGCTTGATATTAGTTGCTGGCGAACAGGATTATCGACGCATCGCGCCTATAAGTCCGGTACGGCAGCCGGGACAGCGGTGGAAGAACGTCTCCTCTGTCCGCCAGCAGTGAGTGTGAGGGCTTTGTGGGGGAGGAGTCTCAATATCGATAACGAAGCGTCGCTTCGAAAAACTTGGGTTTCTCCAGCCCCTGTCAATTATCTATTCCCGAGAGTTATGCGGATCCAAGTTGTTTTATTTCACTAACAACGGCTTGGATTCGAAGGAGCGGGCGGCTAAAATGAATTGCGTCTGTAACCCAAGTAGTCTTGCTTTGTTCAGTTGGGTTCTGGGCTCCAACTCTGGACGATTGCACAATAAAGATAAACTTTCCCCTGAGTCCTTAAGAAGACATTAAAAAAATGTTAGCGTGAATGAAAAGCTAATCTATGCCCGCATTATTTGGGGAAAAATACCAATTCGGGGGTGAATTTGAACTCGATACCATGGAATTGGTGTTGCGCCGGAACGGGGAGATAGTCTCCCTTACTCCCAAAGCGCTGCAGGTCCTCACTCTGCTGATGCGAAACGGCGGCCGGGTGGTGTCACGATCGCAGCTGATGGAAACCCTGTGGCCGGATGCCTACGTTGAAGACTCAAACCTGACCGTCACTATCTCGGCCCTACGAAAAGCGCTCGGCGAAAACAACAATGGCGATCGTTTCATTGAAACTGTTGCCAAACGTGGCTATCGCTTCGTTCCCTCGGTGAAACTGGTCAGCAGTGTGCTGCCACCAAAAGATCGCTTTGGAGCGATGCAGATCACCAGGCTTACTCACGATGGCTACATCATGGACGTGGGAATTTCGAGGGACGCGCGGCTGCTTGCCTACGTGCCAATCACTTCTGGAAAGCAGTCTCTGAACATTCAGGATCTTGAAACCGCTGAACGATGGCAGCTACTCGCACCCGATCCGGCGCTCTGCTGGGGGTTGAAGTTCACTCACGATCGTCAGAGTCTTTTCTACGTAACCACTCAACCGAACAGCACCATCAGTGTACTCTATCGGATTCCCTTGTCCGGTGGTCAACCTCAGAAGCTGGTTGTCAACATAGATTCGCCGATCGCCCTTTCACCGGATGAAACCGAGATGGCGTTTGTTCGAAGTTTCCCCGGACAGCATCGTGACGCTGTGGTTATTTGCAACATCGACGGCTCAGCCGAGCGTGAGATCGCTACCCGGCATCACCCCGAAAAATTCTCTTTCACAAGTCCCACCTGGTCACCTGACGGAAAGCTGATAACTCTGGGTGTAAGCCGCTACAACGCGATGGAGTATGCCATCATGGGTGTGCCGGTTAACGGTGAGCCACTTCGCGAACTTTCTCCCTGGGATTGGAAAGTGCTCTGCGCGCTGGCCTGGAGCGATGACGGAAGCAATCTTTATTTCTCGGCCCAGGCGTTAAAGTCGAATTCGTTCCAGATCTGGAGACTGCCATATCCGAACGGCCACGCCCATCGCATCACAAACGATCCGAACAATTATGAAGAGTTAAGTCTGGCTGAGCGACCGCGCACGATGGTTACGATGCAGACTGAGGTGAGGGCCAATCTTTGGTTAGCCTCGGCAGCTATCGGCGGCACTCGAACTTTCACTGCGAGACGCATTACCTCTGGTCGCACGGAAGGCTTTGTCGGATTAGCTGTAGCTGCAGAAAGAATTGTTTTTGCATCGACTGAACACCAACAACCTGACTTATGGAGTGTCAATCTTGATGGTCAGGAGCGAGAGCGTTTGACTGATACCAGTGGGTTTTGGCCGTCTGTTTCACCAGACGGAAATTCAATCGCCTACGTTTCAGCAGAGAGTGGCACGCATCACATCTGGTTTATGGACGGGGGCGGAAAGTACAAACGGCAACTGACTGATGGCGGCGGCGAGAGTTTTCCGAGTCTCACTAATGATGGGAAGTTTGTTGTCTATACGTCTCTAAGCAAGGCTCGGAATTCGTTGTGGATGATTTCCACCAAAGGTGGCGAGCCTCGCCAATTGACGAGCGATTGTCTTTGCATCAAACCAGTCGTCTCTCATGACGGGTCGAAAGTAGCATGCGCTTATCGCACCAATGAGGCTGATAAGTGGAAGATCGCCGTCCTTTCGATGGAAGATGCGAGCACGCTGGCGAACTTCACCATGCCGAATCCTTACAACCAACTGCTGAGATGGACGGCTGGTGACAGTGCACTTACCTTCCTCGAGCGTCGTGATGGAGTGCACAACGTTTGGCTACAACCCTTTTCGGGCGGCGAACCAGTTCAGCTAACGCACTTCACTGAAGACTTGATTTACGCTTACGACTGGCTCCCGCAGGGTGACGGCAGATTGGTCGCCGCGCGCGGGATTAAGACTCGCGATATCGTGCTGATCAGGGATTTTGATTAGGAAGGTCTTGGGGATTTCAGATCTCAGATCGGTGATCTATGCGATTTCAAACTTACACTCCTTCGGGTTCTTATCCTCGCGTAAGCCTAGAAAGATAGGCTGTCTCATGCGGCGATCCGCGGTCCATTCGGCAAACTTAACCTGGGCGACAAGTTTCGGTTTAACCCACTGAACCGGCTCATTGGTTTGTACCTTTTCGGCAAACGGCGATGTTGTTGTTTTCAATGGCTGTAACAACTTGTAGATCTGAGCCAGTGTCTTATCTGTGAACCCGCCACCCGCGTGGCCGACATAACTAAGTTTTCCCTTGTCGTAGAGTCCGACAACCAAAGCGCCAAAGTAGCTGCGTGAATGTCGTGGCTCTGTGTAGCCACCAATAACGACCTCCGACTCGAGCACAGTCTTGATCTTTAGCCAGTCACGGCTTCGTCTCTGCGCGTAAACGCTGTCCAGACGTTTGGCAATCATTCCTTCGAGAGGTACTCGAACAATCTCCTTATAAAGTTCTTCTCCGTGTTCGACAATATGGTCAGACAAACGAATATTCTTTGAAGACTTGAGAATTGATTGCAATGCTAATTTGCGGTCGACCAGAGCGCATCCCGTCAAAACGAAGCCATCGAGATAAAGTAAATCGAACACGTAATACGCAACTCGAGTCTTGCTCGCCAGCCGCGCAATCTCGGACGAATTCTTACGGCCCATTCTCGGCTGCAAGAGTTGGAAACGCGAGATTCCTTGTTCGTCGAGCGCGACGATCTCTCCGTCGAGGATCGCGTTTTTGCCTTTAATGCTGGCGCCGGTGTTGGCGAGTTCTGGATATTGCGCTGTCAGGTCATTCTGGTTCCGCGAGACGAAACGCGCCTTGCCATTGCTGAGAAAACAGACCGCGCGAATCCCATCCCACTTTGTTTCAAATAGCCAGTCAGGATCAGAGAAGGGTTGGTCGACCAGAGTCGCCAGCATTGGCCGGATTACTATAGGCATCAATCCTTTCTTCGCTTCACAGGCAAGCTTGGGCTGAATTAGTTTGTTCTCAGTTTTTACCATTTGACGCGCCCTTGGACGAAGACTCTGATTCATCAGTAACCCGCATCCCCTATTGCCGCCCGGAGACGGGTTAACAAGTATGTGATTTTCGGATTTTGGTCTTGGCATAAATCGCAGAACTACTTGACAATCCTCCTCAAGACGCTAATATACAAAAGCTGGCCCGCACGATCGCGGACCTCGCTGCTTTCACCTCCTTAGTTGCTCCTAAGATTTCCGATTTGCTGATGCATTCGGCAAATCACTGGAGGACTATGAAGATGCGGGTTCCGGATCGGACTTTTCCTGCCGTAATTCCAGAGGAGGAGAGAATGCCCCCCACCACCGCTACCAAAATGCAAAGAATAACTAACATTTCGCTCGATGAGCCTGAAGTAAGTGTTTCCAAGAAAACACTGTCATCGATTAATATTGTTCAAGAATCAACGAAGCTGGCGATTTCTAATAAGTCCCGGATAGTTGGGTTCGCCGTGTCCGCTTGGCTACTGATTCTTATGGTAAGCACTTTTGGACTTTTGATTTGGGCTATTAATCAAAGAAACAGTACGGGCATCGGTTTGATGACGTTAGTATTCACGGTGTCCATTGTTGCTGTAATGGTTTCACAGATAAAACCATTGACTGACAACAGGCCGAATTAGAACACAATCCGTCGTCGTTGTTAGGGAGGTTGAGTTTACCCCACGGCGGATTCTGACCTCAGTATCTACCACTTGCCATCTGTCCGGTCTGATCGCTCACGCTCGCACCGACCCACGCTCCAAAAACCGAGAGCGAAATACCCATCGCAAAGCGACTAAACGTTATGAGTGGCGTAGTTTTCCACTGGACTATGTAGACGCTCGCATAGTCGTGCTTATAAACGTAATAGTACGGAAGGGCCATAAGTGTAATGGTTAGCAAGACCAAAAAAGTGTTGTACAGCGGATACTCTTTCTTTTTGATCATAAGAACAAAGAAACTAATATATAAAGACACTGGTCCGCTATAGGGACTATCGAGGAAGCCTCCGGTTAAGAAGACGGCCAAGGCAAGAAGGGCGACTGAAGTGAGTACTGTGAATCCTAAGGTACGCTCGTATCGGGGATAGTGTGGAGACGTCCCCTGTCCAACAATAACACCAACGGTTATCAAGAAAATGATCAACCCGCTTATCCACCACCAGAAGTTTTGCGAAAAGATTTCGCCATTGGCGTCAAATGCACTTCCGCCGATGACTTTAGGATAAACGAAAGCTATGCCAATGTAGCTTACAAAAACGCCAATCACCCAAAGCAGCATTGTGACGGAGATCCGAGTGATGATACTCATATCTCTGTGCATGGACATAGGATGACGTTCCTTTCCTCAAGTAGGTGTTAAGAGTTGGCGATTCGATACTGAAAAGCACGCGCTCCGGAAAGTGCAAGGTCCGGTACTGAATGAGGTTGGTAATTATACTCGAACGATGCCCTAATTCAACTCGCTAGTTGCTGCATCTAAGCCTAAGCCGGAGGGAGCGAGAGATCGAAGCCCCTAAAAGGCCATTCATTAGATCGCTGCAGCCAGTTGTCTGCGGGGTAACTTGAGTTTCCGCCGATCAAGTGCAGAGTGTACGCCTGTCGCGATTTTGCGGATTTATTCTCGAGACTTTTGTGCGGGAGTAACCCGTGAAGAACAATCAGGGTCCCTTTCGTTACTTCGAGTGGAACCAATCTCTCTTCGGGCCAGGGACCCTCATCGAACACATCGAAGCGCATGCCGCCTTCAGGCGCGCGTACCCATCGAGACTTTAAGCCCAACTCGTGTCCCCCTGGAATCGCCCAAAGACAACCGTTCTCGACAGTCGCATCTTCAAGAGCAAACCATAAACCAGCCATCGACATAGGCTCGGTGAAAATGAAAGTGCAGTCCTGATGGCAGGTTACTTCGCCGCCGATATTTGGCTGCTTAAAGATGTACATCGACTGCAGGAGCAGCGGGTTTTCAATCTCCAAAGCGCGGGCCAGATCTTTCAGTTCAGGCGTGCGCGAAAAAGTTTGGAAAGCGGGGTCGAGATCGTGCAGCGCATGTCCAATCTTGTTTATGGATTTCTCCTTCGCCTGTCGCAGACTGCCGTCCGGGAGAAAGGCATTCTCTTCGAAGAAGAACCGAATCTTGTCGCCGGAATCGAGAAAGTAGTCATCGGTGACTCGCGACTGCTCGTGTGTGGTAAAAATCGAGATTGCTTCGCCGGGATCAAAGTCCCTTACGAGTTGTTCTGCCCGCTTGCGCAGGCGATCACACTCGGCGGCGGGGACGAAGTTCTCGAGCACCAGGTAACCGTCGCGCCGGTATTGCGTCAGCTGGTCTGCGGTAATTGTCATTGTAATGAGATCATACCTTGAGTCACCCTTACGGATCATGTGCAATCGGTTTGACGGTCCGCCCCCGGCTGCTGATTCCTGATCGAGTGAGTCCTTTGGTTTGTTCGGACTTGCTGGGCCAAGTATGTTAATGCCTAAATTTCTCTAACCTAAAAAGGGCGGTTCGCAGCATAATGGCGCAGCGCTGCGTGCGAATTCTAATGTCGAGATTCAAATTGCATCTACTGCGGATCGTTTTGTTCGTTCCTCTGACGTTGTTCTTATCGGTGTCGACGCTCAAATCAGATCAACCGCCTGGTTTCAGAATTGTTGGCATGAAGGCGATGCTCTTCTACGAGGACAAAGGGACTTTCTCTGAAGACGTATCTGAAGCTGATACGGGCCAGCCGTATTACCCGCCGAAACTCTGGAACACTCCGATACATTACGAGCAACGTTCGTCTTCGGTTTTGGTCACAGTTGAAGTAGCTGGCGAAGCTATTGCCAAGCCGGATCGTAAATTAGAACTCATCGCCCGGTACGTGCCTTTAGGAACTTCAAGACGCGAAATCGTGGTGAGGAAAATTGTGACCATTAGCATTCCCATGAAAGTGAAAGAAAAGGATAACTTTCACGCCGGCTTCTGGCTCTATGACACCGGCTGCGATCCGGTGCGGCTCACGGCGCGTGTAATCGGACGTCGAGAAAACGCAAAAATGAAGCGAGTGATTAGATTCGACTGCGGCGAATAGTTGGATAACAAGTGGTAAGAGTCTGTAGCGCCTGCGGTAGCGGTAGCCCGCGCGGCCTCAGAATTAAGAGAGCTATGAAAGAACGAGTTACGCCGATGATTCATGTGCCGGACGTGGCGGCGACTGTCGAGTGGTATCGCGACCTGGGTTTCACAGTTAACAACACTTACGGCCAGGATGGCGAAGGTCTGAGCTTCGCCATTCTCTCGTTTGGAAGCTCTCAAGTCATGTTCAATCAGGGCGGACAGGCCAGCCAGCAGCGGCGTCGGGAGGTTGACTTGTATGTCTATGCTAACGATGTCGATCAACACTACGAACGGCTCAAAGATAGAGTCGATGTCATCGAAGGCCCTCATGACACTTTCTACGGCATGCGAGAGTTCATCTTCCGGGACTGTAACCGCTTCTGGATTACTTTTGGTCAGACTAGCGCATTCGGAGACTTGATGAACGCGATATCCGAAAGCGATGCCGACGCGGCTCAAGCGGCGCTCGCAAGCATTTCCCGAAGTGAGAGTCTCAAGCCAGAACGCCTGACTGCGGCACTTTTGGCAGCAACTCAAGACGAACATCAGAACCCTGAAATCATTCAGATGCTGGAACAAGCTGGTGCTGAATTACCGCCTGAAATAGACGAGGCAAAGCTGCAATCACATGTTGGTTATTACCAGAGTGAAAAAGGAATGAAGGTAGAGATGATATTGCGAGAGGGTCAACTGTTCGCTGCGCCGGAAAGCCACGCACCTCTCTCTTTGATAGCAGTGAGTGAAAATGTGTTTAGACCCGCGGCTTTTGAAGGAGTAACAGTCACGTTCAATGTTCAGGATGGCAAGACCAAGAGTTTCGTACTCAAGCAAGGGAGTGAGTCGACCGAATTGTCGCGCGTCACGGAACCGGGTGCGATCAACGAGTGAAGAAGTGGTCCGATCACAAACCGGGTGAAGTCATATTCGGCTTCACCCGGTTTCTTATAAAGTTCATGTGGTCGCGATTATGGTGCTCCCGGTGGGAACAGGGTTGAGATCCACGCGAACATGATGCACATATCGTCGTTAAGCCCGCAGATATTTGGTGGCGTTCCTAGTTCCAGGCAATCTGAGAGTCTCTTGTTGCATTCGTTAAGACTTACGAATGCAGTTTTGGTTTCCTCCGCCTTCGCCTTCAACTTGAGGGCGACTCGATGCACCTTGGCCAATAGCACCGTTTCACGAGCCTGAGAAGTGTTCTCGGCCACGGCTTTTAGAGCATCGTATCCCTCGAGCAAGTCCGCCCGGAGTTTTGCGTCCTCGATTCGCGTCAGTTTGGTTCTGTCCATTTGAGCGAGCATCCGTTTTGCCTGAATGGCGGACTGCAGCTTCGACATCGAAGTTGAGCTGGTGCGCTGGGCGTAACCTGTGAGTGCCGTAACGAGCAATACCAGTACGGCTAATAATCCCACGTGAAGTTTTGGCTTTTTCATTTCAGTCTCCTCTTTTTGGTTGTGAGTGAATTTAATGCGGCTTTATCCGCTGAGTCTCTCTTTCCTGCTGTCGGGAGGTTTTCGCGTTCCTCAACCCATAAGGCGAAACTGATCGACGAAAACTATCATCGCCGGAGGAAAAATCTTGTGAGCCTGTCCGAGCCGGTTGGTAGAACACCACTGAGCAGGTTGGTTTTCGAGGAGTCTCCGCTCGACTGTTTGATATACTTCGAATTTGAAATTACCAGGGAGGATAAGATCATGCGAAACAAAATAGACTTTGAAGGACACTACTCCTTTTGAACCTTCCAGCAAACGCCGTCGGGGATATCCGTCCGAGACTCGAGTGCGTCGAGGTCACCGAATCGTACGAGGTGAAAAAGAGTTGATAGAGAAGCTGGGAAGAAATGATTTGTGTCCCTGCGACTCCGGACGTAGATTTCAAGAATTGTTGTCTATGTAAGGGTAAGTTTGATGGCTCACTGCGAGACTATTACTTTTAGGCAGTGAAGAAAGGAAGGCGTGCTCAACGGGCGCGCCTTTTATTTATGGGAAACAGCTTAAGCAAGCCATTTTCCGGTGTTCTGATGTTGTTGTTTGTTTCCTTGTGCCTTCAGGCCCAAAAACCCAGTTGGACCGAGCTAAGGCATCAGCGCTTAATTGAATTTGATTGGAATTGTACGACGACTTCAGCCTACCCGCGCGCTAAACTAGGCCGAATCGTGGAGGACACTATCAGGCGAAACGACTTTCGCTACAAGCTATGGAGTGATAGAGCGTTTGCTTTTGATTTGAATGGCGATCGGAGAAACGAGTATTTCGTTCCGATCGTCTGTGGAGCCGTAGGCAATTGTACCTGGGGCGTGTTCACAGTTGGACCGACGAAACTAATTGGACTAATCAATGGTCAATTCATCTACGCGCCCAGACGCAGTGGCCATTATCCGATCCTGATTACCTACGCTCATGAGAACTCTTCGGACGGGGCCTTGGCGACCTACATATTACGTGATTCCGAATACTCCAAAGTTGGGTCCTACTATTATGTGAGCGCAGTTCCTGGCGCGACACCGCTACCGAAATTTCTTAAGAAGGCCCACCCTGCTTGTAAACGCATAGGGTATTAACGACATTATGAGATTCATAGCTAAACCCACTCCGATCGAGTATGCGCCGTACACCATTATTTATATTGAGCTCTTGCCTGATGACGGTC
>Ga0157380_10002894_pt1 | contig 11666 bp, 9 predicted proteins | sample S35metaG_FD_119757 | JGI IMG/M metagenome (GOLD analysis project Ga0157380, IMG submission 119757) | Switchgrass rhizosphere microbial communities from Kellogg Biological Station, Michigan, USA - S3-5 metaG | ecosystem: Host-associated > Plants > Roots > Rhizosphere > Soil | place: USA: Michigan...
GGCCACGCCATGCGCTTGGTTGCCTCGACATAGGCGGTACGGCGGTCCATGCCGTTCAGCATGCAGCGATCGGCGAACTCGACCAGGATGATGGCGCCGTCGACCAGCATGCCGGTCGCCATGATGAGGCTGAACAGCACCACGATGTTGATGGAGATGCCGAAGCCGGCCAGCATCATGATGCCGATCAGGAACGATCCCGGGACCGCGATGCCGACGATCAATCCGCCACGCAACCCCAGCGACGCCACGATCACGATCAGCACCAGCAGGACCGCGGTGATGAGGCTGTTCTCCAGCTCGCCCAACATGTCGCGGATCTGCTTCGAGGTATCCTGCGAGAAGGTGACCTTCACCTGGGGCGGCCACGCCTGGCTTTCCGCCGCCACCAGCGCGCGGACCTCGTTGATGGTCTCGATGATGTTCTCGCCGGCGCGCTTGGAGACTTCGATACCGATCGCCGGCAGGCCATCGATGCGGGCGACCGAGTCCGGATCCTTGAAGGTGCGGCGCAGGCTGGCGATGTCCTTGACCTGGACGATCGCGTCGCCGCTGACCTTGAGCGGCATCTCGAGGATATCGGAGGCGGATTCGAACAGGCCCGGAACCTTGATCGCGAACCGGCCCTGGCCGGTGTCCATGGTTCCCGCCGCGACCAGCCGGTTGGAGCGGGCGACGATGGTGCCGATCTGGTCCAGCGAGAGGCCATAGGCCTCGACCCGCAAGGGATCGATCACCAGTTCCACCAGTTCCTCGCGCTCGCCGCTCATGGTGGCTTCGAGCACGGCTGGGATGCCTTCGATCTTGTCCTGCAGTCGGTCGGCCAGCGTGCGCAGCGACCGCTCCGGCACGTCGCCCGACAGGGTGACAACCAGGACTGGGAAGCGGCTGAAGGCCACCTCCTGCACGAACGGCTCGTCGGTGTCCTCGGGCAGCTCCGGCTTGGCGAGGTCGACCTGCTCGCGCACGTCGTCCAGTGCCTTGTCGATGTCGTAGCCGGCCTGGAACTCCAGCACCACGCTGGCGCCGCCCTGATAGGTATGGGAGCGGAACTCCTTCAGGCCTTCGATGGTGCGGACCTGCTGCTCCATCGGGCGCGCCAGCAGACGCTCGGCATCGTCCGGCGAGACGCCCTCCAGCGTCATCATGACGTAGATGAACGGCAGCTGGATGTCCGGCCACAACTCCTTCGGCAGGTTCTTGTACGTGACCCAGCCCGCCATCAGCAGCAGGATGAGCCCCGCCAGGACGACGCGGCTGTTGGCGATGATGCCTTCGGCCAGGCGGTTCATTGCGTACTTGTCGCCGCCGGCTTGGCGTCGACCGGCCGCACCAGCTGGCCGTCGATGACGAAGTCCTGGCCGACCACGATCAGGCGCGCGCTCGGCGCGAGGCCGGTGATCCAGAGGCCGTGGGTGTCCTCGCGCAGGATCTGCACCGGCGCGAAGCGAACTGTGTTGGTCTCGTCGACCAGCTTCACGCCGACCTCGCCATTGGGGCCGAGCGTGAGGACGGCCGGAGAGATGCGGTGTGCTGGCACGTCTTCGACCGGAATCACCAGTTCGGCGGACAAGCCATCACGGATCTCATAATCCGCGTTGGGCACTTCGACTTCGATGCGGAAGGTGCGGGTCTCGGTTTCGGCGCGCGCCGCGATCAAGCGCAGCGCGCCGACGACCTCGCGCCCATCGAGCAGCCGCGCCCGCGCCGGGCCGCCGATCTCCAGCTGGCTGACGTCGCGCTCGGTGGCGTAGCCGACCAGCACGATGGGATCGAGATCGATGATGGTGGCGACCGGATCGGCGGTCTGGAGATAGTTGCCGACTTCGGCGTCGCGGGTGTCCAGCACGCCTTCGATCGGCGCCTCGATCGAGAGATGGGAGATCTCGACCTCCATGCTCGTCACCTGGGCCTGCGCCAGTGCCTGGTTGGCTGCCAGCTCCGCCAGGTTGAGCTTGGGCGCGAAGCCTTTGTCCGCCAGGCGCTTCGATGCCTCGGCTTCCGCCTTGCGCTGCAGCAGCAGGGCTTTGGCTTCCGCCAGGCGGGCGGCGCGATCGGAGCCGTCGAGCACCGCGATCAGGTCGCCCTTATGCACCAGCGCGCCTTCCTCGACTGGGATCTCGACCACGCGACCGGTGGTCTCGGCGCGCACCTCGACCACCCGGTCAGCCTCGGTCCGCCCGCGCAGCACGATGGTGCGCGGCTGCGGCTCGGCTTTGGAGGTCGCGACCTGGACGCTGACGATCTCGCCCGGCTTGGCTGCGGGCGCCTGCTCGGGCACGTCGATCGGTTGGGGGGCAGATGCATCGACGCTGTCGGCCGGCTTGGAGTCCGGAATCTGCGCAGCCTCGGCGCTCACCGTGGGAACCGAACTCGCCGGTTCACCCGGTTTGAACAGCATCCCGGAAGCCAGCCATCCCGCGGCCAGCACAGCAATCGTTCCGGCAATCCAATATGAACGTCGCATGATCACGTCGCAGCTTCGTCAATCCAAATGCCCACCAATTCAGCGCCGGCAACGAGCAGCTTTCGGCGCTCGATCGGCGGTCAGTGGTCGTTCAGCGCTCAAACATGGGTGAAGGGCCGTGAGCGGTTCTTATGCTTGTTATTTGCGGCCGTGATGGACCTGCAGGCTCTGCACGATTTCCATCAACTTTTCACGCTCCATCAGAAATAGATTGCGACCCTTCCGCTTCAACAGGCCGGACGGGTAAAGCTGGCTGATGGCCCTATTAACGGTCTCTCGCGTCGTGCCAGTCAGGCTGGCAATCTCGTGCATCGGCGGCAGCGGCCGGACCACCCACAAACCCGGCACCGCCGCATCCGGCTTCGCCATGCGCAGCAGTTCGGCATAGACCCGCTGCGCGGCCTGCAGCGTCGCCAATTCCATGATGCGTATGCCGGTGGTCCGCACGATGGCGGACAGGCGCTGCAGCACGCCAAACGCCATCGGCGCATGCTTCATCAGCAGGTCGCGGAACAGCTCGGCCGGCATGATCGCGACATCGGTCGGCTCCATCGCCGTGACTGTGGCGGAGCGCGGCTCCTGATCGATCGCGGACAACTCGCCGAACATGTCGCCGTTGCGGAGGATGCCGAGCGTCACTTCCCGGCCCGCCGGAGAGAATGTCACCGCCGCAGCGGCGCCTCTCAGCACGAAGAACACCTCGCGCGTCAGGCTGCCCTTATCCAACAGCGTCTCGGCCTTGGCATAGGTACGGAACCGGCACTGGCCTTCCACCGCCTTGAGTTCGGGGTCCGCGATGCACTCGAACAGCTTGATCCCGCGCAGGGACCTGGCCGTCTGTTGGGTGAGGGTCGTCGACATGGGCGCCACAATAACCAAAGACCGGTCCGTTTTCCAATGGCAGTGGCGCGCTAAACACGGGCAAAACGGTCACGTCACCGTCATTCCGACGGTTAATCCCGCCGCCTGGGGCGCAAATACCAAAGGACCGCTCCGACCTGGAGGGCCAGAACCAATCCGAAGGCCCAATGGTATCCGGCCGGTTCGACCGCCCCATCGCCCGCGCCGCGAAACCGGTCGAGCACCGTGCCGATGCCCCATTGCAAGGCCCACGCGGTCGCGAACAGCAGGAGATTCGCGGTGCTTTGCGCGCGCCCCGCGGCGCCGATGCCGAAATGCGCCGCCAGCGTTGCATAGCCGAGGTTGCCAGCCTGGCCTGCGAAGCCAAACAGGAACCAGGGCAGGATCGCTGGAACCGGCGCATGAATGACGACCAGGAACTGGCCGAGGGCGAACACCAGGAAGGAGACGCCGACCACCAGCTCGAGGGTAAGGCCGCGGCGCTGCGCCCGATCGGCGATCCAGCCGGTGGTCAGCGAACCAATCACGAAACCAATCGCCATGACCAGCAGGACGTCGGCGACCGAGGCACGGTCGAGGCCGGCGACATCGGACAGCCAGCGACCCGCCCACAAAGTCTGGATCGCGATGAACGCGCCGGACATGATCGCGACCATGGGCGCCACCCGCCAGAACACCGGGTCCCGCACGATCCGGCCGATGACCCGCAGCTGGGCGGTCAGGGTTTCGGGCGGGCCCGAGTCGCGCTGTCCGGGCCGCACCTTCGGCACACAGAAGAAGATCAGCAGCGCGACGCCGACGGTCGCGACCGCCAACAGGTCGAACATCGGGCGCCAGCCGATGAACTGCGCCAGCCAGTCGGCAGGCCGCGTCGCCGTGACCACGCCCAAGGCGCCGATCGCAACCGTCGTTGCGTTGCCGAGCGCGACCCGCGACATCGGCAGCCACGTCGCGTTGGCCTTGAAGGCGGACATCAGGCAGCCGCACAGGCCAAGGCCCAGGATGCCGCGCGCGACCGTCAGCGACCAGGGATCGGGCGCCAGCGCGAATAGTACCGCGCCGGAGGCGGACACCAGCAGCAGCGCGGTCTGCACGCGCCGCGGCCCGAACCGGTCCAGCAGCAGGCCGAGCGGCAGCTGGAACAGGACGAAGCCGAACAGATAGGCGGCCGTGAGCCGGCCGAGCTCGCCCGGACTCAGATTGAAGTCCGCGATCAGGTCCGGCGCGATCACCTGGTTCACCGCGCGGAACAGATAGGACATGAAATAGCCGAGCGCGAACGGCAACAGCGCGCGGAACACGATGGCCCAGGGAATGCGGTCGATGGGTGGCTGCATGACGCGACCGCTCACTCGACGGGCGGCGCGATGCGCTTGTTCTGGCCCATCTCCGCCACCGTGTTCCAGATCACGGCCGCGATCACCAGTGCTCCGCCGATCAGGGCACGGTCGCCGGGATATTCGTGCAGTGTCGGCCACACCCACACCCAGATCGGCGCCAGGATCGATTCGAGCAGGCTGAGCAGGATCGCTTCGCCCGCCGGAATGAGACGGGCGCCGGTGGTGAACAGGATGAAGCCGATGCCGAGCTGGCATGCGCCGAACAGGAACAGCAGCACGAGCTCCGTCCCGTCGACCGAAGCGGGGGTGCCGAGTGATCCGCCGACCGCAACCAGCCAGAACGCGGAGAGGCAGGTCGCCGGCGTCATGCGGACATGGCTGAAGCGGCGCACCAGCACGGTCGCGAGCGCGAAAGCGATCATGATGACGAGCGAAAGGGCGATGCCGAGGACGTCGCCGCTTGCATCCTCGCCGTACACCGTGATGCCGACGCCCACCAGCGCCAGCAGCATGGCCGATGCCTTGACCCAGGTCATGCGCTCGCCCAGCCACAGCCATGCCAGAACGCCCGCCACCAGAGGGGCGGCGCTCTGGATGAAGAGGATGGTCGCGACCGACGTGTGCTGCAGAGCGATGACGAAGCTGGTGGAGGCGGTGCCGAAGCAGATTGCGACACCCACGCCGCCCCAGCCAAGCCCGCGGAACAGCGCCAGCATGTTGCGGCCATCACGGACGCCGAGATAGAGCAAGAGGGTGAGCGACGCGAACAAGCCGCGCCAGAACACGATGGTCCAGGCATCGGCGTCGACATGGCGCACGATCAGGCCGCCGGTGCTCCATACGATGGCGGCACCGGCAACCATCGCGACACCGCGCGCGTGGAGCGACCAAGACACGAAGAGAGTTCCCCCGACAAAGGCGTGCCAGCATAGGGACGACGCCGCGTCTGGCAAGACGGGCGGCCGCATGCCCGGTATGCGGCCGCTTTGGCTGGTTGGTCGCACTTTCTGCGCCGAACCGGCGGCCACTTCGGCGGAAAATGCTCCGGCATCAACTTTCGGCGCGCGCCTTCGCGAGCAGCCAGCGGCGGAAGGTACGGAAGGTTGCATGGCTGCGCGCCTCCGGCCGGTAGATCAGGCGCCAGCGCAGCTGCGTCTCTTCGATGGTCAGGGGAAACGGCGCGACCAGGCGGCCTTCGCGCAGATCGGCCACGATGTAGGGCGCACGGATCAACGCGACGCCGAGCCCGTCGAGGGCAGCCTGGATCGCGAAGGCCGAGAAGTCGAACGAGACCACCTGGAACCGCGCGCGGTCCGGCAGCCCTGCCGCCGCCAGCCAGCGTGGCCAGTCCTCCGGCGAGTGGCGGACATCGAGCAGCTTTTCGCGCGCAAGATCGCCAGGCGCTTTCAACCGTTTGGCGATGTCCGGCCGGCACACCGCCATCAAGCGCCCGGAGAACAGAGCATCGGTCACGAACCCGGGAACCTGGGTGCCCGCAAGGCGGATCGCCGCAAGGGTATCGGGCCCGAGCGTCACCTCGCGGTCGATGGTGGTGGCGAGGCGCAGATCGATCGCGGGATGCGTGGCGTGAAACTCGGTCAGGTGCGGGATGAGCCAGCGCATCGCGAAGGTCGGGCCGACCGACAGCGTGATGGTCGGATCGTCGACCACGCGCCGTGCCTCCGCGACGGTTGCCTCCAGCCGGCGGAATCCATCGCCCAATCCGGATTGCAGGGACCGGGCGAAGACGGTGGGGCGCGACTGGTTGGCCTTGCGCTCGAACAGCGGACGCGCGAGCTGGCGTTCCACCTCCTTCACCAGGCGGGAGATCGCGGTCTGGGTGACGCCAAGCTCTTTCGCCGCGGCCGCGAAACTACCAAGGCGCAAGGCGGCTTCCACGGCGCGCAATCCGCGCAGGCTCGGCAGCCACATGCTCTAACCCCAATCAATTGTTGGCCTAGGTCGAGGAAACCCAGTTTGTATCACGTGCAATAGTGGCTGAGATTGGGCGCTAGCGAAAGAGCGGCTCTCGCTCAGCGTGGGTTCAGGCCGATGTTAGATTGGAGCATGATCGGCGCGATCGCGGTGGCGGCGCTCGCCACCTCGTTCCTCAGCGGCATCTTCGGCATGATCGGCGGGCTGGTCCTGATGGGCGTGCTGCTGCTGTTCCTGCCGGTTCCGGCGGCCATGACCTTGCACGCGATCACCCAGATGACGGCCAACGGCTGGCGGGCGATGGTGTGGAACCGGCACATCCTGTGGCGGATCCTGCCCGGCTATCTGGCCGGCAGCGCATGCGTGTTCGGCCTGCTGGCATGGGCGCAGTTCTCGCCGCCGAAGGCGTGGGTCTATCTCTGCCTCGGCATCATGCCGTTCGCAGCGCGGCTGCTGCCGCGCGCGCATGCCCCGGACATCCGCCGCAAGGGCGCGCCGATGCTGGTCGGCGCGCTGGTGATGGCGCTGCACGTGCTGGCCGGCGTATCGGGCGCCGTGCTCGACATGTTCTTCCTGGGGCGCGACCTCGACCGCCGCCTGGTGGTCGCCACCAAGGCGATGACCCAGAGCCTCGGCCATGGCATCAAGTTTGTCTACTTCACCTTTGTGGCGGTGGCGCCGCTGCCGGTGGAACCCGCCACCGTCTCCCGCGCGCTCGACGTCCCACTCTGGGTCTATGTCATGGCGGCCGGGCTTGCCATCTGCGGCACCACGCTGGCCAAGCCGGTGCTGCACCGCTTCAGCAACGAGGCGTTCCAACTGTGGTCGCGCCGCCTGGTGCTGGGGATCGGCGGGATCTACCTGGTGCAGGGCGGGGTCGCCCTCGCGCAATAACATGCTGCAGTAACGTGTCTTTGCTCACATCCGGTGCGCACCGGCCATGACAAACCGCGGCGCGCGGCCTATCCTCGGCCCTCGAGTCGCAATCTGGATACTTAGGTATGAGCATGCGGACACGCGATCTGCGAAAGCCGAGGCTGCGGTACTCCGTCGGTGTGATGATCGTCGGCGCGGTCGTCGCGCTGGCGGGATGCGCAGCGCAGCCGGCCAAGACACAGGGCAGCTCGACCGCGGGCGCCGCGCCGAGTGCGACGCCGGTCGCGAGCAAGCCGATCGATTTCCACACGCTCAAGGAAACCAAGTGCCCGAGCACGGCGGCGAGCTATCAGGAGTGGGTGGCGAAGTTCCAATCCTATGCGCTGAGCAAAGGCAAACCGGACGCGGTCATCCAGACGGCGTTCGCCGGCGTGAAGGAGAATCCGGAGATCAGCGACCGCGCCTCCAAGCAGCCGGAGTTCGTGACGCCGGTGTGGAGCTATCTGGATCGCGCGGTGTCGGATGAGCGCGTTGCGCGCGGGCAGCAGAAGTATTTCGAGAACAAGGCGCTGCTGGCCGGCATCGATCACGATTACGGGGTGCCGCCGGAAATCGTCATGGGCATCTGGGGCATCGAGACCGACTTCGGCAACAATTTCGGCGACGCCAACGTTTTCGAGGCGCTGACCAACCTCGGCTACCGCGCCAACCGCCAGACCTTCGCGTGCACGGAGCTGCTTGCCGCGCTCGACATCGTCGCCCAGAACAACGTGCCGGCCTCGCGCATGGTCGGCTCGTGGGCCGGCGCGATGGGACATCCGCAGTTCCTGCCGTCCAACTACCTGACGCTCGCGGTGGACCGCGACGGCTCGGGCGCGCCGGACCTTTGGGACTCGGTGCCCGATGCACTCGCTTCGGCCGCCAATCACCTGGTCGATGACGGATGGCAGCGGAACCTGCCCTGGGGCGTTGAGGCGAAGTTGCCGGCGACGTTCCCCTATGGCGAGGCGGAGCTGGATCTGGTGCAGCCGATCGGCCACTGGAAGCAGCTCGGCGTGACGCGCATGGATGGATCGGCGCTGCCGGATTGGCCGGGCGGGACGTCGATCCTGCTGCTCGCGGGCCATCGCGGGCCGGCCTTCCTGGTCACCGAGAATTTCAAGGTGATTCTCAAATACAACTACTCGACCTCCTATGCGCTGTCGGTTGCGTATCTCGGCGATCGCATCCTTGGCGGGCGGCGCATCGTCGGCAAGTGGCCGGTGCAGGAGCAGCCCCTCAGCCTCGAGGAGCGCGAGGAAGTGCAGACGCTGCTGCAGGCGCGTGGATACCAGGTCGGCTCGGTCGATGGCGTGCTGGGCTTGAAGAGCCGCAAGGCGGCGCGCGGGTTCCAGAAGGAGCTGGGCTGGCCGCAGGACGGCTTCATCAACAAGGCCCTGCTGGAAGAATTGCGGCGTCGCAAGAGCGTCTAGTCGATCCTTCTCATCGCGGATCGGTCGCCGGCGCGAGGCCGGGCCTTGGCATTTGCTTTTCGGGTTCCGATCTGTATAGTCCGCCGGAATTTTGTGACAGGGTCGCACCGGCAGCAAAGAATAGCGCCGGATCAAGGACTTAGGGAGCTCGTTCATGTTCATTTCCGAAGCTTGGGCACAGGCTGCCGCGCCTGCGACGAGCAGTCTCGAGATGCTCACGTCGTTCGCGCCGTTCATCCTCATCTTCGTCGTCATGTGGTTTCTGCTGATCCGTCCGCAGCAGAAGAAGCAGAAGGAGCATCGCGCGATGGTCGCGGCCCTGAAGCGCGGCGATCGTGTCGTCACCAATGGCGGCATCTACGGCCAAGTCTCGCACGTCGCCGACGACCATTTGATGGTCGAGATCGCCGACGGCGTGAAGATCAAGATCATGCGCGACGCCGTCGCCGCAGTGCCCGGCAAGCCTGAGCCGGTGAAGAAGGAAGATAAGGGCGCCAACGACCGCTGAGTCGGTCGCTGCGAGAGCCCGGCCTGCCATGCTGCATTTCCCAACCTGGAAGACTGCCATCGTCCTCATCGTGCTGCTGGTCGGCACGGTGCTGGCGATTCCCAGCCTCATGCCGCGCGCCACGCTCGATGCGATGCCGAGCTGGTTCCCGAAGCAGACGGTGACACTCGGCCTCGACCTGCAGGGCGGCGCGCACCTGCTGTACGAAGTCGGCATGGACAAGCTGGTGGCGGAGCGGCTCAACAACGCGCTCGATGACACCCGCGCCGCGCTGCGCAAGGCGAACATCGGCTACACCGATCTCGCGATCAAGGGCAACACCGTGACCGTCACCCTGCGCGATGCAGGTTCGGTCGAGACCGCGCACGACCAACTGAAATCGGTGTTGACCGAGGGCATGGAGCTCACTGCCGATGGCTCGACCTTGACCATCGGATATAGCGAAACGGGCCTGACGCAGCTCAAGCAGCGCACGGTCGAGCAATCGATCGAAGTGATCCGCCGCCGCATCGATGAGACCGGAACGCTCGAGCCGACCATCATCCGTCAGGGCGAGGATCGCATCGTCGTGCAGGTGCCGGGCGTGACGGATGTCGAAGAGCTGAAGAGCAGGCTGAATGCCGAAGCAAAGCTCACGTTCCATATGGTCCAAGGCGAGGGCGGCGTTGGCGCAGTCCCGCCGACCATGATGGACCTGCCGGAGGAGGACAGCGGCCAGCTGCTGCGGGTCGAAAAGCGAGCGCTGGTCGCCGGTGAGAACCTGGTCGATGCGCAACAGAGCTTCGACCGGGGCGGCCTGCCGGTCATCACCTTCAAATTCGATTCCGTGGGCGCGCGCAAATTCGGCGATGCGACATCGAAGAATGTCGGCCGGCGCTTCGCGATCGTGCTCGACAACAAGATCATTTCGGCGCCTGTCATCAAGGATGCGATCCTGGGCGGCAGCGGCATCATCAGCGGCAATTTCACGGTGGAGAGCGCGCGCGACCTGGCGCTGTTGCTGCGCGCCGGTGCCTTGCCAGCACCCTTGACGGTGATCGAAGAGCGGACGGTCGGCGCCGACCTCGGCGCGGATTCGATCGAAGCCGGCAAGCTGGCCTGCATCATCGGCCTTGCCGGCATCATCGTGGCGATGATCCTGCTCTACGGCATCTTCGGAATTTTTGCGAACGTGGCGCTGATCTTCAACGGCATCCTGACGCTGGGCCTGCTCGCGGCCTTCGGGGCGACACTCACGCTGCCGGGCATCGCGGCGATCGTGCTGACGCTCGGCATGGCGGTCGACGCGAACGTGCTGATCCTGGAACGCGTCAGGGAAGAAGTGCGCAACGGCCGCTCGGCGATCACCGCGATGGAGTTCGGCTATCGCGAGGCGCTGGGCACCATCGTCGACTCCCACGTCACGACGCTGATTTCGACCTTGTTGCTGTTCCTGCTCGGCTCCGGTCCGATCAAGGGCTTCGCCGTGGCCCTGTTGATCGGCGTCAGCATCTCGCTCTTTACCGCATTGATGGTGACGCAGCTCATGACATCCGTCTGGCTGCGCCGCACGCGGCCCAAATTGCTGCCGCTCTAGGAGGGTCGCGATCATGTGGAAGCCAATTCATCTGGTCCCGCCCAATACCCGCATCGACTTCATGCGCTGGCACCGGTTCACGTTCGCGCTGGCCGTGATCATGACGCTGGCGTCGGTAGGGCTTCTGTTCGTGAAGGGGCTGAACTTCGGCATCGATTTCGCCGGCGGCATTCTCATGGAGGTGCGCGCACCGCAGCAGCCGGACCTGGCTGACTTGCGCGGGCGTCTCGGCGGCCTCGGTTTCGGCGAGGTCGCGCTGCAGACCTTCGGCGATCCGAACACGGTGCTGATCCGCCTGCCGCAGCAGGAAGGCGGCGAAGGGGCGCAGCAGACCGCGATCGCGAAGGTACGCGCGCAACTGGGCAGCGGCTGGGACTATCGCCGCACGGAGACGGTCGGTCCGAAGGTCGGGTCCGAGCTGGTCAAGAACGCGGTGATCGCGGTCACGCTCGCGATGGCGGGCATCTTTGTCTATGTCTGGATCCGCTACGCATGGCAGTTCGGCATGAACGCGCTGCTGGCGATGATCCACGACGTGGTGACGACGATTGGCCTGTTCTCGCTGTTCGGGCTGCAATTCGATCTGGCCACGGTGGCCGCGGTCTTGACGGTGGCGGGCTATTCGGTGAAC
>Ga0157380_10002895_pt1 | contig 11664 bp, 14 predicted proteins | sample S35metaG_FD_119757 | JGI IMG/M metagenome (GOLD analysis project Ga0157380, IMG submission 119757) | Switchgrass rhizosphere microbial communities from Kellogg Biological Station, Michigan, USA - S3-5 metaG | ecosystem: Host-associated > Plants > Roots > Rhizosphere > Soil | place: USA...
AATCATTTCGACGTTCACCCGAATGGCGTTTCCGGCTCGCTGAATTGTGCCGTCCAGAACGGCGCTTACTCCCAGCTCGCGTCCAGCTTGTTGCGGCCCATAACTTGGGTCTGTGTATTTGAGCACTGAGGTGGCTGGACGAGCCACGATGGTGCTTAAGCGGTTGAGACGATTGATTAGCGAGCTCGCCAAGCCGGTGCCCAGGTATGCGTCCTCGGTTTGAGGATTAATATTTTTGAGAGGCAAGACGGCAATCGTCACCGGTTGATGGGTTCCAGCCCGCAGATCCTCAACCCATTCCTGCTCTGCTCGCGGTTCAAGCTCACGCACGGGAGCAACAAATCGATAACCATGACCGGGCGCCGTGACTATGTAATTGTGGTCGTTGGGTGTCTCGCCCAGAGTCTTACGCAAAACAAAAATATTTTGCGTGAGATTGCTGGCCTCAACAGCAGTGCGTGGCCAAATCCTGCGCAGCAACTCTTCCTTGCTCAAGACTTGCCCTCGATGCTGCACGAGCGTTAGCAGCAAATCAAAAGTCTTGGGAGTGAGCGCCACAGTCGCATCGTCACGAACGAGCAAGCGGCGGCCAGCATCGAGACGAAAATCTCCAAATTCGTAGATGGCTTGACGATTGGTGGTCATTGTTCTGGTTGCAGCATTCTAGTGTAGAAGAGGCGCCAAACTTATTGATCCCTTGATGATAGTGCAGTCAAAGATACGTCGAAATCACCCGTCGAGTTTAAAATCTATGAAATCCTCTCATTTTGCGGAAAGGTGGCTTCGGGGTTTTGAGAAAGTTTGAGAACGATCAGTCTTAGCCCTCAGTAATATTCGCAGCGGACGAAAGGACGTTATGGCCTTGAACATGAATGGTGATTGCCAGCGTTGCGCGACTTCGTTGGCCCTCGACAGTGAAGTCTACATTTGTAGCTATGAATGTACATTTTGTCCGATGTGTGCCGGCGATTTCATGATGGTATGTCCAAACTGCGGTGGGGAATTGTTGCGCCGGCCACGTCGAATTGCGACCCAAGCTGCAGATCAGACAGCGGCAAACGTTACCTAAAAGCTCTCGGCCGTAACTCCGCAATTAATTAGGAGGAAATCTCGATGATCAGGAAGATGATGATCGTTCTGGCACTCTGTGCCGGCGTTGCGCTGCCGGCTGCGGCACAAACACCGGCGCCAACTGCCGACGAAGCTAATGCGCTGTTTCAAGCTCAAAAATGGGAAGATGCCGCAGCTGCTTATCAGACTTTGACGAAGGCCGACCCGTCAAAGGGAATTAACTGGTTTCGACTAGGCTTTGCGTTGAACTCTCTCGGGAGGTATCAACAAGGTGCTGACGCATTTCAGAAAGCAATCGAAATTGGACATCGCCCTGAACCGATGTACGCGCTCTCACAGTCCTATGCGCAACTGAAGGATAAGGACCACGCTTTCGAATGGCTGAATAAGGCCATTGAAAACAATCTGCCGCAACCACGCCGTGTCCGCAACGATCCGAATCTGGCCAGCCTGCGCGACGACCCGAGGTTTGCAGCTTTGCTGGCGCTGGCGGAGAAGAAAGCGAGAGTGTGCATGAACATTCCTGAATATAGACAGTTTGATTTTTGGGTTGGAGAGTGGGACGTTCTCAACCCGGCTGGTCAGCAACTTGGCGTAAACAAGATCGTGTTGCTACAGGATGGCTGCATTGTTGAAGAGAATTGGACGAGTGCGAGCGGAGGCACCGGGCAAAGCTTCAATTTCTATAATCCTGTTACCAAGAAGTGGCACCAGTCGTATATGGACGGCTTTGGCAACAACTGGATGATGGACGGTGAGTTTAAGGACAACGCGCTGTACTTTGAGGGCGCCGTCTTTACTCCCAACAGCAAGACTCTGGTGAAAGTAACGTTTACGAATATGGGGCCGGACAAGCTTCGCCAATATATTGAGAGTTCAACCGACAACGGTCAGACATGGACTCCATCTTTCGACGGCAGGTATGTGAGAAAGAAATCCTAGCGTTACAGAACTCCCGACACGTCGGGATAGCGACGGGAGCAAAGTCAAATTTCAAAACAATGGGTTTCGGCCTTGAGTTACAGCATCCCGTCGCTACCGCTCCGGGTACTGTAAAGCGAGCTGCGCCTACTATGCTGAAACTGGTCGCTTCAATCATCCTGCTGAGTTTGGTAACTGGAGCTCTCGCTGCCCAGAAACAGCCAGCTACGAAAAGAGTCCGGGACAATTCAAGAATCACTCGCGTAAAAAAGTTGAGCGCCGCAGATCGAGCTGCCATCCGCGCGCTTGATGAACGCTTCGTCAAGGGTTGGTTAAAGGATGATGTTTCCCAGGTTCTCAGTGTCTTCGCGGCGGACGCGGTCCTGCTTCCGCCCGGCTCCGGTCCGGTGCAGGGAACCGAAGCAATCAGGAAATACTGGTGGCCCGACGATGGCTCGAAGACAGTAATAACTTCGTTCGTGCGGCACATCGATGAAATCGATGGCACCACCCGGTTGGCGTTTATGCGCAGCACCGCCGCGTTGTCATGGACCTATGAAAAGAATGGTCAGAAGAGTTCACAGACGAGCAAATCAATCGATCTGCTCGTGCTCGCTCGTGCCTCCGACGGACAGTGGCGTGTCCTGCGTCAAATGTGGAATACCCTCCCGAACTAACTGAGTTTTCTCAAAGCAAAAGACCATCGACTTTAGTCGCGTGGAGCCTCAATTTCAGCCTGGCCTAAAGCACACCTAAAAAAGTAGAGACCGTCGACTTTCAGCCGGTGGTCTCTCAATGTTCTGAGCAAAGGTCTGAGCAAAAAAGATCTTGACCATTCTCCTTCCTCCGTGTATAACCAAATGGTTATTTAACTCAGGGGTTATACAATGACGAGTATTGAACAGCTGAACGTGACTTTCCTGGCACTGGCAGACCCGACGCGGCGGGCGATACTGGCGCATCTTGCGTCGGGTGATGCATCCGTGAGCGAACTCGCGCAACCGCATGCGATCAGTCAACCGGCGATTTCCAAACATCTGAAGATTCTTGAACGAGCCGGCCTGATCTCGCGCGGTGTTGACGCGCAACGCCGGCCACGTCGTCTCGATGCGAAGCCGTTGGCCGAAGCCACCGAGTGGCTCGAAGGCTATCGCGCCTTCTGGGAAGGCAGCTTTCAACGCCTTGATGCTTTGTTGGACGAAATGAAGACTGAGATGAAAGCCGAGAAGAAGAAACAATCGCGACGCCGTCGCTAGCAACGCAAACCAAACCAACAACCAGCTTTTAGAAGAGAAGAGGAGAGGACTGATGACGAACCCGAACGTTCTACAAGTAACTACACCTAACGATCTTGAAATTGTGATGACTCGCGCTTTCAATGCGCCGCGTGCGCTTGTCTGGGAGGCTATGTCTAAACCGGAATTCATTAAGCGCTGGTTGTTTGGCCCACCGGGATGGTCGATGGAAGTTTGCGATGATGACCTTCGCGTTGGCGGTGAGTTTCACTGGAGCTGGCGTGGTCCGGAGAATGTCGAGATGTCGATGCGTGGAGTCTATCGAGAAGTTGTGCCACCTGAGAAAAGTGTTCGCACGGAAACTTTTGAATTTGGCTGCGATGCCCAAGCTGGAGAACAGCTGGCTTCCGTAGTGCTGGCGGATCACGGCGCGACGACAATGCTGACTTTGACGGTTTCCTATCCATCGAAAGAAGCTCGCGATGGCGCGTTGGCGTCCGGAATGGAACGCGGAGTGAGTGCTGGATACGACCGGCTTGAGGAGATCCTGGCGGAAAGTCAGGCCCAAGCGGCAGGCAAGTAAAGACGAGCAACCTGGTCACTGAAAACAATGAGGAAGCGAGGAAAACGGGCGTTAAGAGTTCAAACTTTAGTTTGTGGCGGCGCAAGCACACAATCTGGAGATTGAACTCTTAACACCTGTCACGAACGCGACCTAATTAACAAGGAGCCTAAGTGACACGATCTCGGAAGAAACTTAGCACGGGTGTGAAGGCTGTAACGCGACCAATTGATGAACAGGTTGAATCGGTCATAGCTGCGCTGAAGAAACTGAGTTCCAAGCACACTCGCGACGGCATGGCTCGCTATGGGCTTCCTTCCGACAAAGCGTTTGGAGTAGGGGTCGGTCAGATGCAACAACTGGCTAAGCGCCTTGGCCGAAACCATGAACTGGCTGAGGCGCTTTGGCAGACCGGCTGGTATGAAGCGCGGATGATGGCGGCCTTTCTGGATGAACCGGAACGCGTCACCGCTGCTCAGATGGATCGCTGGTGTCGTGACTTTGATAACTGGGGCATTGTCGACACAGTTTGTTTCAAGCTGTTCGACCTTACTCCGCACGCCATCCGCAAAGCGGAGCAATGGTCAGGCCGCAAGGAGGAGTTTCAAAAGCGGGCCGGCTTCGTGTTGATGGCTTGCGTCGGTGTTCACAACAAGCAGGCTGGAGCCGAGCAATTCAGGAAGTGGCTACCGCTGATCGAGACTGGCGCCAACGACGAACGCAACTTCGTCAAGAAAGGAGTCAGTTGGGCATTGCGAGTGATTGGAAGACGCAGCCTTGAGCTCAACGCCGCTGCTATCGAGCTTGCTCAACGACTATCGACTTCTTCCCAGCCCTCGGCTCGTTGGGTCGGAAAGGACGCACTGCGCGAGCTTAAAGGCCCAGTCGTGAAGAGAAAACTTAATTCGCCGCCCAAAGGTTAGGCAGGTAACAAAAAGAACTGGGACTAACATCAGGAAAGGAAATTATCCAATGGTCGAAACAGCAGACTTGAAAGTCACTACCCCCAGCGAGCGCGAAGTGGAACTGACGAGAATTTTTACGGCGCCGCGCAATCTTGTTTTTGATGCCTTGACGAAGCCGGAGCTGTTACGGAAGTGGTATGGTCCCGCGGGCTGGACGTTAGATGTCTGCGATATTGATTTGAAAGTGGGCGGAGGCTGGCGCTTCGTCGTGCGGCGGCCTGATGGTAAGGCTATCGGCCAAAAAGGGCTTTATCGCGAGATCGTTCCAGGCGAGCGGATCGTGAACACCGAGTCGTGGGAAGATTGGGACGCAGGTGAATGCCTGGTAACGACAGTTCTTAATGAAGAGAACGGGAAGACAACCTTTAGAAGTACGATACTTTTCCCGTCGCAAGAGGTCCGCGACACTGTCGTTAAGGCTGGGCTCGAGCATTCCGCAGCTTCGAGTTACATCAAGCTGGATCAGTTGTTGGTCTCAGTTGTACTTGAGCAAGATTGAATGCCAAACGATTTATCATTGGCCATTCATCATTTGCGATTTGTCATTTGGAACCATAAACCGTGAACCATGAATCGGAAGTCGCCAAGCCTGAATTCCAATTCCCGCCGGATTGCGAATCTCGCTCACCGCAAATGACAAATGAAAAATGGCAAATGACCAATGATAAATCTGATCTTCCAACCGATTCCTCCGGCCCTTCAACTCCCGCTAGCGAACGTACTCCCAGTGCCATGGCTCGTAACAATAGGGTCGAAAGCCAAACCGCTCGGCGTTCTTTACCAGCCATTTGTAAACCGGAGTTTCGACTTGCAGCGCTCGGTTTGAATCTTGCGTATCTACCGGCTCTCCTCCCACATAAAGATCAAGAGCACGGCCGGTGAAATGAGGACTTCGAACTGCCAGACCCGCCGTTCCAGAGTTGGGCGATTCACGCCGCAGCTTCTCCTGGTATTCGGGCGAACGAAATGAAGAAATGATCTTTAGATACTTCTCGCCAGTTGCCAACTCGCGACCTTTGTGACTTAGACCAAGTGAACGGTCTGCGATCGCCGCCGCTACCAACTTCTTGTAAGCGGCATAAGTCTGGCGCTCGACCTGACAGAGTTCTCGAGCTCGAGTTGGATCATAAAAATCTGAAATCGGCGCTGTGAAAAGCTGGTCCGGTGAAGCCACGCTGCGATCTTTGATGCGCGCATCCTGCCAGACCTTGATCATGGCGTACAGGGTTTCGTCATCAATAATCCCGGTCGGTCTCAATCCGAGTCTTTCCTGCCAGCGGCCAACCGCGGTGGCGAACTTTACACTGGAAGGATTCTGCTTCGTATCGATCAGTCGTTGAATCAACAGCGTGTAAAGGTACCAACCTCGCTGGGGTTTTCCGCCAAAGACCCATTGCAGATCAGTGCGCATGGTGGCGTTAGTTCGAGCCGCGTCTTTGTCGGACAGCTTGGATTGACTCTGGCCAGTCCCGGTATGGAAAGAAAGAATGAGAAGAGCGGCGACAATTAGCCCAAGGCAGTTAACAGTGGTTCGTTTCATTCTGAACTAAAGGTAATCAAATTACGCATCGTCTGGCTAGCTGCACCTAACGCCGAAGGCGTTCGCGAATTCCAGCCTGGGGCAGCGCCCCAGGGAGACGCATTTAGACATCTCTAGAACGCTGAAGGCGTTCGCGAAACGTTAACGCTCGATTTTCGCCAACGCTTTCAGCGTTTTGGTAACTCATCGCTCACTATTCCCTGGGGCGCTGCCCCAGGCTCGAATTGGCGAACGCCTTCGGCGTAAGTTAGTTCTGCTACTTCCTTTTTCGCGATTTCAATTCCTTCGCGAAATACCATTGATGGCCTTCGGGATCTTCCGCGCCATAGCGGCGATCGCCGTACTCAGTGTCTGTTGGCTCCTCAAGAATCTTGGCTCCCGCTTTCTTCGCCCTGGCAAAATGTTTGTCCACGTCGTCGACATTGGTGTAGAGAGCCTGAGTGGCCTGGCCCAGTCGCTTTGGATTGCGATACCCAGTGGGAGGGCAGCCCATCATTAACATGTCCTCGCCCAACTTCATCGCGGCATGATTGATTTTTCCATCGCGGCCTTTCATTGCTGAACCGGACTTCCGAAATCCGAAAGCTTTGGTCAGGAACTTCATAGCGCTGCCCACATCTTCGTAATACAGATAAGGTATTATTGGCATTGGTCGTGCTCCTTTTCTCTCGTAACTATGTCACCTGCTTCAGAAATCACTGTGGGTTTTTTTTCGCCATCGTCTCCAAGATCCGAGAGCTAGATTTTCCATATATCATTTCAGATTTCTCATTTGGCATTTGATCCGAGTCGACGGCCGGGGCCATCAACCGCAGCGCAAATGAGAAATGTGATATGGAAAATGATATATGGAAAATCTAATCCTACTCTCCGCTCCATGCCCTTAGCCCTTTGCTCGCATTCTCACGCCTTCAATGAATTTTGCGATCGCATCATTCGCGGCCTGAGGTTGATCCTGGAGAATAAGTAATCGCGCATCCGGAATCTTAACAATCTCAACCTGCGGATGCTTTGGAACCAAAGTCTGCCATGAATCAACGTAGGCCATCCTGGTAAAAGTATTAGCCGGGTCGGACAGGAATTTGTCGTCAAAGCCTGCTACCAACGCCAGCACCGGTACCTGCAGTTTATCGAAGTCCCGAGTGACATCAGCTGCCCAGAACTCACAAAGGTATCGAATCTTGACTTCAAGAGGCGCTGCCTCGATCTCTCGCGAAGCTTTCTGACCGGCCGCAAGATCGCTCGCGAGCATTACCGGACGCATATCATTGCTTTCCCAGGTTTCAGGTGTGACGTACTTAAACCACTTTTGCGCCCACGCTTCGTCAACCAAGTCGGTCCTCTCTGCGAGCGTAGCTAAAGTCTTTCTGGTGGGATCCTTTGGAGAAGAGAAGAACTGTAGCAGGCTCGTACCGGAAATAACGACGCCACCAATTTGATCGTGATGCTCGAGCGCCAGGTCCATCGCGGCTATGGATCCCGGCTGACTCTCTGCGACGAGGATTGGCTTGGCAATCTTTTCTTTTCGAATTAGCTCGAGCAGATCTAATTCGAGCCGGTGGGTCCACGGGCGTTCAGCAAAGCTCGAGCCTGCAGGCGGCATCCGGCGAGCGGGCGTTCCATTAATTCCGGGCGGTGTAACTACATAGAGTTTGTAACGCGATTGATTCTGAGCAATGAAGTTGTCATAAGACGTCGCACCTGAGTATTCGCCCTGGATGAGAATTAAGGTCTGACTGCCTTGCCCTTTCTTTGAAATCAGCGGCAGTTTGCCATCGGCGAGAGTCTTGTAGGTTGCAGGGAATGCGAAGTTGTTTCGGCTGCTGTCCAATTCACGCAATCCCCGGGTGGACCTTTCCGCTGCGAGATCGATAGAAGCTTGCCCGGTGTTTGGAACATCGTCATTCCATTTTTCATTCGAGCCGACTGCTGCCACGAAATTCATCTTCAACGTGTCACTAATGTCGGTGCGCTTCACGCCAATCACGATCGAATCACCCTCGACGCGAATGTCCAGATTGTTACGAATCGCGTTTTTGGATGGCCTCTCGTGACCGACCGGAGCGTCGTCGACTCCCATCATTCCTTCGTAGCGATCGCCGATGCGAGTCACCAACGCCGTGAGCAGCCGGTCAACTTGAAGTTTTTGTTTGCACCCCACCAATTCATCTTCGCGGTTTCAGCCGCGCCAGTATCGATGGCGACGTTTACCCCAAAAGTCTTTTCATTCGGCGCGCCATAAAGACTGATGCGGAACCAGAGCTTGTCTTGCTGCTTGTCGTAGCGATAACAAAGCGTCGCCGCGTCAGCCAGTGAGGCATCGCTGCCGTCGCCTTTCGGATCAAAAGCCGCGAAGGTCCAGATTTCAGCTTCGGTCTTGACCGGCGAGATCAGCACAAAGGCCAGAGTCATCGCGAGCTGGAGAATTGAAAGCAGCAGATACTTGATGGTCGTCATAACGCTCCTCGCTCTAAATCAAGTAATCAGTAATCAGTAATCAGTAATTATCAGCAATCAGTAGTCAGCAATCAGCAATCAGCAATCAGTAATCAGCAATCAGTAGTCAGCAATCAGCAAGAACCAAGAACTAAGAACCAAGAACTTAACGAAGGTGATTTTCCTGATGAGGACTGACGGTGACAAGACTTAATCAGCAGGCGGCGGAAGCCTTGCAGTAAGTGGTTCGAAGTAAAGCAAACTGATAGTTTGCCAGGGTTTGACAGAGGCTACCGGCGTCGCAACGCGCGAGTGACTTGAGCTCGTCTTCGCCGGCTGACAGGTATGCGTACGCCGTCACTCAATACCAATAAAGTCTCCCCCTGATCGCTCGTCATTTCACGCACGCGATCGACATTAACAATCGCAGACCGGTGAGCACGCAAGAAGCGACTGCTATCGAGTCGTTGCTCCAGAGATGCGAGCGATTCTCGGATCAGGTGACGGCCGTGACGCGCGTGGACTGCTGCGTAATAGTCATCAGCCTCGATCCAATCGATCTCGTCCGCATCCAGCACCAGATCGCCGGCTGACGTCGGGACCATTATTCGTTGCTTTGATCGCTCCTGATCTCTGGCAGCCAGCAGCGCGGAGAGTTTTTTGGATTCGTCCACGGCTTTGACCGACCTGATTCGCTCGCGCATTCGTTCCAGCGCTTCCGCAAATCGTTTTTCTTCAAGAGGCTTGACCAGGTAATCGAGCGCATGAGCATCAAACGCTCTCACTGCGAATTCATCATGCGCCGTGACAAAGATCACCGCCGGCATGGCGCGCGGACCGATTTCGCGAAGTACATCGAATCCATCCAGCTCCGGCATTTGCACGTCGAGAAATAACAACTGCGGTCTAAGCTCCCGGATTGCACGCACCGTCTCTCTGCCATTGCGAGTTTCTGCCAACACCTCAATATCAGGGTGACGAATCAACAATTGTCGGATGCCGCGGCGTCCCAGCGGTTCGTCGTCGGCAATGATGGAGCGAATATTATCCAATCGTTTCAGTCCTGAATGGTAAGCGCACTGTCGCAATAGCTCCGCCCGCCGGAGCATTTAACAGCTCGAGACTGCCGGCCTCACCGAACAGAGTGTCGAGCCGGGCGCGCGTATTTGTCAGACCAACTCCTGATTCGGAAGTCGGATAATATCCGGGCCCATCGTCTTTCACGCTCAATACGAGGTGGCCGTCCGAACGAGCCGCAGTTATCTCCATCACACCGGCATCAGCTTGATTAGCGATGCCGTGGCGCACTGCGTTCTCGACCAGGGGCTGCAAGATAAACTCCGGCACCAGGGCGTCACGGACTGACGGATCGATCGACCAATTGACCCGGAGGCGATCGGAAAATCGCACTTGCTCGATTGCGAGGTACCGCTCAGTGAATTGGAGTTCCTTATCTAACGTCACTTCATTGCGCTTATCGCTTTTTAGAACCTGGCGCAGAATCGCGCTGAGCAACTCGAGCATATGGGCGGCGTCGCGCGTATTTTGATCGCGGACCAGGACCGTGATCGCGTTGAGACTGTTGAAGAGAAAATGAGGATTCAGCTGCATGCGCAACGCGCCCAGCCGCGCTTCAGCAAGTTGGGCGGCGAGCCGGGCTTGTTGTGCTTCCCGCTCGCGAGCTTCTCGATAGTAGCTAAACGCGAAAACACAACCCAGCACTGAGAAGTATAAGAAGACTGACCACGGCAAGTTAGTCAGAATCCAACTGGTGTAGTAACGAGCGAAAGGCTCTCTATTTGGATTACGAACCAGGAAGACTGATAGGAGTATGCCGAGCGACGTCCATGAAAGGCATAAGACAAGCGCTCCGATTATGTGTGCAAGTATAGTCAGAGCGATCTTTTCGCGGTTGAGAGGAAAGCGTCCGGCAAGAAAATAAATCACCGGAGTAAGTACACCGAATGTCAGCCAGAGACATGCTGCAAATACAACAAGGCGCCAGTCACCGGGACGCCCGACGACCTTCGCATTCATATACGACGTGAAGGCGCTGAGAAACGCAGGGACCAATGTTGCCGCGGCGATGACAAGCCAAAGCCTGCGCAATCGGAAAACTCCGTTGATGGACTCTGCAGCCACGGCGTCCAGTTTACGCCGACCCAGGAAAACTAGGAACATCCTGCAGTCGACGGTCCTCATGTTGCAGCCAGCGGGAACGATGCTGATTTAGGACTCGCGGCAGGGGCAACAACATTCTTGACTCCGCCGACGGCAGAGACCACCCGCTTTAGCAGCGTGGAGCTTCAATTTCGACCTAAACAAAATGGTTGTCAACGCGCACAGAGACCACCGACTTCAGTCGCGTGGAGGCTCCATTTCAACCTTTCCCGGCTGAGTTGGCCGAAATTGAAACTCCACGCGACTGAAGTCGGTGGTCTCTAATAAAGGCGTCTGTAGGCTTCAGTTAGGCTGAAATTGAAGCTCCACGCTGCTAAAGCAGGTGGTCTCTGAGTCATTCGCTGAGTCAAACAAATTAATTGGCCGGCAAGACCCAAAGAAATCCTAAGCGTGCTTGTTGCTCACTTGGCCTTCTGCGTCATTCGCTGCAGCATTCACCAACTCACGGAAAAGCCACCCTTGTTTTCGATCATCTCAAATAGACTTTGAAATCGAAGGTTGCACTCCAGGCCGCCAAATGTGTTTGAGAAGAGGGAGAGATGGATAACGCGAACGAGAGAAGTGGTCGAAATCTGCTGGAATCCGTGGTCAGGGATATTCGATTCGGAATCAGAGTATTGCTCAAGCATCGCGGCTTCACGCTCATGACCGTGTTGACTCTGGCGTTAGGAATCGGCGCCAACACAGCGATATTCAGCGTTATTTACGGAGTCCTGCTGCGGCCGTTGCCTTATCGTGATGGCGAGCAGCTGG
>Ga0157380_10002900_pt1 | contig 11659 bp, 14 predicted proteins | sample S35metaG_FD_119757 | JGI IMG/M metagenome (GOLD analysis project Ga0157380, IMG submission 119757) | Switchgrass rhizosphere microbial communities from Kellogg Biological Station, Michigan, USA - S3-5 metaG | ecosystem: Host-associated > Plants > Roots > Rhizosphere > Soil | place: USA...
AGTTTGGGGTCTGGTAAACACCAATCTACCCCGGAGACCCGGGTGGCTGCGTCAGGAGCTGGCGAACTAAGCCGGCCCAGCTCACGAACAGCCCAACTGTCGGAAAATATCTAAACGAGCTCAACAAGACATTCAGCGGCTTGCGCGGCTCTCAGGGTCGAGGGTTCGAGTCCCGCCCTAGCCACCATTTGCCCCCACGAAGCGGTTCGCCGCTCCCCTCCCGAGTACGCTCGAACGCACTCAAACCCTGCGATTAAAGCGGTTTGAGAAGCGCTCACTGTCCAATGATGTACGCCCTGATGCGTTGACAGCCTGGCCTCCCTGGGGGCAGGTTGGGCCACGGTTGCCCCCAAACGTGGCCGCACAAGGACAAGGTGCCCCCCTCATGCTTACCCGTCTTCAGGTCGAAAACGCCAAGCCCAAGGACAAGCCCGTTCGCCTCTTCGACGGCCGAGGTCTCTACCTGGAGATCTCGCCGACCGGAGGCCGCTACTGGACGCGGACGCAGCATGACGGCAAGGGTTGGCTGGATAGGAAAGTCAAGCGCCAATCGGTCCTGCCGCTGAAGGTGAGAAACACAGAAGACCGTTCCGGCGTGGGCTTGGGACATGTGTACGTAGCTTGGATGACCTTGAGTGCAGTTCCGTCGATGAATTGTGGATCAGGATCGGATCTTGCGCCGGTTCAGATCCAAGCACGCACTGTGAGTATCGATGGCTGTGCACAGGAGCGTCCGAATTCAGATTCGTGCCGATACGTGGACTGTATCAAGACGTGTCCCGCACGCGCCGCGTCGCACCGCCGGCCTTCGACGGGTCGATGTGTTGTGTTCGCTGCTGTCACCGACCGTCATATTGGAGCCAGGACGTGATCGGCATATAGGAGCCAGCAGCTGTTCGGCGTAATAGAGCCACGGCGTGATCGCCATAATGGAGCCACTGGCTGATCGGCATATTGAGCCACTCTGAAGGGGTGGACGGACATCTCGAACTGACATCGGCGGCTAACCTGCGGGCTTTTTTTTTGCCTGCGGGAGTGGCCAGTGAGCCGGCGGAGATTCGAGATGTTTCAGTATCGTCAGGTCCTGGTGCGGTTGCGCCGGGGTGATTCCGATCGCGACATGGCGCGCTCGCGGCTGAGGGGGCGGCCTAAGGTGGCTGCCTTTCGAGCGTTGGCGGCTGCGCAAGGCTGGTTGGCGCCGCAAGCCACACTGCCGGACGACGCTGCGATCAGTGCGGCTGTAGGCCAAGCCCGTCGTGCTCGCAGCACGATTTCCACCGTCGAGCCCTACCGAGCGCAAGTCGAGCACTGGGTCGGCGAAGGCGTCGGCGGCATCGCCACTTGAATGACTAAGTCTTCTGCTCGGGATCGGCGTTCAACGCGCCGAATTCATGACGCTTAGTTCCCGACTTTCGCAGGTAATTCTCCGTATTTCCACGGGTGTTGCAGCGGGCGACCGAAAGTGAAAGATTTTGACTTGTCACCGGGCAAGTGATAGAAACTGCGCGAAATGTTTACGCATACAAGCGTAAACTGGAAGAATTAAGTGATATATGCGTAGAATAGACCGGGGACGGCGCTATTTTTGGCAACGCGGCAGCGATAATTGATAATTTTTAGCACGGCCACGATCGCGGTACAGGGTTTGCGGAATCGAGTTCGCCCGTCAGGGCGACGCCAAATGGATCAAGGGGAGTTACATGGTGAATAAGCCAACGCTTAAATCTTTAGTGAAGCACAACTTACTGTTGCGTACGGCTGGCGCATTGAGCTTGAGCACGCTGGCAACGGTGTCCATGGCCCAGACCGATGCGGGCTCGCCGGCCACGGGGCAGAGCGCGATGGCACTGGAAGAGATCATCGTAACGGCGCAGCGGCGCTCGGAAAGCCAGCAGGACATACCCGTGTCGGTGACTGCAGTGACGGGCAAAGAACTTCAGGATCTCAATCTCTTCAAGTTTGAGGACGTCGCTGCGTTGGCGCCTGGACTAACGCTAGCCAGCGCCAATGGATTTGGTGCCGCTGCAAGCCTTCGCGGCGTGGGTTACGACACAAATTCCTCGGCATCGCCCTCGGTCGACACTTATTTCAACGAGTTGCCCCTCGACGCCAACTACGCGTTCAATAGCATTTATGACGTGCAGCAGATTGAAGTGTTGAAGGGACCGCAGGGCACGCTACGTGGCCGGCCTTCACCCGGCGGCGCGATTACGTTGACCACGAGACGTCCAGATCTGACCGAATTCGGTGGCTACGTCTCCGCGTCAGGCGCCAGTCGCGATGTGATGAATACGGAAGGTGCTTTGAATGCACCGTTGATCGAAAACAAGTTGGCTGTGCGCGTCGCGGCGCTCTACAACAGCAACTCGGGCACCGATATCCGCAACGCCGTCACTGGCGACGAAAACGACCAGTGGACCAGGAGCTACCGTGCTGCGGTAGCATTTCAGCCAACGGCAGATTTGTCCTTCGTCCTGACACATCAGTACTTGAAGAAGTCGCTCAGCTCATACAACCAGCTCGAGGGTCCGGGTGCGGGTTACAATGGACCGGCCATTCGCGGCACCGACTACCTGGGCGTGCAGGAAACTCCGGTTGATCTGGATCAGGTTGCGAAGATCACCTCGTTGAACGGAACCTGGGACTTCGGTGCGACCCGCGTCACCTACATAGGTGGTTATGAGGACCTTGCTTTCACGGCACTCAGTGATCAGGACACGCAGAACGCAGTGCTCAACTACTCACCGATTCAAACCGTTGGTTCCAGCTACAAGTCAGTCACGCACGAGATTCGCTTTGAGTCCACCGGTGCAGGCAACTTCATCGACTGGACGGCGGGCGTCTGGTACCAGCACGCCTACACAGGAACAACGATCAATCAAGGCGCTGAGGTGGCAGGGGCATTTGGATCTCCGGCCGCGCCGTCGCACTCGGGGCCAGTCAATCCAAAATATGTTCTGACGGTACAGGGTACTTTTCCGACGGATAGCCTGAATCGGGCTATTTATTCAAATACTGTGTTTCATTTCAGCAGCGGGACCGATCTGAGCCTGGGTGTGCGCTATCTGCAAGATGACATGGACCGTACCCAGACGCTGAATACGTCGTCAGCGTTGGTGGCAGTCAATGTCGGGTTGCCTGCCGGGTTCTGCGCGTTTGTCCCTGGCGCGGCGTCTGAGAACTATCCAGGCTTCTGCGATTTTCCAATTCCTGCTTCAAGCTTCGCGCTGCCAAGGTCCACGACGAACAAGGAATGGGTCTACAACGCTTCGCTTGCGCAGCATTTCACCGACCATGCCATGTCCTATTTGACTTATGGCCATTCGTTCCGTCCCGCCGGTGTGAGCGTAGCCATCACCACGCCGGTGTCGCCGGATCTGGTCTTCGGCAAGAATGAAACTTCCGATTCCTTCGAACTGGGCACGAAGACGGAATGGCTGGACGGGCGCCTGCGCTTCAATGCGGCGCTTTTCTATCAGAAGTTCGATGGTTATATCGGTCGTTTTTATACGATCCCTTATCAGACGTCGTCAGGCGTGCAAGCGGCTGACTTCACCTATAACGGCGATGCCACTGTGAAGGGTGGCGAGTTCAGTGTGGACGCCCTCATTGCCGATCATTGGACGGCCTCACTGGCCTTCGTCAGAAGCGACGGCAAGTACGATGACGCTCGAGTGCCGTGCCGCGACACAAATGGAGACGGCGTACCAGACTCTCTACCGACGCCGCTATCTTTGGGCGCCGTCGGGACGGTACCGTTCTGTGTCAGCAACGACGCAATCTCGCGGCAGCCCAAATGGAGTTCGACAGTTCAGTCGGAATACAGCATGCCACTCGGCAACTTCGAAGGCTATCTTCGTGGCCTGTTCACTTATGCGCCGAGCAATGAAAATATCCGGCCCGGTTTCGTGGCTCCGGGCTATGGCTTGTTGAATCTGTACCTGGGCGTGCGCGACGGAAATTCGGGTTGGGACGTGGGAGTCTTTGCGAAGAACGTATTCGACAAGCAGGCGATACGGGATAGAGAGCCTGCCGGCCCGTTTGCGAGCACTTTTGCGACTGGCTACAACGGCGTTAGCTACAACAACCGGCGCGAGGTTGGCGCCACGGTGCGGTATGCGTTTGGTGGCGGTTAGACAGGATACCCATCATGGCAACGGATAGTTGTCATGGCTATTGAAGCGGCACTTGGAAAAGACCGGACGGCTCGCCGTTCGGTCTTTTCGCGCTCAAGCATTTCGGCCCCAAGGGGGCGACCTTCGCCTGCAGATAGTTGCGGCTGCTGTCGAGCCCGTGAGACCGATCATAGCCTGCGACCGATGAAGAGAGCGTATCGACAGCCGACCCGTCTGCTCTTCCTATCTCAGCCAAAGGAAGCTTGAGTGGACATCCAGTCACTTTCAGACCGTCTGGAAATTCAAGAATTGCTGGTGCGTTATTGTCACGCTGTGGATCGGCGTGACTGGGTCGGCTTCCGCGCACTGTTTACTCCACATGCGCGTCTTGATTTCTCCGCCTTTAGCGGACCGACGTGTGACGTGCAGGCGATGATTGAATTTCTGGAGGGTGTGCTCGCCACTCTGCATCCCGGGCAACACACCATTTCTACATCATTGGTGGAGATCGATGGCGATCGGGCCAGCGCGCGGACTGCGGCGCACGTTATGGTGGGATCTCCCCGCGAGGAAGAGCCGCGCGTCACGCAGATTGGGCTTTGGTATCGCGACGCCCTGGTGAGGACGCCTGCAGGCTGGCGGATCGCAAACCGTGTCCAGGAGTATGGCTGGGTTCGGACCTGAACCCAATCTTCTGCTTGGCGCCAGCGGGTAGAGCTTTTCGCAAAGAGTCCGATGCACGGACGAGCTACACATAAGCGTGCTGACCGGATTCAATGTCCCGCTCGATGGTAAAGGTAATCAACCGCACTTATCCGGTAACACCGGTGTGCGCACCGGCGCGCCAGCCGATAGTTGGCAGCGCATCGCCGCGCTATCGAGGCGCGCAAAGTGAATTACAAGGAGATCGGCGGCGCCTTCAAAACCATTACGGATGAGATCAAGACCGGCAGGCCGGATCCCAACACGATCGGGCCGATGGCACGTGAGATTCGTGCGCGCGCGGCGGAGCAGCTCAAATATTTCCCTCTCGGTAGCGACGTGGAGTCGAGAGTGAAGACGCGAGGCAAGGCCGCGATCCGGAGCGACTACGCATCGTTCACGGCCAACCATGAAAAGTTCGTCGCGGCGGCGGATCAGCTGGTGACCGCAATCCAAGCCGGTGATATGGCGTCCGTTGTCAGCTTGCACAGCGCCCTTGGGGCGACGTGCAAAAACTGTCACGATCGCTTTCGCGAGCCTGACTGATCGTTGGCCGCGCCGCTCGCTAGCTGCGGATCGCTGCGCAGCCCGCCGGCCTGGCGGTACTTCAAAGGCGACATACCCATCCACTCGCGGAAAGCTCGCCGAAACGCGTCGGAGTCGCAGAAGCCTAGTCGCATGGAAATCTCTTCAATGCTTATCGTCGAGCGGCGCAAGAGATCCAGCGCCAGCTCCCGTCGGCAGCTGTCTTTGATGTGATTGTATGAGGTGCCTACGCGAGTTAGATTGCGTCGCAATGTTGGCACGGTACAGTGCAACTGCGTGCTCAATTCTCCGAGCATGGGCAGCGTGCGGCGCTGTGTCAGCGCCGCATACATCAGCCGACGCGCCTGTTCGGCGACGCCGGAGCCTGTGAGATCAGCCTGCAGATCGAACAGAAAACTTTGCCCTGCCCGTTGTTCAAAGTCCTCGAGAGTACGCATGACCGGGTAGTCCAGATACTCGGCAGGGAAGCTGATCGCCGTTCTGCTCGCGCCGAGCGTGAGCGGATAAGGCAGCAGGACGGAATCGAAATTCGGTCGCATATTCTCTTCATAGTCCATGAGAATCATCGACAGAGGTAGCTCGTGTCCGATGAGCCAGCTGAGCATGCCGTGCAGAACCGCGACGCCAATGCTGTCGACGACGAACGCGACGGCGTTGCGATGGACGCGCAGCGTTTCGAGTCGTATCTCGGCGGTTGAGCCGTGCGCATGCAGATCCAATCGACCCCAGCGCTCATCTAACATGGCGTAGAACCGACTGGCGCGCACAATGACCTCCCGCAAGCTTCGGCTACTGATCAAACAGTACAACAGCATCGCCCAGTCATCTCCGCGGATCGGCGGTCGACCGTCCTGACTGTTGGCCAGACTCGCTAGAACCGTCATTGCATGCGAGTTGAGACTGTGCAGCCGCTCAGGCTCGAGGCTGCGGTACCCACTTTCTACGAGGGCCTCTGGGGAACCGGGCACTTGTGCTCGACTGAAGACATCGCGGACATTCACGTCCGCTTGTCTCAGGAGGGTGATCGCGCGCAGAAAGACGCGTTCCGCGTGGTCGCGAGACAGCAGGGCCGGCTCCTCGGGTTGATGGCTGTTCGTAACGATGTTCGCAGCTCCGTGCCGATAACTCGCCAGTGTACGCCGCGATCACGGTGCCTCGGAATCCCATTCTCGCTGCTGCGAGAGCAGCGCTATCGTCAGCCGCTGTTTACGTTCGGCCGCTGGGATAGTGAGCGAGCGAAGGTGAGTGGTTCACAGCTCGCTGGATGAGGGCACGATGGTTCTGCGCACTTTTCTCTCCCGCCAGACCACATAGGTCCCGGCAGCCGCGATCAGGACCGCGCCGACCATGCTCTCGCTCGATGGCAAGGTGGCGAACAAAACAAATCCCCAGATCGTGGCCCAGACGATCTGAAGATAGTCGAAGGGCGCCGGCACCGACACGGGCGCATAGCGCACCGCGGCCGTCATCATGATTTGCGCGATGCCTCCCATGAGTCCACCGAGGGTCAGTGCGCCCCAAATGTGTCCAGTGTGGTTCTGGAACAAGAAAGGCATCGGCAGGGCGGCGACGACAATGCAAACGAGGTTGAACCAGAACACGATGGTCGCGGCGCTTTCCGTCTCTCCGATGCGCCCAGGAGCATACCCAGCGGTTTGATCTCCATGTCGAGAAGAAATAGCTGTCGTCAATATACGCAAATGAAGTACAGTATCGTAGACGTAGCAATATATGCGTTGAAATAACAATAGAGATCTGCGAATATCAGTACGACGCGACAGATGGTCGTGCTCTGAATGATTGCGCATCGGGGGAACGATGACAGGCAGTGTCGAGGACATTGCGCGAAGGCTCGATCGTATCGAGTCGCTCGACGCCATTCGTCAACTCGCCGCGAAGTACGCCCTTGCCCTCGACATGCGGGACTCGGATGCGTGGGTAAACCTGTTTCCAGAGACCGTGCGAGTGGGCGGGGGGAAGAGCGGCCGCAAGGCGCTGCGTGACTGGTTCGATGAGACACATTCGCGGCAGTTCGATGGCACCTCCCACCACATCGGGGGGCACATCATAGAGTTCGACGATCCCGATCACGCCCAAGGCATCGTGTATTCCAAGAACGAGCACGAGAGCGGCGCCGAGTGGATCATCATGCAAATGATGTATTTCGACCGCTACGAGCGTGTCGATAGCCGCTGGTATTTCCAGCGGCGCCTGCCGCTGTATTGGTATGCGACCGATCTGAACAAACCGCCTGTTGGCAGCCGAAAAATGCGGTGGCCAGGCGAGCCGCCGTACGAGGGAATCTTCCACGATCTGTTTCCCAGCTGGAAAAGTTTCTGGGCGCGCGGCGGCGCACCTTCCGAACACCCTGTCGCCGATCCTGCCCCCCTCGAGAAATTCATCGAAACCATGCGGCGCGGCCAGCCGTTGCCCAAGCCCCGCGTGCGGACTTGAGAGTGTGAGCGACATTTTCTCTCGCGTTGATTTAGGCGAGTTGCAGCTCGCCAATCGCATCGTCCTGCCGCACGCGGCAGACCAACTGAGGGCGCTGCAAACTGCCGAGGTTGCAAGGGTCGCGGAATATGCACGGCGCGCCGCTCTTGACGGCGTAGAACTGCACTGTGCAAGCGGCTACTTGCCGATGCAGTTTTTGTCCGGTCGAACGCTTTCGCCGCGGCACTGCGCTCATGGGGCCCGCGAGACGTTCTACGACGGCCGCGGCGACGATCGCTGCGGCTATACGAATTATCCGACGTGGAGGGACGTGCAGTGACCTTGGAGCACGCATTCAATCGAACCGACTTCATGGCTCGCGCTCGCCAGGAAACGGGTCTTGACGATTTCGGAGATCCTTGGATCTTCGAGCACCTCGACGCGCTCATTCCGGCGTTGCAAACTGAGGCCGCGCTGTCCGCGGCCGGTATTGACATCGCTGCGGGCATGATTACGCGGGCGCTCATCAATCGCCTGCGCTTCGTCGACCTCCTCAAGCGGCATCCGGAGATCGAGCGCGAGCAGGTGCGTGTCGCGGCGATCGTTGTCGGTTTACCGCGCACTGGCAGCACGATGCTTCATCGTGTTCTCGCTTCGGCGCCGGGGATGACCGGCGTGCGCTGGTACGAAGCACAGAACTACGCGCCATTTGCCGGAGAAGCACGAGGGCAGCCGGAGCCGCGTCGTGAAGCGGCACGCCAGATCCTGAATGCCATGCTCGCAGCCATTCCGGAGTTGATGTCCATTCATCCCATGGATGTCGATCAGCCGGACGAAGAGCTCATCATTCTCGGCCAACTCTTCAGTTCCACCATGATTGAAGGCACTTACCATGTGCCCAGCTTTGCTCGTTGGCTGACTGAGCACGATCGCGAACGCCCCTACCGGGATCTCAAGCGCATTCTGCAAGCCTTGCAGTGGCAAGACCCGACGCGCTCGGGCAAGCAATGGGTCCTCAAGACCCCGGGACATCTCATGGCGCTCGAGGCGATCGGGCGGGTATTCCCGGAAGCGCTGATCGTCATGACTCACCGCGATCCGGTAGAGACGGTTCCTTCCTACTGCTCCATGGAGCTGGCGTTGTACCGCATGGTTTCCGAGGCGATTGGCGCTCGAGAGGTGGCCCAGTTTTGGGTGCCACGTCTTGGGCAGTTGCTCGACATGTTTATATCAGCGCGCGAACGGATGGGCGGGGGGCGCTTCATCGACATTCACTATCGCGATCTGGTGCAGACGCCGATCGCGACGGGAACGCGCGTGCTCGAGGCCGCGAACATTGCCGTGACCCCAGAGATACGAGCGAGCATGGAGACGTGGATCGAGGCCAATCGCCGCGAAGATCGTGCGCCGCACCGCTACACGCTGAGCGACTTCGGGCTGACAGAGGCCGATATCGATGCACGATTCAGCGACTATCGATCGCGCTATTTCGGCAAGGCCAAATAGCCTTGGGCAGCTTCAGGGGAGACGCAGCATGTTGCTCGAGAACAAAGTCGTCGTGATCAGCGGCGTAGGTCCGGGCCTCGGTCGGGCGATGGCGACAGTGGCGGCTGACGAAGGCGCCTGCGTCGTGCTTGGCGCGCGCAACGCGGACTTTTTGAGTAACGTCGTCGAAGACATCGAGCGACTGGGCGGGCGCGCCATTTTCCGCTCAACCGACGTGACCGATGCCGAGCAATGCAGAGCGCTGGCGCAAGCGGCTGGGGATGCGTTCGGGCGCGTCGATGCACTGGTCAACAGTGCTTATGTTCATGGGGACTGGGCGACGAGCGATAGGGCTGATCCGGCCACCTGGGCGGGAGTGTACGACGTCACTTGCGTAGGCGCGTTGCGCATGGCGCAGGCTGTGTTGCCAGCGATGCGAGCGGCTGGCGGTGGGGCGATCGTCAATGTGTCCACGATGGCTACGGTCAAGCCGTTCCCGGGCGAAGTTGCGTACGCGGCTGCCAAAGGGGCTCTGGCTGCACTGACGCGACACATGGCTCGCGACTTCGGCCGGGACGGCATTCGCGTGAACTGTGCCCGCTTGGGTTGGATTGGCGGCGCGCCGGTGTTCACGTGGATTGATACTCAAGTGGCCTCAGGTCGTGCGCGAGCCGAGGTGGAAGGTGAGATCACAGATCGGATTCCGATCGGCATCATTCCGCCGGAGCGGGACTGTGCGCGCGCGATCCTCACGTTGGTTTCCGATCATATGCGCGTCGTCACCGGCGCCACGCTGGATGTGAACGGCGGGGAGTACATGGCACCATGAGCGATCCTACCGCGAACGTGATGGATGGCAGCGCATGGCGCAACTTCTGCCGAGCGCTGGAAGCCGCCGGCGATATCATTCTCACACCCGAGGTCGCCGCCAATCCGCTCGACCGAGCGGAAGGGTTCCGCTATCTCACGCGCCTGCTGCGCATTGCGCTGGAAATGAATCTGGAGTGGGCTGATCCCGACTTTCCGGGTTTCTATCAAGCGAGCCACAGCACCGCGAAGATCGGCGCCGACAACCCCGACAATCACTATCTCAATGCGACAGTCAGCCCGACTCGCCGCTATCGAATCACCGGGGTGCTAGGTACGTGCCCCATTCTCACATTCGGTTCGAAGGCCAACCGTTACGCCAGCGACGGCACGATGGCTTCCACTGGCGAGATCGCGCTCGCGGAAATGAAGCTTGGCGTCGGTGGTCGCTTCGAGATCGTGGTCTCGCGTGAAAGACCGGTCGATGCCGCTAACTGGTTGCCGATGGAAGCCGACACGAGCTTCATCGTCGTGCGTCAAACGTTTCGCGATCGCGCCAACGAGACACCACACCGCATGAGCATTGCCGCGATCGATGGGCCGCCTACGCCGGCGCCACTCGATGCTCAATTCCTGCAGGCGGCGCTCGTGCGCACGACAGGCTTTGTCTCCGGCACCGCCCGCACGTTCCTGCAATGGGCGGAGCGGTTTCGCATCGAGCAAATGAATCGCCTGGCAACCATCGATCAGTCGATGTTCATCCGCGCCGGCGGTGATCCGATGATCCACTACTTGCACGGCTACTGGCGCTTGGCGCCGGATGAGGCACTGGTGATCGACGCGCGTATTCCGGACTGCATCACCTGGAATTTTCAGCTCGACAACTATTGGATGGAGTCACTGGACTATCGATTCGCACGCATCCATGTGAACGACTACACCGCCACGCCCAACGATGATGGCACCGTCAGGGTTGTCGTGGCGGCTCGTGATCCAGGCTTCGGCAATTGGATCAACACCTGCGGCCACTCGCACGGCACGATGTTGTGGCGCTGGACTGGTGCGAAGGAGCATCCCGTGCCCACGGCGAGGGTCATCAAACTGGGGCAAGAAGCGTGATGCGCCGGACGCGGGAGGAGGTCTGCTTTACCGTGGGCAATCAAGGCGTGCGCATCACCGCATCAGAGCCCCGCCGTTCACATTGAACACCTAGCCGTTGATCCAGCGGCCGTCCTCGGACAGCAGCATTGCGACGACGCCGGCGATGTCTTCCGGGCGGCCGAGGCGACGGCCCGGAATATGGGCCATCATTCCATCCAGCAACTCCTTCGTGAGGAAACCGCTGGCCTTCATCTCGGGCGTGAGAGTGAAGCCGGGAGCCACGCAGTTTGACGTGATGCCGTTGCGGCCCCAGCGCGACGCCACATGTCGCATCAGAGCATTGAGGCCGCCCTTCGAGGCCTCGGGGACGCCGCGCGGCAGGTCAAATAAACGATTCAGCGACGCTCTCACCAAGGTAGTGCGCGCCTAGCGAACTACCGATGAGCCCAGGATCGTTGGCGATATGGGCG
>Ga0157380_10002901_pt1 | contig 11655 bp, 11 predicted proteins | sample S35metaG_FD_119757 | JGI IMG/M metagenome (GOLD analysis project Ga0157380, IMG submission 119757) | Switchgrass rhizosphere microbial communities from Kellogg Biological Station, Michigan, USA - S3-5 metaG | ecosystem: Host-associated > Plants > Roots > Rhizosphere > Soil | place: USA...
GGCACCTTCTCGTCCATCGCCGGGAAGTAGATGAGCTGGCGCACTCGGTCCGCGGTCACGCGGTCCGGCTCGATGCGTACCAGTTCGGGGTTGTTCATGTGCTCGTAGGCGAGCTCGAGCACGCGGTGCGAGAGCGTGGCCGAGAACAGCATCGACTGGCGATGTTCGGGTTTCGGCAGCCGGCGCAGGATGAAGCGGATGTCGGCGATGAAGCCCAGGTCGAACATGCGGTCGGCTTCGTCGAGCACCACCGCCTGTGCATGGCGCATGTCGAACACGTGCTGCTTGAAGTAGTCGATGACCCGGCCCGGCGTGCCGATCAGCACGTCGATGCCGTCCTGCAGGGACTTGCGTTGTTTTTCGTAGTCGACGCCCCCGAATACCACGCCGATCTTCAGGCCCGTGTGCTTACCCAGCACCTCGGCATCGTTGAAGATCTGCACGGCGAGTTCGCGAGTCGGGGCCAGGATGAGCGCGCGAATGCCGGAGGCGCTGCGGCCCGGGGCCGACGGGTTGGTGAGCAGCCGCTGGTACAACGCCACGAGGAAGGCCGCGGTTTTGCCCGTGCCGGTCTGCGCCTGCCCTGCCACGTCCTTCCCGGACAGCGCAATCGGCAAAGTGCTCGCCTGGACGGGTGTGGCGCGGACGAAACCCGCATCAGTGATTCCGCGGGCGACTGCGGGAACGAGATCGAGCGAATCGAAGCGGAGCTCGGAAAGGTGTGTCTCTGTCATTAATTACCGATTACTTGTGTATTGGCGCGTTGCTTGGCTGTCGGGTGAATTTGGCGCTTGCAAATGGGAGGCGGACCAGTTAAAAAATGGCCCCAAGACGCGGACTGCTCGTTAACGAGCCCCGAGCCGCAAATCCAAAGCTTCCTTATCCACTAGGTTTTTACCCATCAAGCCAATCTGGCTGCGTACCGCAGTCTAACCGTTTGATCGCGTCCTGAGCACGGCTTCTGCCGTCGCGAAGCACAACCGCTTCCACACCCCCAACCCGAGCAAAGATTCCCTATGGAGGTCCTTCCACGTGAGTAACCCGGACATCGTGCACACCACGGACGCTACGTTCAGCCAGGACGTGCTGAAGTCCGACAAACCCGTCCTGCTGGACTTCTGGGCGGAGTGGTGTGGCCCCTGCAAGATGATCGCGCCGATCCTCGACGAGATCGCGGTCGAATACAAAGACAAGCTGCGAGTCGCGAAGATCGACATCGAATCCAATCCGCAGACGCCGCCGAAGTTCGGCATTCGCAACATCCCCACGCTGATTCTCTTCAAGAACGGCACGGTGGAAGCCCAGAAGGTCGGCTCGGTGCGCAAGCCGGACCTCAAGTCTTTCCTGGATGCGCACCTGTGAGGGGCTACTTGGGTAACCAGGGCCGCAACCGGCCTAACAAGGGACCTCGCCATGGCGGCGGCGGCGGCGGCGGCGGACAACATCGCGACCGCGACGGCAACCGCGATCCGAATTACCGGCCGGGGCAGAACAACGGCGGCCAGCGCGACGAACAGCCGCCGGAGATGCTGGAGGTAGACGAATCCGAAATCATCAGCCACACCGAACTCGCGGCCACCAAGAGCTCGATGAACGTGTCGGTGCTCAAGGCCAAGCCGATCTACGAGCTGGTCAAGATGGCCGAGTCCATGGGCGTCGAGGGCCTGGCCCGCTCGCGCAAACAGGACATCATCTTCGGCATCCTGAAGGCGCACTCGCGCAACGGCGAGAACATCTACGGCGACGGCGTGCTCGAGATCCTGCAGGACGGCTTCGGCTTCCTGCGCTCCTCCGATGGCAGCTATCTTGCCGGCCCGGACGACATCTACGTCAGCCCTAGCCAGATCCGCCGCTTCAACCTGCGCACCGGCGACACCATCTCCGGCCTGATCCGTCCGCCGAAAGACGGCGAGCGCTACTTCGCGCTGCTCAAGGTCGGCGAGATCAACTTCGACTCGCCTGAGTCTTCACGCAACAAGGTGCTGTTCGAGAACCTCACGCCGTTCCATCCCACCAAGCGGCTCAAGCTGCAGCGTGGCAATGGTTCGACCGAGGATCTCACTGCGCGCGCCATCGACCTGATGTCGCCCATCGGCAAGGGCCAGCGCGGACTCATCGTCTCGCCGCCCAAGGCCGGCAAGACCATGCTGCTGCAGAACATCGCCACCTCCATCACGGCCAACCATCCGGAAGTGCATCTCATCGTGCTGCTCATCGACGAGCGGCCCGAAGAAGTCACCGAGATGCAACGCACCGTGAAGGGCGAGGTGGTTTCTTCGACGTTCGATGAGCCTGCCGCGCGACACGTACAGGTCGCAGAGATGGTCATCGAAAAGGCCAAGCGCCTGGTCGAGCACAAGAAGGACGTGGTCATCCTGCTCGACTCCATCACCCGCCTCGCGCGCGCCTACAACACCGTGGTGCCGAGCTCCGGCAAGGTGCTCACCGGTGGTGTGGATGCGAACGCCCTGCAGCGTCCGAAGCGTTTCTTCGGCGCCGCGCGCAACATCGAGGAGGGTGGCAGCCTGACCATTCTCGCGACGGCCCTCATCGACACTGGCTCGAAGATGGACGACGTGATCTACGAAGAGTTCAAGGGCACGGGCAACAGCGAAATCCACCTGGATCGGCGCATCGCCGAGAAGCGCGTGTTCCCGGCGATCAACATCAATCGCTCCGGTACACGCAAGGAAGAGCTCATCACCGAGCAGGGTGAACTCGCCAAGATCTGGATCCTGCGCAAGCTGCTGCACCCGATGGATGAGCTCGCGGCCATCGAATTCCTTCTCGACAAGATGAAGGATACGAAGACCAACGGCGACTTCTTCGATGCGATGAAGCGATAAGAGTGTGGGGACAGACTCAAGTCTGTCCCCACTTCCACTCGGGACAGGCTCAAGCCTGTCCCCACACTTCCAATTACTCCGACTGCTCGTACGCCGCGGCACGCTGCTGGTAGTCGACGTACGCCGGAATGGCGATCGCCGCCAGCATTCCCGTGATGAACAGGATGGGGAACAGCAATCCCAGGATCTTGACGCCCAGGGGATTGGGCGGGGGCGGCGCGCCGTAGGTGTTCACTCCCGGCGATCCGGACTTGAACACCCAGATGAGTCCCGCGAACGGAATGAGGGTGAGGAAGATCGTCCAGCCGCTCCAGTCCATGTCGTGGCTGCGCTGGATGGCCGCAAAAATGGACAGCACCAGGGCGGCAATGTAGAGCACGCCGGCCAGGAGCATCGCGAGCGACTGGTCCAGGATGGCGGCGAAGATTCCGAAGACCAGGCCGGCCACCAGCCAGCCTCCGGTTCCGTATGCCATGTAGCGCAGCCGGCCGATGCGGCCACTGGCGGACCAGATTTTGACTTCCTGAAACTCCTGCGCGGCTTCGTAGTCGGCGACGGCGGTTTTGGGCGCCTCGTATGGATTGGCGGACATGGTTCTCCCTTTATCTTGTAGTTATGGGTGCCTCGTGGCGCAGTCAGCATAGGCTTCTGCCCGGCCCACGAACAGATCTGTCGCTTCCCGTGACGTTGTGACGTAGCGCACATCCATCCCGTCTCCTTGTGCCGACGCTGGCGCGGTCCTTTCGCCTGTTAGATCATGGCGCGGCTCCGGCTTCGGGGCTGCTTGTTTGGTGGAGTCGCGAATGCGATTGGGACTCATCGTTCTGCTGTGCCTCGTGAACGCGGGCTGCGCCATCGTGCGCAAGGACGCCGAGGAGCCGGTCGACAACACTCCGCGGACGGCCAAGGCCGAACCCGAGCTCAAACCCAGCGAGGTCCTCAAGCCCAAGTCGCTGCGTATCGCGAGCCCCATCACCGACCGTTTCTACATGCGCGGCATGTACTTCCCGGCCTCGGTGACCACCGAGATCCGGCTGGATCCGAACGGCAACGTAGCGGGAACGCCGCTCAGCGCCGAAGACGACCTCGGCCTCGACGACAAGGTCGACCAGGGCCGCATGGAATTCGACATCCGCCTGGCCGAACGCAACCACGTGCGCGTCGATTACTTCAAGCTCAACCGGTTCAACCAGGCGCCGCTCGCGGAATCCATCATCTTCGGCGACTTCATTTTTCCCGAGGGCACCAACTTCCGCGCCAAGCTCGACTGGCGAGTGCTGACGCTGACCTACACGCGCTCGGTGATCAAGACCGAGCGTTTCGAAGGCGGCATCGGGCTTGGCATCCACATCCTGGAGGCGCATGCCTCGGGTGGCACGCCGGGCACCCTCAATTTCGAAGAGACCGACGAAGTCGGCATCTTCCCGACCATTGCCGCCAACCTGGCCTGGCGCATCTCCAAGCGCTGGTCGGTGACCGCGCGCGGCCAGCAGTTCACGGCGAGCCCCGAGGATTTCGACGGCACCATGCGCGACTACCACGCGGACGTCCAATACCGCTGGCGCGACAACTTCGCCTTCGGCCTCGGCTACTCGCTGCTCGAGTCCGATCTCGACGTCTTCGATCCCGACGAGCCGCTGCTCTTCAACCTGAAGACCGAAGGCCCCGAGGTGTTTTTCCGCGTCAGTTTCTGAGGGCCGGCGCGAGGATTCGCGCTCAGCCGCCTTTCAGGAATTCGATGACCCGCTGGATGGTCTCCGGATCGCGCAATGCGCCGCTGTGACCGAAACCCCGGGTTCTCCACATCTGCGCGCCCGGGATGGCCTCGGCCAGCGCCGCGCCATGCGCGATGGGCGCGACATTGTCGTCCTCGTCGTGCACCACCAGCACCGGGATGCGCACGCTGGGCGCCGCGGCCGAGATCGACACGGACTTGGTGGTCCGGCCGAACTTCAGCCGGAACCGCGCCCGCAGGTTGGCCAGCGTCGGGGGCTTGAGGCCGAGCATCATCGCAAACGATTCGAGGATGTAATCCATGTCCGAGGGCACGCCGAACAGGCAGATCTTCTTCGGATGATGGTCGGCGGTTTCGGCGAGTACGGTCAGCACGGCACCGCCGCCCAGCGAGTGTCCGATCACCGCGTAGATAGGCTCGTTGGCGCGCAGCACTTCGGCGAGGCTGTCGCGGAAGCGGGGCAGGTCCGAGAATCGGCCGGGTGACGTGCCATGCGCCGGCGCGTCGATGCCGATCACCGAGTAACCCGCGGAGCGCAGCGGCGCCACGAAATCGGCGAAGCGCGCGGCGTGTGAACCCCAGCCGTGCAGCAGCACCACGCAGGGTCCCGCGTTATCCCAGGTCCACACGGTGAAGCGATCACCGCCGCAACGCATGGTGTTGCGCCGGGCCAGCGCGAGGATGGGAGCGTCGGCCGGTTCCACCCGGCGGCGCGGCGGCTTGAGGAACATGAGCAATGCCAGCCTTGCGGCCAGCGAGATGCTGAAGGCCTGGATCAACACGAAGAAGCCACGCAGACGGCGCTGGACCGTGGGCGTCACACCCGGCACGACGCGTCCCAGCACCGGTTTGCGGCGTTCCTTCATGGGTGCAAGTCTATGAAAGCCGGGGACAAATTACATCGGGCGTTGGGGAGCCAGTTCACATTGGGCTACAGTCGGCGCACTTTTCACGCGAGGGATCACATGAAACGCATTGCCATGATTGCGGTCGGCCTGCTGGCCGCGCATATCGCATCCGCCGGCGTCTACGCCGAACTATTCGACCACAACCTGACCACCAACTCGTCGCAATTGAAGCAGAAGATGTATGTGCAGGGCGGCAACGGGCGCATCGTCGACGCCGAAGGGCGCGCCACCATCATCAAGGACGGCACCCTGTACATCGTCGACGACAGCGACAAGACCTACGTGGTATTCGACAAGCCCACCATGGAGAAGCTGGCCAAGAACCTCAACGAAGGAATGGCCCAGGTGAAGGAGCAGCTCGCCAAGTTGCCGCCAGAACAGCGGGCACAGGCGGAGGCGCAGATGGGTCCCGCCGCCGCGGCGTTGTTGCACGGCGGAGAGCAGCAGTGGACCGTCGACGTGAAGGACACGGGCAAGTCGGACAAGGTCGACGGCCGTGCCTGCAAGTTGTGGGACGTCACGCGCAACGGCGAGCTCGACGAGCAGATCTGCGTGGTTCCGTATTCGGCGATGCCGGGCAAGGAAGACCTGCAGAAGGTCTTCGGAAGCTTTGCACGGTCCTTTGAGGAAATGGCGAAATCCGTCCCCATGTTGGCCGGCATGATGGCCAGCGAATTCAGCGCCCAGGTGAAGGCGAACGGAGTTCCCGTGCGCCGCCGTGTCTATGAGAACGGCAAGCTCGGCGACGAGGAGACCCTCGTGAAGACCTGGCGCGAGGAAGCCATTCCAGCGTCCATGTTCGAAATCCCCGCCGGCTACAAGGTGAAGCCCATGGGGCCGGGCCAGTAAACGGAGCGAGATGAAATACAGCGACTACTACGCCGCGCTCGGGGTCGAGCGCGGCGCTTCGCAGGAGGAGATCAAGAAGGCCTATCGAAGGCTGGCGCAGAAATACCATCCGGACGTCTCGAAGGAGCCGGAGGCCGAGGAGCGTTTCAAGCAGATCGCCGAGGCCTACGGAACACTCAAGGACCCGGAGAAACGCGCAGCCTACGATGCCCTCGGCGCGCGCCCGCAGGGCGAAGAATTCCGGCCGCCTCCCGAGTGGACCCGCCAGCATGCCGGCGGCCAGTCGTTCTCATTCGATGACGTGGACTTCGCGGACCTGTTCTCGCGTTTCGGCGGGAGAGGCCGGGACGGCGCGCAGTTTCGCGAAGACGCCGCCATGCCCGGCCAGGACTTCGAAGTGCCGGTGGAGATCGGCATCGAAGATGCCTTCCGCGGCACCACGCTCGAGCTGCAGCTGTCCATGCCCGAATACGACGCCTCGGGCCGCCTGCGCCGCGTACCTCACCCGGTGAAGGCCCGCATTCCGCCGGGGGCCGTCGATGGCCAGCGGCTGCGCCTGCCCGGCAAGGGTGGCAAGGGTTTCAACGGCGGACGTGCCGGCGATCTCTACCTCGACATCACGCTGAAGGCGCATCGGCTGTATCGCGCCACCGGGCACGATCTTTTCGTGGACCTGCCGCTGGCCCCGTGGGAAGCGGCGCTGGGCGCGTCGGTGCAGGTGCCGACGCCTGGCGGCGCGGTGAATCTCAAGGTGCCGGCAGGCACTTCCTCCGGACAGAAACTGCGGCTCGGCGGCCGCGGCCTGCCGAAGCCGCGTGGCGGCGCCGGCGACCTGTACGCGGTGGCGCAGGTCGTGGTGCCGCCGCAGGTATCGGAGCGCGAACGCGAGCTCTTTACCAGCCTGAAGGACGCGTCTTCCTTCGACCCGCGCCGGCATTTCGCGGAGGGCGCATGATGGAGACCGAGGTGCTGTGGCTGGACGAGCAGCGGGTAGTTAGCCTGGCGGAGCTGGTCGAGGTGTCGGGGCTCACCCGCGACGAACTCATCGAACTCGTGCAGGGCGGGGCGATCCCGGTGCGCGAGGTGCAGGGTGCCAACTACGTCTTCAGCGCCCGGGTCGTCACCGTGGCGCGCACCGCCTGCCGGCTGCGCGATGAACTCGAGCTCGACATGGCGGGCCTCGGGGTGGCGCTGCGCCTGCTGGACCGCGTGCGCAGCCTGGAGGAAGAGATCGCGCGACTGCGCGTGTTGCTGCCCAGGACCTGACCCGGCGCAGCGCAACACGAACTCGTGGCACCGATCGGTGTTAACGTAGCGCGTAAACCCAAGGGGAAGAACATGAGCGTCATCAAGCGCCGCCAATTCCTGCAATCCACGCTGGCCGCCATCCCGGCCGCCCTGGTTCCCGGCGGAAGGTTGTTAGCCGCCGGCGAACTCGGTGCCATCAACGACATCGAGGCCGTCACCGGCGACCGCAAGGAAATCCTGCTCAAGGGCGCCGACGTGAAGGACTTTGCGGCGCGGCTGCGCGGCGACCTGCTGTTGCGCGACAGCGCCGGCTACGAGTCCGCGCGACACGTGTGGAACGGCGCCTTCGATCGCCACCCGGCCCTGATCGCACGCTGCACCGGCGCCGCCGACGTCATGGAAGCGGTGAACTTCGCCGCCGCCAACCGGCTGCTGGTCTCGGTGCGTGGCGGCGGCCACAGCCTCTCGGGCCAGTCGGTGTGCGACAAGGGCCTGATGATCGACCTGTCGCAGATGAATGGCGCGCGTGTCGATCCCGGCAGGCGCATCGCCACCATCGAAGGTGGCGCGCTGCTGGGTGCGCTGGATCGCGAAGCGCTGGCGCATGGACTCGCGACCACCGCGGGCACGGTTTCTCACACCGGCGTCGGCGGCCTCACGCTGGGCGGCGGTTTCGGCCGGCTGGGCCGGCGTTTCGGCCTGGCCTGCGACAACGTGCGCGCCATCGACGTGGTCACGGCCGATGGCAAGTTCCACACCGCCAACAACCAGCAGGACAAGGACCTGTTCTGGGGATTACGCGGCGGCGGCGGCAACTTCGGCGTCGCCACCTCGTTCGAATTCCAGCTGCACCCCGTGGATCCCATCATGGTGGGCGGCGACATCACCTATTCCTTCGAAGACGCGCCCGCCGTGCTCAAGCATCTCTTCGACTCGTACGAAGACGTGCCGGACGACATGTACATCGACTTCCAGCTGATCCGGCTTCCCAACGACATGCGTTTCATTGCGGTCACCGTGTGTTACTCCGGCGACCGCAAGGCCGCTGACAAAGTGCTCGCGCCGTTGCGCAAGATCCGCAAGCCGATCCGTGACGAAGTGGTCGAGGCGCCCTACGTGCAATTACAACAGTCGGCTGACAAGGACACGGCGCACGGCCACAGGTACTACATCAAGGGCGGGTTCGTGCACGCCATGAACCCGGCGCTCATCGATGCCATGGTGTCTGCCGTTGCGAACGCGAAATTGCCGGTGGTGCAGGGCGTGAGCACGCAGCACGCGGGCGGCGCCATTGCGCGCGTGAAGCCCGAGGCGACCGCATTCGCCCAGCGAAACATCCTCTACAACATGTTCCTGCTGGCGGTGTGGGACGACCCTGCGCTGAGCGACGCGGTCGGTGAATGGCAGCGCGCCACGTGGAAGACCATCGAACCGCACACGCGCGGCTTCTACGTCAACGAATACAACGTGGACGACGATGTGCGCCTGCGCACCACCTATGGCGGCAACTTCGATCGCATGGTCGACCTGAAGTCGAAGTACGACCCCAACAACCTGTTCCGCCTGAACGCGAATGTCGCGCCCAGGACACGCGGCCAATCCACTGCACGAAACGAGACCTTAAGCCAGCCTGAACGGCGGCCTAGCAGCGCATTTCCTTACAAGCTGTGAAATTGTTCACGCCCGGTTCAACCGGGCGTGGATAACTTGAACGCATGGTCCACTCGCGCACGAAGGCGGGTATGCGTTCTCTCTATATGAAACTACTGGTTACCACCGGCCTGCTCGCCACCCTGGCGACGCTTTCCGGATGTTCGACGATGAGCGCCAAGGAATGCGTGGCCGCCGACTGGCGGACCGTCGGTTACGAAGACGGCGTCAGCGGTTACTCCGGTGATCGCATCGCCGACTACCGCAAGTCCTGCGCCAAACACGGCGTGACTCCGGATCTCGACCAGTACCAGGTCGGGCGTGACCAGGGACTCCGGGAATTCTGCAAACCCGTGAATGGATTTCGGGTCGGCGCGCGTGGCCGTGGATACGACGGCGTGTGTCCGGCGGGTCTCGACGCGCCCTTCATGGAAGCGTACGAATCCGGCCGCCAGCTCTACTCATTGCGCTCGCGCGTCAACAGCACCGCCAGCCAGATCGCGAGCATGAGGGCCGAGTCGGACCAGCTCGAGGCGAACATGGTGAGTGCCGCGGCGCGGGTCATGGATTCGTCGCTCACCAAGGAAGAACGCGCGCAGCTGGTCATCGACACCAAGCACATGGCGGAGCGCAAGGGTGAGATCAAGGCGCAGCTGCCGCAGCTGGAGAGCGACCTGGAGTCGTACCAGCGCGAACTCGACGACTATCGCTCGACGCTGAGATACGTCGAGTGACACTCGACATGCAGCGGATTTTTCCGACTGCATGCGTCGAAATGCTACCACGGTAGGTGGGACGCTGCGGGCGTAAACTGCGCCCATGTTTCATGACGCCGATGCCTTGCTGCTGGCGCGCCTCCAGTTCGGTTTCACGGTCAGCTTTCATTTCATCTTCCCCGCCTTTTCCATCGGGCTCGCGAGTTATCTGGCGGTGCTCGAAGGCCTGTGGCTCAGGACCGGCAGGCCGCTCTACCTGGACCTGTACAAGTACTGGTTGAAGATCTTCGCCGTGGTGTTTGCCATGGGCGTGGTGTCGGGCATCGTCATGTCCTACCAGTTCGGCACCAACTGGGCCGTGTTCTCCGATCGCGCGGGCCCGGTGATCGGGCCGCTCATGGCCTACGAAGTGCTCACCGCGTTCTTCCTCGAGGCCGGCTTCCTCGGCGTGATGTTGTTTGGCATGAAGAAGGTGGGCAGGAACCTGCACTTCTTCGCCACGCTCATGGTGGCCATCGGCACCATGATCTCCGCGTTCTGGATCCTGAGCGTCAACAGCTGGATGCAGACACCGACCGGTCATGCGCTCAATTCTGTGGGGCAGTTCGTGCCCGCTGCCGGATGGCTGCCCATCATCTTCAACCCGAGTTTTCCGTATCGCCTGGCGCACACGGTCACCGCCGCGTACCTGACCACTTCGCTGGTGGTGGGCGCCGTGGGTGCGTGGCACCTGCTGAAAGATTCGAAACAGGAACACGCCCGCAAGATGTTCTCGATGGCCATGTGGATGGCCGCGCTGGTGGCGCCGGTGCAGATATTCATCGGCGACCAGCATGGGCTCAACACGCTGGAGCACCAGCCCGCGAAAGTCATGGCCATGGAAGGTCACTTCCAGAGCCACGCGGAGGGCGCGCCGCTGATCCTGTTCGGCATTCCGGATGACGAGACGCAAACCATGTCGCACTCGCTGGAAGTACCGCGGCTGTCTTCGCTGATCCTCAAGCACGATCTCGACGCGCCGCTGGCCGGTCTCGACACCATTGCGCCGGAGAATCGCCCGCCGGTGGAGGTCGTGTTCTGGTCGTTCCGCGTGATGGTGGGACTGGGATTCCTGATGTTCGGATTGGGCGCCTGGAGCCTGCTGGCGCGGTTGCGCGGCAAGCTCTTCGACTGGACCTGGCTGAAGCGTTTCGCCGTGCTCATGGGCCCCTCGGGATTCATCGCCGTGATCGCGGGATGGATCACCACCGAGGTCGGTCGCCAGCCGTTCACGATCTATGGTCTGCTGCGCACCGCCGAGTCCGCGTCGCCGTTGGCGGCGCCGGCCGTGGGGGCGTCATTGGTGGCCTTCGTGATCGTCTACTTCGCGGTGTTCGGCATGGGCAGCTGGTACTTGTTGAAACTCATGTCACGCGCGCCGCAGCCGCACGAACCCGAACCCGAAAACGCGCCAGCGCATGCCGCCGGCATCACACCCGCGCAGGCGCTGACCCCGGGCGCCGCGGGGCGGGAGGCAACGCATGGCTGACACCACGCTACTCACCCTCGTCTGGGCGGCGTTGCTGGCCTTCGCCGTCTTCATGTACGTGGTGATGGACGGCTTCGACCTGGGCATCGGCATCTTGTTTCCCGTGTTCGGCGTCGGCAAGGAACGCGACACCGCCATGAATTCCATCGCGCCGGTGTGGGACGGCAACGAGACC
>Ga0157380_10002902_pt1 | contig 11655 bp, 8 predicted proteins | sample S35metaG_FD_119757 | JGI IMG/M metagenome (GOLD analysis project Ga0157380, IMG submission 119757) | Switchgrass rhizosphere microbial communities from Kellogg Biological Station, Michigan, USA - S3-5 metaG | ecosystem: Host-associated > Plants > Roots > Rhizosphere > Soil | place: USA: Michigan...
AGAAATCGCCATTGCGCTCTGCGCGTGAGGGAAGAGTGCGCTGAGTCGAAGCAGTAAAGCGACGGATGTACTTCCATTCAGCTCCGCCGAAAAAGAAGAACTTGTCCTTGATGATCGGGCCGCCGGCACTGAAGCCAAAGTCATTGAATCGAAGCGAGGGACGCGCGACATTGCTCAGATTGTTGAAGTAGTTGTTTGCGTCCAGCTTGTCGTTGCGAAGGAACTCGAAAAGGCTTCCGAAAAGCTTGTTCTGTCCACTCCTCGTCACGACGTTGATCGACGCACCCGAGTTGCGCCCGAACTCAGCAGAGAAGTTCGAAGTCTTGACGTTGACCTCACGGATGAAATCGATTCCGACGTTGTTGATCTGGCTCGCATTGCTTCCAGAATCGAGGTTGTAACCGCCGTCAACCGAAAGATTATTCGAAATGCCGCGATTTCCGTTGATCGGCTGGCTCGTGCTCAAGCTTGTGGTCAATCCGAGCTGATCGTCATTGAGCAAAGGCGCTCCGGGTATCAGCGTCGTGAGCTGCATATAATTGCGGCCATTGAGCGCGAGCGACTGAACCTGATCAGTGTCGATTACTCGTGCCACTTCACTCGAAGTCGTGTTTACAGTTTCGCCCGCGGCGCCCACAACCTCGATTGACTCGCTGACCTGTCCTGCTTCAAGTTCAAAATCGACGGTCAGCCGTCCGTCCGCGATCAGCGTGTAACCGGTCTTGGATGATTTCTTGAAGCCGGATTTCTCAACAGTCACCGAATACGTGCCCAACGCAAGATTGGTCGCCACGTAGTAACCGCTTGAATCCGTCAATGCAGGTCGTGAGACCTGACGATCCACATTTGTGATTGTGACCGTTGTGCCCGGCAGAACGCCTCCGGACGAATCAGTTACTCTGCCTGAGATCTGTCCCGTGATCGTCTGAGCGAGCGCAACGGAAGAGAGGGCTGCAAACGCGATAATCAGGTGAACTACCACCGCCATCAGTCTGGGTTTCATTTCAAGCCTCCGATAGGATTCGAGTCTCAGACAGAAGCCAGCGCACCACGCGCCGCTCGCCGCTCTCTGAGTTCCCTTGCCGCCATAACTGTCATCTCTGCTCGACACGTCGCAGCAAACGCCAAAGTCCAAGGCACCAGCTGCCACCCAATGTCGAACACGTAAGTGATAAACCCGTTGATCGGGAATATTGTTTCCGTGAAGAATTCCTGCTTTAGTAAGTTGAGCAATACGAGCGATCCGCGCAAAAGCGCAAACGCCGCAAGCCAGCGAAGCGCTACCGCCAGCGTTCCGCCTCCCATCTGCATCGATAGTCTGTAAAGCACCAGGCTCATCGCAGCGCATATCGAAAGCAGCGCTAGCCCAAACGGTTGAAGGACGCGACTCATGAGGATGGGAGACTGCGCCTCGCTCAGGTGCTGGCGATAGAACATGAGTGCGAACATCAGCGCCATGACTGACGCCATTGCCAGGTAATCTCTTGTTTTGATTTTGAATCCCAGCCCTACTCCAGAAAATGCCTTCCACATCGCCAGCACACCAATGAGAAAGAAGCAGTTTGCCGGAATAATCAGAACGTGAAGCAGAAACCCTTCAAGCGGGCTCGTCGAATAACGCTCGATGACGCGATTCCAGAGGTGTGTCTCAACCAGCGGTCTGAAAATGAAGATGAGAGCGTTGGTCCCCATCGCCAGCCACGCAATCTTCATCCAGTTTTGCTGAGGTTTCTGTTGTCGATGCTCACTCGCAACCCTGAAGGCCATCCAGGCTGCAATGGCGTATGCGAGCGTGCCGCCAGTGAGCTTTGCTAAGGCTTTGCCTGTGGCCGAATCGAAAACATCACAAGCCATCCAAGCAAGGAGTATCGTGGTCATCGAAGCCGCAACCAGAACTTCCGTCTTCCGCTCAATCTTCAACAACTGGCCACCTCTGCCTGTCCGCTTTCCCAGATAAGATCGGCCGCTGTTTCGCCGCACATTACGGCAGCGATTGAGGTGAGCATGAGAAGAAATGGATTCCAGTGCTCATCGCTTACAGCCTCGAGAGTTTTTGCGGGTGAAGCTTCGGCCGCGAGTTTCAATGCTCGCTCGACGGTTCGCGCTCCACACATTGGAGCCATAATGGAACGAAGATAATCAAGCCGCACCTTCATATCGTGGGAAGGCTTCTCCTGGCGGTTGATACGAGACACTGTTGAGACGAGTGCGCGATAGAGCACGCGATCACAGAGCGAAAGCTCACTCCGGATCGCTTCGCCTGTAACTCGAAGCTGTTCCCCGGCACCCGCCAGCTGATCGAAGTAATCCCAGCACGCCTTGCAGCTCACCAGGTGAGCCTCCAGGCCGTGGACAGTCGCCTCGTCAAGCTCACCCTCCAGGTAGAGCATCCATTCCTTATCGGTAATGCCGTGGTTCATTTGATTGCCGACCACCTTCTCAGCTCTCAAGAATTGGGAGCAGTCATCGAAGCCGAGATAATCTGTGAGAGTTTTTTCTTGACGTTGAACAGCCGCCATTTGACAGTTCCCATCGGAACGTCGAAAGCGACGGCCAGTTCTTCATAGCTCAATTCTTCAATGAATCTCAGCCTTGTGAGCTCACGCTCTGCGGGTTCAAGGCTCGTCATCCAATCGTCAAACTGCACGCCGGCACTGCCTGTTGTGAGCTCATTTGAGAGATCATCTTCAAGTGGCTCATATTCGATCGTCTGGCCCGCATTGAAGTTTCGGCGCCAGTACGCGAGCAGTTCATTTCGCGCCACCTTGAAGAGCCAGCCGTTGAAAAGATCTCGATCCCTCAGTTCTCCGGACCTGTTATAGACCTTGAGAAGAACGTTCTGCGCGAGCTCCTCAGCCGTCATCCGATCAAGTGAACGAACGATGAAGTACCGCCGAACACGCGGATACAGCGCCTCGAAAAGCGCACAGAAAGATTCTTCAGATCTGTTTCTTAGAAACAGATCGACAGCCTGCTTCTCTTCCACAGGAATCCCCAGCCCCAGTTCTTTCTATGTGTATCCCAGCGCTACTCGGCTACTACTAAAGATGCGCGCTAGCCCGTGAAATGTTTGATTGCGGTGTTAGGTTCGTAGATTTTCTTTGACCGCTTTTAGAATTATAGCGTCAGGATGGTCTTTGTAAAACGGATCCAAAGGAAAGCACCCCGAAACCAGCCCATTTCTCGGCCCCGTGGTGCAGTCACTGAAGGTCCTGCACAACCTCTTGGTCTGCAATTGGCGACCCGCCAGCACGTCGGCAGGAAACTCCGGATACACAAGCACCAGCCTTCCAATCCCAATGAAATCAGCAAGTCCGTTCTTTAGCTGATATTGACCTGCATTTGGCAGCCATTCCTGCAGGTACGTGTAACCAGAGCCCACAAAGCAAAGTTGCGGATATCGTTTCTTTAATTCACCCGTTACGTGAATCTGACGCGCTACACCTACAAGGGGATCTTCCGGTGGCAGATACCCGTCAGATGGAGGGAAAAGCGCAGGACGTTGAATATGAGGGTTGTAGTACGGGCTGCCTGCCGTCGTGCATACAAGGCTGATTCCAAGCTCAAGGAGTAAATCCAGAAAGCGATATGTTTCACTCAGGTCGAATTCAAGAGGATGTCGACTGTCGCAGCCAAATGCGAACGGATAGTTGCCTTCGAACCTCTCAGGCTCACCAACCTTGTCCACACCCATTTTGAATGGCAGGAGATCGAAAGTGCTCAATCGCACTCCGATGGCCAAGCCAAGCACGTCCCTGCGAATTCCAGCCACAATGTCACGAAGGAATCGAGTTCGATTTTCAAAACTTCCACCGTATCGTCCTTCACGCGAGCCTGCGCTCAGGAACTCGTGACCCAAATACCCGTGACAATGTTTGATGTCGACGAATGCATATCCAGCATCGCGCGCTCGTTTGGCCGCCCGCACAAAGTCTTCGATCAGGTCATCGATTTCAGCATCGCTGAGGCAGGACGCGTCCGGCTCAATTCCGAATTTCGGATCGAGAATTGGATGATGATAGAGAATCTTCGACTCGAGACGCTTCTTGTCATTCGGCCGTGCAAATCTTCCTGAGTGTGTCAGCTGAAGCCCTACGAGCAGATCGTCGGTTTTTCCGAACTTTTCACGATGTGCTATGACCAGAGTTTCGAGGAGCTTTGCGAGGTCTCCGGCTGTCGCATCGCTCGACATCAACTGGTTCGGGTTTGCGCGGCCATCATGGCGCACGGCGACCGCCTCACCGCCCCAGATAAGCTTTGCACCACTCTCACCGAAATGCTTCCAGCGACGAATCGTAAGATCCGTTGGACGGCCGTCGGTTGTACCGTCCCAGCCTTCCATTGGAAGAATGCAAAACCGGTTGCCGATTACAAATCCGTCCGCCGTGTATGTCCTTGCAAACGGGGAATCTGCACCCGTAACAAGCTCGCGATCAAACGGAAGATCAACTCCCAGGCTTGCCAGGTAAGCAGCAAAATCGTCCGCAGACTTGAGTGTGGCAATTCGTCGAAAAGCCATTACAGAAAAACTTGATGATGCGCCCGATGGGATTGGACTTGATCGCCCAACGTGCCATCGGGGCAGCGGAGTTGTCAAGCCATCGTCTATACTTCGAGTGAACTATGGAGGATGTGCGTTTTCACGAACTCGCTCCGGGCAGCCTCATCGATGGGAAGTACCGAATCGAGCGAGTGCTTGGGCAAGGTGGAATGGGAGCCGTATTCAGAGCGACTCACGTCGGCACGCATCGAGTAGTTGCTGTCAAAGTCATCAATCCACAGTTTTCAAATAACCCCGAATTCGTGGAAAGATTCAGGCGCGAGGCTGAGGCCGCCGGTCGTCTACGCCACCCCAACGTCGTCGATGTTACAGATTTTGGTTTCAGTACCAATCACGAGGGCAAAGTCGCCTACCTCGTAATGGAGTATCTCGACGGGTGCACGCTGGCTGAAGTCCTGCAGGAAGAAGTCAAGCTGGCTCGCGCGTGGGTCGCAGACATTCTGGAGCAAACCTGTTCAGCAGTTGAAGCAGCTCACCAAATTGGACTGGTTCATCGAGATCTCAAACCGGAAAATATCTGGCTCGAACCAAATCGTCGGGGAGGGTATACCGTAAAGGTTCTCGATTTCGGTCTGGTCAAGTTCGGTGAGGTCGGAGGCAAGCTTGTCTCCAGCCCCGCAACTCAAGCAGTCGTTGCTCTCAAGGCAGATGATCTCGAACGATCCACACTCTTCCTTGAATCAAGCCCTCCTGCATCATTCAGTGATGAGCCGTCCACGCTAATTCAAGGAGAAGGAACTGATACCCTTGACCAACCTGCTTCAGGAACGACTTCTCAGCTCACTCGAATAGGTTCGGTGATGGGCACTCCGCTCTACATGTCACCGGAGCAATGGCGCGGCGACTCTCTTGATAAGCGAACTGACATATACAGCCTGGGAGTTATCGCCTATCGAATGCTTTCCGGTTTGCTGCCGTTCACGGCTGAGCAAGCTCGGGCCGCCGCGATCAAGCGCGACGATACGGCCACCGACCTTCGCGAGATCAATAAAAGAATTCCAAAGAAGATCTCTCGAACTGTCATGTCGGCGCTCGCCTCTGATCCGAATCTGAGGCCGCAGACAGCCGCCGGCTTTGCATCAGCGCTGAAGGCAGCGACCGAGGGTACGGGAACGCTTCTCAGACAGGCAGTGTCGCTCTACAGTGAAGAATTCCCACTGTTCATCCGAACCTCATTGGTTGGGTACATACCGCTCATGATTCTGATTGGTCTTCTGAACTTCATGGACAAGATCGTCCCGCAAGAGAGTTTTTCGAAACTTTTGGGAACCGTTGTGGGTCTCGGGATTTTTGTCGCGATCATCCTTGCAAGTCTTATAGGTCACTTCGGAATATCTGCCGTCACCGCGCCGCTTGTAATTCAGAAAATCATTGTGCCATTAAGACCAGCCAGTCTGCGGGCAGGCCTTGCTGCTTTGCGAGGACGCTGGCCTGTGATCATTGGAGTATCTATTACTGTCGTAATAGCAATCATCATAGGCATGGCCGGCTTTGCAGTTGCAGGTGCAGTGATTGCCGTCTTGCTTTCATTGGCCGCGCCTGTTGCGGTGATGGAACGTCGTGGAGTGTTCAGAACACTTTTCCGTTCAATTTCGCTTGTGAAAAGGTCATGGTTCACGGCACTTGTGATAACGATATTGGCATTTGGTCTTCCCGTGCTTGTGTGGTGGGCTTGTGTAGATTCGAACATCGTCTTTAAGATGGATGAACAATGGAATCCGAAGGAGTTCTCAGTAAACTTTTCGATTTCCGGCCGATCGGCGCTTTACCAGTTACTGAATATTCTCATTACTCCGCTGAGTGCCATCATGACTTCGCTTTTGTATCTGAAAACAAAACGTGCAGGCGGCGAGTCGATGAGGGAAGCTGCAGAACGCTTCGATGATGTCAGCCAATCTGCGAGCGAATGGCAGAAGCGGATGCGCACAAGTGGAATTTCGTTGTAAAATTACCGGTTACCGAAAAGACGAATGATCAGGAGGAAGTAACCAAACGTGAGTATAAAGAAGATTGAGAAATTGCTCGGAGAAGATAGCCAGTCGCTGCTCTCGCACGTATGTAAAACAATTCCAAAGGAACAGATCCATTTGCCTGGCGGAGATTTCATCGACCGCGTGATGAAGGACACTGATCGGCCTACGCCTGTACTTCGCAACCTTCAATCGCTCTTTTCGCACGGACGGCTCGCCGGGACGGGCTACGTCTCGATCCTTCCAGTGGACCAGGGAGTCGAGCATTCCGCCGGAGCGAGTTTTGCTCCAAATCCCATCTACTTTGACCCGGAAAACATCATCAGGCTGGCAATCGAGGGTGGGTGCAATGCCGTAGCCTCAACACTCGGCGTGCTCGGCTCAAGCGCTCGCAAGTACGCTCATAAGATCCCTTTTATCGTCAAAATCAACCACAACGAATTTCTCTCCTATCCGAACAGCTTTGATCAGATCCTGTTCGGACACGTGGAGCAGGCATTTGATATGGGCGCTGCTGCCGTAGGCGCGACGATCTATTTCGGCTCGGAAGAATCCAAACGCCAGATTCAGGAAATCTCCACGGCATTTCAGCACGCTCACGAGCTCGGTATGTTCACCGTTCTGTGGTGCTATTTGAGAAATCCCGGGTTCAAGATTGGAGGCAAGGACTATCACGTCGCGGCAGACCTCACCGGTCAGGCGAACCATCTGGGCGTCACGATTCAGGCTGACATCATCAAACAGAAGCTCCCGGAAAATAACGGCGGATACAACGCGCTGAACACCAAGGATAATCCATACGGAAAGACCGACAAGAGGATCTACTCTGAATTGAGCACAGATCATCCGATTGATTTGACACGCTATCAAGTCGCCAATTGCTTCATGGGACGCGCCGGACTTATCAACTCAGGAGGCGCTTCGTCAGGAGCGACAGACCTGGCCGACGCAGCACGTACGGCAATCATCAACAAGCGAGCCGGTGGAATGGGCCTCATCTCCGGACGCAAAGCTTTCCAGCGGCCGATGGCGGAAGGCGTGGAGATACTGAATACGATTCAGGATGTCTATCTCACACCTGAAATCACGGTGGCTTAGCCTTTTCGCTTTATTCGCAGTGCTCAGCGGCGATGGGCTCATCGACCGTGTGCTGGCAACCGTCAATGGCGAAGTAGTAACCGAGAGCGATGTTCGTTGGGAACTCGCTCTCGATCCCGATGTCCAGCCTCTCGACCTGAGCGTTGAGAATCGCCGCACGATGCTCGAGCGGATAATTGATCAGCGCATACTGTTTCAGGAAGCAACCAAGGTCCCCCAAATCCCTCCAACCGACGCGGAAATTCAAAGCTATATTCGAACTTCCCTGCTCGAACGTTTTGGCTCACAAGACGCCTTTCGAGCTCGCATTCGAAAAGTTGGTCTCGACTTCGCGACCCTGCGCGAGATCGTCACCAAACGGCTCTCGCTGCTGAAGTATATTGAGTTCCGCTTCCGATCATTCGTGATTATTCCCCCTGAAGAAATCGAGAGGTATTACAACGAGGTTGCGGTGCCTAGAATGAAAAACCGGGGAACTGAGATGCGGTCTCTTGAGGAAATGCGAACCCAAATCGAAAACACGCTTGCCGGAGAGAAGATCAACTCAGAGCTGGACCAGTTCCTCGATGAGGCGCGTGCGAGGGCCCAGATCGTGCGATTAGCTGAGATAAAATGAAGATCCCTGTCGTGTCCCAGCTTTAAAACGCCGAGTTACGTTCACGGACGGCTCCGCGATCAAGCGCCGACCGTCACCATTTTCTCCGCTGCCGCGTAGCGGCGGCTATGATCTTAGCCGTGCGTTTCAACGCACGGGACATTCCAAACCATACCGCGGCGTGGCGTCAGCCACGCGTGAGGATGTTCAGTCTCATTTGGCCTTAGGTAAGCTCACGAGATTGGCAAACAATCGATATGCACCCGGGACGCCCGCAGGGAACTGGCGAAACCATGCGTACGCCGTGAACACGTAGTTCCCTTTACCCACTTTCGCGATGAGTTCTCCTCCGGATTGCTTCCTGCCAGCCTCATCAACTGATGCCAGCAGTGGCACGAATTGGGGATCCCATTCGTTGAGAAAATAGAGTCCACGCTCCTGAACCCAGCCATTCCAGTCCTGCGTAGTAATCACATTCGGAAATCTAAATAGAGGATGGTCAGGAACAAGCACCTCGACTGGCGCCTTCTCATCCGTTACCCGAGTTCCGCCATCCATCTTCACCGGGTAGGGAGCGAAGTTGCCTCGAACAAATTCTGTCTTGTTGTATTGCACGATCAGCGTGCCGCCATCTGCAACGTAATCGAGCAGTCGTTTGTTGTTCGCAATCACGTCATCCCGCACTTCATACGCTCTGATGCCCAGGATTATGGTGTCATATTTTGAAAGATGGCCCGATCTGAGCTCTGATTCATCGATGAGTTTGACCTTCACACCAAGCTGACTCAACGCCTGCGGCCCGTCATCACCACTGCCCATGACGTATCCGACTTCCAGTCCTGAGGCGACCTTGACGTCGAAGACTTCGACTCGCGATTTGGCTTCGTGATAGAGGTAGTGCGTTTCAATGTGAGGATATGCGATAGCGGTGAAGCCCTGCGTGTATTTGCGCCCGTCGGACTCGACCACAGCCCGCAAGTCAAAACTTCCGGACAATCCTTCAGGCACCGTCACCTTGAACTGGCGGGCAGTCTTCTCGCCGGCTTTTGAGAACTCTACTGGCCGCGAATCGCCTGTTACCTGAAAGCCTGAAGGCGCCAGTAGCTTTACGTCGCCCTTTAGCGGGCTGCGTGCCTGATGCGTGATTTCGATGGCCACGTCGCGAGTTCGCTCGTGCGCGCCGGCAGGCACGATCAAGAGACCGGGCCGAAGATCAACGGTAACTGCAGGAGCAACTTTCAACTCACGGCGAATTTCACCGAAGGTTTTGTCAGCAAAACGGTACTCAACAGGCTGAATTATCTGTACGTTCTCTCCTGCCAGTGCGACATCGACCTGGGCTACGAGCCTCGGAGGCGCAAATGGCAGCGTTTGCGGCATCGTGGCGTCCCAATCGTATTGCTCTTTCGTTCGTTCACGAGCCAGCCAGTAAGGCTGACTAACGGGTTCGTTAATGGGGACGGTTACTTTGGTGCGGCTGTATTCGTCAGGCCGCTCGCGCTGTCTCATTCCCTGCGTCGCACTTTGATCTGCTTCGCCCAATGGATCAATCTTCCATGTCGACGGCGCACGCAGAATGATCTTTGTCTGAACTCCACCACTTTCGCCATTTCGTGCAAGGTTCAGATACACATTCGTATTTACTTCAAACGACTCACCCTGACTTACGATTTCAGTATTTGCGAGAGCATCGACGATGATTCCGAATGATTTCGCGAGTGCGTCACTGAATTCCGCTTCCTTACGATCGAGAATGCATTGCAGATTCGCTCGGGAGATCGCATCAAGACTGCCAAGAGAGTTCTTGAGACTCCGCACTTCGTGAAGTCCCGCAGCGAGATATGGAGCAATCTTCGATGGCGAGTCTGCACGGAATTCGCTTGCAGCACGCATTGCCGCTTCTTCAATTTTCTTGAGCGAAGGAAGCAGCGCACCTGATTGCGAGCCGGCAAACTTTGCGGCTCCCTCAATCGTGACGTCGATGCCGCTGAACATGTCAGTTTCCCGCTCAGTCGTCGTGACAGAACTTTCCAGACGCGGATAGGAGCGAACCTGCGAGCCCCTGCCTTGAATGATTCCGAAATCCTGCGATCGATGACGGCTACGGCCATCAGACGCGAGTTCCGCGTACGATCGGCCCAGGATCGGATCGTAACGGCCTGCGTCAAATACGGCAGCGGGGCCTTGAGACTGTTGGAAGACTCGACCGTAGACTTTGAGGACTCGCCACGGCTCGAGACCCTGTTTCATTTGTTCAGGAAAGCGTGCTGGATCGGCTGCAGCTTTTATTGCCTCAGGCGTGAGCATTCCTGCCAATTGATGCTGTCCATGCCCATCGCGTGTCGTACCGCTAAACCCAGTGACGACTACTAGTGGGCGCATTGTGCGGATGACCCTGACCATGTCACCAAGGATTTCTTCTCTGTTCCACTTTGACAGCGTTTCTTCGGCTGATCGCGTAAAACCAAAATCAAATGCTCGAGTAAAGTACTGTTCGGCACCATCGAGCTTGCGAGCAGCAAGCAGCTCTTCAGTTCGGATCACTCCAAGCCCATCCCACAGTTCAGGCCCGATTCCATTCTGTCCGCCTTCACCTCGATTGAGCGACAAGTACGCTGCGCGAGCGCCAAGTCCGCGCGCGCTATATGCGAGAAGGTCGGTGCTTTCATCATCGGGATGTGCACCCGTGTGAAGCACGCTGGCAATTGTCTGCAGGCGTCTCAGAGTAAGCGCCAGTCCAGAGATGCCCCGGTCTTCCGGCGCAGGCCGAGTATCTGCATTAGCAGTGATCAGTGCGACTAAGATGAGCAGGAACGAAAGAAGCTTCTTCATGCGTTATTCTCGAATAGAATCTGTGGGATGTCTTCGAGCTGACGTTCCGTCAGGCCGAAGAAGTCCGTTTTCGTAATTGCCGCGCTTCTGTCCAGAACTACAAGATCAGCACCCTTGGAGTTGAAAAGTGCGTTGAAGTTCACGAGGGCTGCCGACGGGTTTGGAGCATCAGCCCGAGGCGCAACAAACTCGACAATCGGAACGCGTGAAATTAACTGTTCCAAGATACGGTGGCGCATAGATCGCGGATGCTCACCGTTCACACCAGTAAATTCTCTCGCAAGAATGACTATAACCTGAGTCCAGTCAATTCCCTCACTCCCGGAAAGAAAGTTAAAGAATGTGTCGGGCAGTCCGTGCGCGTCGATTACGAGCGTTGCACGCTTCTTTAGTGATATAAGTCGACGCAGCTCAGAAGCAACCTTATTTGCAGTCAGACGGGCTGCTTCGCTTTCATTATTTGACGTTGTACTCATGATTTCGTAAGAATTGTCGGGGGTCTCGGAATGCCAAATCAAGTGGAGCCAAATCAAGTGGAGCCAAATCAAGTGGAGCCAAATCAAGTGGAGCCAAATCAAGTGGAGCCAAATCAAGTGGAG
>Ga0157380_10002903_pt1 | contig 11653 bp, 9 predicted proteins | sample S35metaG_FD_119757 | JGI IMG/M metagenome (GOLD analysis project Ga0157380, IMG submission 119757) | Switchgrass rhizosphere microbial communities from Kellogg Biological Station, Michigan, USA - S3-5 metaG | ecosystem: Host-associated > Plants > Roots > Rhizosphere > Soil | place: USA: Michigan...
ATGAACAGCCGCTGCTGCTGTCCGCCCGACAACGTCATGAACCAGGCGTTGCGCTTTTCGGAAAGACCGAGCTGCTCGAGAAGGCGCTCGCCCTGGCTGACGGGCTTCTTGTAGAGCGATGCCCATAAGTGCATCGCTTCCCATACCTTGATTCGCTTTTGGAGATGCGCCTGCTGGAGCTGGACACCGATGCGATCCTGCAACTGATAGACGTCGCGAAACGGATCGAGTCCCAGGACGGAAATGCTGCCGCGGTCGGGTCTCCTAATCCCCTCCACGCATTCCATCGTCGTGGTCTTTCCGGCGCCGTTCGGCCCGATCAGCCCGAAGATCTCGCCGTCCCGGACTTCGAACGACACGTCATCGACGGCGACCGTCTGCTGGTAGGTTTTGCGGACGCCGGCGACGGTGATTACGGCGCTCGTCGAAACCTCCACGGGCTCATGTGCACGAAAGCACCAGAGCCATCCGCAACCTCGACGTCGATACGGAACGTCAGCGGCGCCGCCAGATAGATCGTGTGATTGAGCCGGACCTGCTTACCCTGATACGTGAAGGGGGCGCTCTTGAAGAACAGCCGGTAATCGCCACCGATGTTGCCGCCGACCTCAGCGGTCTGCGTGTAGGCATAACCGCGGCTGTCGATGACGTGGCGGAATGCAACTTTCTGTTCACGGTGGTATGCGATCGTTTCGCGAATCGTGAAGGCGCCGCTCTCGCCCTTTCCTTCCGTTACCGCTTCATAAAACCCGTCGTCGAGCTTTCGATAGGTGACGGTGCCCTTCGACAGGCCGCCAGGACCAAGCACGCTGTCCGGCGCATCGGCCTCGAAGGTCCACGTGCCGAGGAAGTAGCGATCGAAGTCGAGTAGCGGGACGGCGTCTTCGGGCTTCGTGGGCCGGCCGAGATTCGGCATCAGCCCTTTCGGTGCGTCCGTGGGGACTTGCGCTTGCGGCGCCTGCAGGACCGCCGCAAGCATGAAGAAGACGAGCGTCATCCCTACTGCTCGCGCCTCTCGGTGCGGGCCGGCAGCCTCTGTTTGTCGAGCGTGTATTCGATCCAGCCGAGGCTCATCTCGTCCCAGCTCTGCTCGGACCAATACACTTCTTTGTCGGGGTTCGGATTGAGCGGGTTATTCGCCGAGTTGTCGAACACCGCGCGGTATTTGAGCATGCTGCCCTTCGGGATCTTGAGCGGCTCGGCGAGCACGTAGCGTTCCTGCCAGTCGAAGCGATAGTGCGGCACGTCGAACAGGAGCTGCTCTTTGCCATCGGGGTAGACGACCTTGTATTCCGCCGACTTGCCGCGCACGTGCATGTGCGGATAGAAGCCGTTGATGGTGATGTCCTGCGTGACGGCGAGCTCAGACGTCACGGTGTAGTCGGCCACGAACGGCGGAATCGGCGGCAGCCCGCTAAACGAAGATATGTTCGTCGGCGTCGCGCCTTGTGATGCCCGGCCCGCCTCGACGTCGGCCGCATCGGGGACCGCGCCGCGCACCAGTTTCCCATTGACGTGCTGCCGCTCGTTGATCGGCGTGCGGAAGTGGAACTTCTTCAGCGGCTCCTTCGCGAACCACAACCCCACTTCGGATCGATCGACCTCCGTGCGGCCGGTCGGCGTGTAGTGCATGTTGAAGTTCACGTATTGACCCGTCAGTGCGGGCGTGCCGACGCCGTCGGGGTGATCGTCGAAGCCGCGGCCGGCCACGTAGGCGAGCAGCGTCGTAAATCCGCCGACCGAGCTCAGGCGATCCGGCTTCTCGCCTGGCTCGCGCGGAATCTGCAGATCGGTCGGCAGCCTCTGCTCGGTAATGCGAGCGGTGCGGCGATCGAGCGGCACCCTCTTGCCCGAGGCATCGGTCGAGTACGGCTGCCCGTCGATCACTTCCGTTCCCGGAGGGAATGTCACGAGGCTCACGGTGATGTGATGAACCACGGCCTTGTTCGAGGGCCGCGCTTCCGACATCTGGATCAGCTTCATGCCGTCGGTCCACGGCACGGGCACGTAGAAATCGAGCATCGGATATTCCGAGCGCGGCTCGATCGTGAATTCGACGGGCATCTTGAGGACGACGTCAGGCTCGCGGTTGAATTTCCATCCGCCGGGATAGGACGGCGGCGCGGGGAGATCGGCGTCATTGCCTTTCGGCGCGCCGGCATCGACCCACGCGACGAGCGTGAAAATCTCCTTTTCGCTCATCTGACGATCGTTGCTGAACTTCAGCGTCGATTCGCCGATGCCCCACGGCGGCATCTCTTTCTTGAGGACCTTGGACTTGATCGATCGCGCCCATGGCCGCACCTGCTCATAAGTCATGAGCGGCATCGGCGCGACTTCGTTCGGCCGGTGGCACTGCGAGCAATTCTTGTAGAGGATCGGAGCGACGTCTTTCGCGAACGTCGGCGTTTGCGCCGACGACATTGAGGACCAGCCAAGGACCAAGACGCCGACCAACCCGACGACCACAGGACGGACGTTCATGCCCCCCTCCTCGAACCGGATTATACCTACTGTGCCAGGGAAGCCTCGAACTCGCTGAGCGGCTTCTGGATTCGATGCAAGAACGCGGCTTCGAATTCGACACCCTCGCCCAGGTCGCGCAGCAGGCTCGCAATCGCGGCGCCGCCAGCATCGTCCAGCAGCCGCTTCGCGGCAACGGCGCTGGCGGCATAGGCGATCTGCGCATCAGCGCCGCTGAACTTTCCGAAGGGACCCGACAGGGTCGAGAGCGACGGGCGTTTCGCCAGCGTCTCCACCCGGCTGGCCGCCCAACCGAGGTCGTCACTCTCGAGCACGGAGGCGAGCCCTTCGTTGAGCCAGGTCGGTACTCCACGCGCCGCGAGCGACCGAATCAGCGCATGCGAAAACTCGTGCGCCAGGACGCGATCGAGATCCTCGCCCTTTTCTCCGGCGCCGCGCATCGGGACGCGGATGATGCCGTCGAACGCGGCGGCGGCCCACTGCGGCGATCGGGTGATGTCGGAAAACTGCTGGCCGCTGTACAGCACGACCGGAATCGATTTCGCCGGAAAGGTGCCGAACACGTCGCAGATGCGCCAGAACGCCTTGTTCAACGACTCGAGCGCCTGCGCCGCCATTGCCGCATCCTCGGGGCCCTCGAACGAGACGGTAAAGTGATCGCCGACCTCGAGCCGCATCCGCTCGTGCAAATCTTTTTCACGTTTCCATCGATCCAGCGTGTCGCGGACACCGGTATCCTCAGGCGCTTCGGTGGCAACGATTTCGTAGAGGCGAATCGCTTCGGTCAGGTCGCCCTGCCGCTTGACGACCTGTGCCAGCTGCGCCCGCGCGCGCGTCAACTTCGGATCGAGCTCGAGCGCGCGCTCGAGATGCGACTTGGCCAGATCATCGTGCCGCAGCAGGAACTCCGCGGTGCCGGCGCCGAGCTGGAGCATCGCGTTTTTCGGATCGAGCTTCGCCGCCTCGCCGAAAGCCTCGCCGGCGGCCTTGAAGTCTCCGCTCCTGATGGCGCTCCACCCGGCCTGCTCGAGCATGCCGACACGCGGACTGTTTTGACCGGCAGCCGTCCCTGCAAGCAGCAGGCTCACGGCAAGAACCACACTCCACGAAAGAGTAACCGTCCCGGCAAGCTTCATACGTCGAGGCCGATCATACGCATCAGCTCCAGGGCGTTGCTATGCGTAATCACACCGTCACGGACCTTGTAATCGAACGACATCGCTCCGTTCTCGACCCTGTCCTGCAGGTGCACGTTCTTGACCTGCCCTGGGAAGATCGCCGCGATCTCGGTCAAGGATAAATCGTGAGTCGTCACCATCCCGATCGCTCCGCGCGCGATCATCGTCCGCGCGACGCCTTCGGCGGCGACGCGGCGATCCTTGGAGTTGGTGCCACTCAACAGTTCATCGAACAAAAACAGGACCGGCAACGGCGCGTCCAGCAGATCGCAGATCGCGCGGATGCGCAGCGCCTCCGTATAGAAGCCCGATCGATGCTCCTGTAACGAATCCGTGTGACGGAGGCATGTCCCGATCGAGAGCGCCGTCAGCCGGAGACTCTCGGCGCGAACGGGCCCGCCGGCAAGCGCCAATACGCCGTTGATGCCGACCGTTCGCATCAGCGTGCTCTTGCCGGACATGTTGGAACCGCTGACGATCAACACCTGCGGGGCTTGCGGGCTTGCGGGCCTGCGCGCTTGGACGTTCAACACCAACGAATTGCTGACCGCGGTGGCCGGCAGCAGCGGATGTGCGATTTCGGTGGCGTCGTAAATCGGCTCAGTGCCGTCGATCACATCGGGAAACGGATACGACGGGTGTTCGTACGAGAATCCGGCGAGCGAGAGCAGCGCTTCCATTTCGCCGACGGTCTCAACCCAATCGCGCAAACGCGATCCGTGAGCCCTGCGCCAGGATTCCGCGGCGTAGGCGAGTTGCAATGTGAACAGCAGCGGGATTTCGGATAAGCGCAGGAATGCGTTGTGTCGTGAATCGGCCCAGTCGGAAATGCGCGCAAGGCGCGCGATGCCGCGCGACGCGGCTGGGACGTGTGTGTCGCCTTTCAACCGTCGCGACATGGCCACGATCGCCGGTGCTTCGAAGGCCTCCGTTTCGATCGCCTTGACGACATTGGACAAGAGATCGAGCGCCGCGGCTTCGGTGGACGAGGACAGGCTCTCGACGAGCGCGTTGGCCCGCTTGCCCAGCCACGCCAGCATCACGACGTTGACGAGCGACACCATCACGACGTAAATCCCCGGACCGCCGTTCAGATAGATGAACAAGGCCGCGAGAAACGCCAGGGCGAAGGCGGCGACGAGAATCCGCAACGGCGGAAGCAACGACCGATCCTCCGCCCACGCGATCAGCCGCTCGGCGTGAATCGAGCGCCGGCGGCCGGCGTTGACGACGGCGATCCGCTCGCGAAGGTCGGTATGGTCGCAGAGCGCGGCCACCCGTGATTGGCGCTCGCGGATTTCCTGGACTGTCGACGGATGTAGCAGCCAGCCCGCAAGCCGCGCCTCGCCCATCGGCGTCCGGCACGACGAGAGCAACTGGAACAGGCTCGAGGGTCCGAAGACGTCGAGATCGTCGACGTACGGATGATTGCGATCACGAAAGCGCTCGCCGCTCGGCGCGTCGCGCATCCAGCGATCCTCGATGCGCGCGATGCCGTCGATGTAGAAGGTGACCGCGGCCTGCGCGCGCGCCAGCGCCCGGATCACCGATTCATGCCAGATCGACAACGCGATGAAGATCGCGGCCGCGCTTGCGAAGATCGCCGGCGACGGATCCGCGGCGAGGACGAAGGCCGAATAGATCACCGCGGCGACGAAAATCGCGACCTTGGCGTTACCGAGATGAATATGCGTTCGTTCGCGCGCCTGGGCGGCGGCTTCACGATCGCGTTTGCGGACGGCGTATTCTTCGAGCGGTGGTCGCACGGTCTTCAACATGATGTTCCAGTTCCTGCGTACATGCGACGTCGGCGTACGAACAAAACTGAATCAAAAGCCGCTGTTGCGGGGTCAGTCCCCGTTACAAAAGGCAGGCGGCGAGGGCCTGTGACGGCCCCCGCCTCTGGTGGTGGGTTATTTGGTGCGGATAGTTAGCGGACTAGTAAGCGAGACCTTGAGCTTGCGTCCTTCTGCAAGCCGAATTTCTTTGCCGTCGGTGGCAAGCACGACGCCGGTGCCGGCCCCTGCGCCCACGGCCGTGCCGATGGCGGCGCCTTTCTTGCCGCCGGTAATCGCGCCGATCACCGCGCCGGCAGCGGCGCCGGCGCCGATTTTCACGGCGTCATCTTTCTTGGTGCTCTCGGCAACAAACGCGAGCGGCTTCGTGTCGATGTCGTAGCTCACCGAGCCGGCCGTCAGTCTTGTGAAGCGGAACGACAGCTCCGCGCGGCCCTTGATCTTGTCGGAGTCGTCAACATGCGTGACGTGACCGGTCAGAGCGGCGCCGGACGGAATGGCCGTCGTCCCGTCAATCACAACTGGAGACGCCAGCGTGCCGCGCACAGGCGCTTCGACCCTGCTCGCATCGGAAGCGAGAGGAGTATTGAGCGTGACGTCGAGCACGGTGTTGTCCGGAACGGTGATGGTGCGGACGATCGGTGCAGCCTCGGGTGTGCGCGCCGTCTCGGTCGTGGCCTCGACGCGCTTCACTTCCGCGATGCTGCTCCGCGTAATTTCGGTGGAGGTGTTCGGGCGCTCACCGGTAAGCGTGACGACATCGTCATTGACCTTGGCGATCTTGCCTCGGACCAACGTGCCGTCCTGCGTGACGACGGTGACTTCGGTGCCGGCGGGGATGTTCTCGACGGCTTCGGCGCGCGTGCATGCAGTGGCCAGCAACACAGACAGCAGCGTCTTGGCGATAGCAGCGGTGATGCTCAGCCTCTTCATGCGACTCCTCCCGACGCCCTGTAGAGCAACGCCTGTGCCAGCTTTTTCCGGCCTAAACCGGGCCGGTTGGGTAAGCCGCGTGTCGTGGCTGGGTAACAGATGACTTATCAGTGGCAGACGCGTTGGGCCCCGTTCCACGGCATGGAATGAATCCAATACATGCGGTTACGCTGCTTTTCGTTCTAGTTGGTAGACTCTCCCCTTCGGAGGATTCGCAATGACCGTTTCGACGCGCACCTGGCGCGCGGCCGCGCTGGCCGTCCTGACCCTCTTCTCCCTTGGCGACACGCGGTTCGCGCGTCTCGATGCGCAGCAACAAGCGATCGATCCGGCATTTCTGAACGCCTACCGCTGGCGCGGCATCGGTCCCGATCGTGGCGGCCGCTCGATCGCGGTGGCCGGCGTCAAAGGGCGTCCCCGCGAAGCCTACTTCGGCGCCGTCGGCGGCGGCCTCTGGAAGACCAGCGACGCCGGCAACAATTGGGCGCCGGTGACCGACGGGCTGATCACCAGCTCCTCGGTCGGCGCGGTCGCGGTTTCCGAATCGAGTCCGGACATCGTGTGGATCGGCATGGGCGAGTCCTGCATCCGCGGCAACATCATGCCGGGCGACGGCGTCTACAAGTCCACCGACGCGGGCAAGACGTGGGCAAGCGTCGGCTTCAAGAACGTCGACGCGATCTCGAAGATTCGCATTCACCCAACCAACCCCGACGTCGTCTACGTCGCGGCGTTCGGCCTGTATTACGGGCCGAGCGACGAGCGCGGCGTTTTCAAGACGACCGATGGCGGCAAGACCTGGAAACGCACGCTCTTCAAGGACAACAAGACCGGCGCGGTTGACATCGCGATCGACACGAAGAATCCCAACGTCCTCTACGCGGCGATGTGGGAGGCGTATCGGATCGAGTACCAGATGTCGAGCGGCGGCCCGGGAAGCGGCCTCTACAAGTCGACCGACGGTGGCGAGACCTGGAACGAGATCACACGCAACCCCGGCATGCCTTCCGGTATGGTCGGACGCATCGGCGTCGCCCTGACGGCGGCAGATTCGAATCGCGTTTATGCGCTGGTGGAGAACGAAAACGGCGGCCTGTTCGTGTCGGACGATGCGGGCGCGTCGTGGAAGTTGATCAATGCCTCACGCGCCATCAGGCAACGCGCGTTTTATTACACGCACGTGTTCGGCGACCCCAGCAACAAGGACGTCGTCTACATGCAGAACACCGGCGTGTTCCGTTCGACCGATGGCGGCAAGACCACCGCCCAGATCGGCCAGAACACGCACGGCGATCACCACGACCTCTGGGTCGATCCGGACGATCCGCTGCACGTCATCGACGGCAACGACGGCGGCGGCGCGATCACATACGACGTCGCATCGCGCGTGCCGAACTGGAGCGCGCAGGACTTTCCCACCGCGCAGTGGTACCACGTGATCACGACCGCGCACCTGCCCTTCCACGTCTGCGGCGCGCAGCAGGACAACAGCACGCTGTGCGTGCCGAGCAACACCAACGCCGGCGGCGGCGGTGGTGGCGGTGGCGGCAACCCGCCGGTGGCTCCGTACCAAGTTGGCGGCGGCGAGCCGGGCTACATCGCGCCGCATGCGACCGACCCCGACATCTTCTGGGCGGGCGCCAACAACGGCTCGTTCCTCACGCGGCTCAATCGCCGCACCGGCGAGTTCAAGGAAGTTGGCGCGTATCCGCGCTTCTTCTCGGGCGAGAACTCGGGCGAGGTCAAGGAGCGCTGGCAGTGGACGTATCCGATCATCCTCGCCTACGCCGATCCGACCGTGCTGTACACGAGCTCGCAGCGCGTATGGAAGAGCACAAATGGCGGCGACACCTGGGAAGCGATCAGCGGCGATCTGACCCGTCACGATCCAAAGACGATGGGCGATTCGGGCGGTCCGATCACGCACGACATGAACAGCCCGGAGATTTACGGGACCGTGTTCTCGCTCGCACCTGGCAAGAAGGACGTCAACATCATCTGGTCCGGGTCGGATGACGGCATCGTCCAACTGACGCGCGATGGCGGCAAGAACTGGACAAATGTGACTCCTGCCGAGATGCCGGACCTCGGCCGCGTCAGCCAGATCGACGGCTCGTCATTTGACAACGGCACTGCTTACGTCGCGGTCAAGAAGATGCTGCTCGGCGATCGCGCGCCCTACATCTTCCGGACGGGCGATTACGGCAAGACGTGGAAAAAGATCGTCACCGGCATTGCCGCCAACGACTACGTGCACACCGTGCGCGAAGATCCGGCGCGGCGCGGACTGCTGTACGCGGGCACGCAGCACAGCGTCTATGTGTCGTACAACGACGGCGAGAGCTGGCTGCCGCTGAAGAGCGGCTTGCCCGACACGCCGACCACCGATCTCGTGGTCGAGGACAATGCGCTCGTGATCGGCACGCACGGCCGCGGCTTCTACGTGCTCGACGACATCGCGGCGCTCCGGCAGTTCGGAACGACGGCGACGACCGACGTCATGGTGTTCAAGCCGGCGAACTCGACGCGCGGCCTCGATCGCCCGATCGTCACGTATTACCTGAAGAGCGAGCCGAAGCAGCTGACGATCGACTTCCTCGACGCGAAGGGCCAGGTCGTGCGCTCGGTGAATGGCAACCCGCCACGCAAGCCCGGCGAGACCGCCCCGGCCGGCGGCGATGACGATTTTCCCCGCGGACCGCAAGGCGCGCCGATGGCGGCGGGCATGAACCGCTTCACGTGGGATCTCAACTCGACTGGCGTCGTGACGTTCCCGGGCATGATTCTGTGGGGCGCGACGCAGAACGGGCCTGCGGTGCTGCCCGGTTCGTATCAGGTGCGGCTCACCGCCGATGGCGTCACACAGACACAGTCGTTCCAGGTCTTGAAGCACCCGCTGCGTCCGACGAGCGATGCCGACCTGCAGTTCCAGTTCGCCCTGGCCAGCCGGATTCGCGACAAGGTCAACGAGGCCAACCTCGCGGTGATCCGCATTCGCCGCATCAAGACCGACATCGCCGATCGCATCAAGGACGCCCCGGCTGAAGTTCGCACCGCGGGCGAACAGCTGACCAGGGCGCTTGCGACGGTCGAAGAGGATGTCTACCAGGTGAAGAACCAGAGCGGACAGGATCCGCTCAACTTTCCAATCAAGACCAACAACCGCCTCGCATCGCTGCTGCGCGTCGCGGTGTCGGGCGAAGGCCGTCCGACCGGGAACGTCGAGCCGATTTTCAACGACCTCGTCGCCGAGCTCAAGGCCGAGACCGATCGGCTCGAAAAGACCGTCACCGATCAGCTGCCGCCGTTCAACAACATGCTGCAGCGCATCAAGAAGACGCCAATCGACGGCAAGTAGGACCGTGAGGAGGTGCTAGCCCTTGAGGGCCTGCACCTCCCTGTGAAACCGTTCGAACTCCTCGTTCTCGGCACGTTTGTACTCGGCAGCGATGGCCGCGGTCGCCTGGCGCCATTCAGCGAATTCGGCAGCGGCGGCTGGCAGCGCCGCCAGCGCTTGCGCGAGCGCCCGTTCCGCGTCGGCGCGCGCCGCCTTCATCGACGCCTCATTGACGCGCGCCGTTGCGGCAAACGATTGATCCGCGCCCCGCGCGCCGCGGCTCTGCGCGACGAGCGCTAGATCACGCGACTGGCGAAACGCATCCTGCGCGGCAATGAGCGCGGCGTCGAAGTCCTTCTTCGCCTTGTCGAGTTTCTCGGCGCGGATTCGCTGCGCTTCCTTGGAAGTGGGCTTGGAGGCCGACCCGCCTATTGCGAGCAGGAATTCATGCTCAGCGTCTTCCTCGGCGTTGCGCCGCTTCTCGAACGCCGCCACGTCCGCCTCGCGCCTGACGCGCTGCGCATCGGCGAGGGCATCGGCGAGTTTGTCGCTGACCTCCGAGAGCGTATTGGCGCGGGCGGTTTCAGCCTTGGCGTCCGTCGCACTCTGCTTGGCGCGGGCATCGGCGATCTGGGCTTCGAACGCGTCGTAGATCTTGGCTGTCGCAGGTATCGCGCGGAGGTCCCGGTCGCGCGCCGCGAGCGCCTCGCGCAAGCCGTCCTCGCGAATTTTCGTAATCCGGGAAATCCGCTTCGAGTGTCCTTCGGTGATTTCGGTGAGTGTCGCCATGTCACCTCTTCTATACTGCAGATCTCGCCGCGGCTTCACCTCGGCGGGAGATTCGCGTGCAACGCTGGCACACGATCTGCAGCGTCAGGCGGTAGCGACATGGCAACACGGTGTCCTTCGCTCGCGGCGGCAATTCTGGCACTCGCGCTCACCGGATTGTGGAGCGCCGGTCGGATGTCCGCCGCCACCGCGGCCGGCCCGGCTTTCGAACAAGTCCTCGCCAAGTCCAATAGTGTTGCGCCGCCGCCCTACCGCGCCTTCCGAAGGATGGAGGGCGGGCTCCTGGATTCCGATAGACGCGGCTGGATCGAAGCCTGGACGGAATACACGCCCGGCCGTGGTTTCACCTACGACGTCGTGCGCGAAGGCGGTTCGGAGTACGTGCGAAACAAGATCCTGCGGGGGATGCTGGTGAGCGAGCAGAAGCTCATTGCCAGCGGCAAGCGCCTCCACGCCTCGCTCGAGTCAATGAATTACCTCTTCGAGGACGGCGGGATGGCAGACGGGGGCCTTCAGCGCGTGCTGCTCAAGCCCGCCAAGAAATCTGACGGCATCCTGACTGGCAGCGTGCTCGTAGACCCCGAGTCGGGCCTGATGACGAGGATTGAAGGACGCCTGGTGAAGAGCCCTTCGTTCTGGCTGCGCGATGTCGACGTCACGTATAAATACGCACACGTCGGCGACCGCGTCGTGCCGGTCGAGATGACCTCGACCGGTCGCGTCCGCATGTTTGGCCGCTCGAATTTCCGGATGGTCTACGACTACGAGTCGATCGACGGCCGGCCGACGACGCTCAAAGCGTCGCTGCGCGACGAACCGTGACGGCTACGAAGGCCGCACGTTCTCGGCGCGCGGGCCCTTTGGCCCCTGACCCTTTTCGAAGGTCACTTTCTGACCCTCGCGCAGCTCGTCGAACCGAGTGCCCTGAACCGCTGAATTGTGGAAGAAGTATTCGGTGCCGTCGTCCGCTGCCACGAATCCGAATCCCTTGTCGCTGACGATGCGCTTGATCGTTCCTGAAACTGCTGCCGCCATTTGAGTATCCCGCCGAAAGAGGTAGACGAAGTGCGGCCGCAAAGGCGCGACCGCGGCCACTACCGTATCCCGAATCGGGCGCGAACGCCTAGTAAATAGGC
>Ga0157380_10002904_pt1 | contig 11653 bp, 7 predicted proteins | sample S35metaG_FD_119757 | JGI IMG/M metagenome (GOLD analysis project Ga0157380, IMG submission 119757) | Switchgrass rhizosphere microbial communities from Kellogg Biological Station, Michigan, USA - S3-5 metaG | ecosystem: Host-associated > Plants > Roots > Rhizosphere > Soil | place: USA: Michigan...
AGGACGTCTACGTCGCGAGCACGGCGGGCGGTCCGCTCACGCGCCTGACGTTCGAGGACCAGTCGGACTTCTCGCCCGTGTGGAGCCCGGACGGCACGCGAATCCTGCACGCGTCGGTAGCGAACAACCTCTACTTCTTCTCGATTCGGAACGCCGATGGCTCCGGCACGGCGCGAAAGGTCTACGAGGCGCACGTGGGCGAGCTCGCGATCCCCACGGCGTGGTCCCCGGACGGCGCGACCGTGCTCTTCCACGAGCAAGCACGCGGTACGGGTCTCGACCTGCGGGCGCTGGACCTGGCGAGCGGCAAGGCGCGCATCCTCGCCTCGACGCCATTCCCCGAGCTCGACGGCAGCTTCTCCCCGGACGGCCGCTTCGTCACGTACTCCGCCGGCAGCCAGGGGGCGCGGCAGATCTACGTGCGGCCGTTCGCGGACGGCGGTGGGCACTGGCAGCTCTCGACCGATGGTGGTGTGCGTCCGGTCTGGCTGCGCTCAGGGGAGATCGTGTACCAGCGCCTCGGCCGGCCGATCAACGATTGGCTCTCGGTGCCCGTTCGCACCAGCGGGTCGTCCATCGTGGCCGGAACGCCGCGGACGCTCTTCCGCGGCCGGGTCGACGCCGAGCCGCTGCTCCGACCGTGGGACGTCTCACCCGACGGCACCCGCTTCGCCGTGGTGCTGCCCATCGGCACGACGGCCGAGGCGCCCGGCGTCCGGGTGCGCCTGCTCCTGGGCTGGACGCGGCTGCTGGCGCAGGGTGCTGGCGAGCCTCGCTGACGAGCAGGTGCCGGCGCCGCCGAGCTAAACTGTCCGAATGGCCGGGAAGCCCCGATCGCCGGCAGGCGTGCTCGCCGCCGGCAAGGCCGCGAAAGCCGTGGCGGAAGGCCCCGGGCCGGAGGAGCTCCGCCAGGCCCTGGCCGTGCTGGAGGCAGTCGTCGCCGACAGGGCGATCCTCGCACAGCTGCCGAACGAGGAGCGGACCCGGCTCCTGGTCGCCGCCGGACGCACCGTGCACCCGGACATCCAGCAGAAGCGCCGGCTGGTGCGATCGCTCCGCAGCGCCGAGCGCCGCCGAGCGGAAGCTCGCGACCGCGCGGTGCTGGCGCAGACGGGAATCCGCGCCGCCCGCCAGGCGGACGTCTTCATCGCGCCGCCGAAGGCGCTCGAAGCCGGCGAGCCCGCCGTCCTGCGCGAAGTCGCCACACCGAAGAAGTGCTACGTGTGCAAGGCCGAGTACCGCCTCGTCCACTCCTTCTACGACGCGCTCTGCCCGCCGTGCGCGGAGCTCAACTACGAGAAGCGCTTCCAGACGGCCGACCTGCGCGGCAAGGTCGCGCTCGTCACCGGGGCGCGCGTCAAGATCGGCTACCAGGCCGCGCTCAAGCTGCTCCGGGCCGGGGCGCGAGTCGTCGCGACGACGCGTTTCCCGCACGACGCCGCGCGCCGCTACGCGACCGAGCCCGACTTCCCCGACTGGCAGGACCGCCTCCAGCTCCACGGCCTCGACCTGCGCCACTCGCCGAGCGTCGAGATCTTCTGCAGCCTGCTCGGCCGCGATCTCGGGCGGCTCGACCTGCTCGTCAACAACGCCTGCCAGACCGTGAGACGGCCACCCGGATTCTTCACCCACCTGCTCGAGTTCGAGGAGCGCGGCGCCGACACGCTGCCTCCCGAGCTGCGGCCGCTCGTCGCGCGGCACCACGAGAGCGTGGAGCTGCTCGCCGCCGCCGCCGACCTGCCGCGCTCCGCGGCGCTCCGCGGCGCGCGCCCGGCGGACGCCGAGGATGCCGAAGGCCTCGCGGCGTGGCGTGGCGGCGGAGCGGGGCTCGGGGTGCGCCACTCGGCCCGCCTCTCGCAGATCGGGTTCGGCTTCGACGAGTCCGGCCGCCGCGAGGACCTCTTCCCTACCGGCGCGCTCGACGCCGACCTGCAGCAGGTCGACCTGCGCGAGCTGAACTCCTGGCGGCTGAAGCTGGCCGAGGTCACAACCCCCGAGATGATCGAGGTGCAGCTCGTGAACGCGGTGGCGCCCTTCATCCTGTGCGCGCGGCTCAAGCCGCTGATGCTGCGGGCGCCGGGGCGCGACAAGCACGTCGTCAACGTGTCCGCGATGGAGGGCATCTTCTCGCGCGGCACCAAGACCGACCGCCACCCGCACACGAACATGGCGAAGGCCGCGCTCAACATGCTCACCCTCACGTCGGCGCGCGACTACGTCGAGGACGGCATCCACATGAACGCCGTCGACACCGGCTGGATCACCGACGAGGACCCGTTCGTCCACGCGGCGCGGAAGAAGGACGAGCTCGGCTTCGAGCCGCCGCTCGACATCGTCGACGGCGCCGCGCGCATCCTCGACCCCTACCTGTTCGGCCTCAACAGCGGCGAGCACGCCTGGGGCAAGTTCTTCAAGGACTACAAGGCGTCGAACTGGTAGGCCGTTGACCGACGGCTAGGGCGTAGCGGTAACCGTGTAGCTCATGCACTGGTACGGGTGGAAGCGCCAGCGGGGCAGGTCCTCGCACAGCGGCCAGTTCGGGCAATCGCCGTCCGTGACGCAGACGGTCGCGGTGCGCGTGCCGGCCGCGTACGTCGCCGAGTGGCTGCAGTCGGCGCCCGTCGTGCCGATCCACTCGAACGTCCCGTCGCCGTCCAGGTCCATGCGGAAGAACAGGCCGTCGTTCTCCGGGTCCTGCGAGCGGCAGAGATTGTAGAGCACGCTGAGCGGCGCCTTGCCGGTGATCGACGAGCCGACGGCCGCGGGCTGGGTGCGGAACGACGGGTCGGGCCACTGGTTGTCGGCCCCGGGGCTCGGCGTGGGCAAAGGCCCCCCGGCAACGGCGATCGGCAGCGAGCAGCGAGCCGTCTCGGCCCCCGCCGTGACGGTGATCGCGGCGACATAGTCCCCGGCCACCGCATAGACGTGGCGCGCGTCCGGGTTCGTGCCCTGCGCGCCGTCGCCGTAGCTGAGGCTGACGGAGAAGGCGCCCACCGCGTTCTTCACGTCGAGCCCGAACGCCACCGACAGCGGCGCCGGGCCGCTCGCCGGCAACGCCGCGCACTCGATCGTGAGCGCGGGAGGGGCCTGCTGGTTGGTCGGGCCGTGGTCGCACGCGGGCCCCGTCACGGCCGCGACGGCGATCAAGGCCAGCGTACGCGCGCGCCGGACGCTCATCGCGTCGCGTCTCATGCGATCACTCCTCCCGCAGCAGGCGCTTCGTGTACCCGGCCGCGACCAGCCCGTCGTAGGCGGCCGCGACCTCCGGCGGAATCTGCTGGCGCGCCGACCAGCCCTTCTCACCGTACACGATCAGCCGCTGGAGATCCCCCACCATGATCTGGACGACGTCGTCGCGCGAGATGCCGCTCGCCGTGTACGCGTCGAAGTCGAGCTGCGGCGAGGTGACCCGGACCTCGAGCTCGGGCCAGCGCGCGGCGAAGGTGGCGAGCGTGCGCCGCTCCATGTAGGGCTTCTGCACGGCGATCGCCCGCCGCGGCGTGAGGCCCTTCTCCTCGAGCAGCTGCCGCGTGAAGGCCACGTTCTCGCCGGTGTGGGTCGAGCGGCTCTCGGTCAGGATCCGCTCGCGCGGGACGCCGCGCCCGGCCGCGACGTCCGCGAAGATCTGCGCTTCGGACCGGCTCCACATCCCGCTCGTCAGGCTGCCCAGGTGGCCCGAGCAGACGAGCAGCGGCGCCCAGCCCTCCAGGAACACCTCGGCGGCGCGCTCGGCGACGCGGGTGTCGTGGCTGCCGAGCGCGATGATGCAGTCGGCGTGCGCCAGGGCGTGCTGGACGTGGTGATAGTCCCAGACGACGCGCGCCCAGCCGTCGACGGCTTCCATGCGTCTCCGGATGTTACTCCCGGGTTCGCTAGAATCGACTCATGCTCCCCCAGCCCAAGTTCACGGCCCTCGACGACGCCCTCTACGGCTACCTGCTCGCCCACCGTTCCCCCGACGACGACGTGGTGCGCGAGCTGCGCGAGGAGACGGCCAAGCTCGGCGACTGGGCCGTGATGCAGATCGCGCCCGACCAGGCGACGTTCCTGCGCCTGCTGGTCGCCGCGACCGGCGCCCGCCGCGCGGTCGAGGTCGGCACGTTCACTGGCCTCTCGGCGCTCGCGGTCGCGCGCGGCCTGCCGGCCGACGGACGGCTGCTCTGCCTCGACGTGAGCGAGGAGTGGACGAAGGTGGCGCGCGCCGCCTGGAAGAAGGCCGGGGTCGACGGCAAGATCGACCTGCGCATCGGGCCCGCAGCCGACACGCTGCGCGGCCTGCCGCTCGAGCCGCAGTTCGACTTCGCCTTCATCGACGCGGACAAGAGGAGCTACGAGGTCTACTGGGACGAGATCGTGAAGCGCCTGCGGCCCGGCGGCCTGATCGCGGCCGACAACGTGCTCTGGGAGGGCGACGTGGTGCGGCCCGAGGAGCAGGACGAGGACGTCGTCGCGATCCGGAAGTTCAACGAGCGCGTGCTGGCGGATCGGCGCGTCGAGTCCGTGATGCTCGCGATCGCCGACGGGCTCACGATCGCGCGCAAGCTCGCCTGATCCCGCGCGGCGGAGCCGCTCAGCGCCATCCCTGGGCGCGCAGGTATTCTTCGAGCCGCGGGTCCTCGCGCGACAAAGGCGGCAGGTACTCGCCGACCAGCTCGCGCGTCCACCACGCCCCGCTCGGGTCGCCGGGCCTCGTGAAGCGGTAGCGGTAGTAGCGGGCGCGCACGAAGCGCGGCGGCGCCTCTCCGAACGGATCGCGCGCCAGCAGCCCGCGCGCGCCTTCGTCGCCCTCCAGCAGCTTCGCGACGAGGTGGACGAGGAACGGCTCCGTGCCGGCGCCGGGCATGGCCGCGAACCACATCTGCCAGTCGAGCCGGTGGTGGTAGGGCGAGATCCAGCAGGGCCGCCGCTTCGGATCCCCGGGCTTGCAGACGAAGTCGTACTCCTGCCAGCTCGCCGACTCGTCCGGGATGGCGGCCGTCGTGCCTTCGATCACGATCTCGAACCGCTCGCGGCCGATCGAGCCGAAGGCGCCGTAGGTGTTGACGAGGTCGAACGGGTCGAACGACGTGTTCATCACCTGGCCGGGAGAGAGCATGTTCACCACCGGGTTCAGGCTCAGGAACGCGATCACCAGCGCGAGCGCGTAGCTGACGAGCGCGCGCGGCTTGCGCTCCGTGGCGCCGGCCACGCGGCTCGCCAGCCGCTCCCGGAGCCCCTGCGGCACCAGCCGCTGCAACAGGCCGTCGTCGAAGCAGGACACGGCGACGGCGATCGTCAGCCAGTTCAGGAACGAGAGGTTCCCGCTGACGATCAGCAGCGCCTGGAACAGAAGCGTGAGCCCGCCGGCGACGAGCCGCGCGCGGCGCGGCCCGAAGTAGAACCAGGGAGCCACGAGCTCGACGAGGTGGTTGAACAGCACCTCGAGCCTGTGGAACCAGGCGGGCAGCTGGTGCAGGTACCAGGAGAACACGTTCGGGTTCGGCTGCGTCTCGTAGTGGAAAACGAGGCAGCTGAGGTCGCGCCAGCAGGGATCGCCGCGCAGCTTGATGAGCCCGGCCCCGAGCATCAGCCGGAACGTCAGCCAGCGCAGCAGCGTGATCACGAGTGGCGACGGCGGGTCGCTGCCGCGCGCGAAGGGATGCAGGCGCAGGAGCGGCGCCAGGAAGATCGCGAGGAAGCCCGCCTCGAGCAGCAGGATCTCCCAGCCGTAGCCGTAGAAGAGGCCGCCCGCGTGCACGTACGACATGTAGAGGAACCAGAGCCCGGCCAAGAGCGGCACGTTCGCGAAGCCGGCGAGCAGCACCAGCGAGCCCGCGAGGCCGACCCAGCCGAAGACGCGGAACGCCGCGTCCGAGTCGGAGAGCCAGAAGAGCGTCGGCAGCCGCAGGAAGGCGAGCGGGCCACTCGACGCCGTCTCGCGCACGCGCTCGAGCATCTCGTGCGCGGGCAGCAGGCCGTGCGAGCCCAGGAGCGGCTCCCATTGCCGCAAAACGATCAGGAACGCGACGACGTAGACGAGCCCGAGCAGGCGAAAGAACAGGAAGCGCGTGAGCCAGTGCGTCGAAGCGGCGTCGGCCATGGAGTCTCGGCAGCCCTTCCCGTATCCTAGTGCCGCCTGAGGGAGGCTGCGGCGCGATGCGTTTGGCTGTCGTTCTCGTGGCGATCGGAACGGTATCGGCTGCGATCCTCGCGCCGGCGCGCGCGCAGCAGAACACGTCGATCACCGGCGTGCCGGGCGAGCCCGACGAGAGCGCCATCGTCGACGTGAGCACCCTGCCAAGGACGACTCCGATCTTTCGCCTGCCGGTGTCGACGGGCCTCGTTCACGTCCCGCGCCGCCGCCCGCCCGACAGCGAGCGCCCGGTGATCGACGCGCTGCGCCGGGAGTGGGTCCCGCCCGCGCGCCCGGCGCTCGCGCTCGGGCCATCACCCGGCCTGGCCGGGGGCTTCGGCGCGCTCGGCGACCCCAACACCGTCATCCCGCCCGACACGAACGGCGCCGTCGGGCCGAACCACCTGATGACGACGCTCAACAGCGACGTGAAGTTCCAGAACCGCAGCGGCGCGTCGCTCGGCACCGTCAGCCTCGACACCTTCTGGTCGGCGGTGGACGGCGGCGGAGGTACCTTCGACCCGAAGACGCTCTACGACCCGTTCGCGAACCGCTGGATCAGCGTCGCCTGCGACGACGCGCAGAGCGCGAGCTCCGCGATCCTGGTCGGCGTCTCGCAGACCGGCAATCCGACGGGGTCCTGGTTCCAGTTCCGGATCAGCTCCGACGCCGGCGTCTGGGCGGACTTTCCGAGCGTCGGGTTCAACGGCAAGTGGGTGGTGGTGCAGCTCAACATGTTCACCATCCCGGGCGCCTACGTGCGCTCGAACATCTACGTGTTCAACCGCTCCACGCTCTATTCGGGCGGCGGCGGGTTCATCAAGATCCAGGACACCCAGGGCTTCACCCAGGCGCCCGCGCTCACCTACGACATGGCGCAGCCGGACCTCTTCATGGTCGAGGAGTGGAACGGCGGCTTCGGCCTGCTTCGCGTCTCGAAGCTGAGCGGGCCCGTGGGCAGCCCGGCACTCTCCGTCGTCTCCTTTCCAGCCGGGCCGTCGACGTGGGACGCGTTCCCGACGCCCTCCGACCAGGCGCCGCAGCTCGGCAGCACGCAGCGGATCTCCACGAACGACGCGCGCATCCAGAACCTCGTCTTCCGCAACAACACGCTGTGGGCCGCGCACACCGTTTTCACGCCGACGCCCCCGCCGGTCGGACGCTCTCTTGTCCAGTGGTGGCAGCTGTCGACCGCGGGCTCGATACTCCAGACCGGACGGATCGACGACGGCAGCGCGACGAACTTCTACGCGTTCCCGTCGATCGCGGTCAACAAGTTCGGCGACGCGCTGCTCGCCTTCTCCTGCTTCTCCGGCGCCCGCTTCGCGAGCGCGTGCTACGCCTTTCGCCGGTCGGCCGATCCGCCCGGCACGTTCAACGACGTGGCCACGCTCAAGGACGGCCAGGCCAGCTATTTCAAGACCTTCTCCGGGACTGCGAACCGCTGGGGCGACTACAGCGCCGCCCAGGTCGATCCCGTCAACGACGTCGACCTCTGGACGCTCCAGGAGTACGCGGGCACGCCGGCCAACCGCTGGGCGACCTGGTGGGGCCTGCTGGCACCGCCGCCGGACATCACGATTGGCGACGTCTCGCTCGCGGAGGGCAACTCGGGCACGACCAACGCACGCTTCACGCTCTCGCTCTCCTTCGCGAGCTCGCAGCTCGTCGAGGTGGACTGGGTCGCGAAGGACGGCACGGCGACGCTCGCCGACTCCGACTTCCTGGCCGCCAGCGGACGCGCGAGCTTCCCGCCCGGCACGACCTCGGTGTTCGTGGACGTGCCGGTCGTGGGCGACGTCAAGCTCGAGCCGAGCGAGACGTTCACGGTGGATCTGTCGAACCCGCTCCAGGGCGTGATCGCGGACGCCCAGGGCCTGGGCACGATCCTGGACGACGACGGGGTGCCGCAGATGTCGATCGACGACGTGCGCGTCGTCGAGGGCAACACGGGCAGCTCGACCGCGACCTTCACCGTCACGCTCTCGAACCCGAGCGGCTCGACGGTGACGGCGAGCTGGAGCACCTCGAACGGCAGCGCCACCGCGGGCTCGGACTACGCCGCCGGCTCGGGCGTCGTCGGTTTCCCGCCCGGCTCGCTGTCGCAGGTGCTGGGCGTCTCCGTGAGCGGTGACGTGCTCGTCGAGAGCGACGAGACCTTCCACGTCGACCTGACGGCGCCCGTGGGAGCCGGGCTCGCGAAGCCGCGCGGCGTGGGCACGATCCTCGACGACGACGCCTCGGCGCGGCCGCCGGTGCGGTCGTTCACCGTCGTCTCCGACGGCGCCACGGGGCCGACCAGCGGTCACGATCGGCTGCAGTGGGTCAATCCCGTCGGCGGCAGCCCGATCGAGATGCGGATCAAGTTCACGAAGGGCCTCGGCTGCGCGCCGCCGACCGACCCCGACGGAACCTACGACGGCGTGATCGCGTTCGCGCCGGCCGGCCTGCCGGGCGAGCCTCGCTTCGTCGACAACAACGGCCTCGATCTCGACACCTCCTATTGCTACACCTTCTGGGTCATCTACCCCGGCCCGGCAGCGTCCGTGGGCGTGTCGGCGACCGGCCGGCCCTTCAACGCCACCGGCCTGCTGCGCTGGAAGTACTCGGCGGCCACCAGCACGGCCGGCGTGGCGCCGCCCACGGTCGGAACTTTCGGCGTGCTCTCCGTCGACAACGCCGGCGAGGTCCAGGCGATGACCCGCTCGGACACGGGCGGCCCCTGGCCCGCCGGACCGCCGGGCTGGAACCCGCTGCTGCTCGGATCCCCGTCCCAGTCGCGCAACCCGATCGTGCCGCTCGCAGGCCTGTCCCGCTTCTTCGTCACGACGCAGGACGGGCGCGTGCACGCGGTCGACAACAGGACGGGCGCGCTCGACTGGTCGCGGCTGCTCGCGCCGACGCCGATCATCGGCGCGGCCGCCGGCATCTTCACGGCCTTCGGCGGACAGCACGACGCCGTCTTCGCGGGCACGAGCGCCGCGGACGACAACGTGCTGCACGCGCTCGATCCCACGACCGGCAGCCCGCTCGCGTCCTTCGGCCCGCCGGGCAATCCCGGCATCGGCCCCATCCTCGGCATGCCGGCGATCGACTATTCCACGAGCCCGCAGCGCGTCTACTTCGCCTCGCGGCGCGGCACGGCTGCCGAGACGCTCTGGTGCGTGGAGCTCGGCCCGCCCGGGCCGATCGCCTTCACGCTGCGCTGGAAGGTCGACGTCGGCAACGTCAGCGGGTCGGTGGTGCTCCGGAACGGCCGCATCTACGTCGGCAACGACCTCGGCCAGGTCCATTCGGTGCGCGCGAGCGACGGCGGAAACATCGTGACCGCGACCCTCGGCGACGGGCCCGTGCGGGGCTTCGTGTTCCCCGACCGCGCGAGCAGCGACGTGTACGTGTCCACGGACACCTCGGTCTTCCAGCTGAGGGACAACGTCACGAACTGGATCACCGTGTGGGCGGTGCCGGTGCCCAACCCCTCGACTCCGCTGTTCTGGCCGGGGACCCGCTACGTGTACGTCGGCGGAGGCGACGGCCAGCTGCACCAGCTCGACGTCGTGGCCCAGACCCACAAGACGCTCGCGCTCGACTACGACCCCGGCCTCTTCGTGGTCGGCGCGCCCTCGCTCGACGCCGGCTTCGGCATGCTCCACGTCGGCAGCGTGCGCGGCACCTTCTACGGCGTTCGGGTCCCGCTGCCGTGAGGAGGGACCGATGCTGACGATGGCAGCGCTCCTCGTGCTCGCGGCGGCGGGCGCCCAGGCCACGGGCTCGAACGCGCCCGGCGCGAACCACCCTGGCGCCAACGCGCCGAGCGCGCCGCTCGACCGTCCGCTGGCGTGTTCGGCGCTGGCGATCCGCTCCGACGCCGACAGCCGCGACCGCGACCGCTTCAGCGCGACGCGCATCCTCGAGCTGCGCTTCGGGACGCGGCTCGCCGGCCAGCCGAGGCGGGACCACACGCTTCGGCTGCGGCTCTACGCGCCGAGCGGGTTCCTCTACCAGGTGCTCGCGGTGCCCGTGGCGGCTGGCCGTGGCCATCGGCGCATCGAAGCCCGACTGCCCGTCGCGGGGACGTCGATCATGGCGAGCGGCCTCTACGGAAGGTGGCGGGTCGTGCCGCAGCTCGACGACTCGAGCGAGCCGTGCGGCGCCGGCCGCAGCTTCGTGATCCGGCCCTGATCGCGCGCCTTAGCTACACCTCAGAGCGCCGTCTCATAGAAAGATCAGAACCCGCGCCGAGCGGGCCGCGTATAAGCGAGCGAGGAGGTCTGTCCATGCAGCTCGCCGACCTGCGCTACGCGCTCCGCCTCTGGAAGCGCTATCCCACGCTCGTGCTCGTGGCCGGCGTGTCGCTCGGCCTAGGCATCGGCGCCACGACGACGATGTTCAGCGTCGTGAACAACGTCGCGAACTACAAGCTCGACTTCAAGGACGTGGATCGGCTGGCGGTCCTCTGGCTGACCGACAAGGAGCAGGGCAACAACCAGAGCCCGAGCGACTGGGAGACGCTCCAGGCGATCGTCCAGAACGGGCGCTCGTTCGAGTCGTTCGGGATGTTCCAGGGCGGCGGCGCCCCGGTCACGCTGTCGGGCGTCGAGGTGAAGCGGGTCGAGCAGATGCCGACGGACATGAACGGCCTCGCGGTGATGGGTGTCCAGCCGTTCCTGGGCCGCACCTACCGCATCGAGGACTTCGACGACGTCGTCAAGCAGAAGGAGGCCCGAGGCATCGTCGTCACCTACGAGACCTGGCAGAGCCTGCTGGGCGGCGTGCCCGACGTGATCGGCAAGACGATCCACGTGGACGGCGAGGTTCGCTCCGTGATCGGCGTGATGCCGAAGGGCTTCCGGCTGCTGCCGTGGGCGGACGACATCGCCTTCTGGGCCGCCAACGACATGCGCAAGATCCCGAAGGCCGCGTGGATGATCTCCGTCGGGCGGCTGAAGCCGGGCGTCACGGTCGAGCAGGCACAGGCCGACGCCAGCGTGATCGTGCGCAGCGTGCTCGAGAGCCGGGGCCAGAAGGCGGGCGGCGCCGGCGCCAAGGTCGAGCTGATCCACGAGGCCTACTTCGGGGGTGCGCGCCGGGGCCTGAGCTTCCTGCTCGGCGCCGTCAGCTTCGTGCTGCTGATCGCCTGCGCGAACGTCGCCAACATGCTGCTCGCCGCGGGCGCGGCCCGGCAGAAGGAGCTCGCGGTGCGTGTGGCCGCCGGCGCCGTCCGGCGTCGCCTGATGGCGCAGCTGCTGACCGAGAACCTGCTGCTCTCGCTCGTCGGCTGCGCCTTCGGCCTCGCGCTCGCCTTCGGCGGGATCCGGCTCTTCGCCGTGATCGTCCCGCAGGGATTCCCGGACCTGCTGCGCCACAACCCGATCGACCTGCGCGTGCTCGCGTTCGCGCTCGCGATCTCCGTCGTCTCGAGCCTGCTGTTCGGCCTGATCCCCGCGCTTTCGGCCTCGCGCGTCGACGTCAACGACGTGCTGAAGGAAGGCGGCCGCGGCGGCAGCGGCACGCGCCGCCGCGGCCGCAGCGCCCTGCTCG
>Ga0157380_10002905_pt1 | contig 11652 bp, 11 predicted proteins | sample S35metaG_FD_119757 | JGI IMG/M metagenome (GOLD analysis project Ga0157380, IMG submission 119757) | Switchgrass rhizosphere microbial communities from Kellogg Biological Station, Michigan, USA - S3-5 metaG | ecosystem: Host-associated > Plants > Roots > Rhizosphere > Soil | place: USA...
AAACTGGTGGCCCAGATTTCAATGTGGTCGTTCTTGGTTGGGCGAAACTGCAAATTAATCGAGGGTATCATCATGTTCTTCCAGCCTATGGTATCCATGTAACCCATGTGGATATGGTTGGTCCCCCACAAATTCTCAAAGGTGTTGGCAGTCTTACACCCTGTGTCACCACCGATCGTACAGTTTGCCCGGCCATCGCCCGAGGCATAGTCGAAGTTGAAGGCCAACCGCGGCTTCCATTCCCACTCGTAATGTGTGTAGCCGATCCAGTTTCGAGTCGCCCAGGCATTGATATGGAGATACTTTTGGTTTCCATAACCTGCGCTGGGCCCACCGTTGTCGCCCATTTCGCCGAACTGGTATATAGTCTCGTTCCATGCATCAAAGTTGCCTTTGCGCATCTCGATCCGGCCTCCGACCATGTGGCGAGTCTGATTCGAATGCTTCGGTGTACCGAGACCCTGGTTCCGGTTGTCCCCCGAGTTGTACCGGTTGGAATAGAGGATGTAGTAGGGCTCGATCACGAATCCCGGTACCGACTTGATTTGGTTATAGAAGAGAAACACGTCGGAATCCATGCTCCCGCTGCCGTTATTCAATGTGGGGTTGCTGCTACCATTGACAGGAAGGTTCGGATGGAGAGCGCCGAGCGGCTCTCCTTGCGCCAAATCGGACTCAGAAGTGCGAAACCACCCCGCCCAACTGTCCCAGGCCTTGGTGCTATATTGCAACATGATACCGTCAAAGGAAAATCCTGTGTTGGACCAGTCGAAGGCGCCGAATAGAGATTGGCTGCCCAACACGACATATTGCCGACCAGCCTTCACGCTCAAGCCTTGAGCCCCGGCGAAGTTCCGGATCAACATATAACCGGCTCGGACGCCCAAGACGCCGCCGTCTCCGAAACACGTCGAGTTCGCGCAGTTCTGGCCGCTATTGGTCCTTTGATTGTCTTGGACCGGGGTACCCTGTTGCCCGTTGGCGCCCCACACGGATGAGTAGATGAGTTCCAGATAGAAATTCACGTCCGGTGAGAGGTCATAGCCGAAACCCAAGCGCGCCTTCTGCAAGGCGTAGCTTTCGTTTGCCTTACCAGGAGTACCGTTCGCAGAGGTTTGGCCGTTGAACGAATTGCAGGCCCCAAAAGTATTACCAGCCATGGCGCTGCCGAAGCAGGTCTGGTTCCGCGCTTCATATCGCACGCGAAGGTCGGCGCGCATCCAGAATTTATTGATGTCGAAGCTTTTCCCGATCTTCGGATCGTAGAGTTCGTATTCTTCTTTCTGGGGAATCGAGCGAGCCACGACCGGGACATGTGTAATTTTCTCACCCTCCGGAACTTCAAACGCCGCGTGCGCCGCGGCCGTCACACAGGACATCCCAACTGTCACTAGAGCCGCATGACACAGCGTGAGTAGACCACCCCACCCGGTCTGCCTGATGATGTTCATACGGTTCTCCTAGGAATTGGAGAAGGCAGCCGTTGGTGAGTCATGAGATAGTGGGGCAACTATCCGGAGTGATCCGATGAAGGCGAGGCTGACGGTCCATGCCAAGCTGGACAAGAGCCGATTTCCGATCAATGTGGAGGCGACGGCTGAAGAGATGGTTTCCGTGAATCTCGGATCGCATGCATTGTACGGGGGAATGGGCCTATGCCATCAAGCCGAGCCAGTGTATCGTATGCGCCGGCAGGTAGATCGCCCTGGGCCTTGTCCGCCGTACGTTTCCCGCCAATCTTCTCACACTTGATTGGCTGACCCTTTTGAATCAGCCGGTTTCTCTGCCGGTGTCGTCACAGCATTGATCTGCTCTTCAGCATCTTTGATCGAGGCCTGAAAATCCTGCTCGACCATCTTCACTTCCTGCTGGATCATGTTGAGTTCCGGCGCTACCGACTTCCGTAAATTTTCGGCTGTTTCTTTGAACCCCTTGACTGCTTTCCCGACCTGGCGAGCGACTTCAGGCAGTTGCTTGGGGCCGAACAGCAAGAACGCGATCACCAGAATAATGAGAATTTCGCCGATGCCCAATCCAAACATGGTTTATCATACGCAAGACATCGGGCGTCATGCAAAAAGGAAAAAAAGACGCGTCTGATTCCTCTTGGCGCTTCACGCCTGACGCTTCACGTCTCCTTAACCTTGCTGCCCCTGCTTCCCAGATTGAACCGGTGCCGCAGCCGGCGGGACAACTTGCGCTTGCGCGACCTGCGACGGCGGCGCGTCAGGCGCTTCGGACGGAGGAGGCGTTACGTCGATCGCGTCGGCCTCGTTGACGCTCTTCTTAAATCCTTTAATGGCTTTCCCAAGCCCTTCTCCCAATTGCGGAATCTTGCCGGCGCCGAAAATGATCAAGACAATGACCAAAATCAGCATCAACTCCATCCATCCGAACGATCCAAACATCAATCACTCGCTTTCTCTTTTTGCCTCACCCCGGCCCACTCACCCTGCAGCATTGAACCTGTCAAACGGGGGGGGCCTTCCTCATACGAGGAGAAGGTATAAAGGCTATAGAAGAACTTGAACTGAGTCAAGCAGAGAAATTCAGCCATCGGGCCATTTGACTTAGAAAAATCAGTGGGGTAGGACAAAGCAGTGAAAGTAATCCACAGGGCTCGGCGGTGCGCTTAAGGCAATCATGAACGACTGAGGATCGTAGCCGATGTCTTCGAGGTCCTTCGAGGCCAAGGTCAACTCCTCCTCTGTAAGATAGGCAACGGTGTCCGGAATACCTGTCGGCGCGAGCGAGTGCACAAGGGCCTGGAGTGACTCACGCTCCTCCGGGGGCATCTCCAATGGAATGGGGAAGTCTAGATGGCGCGCATAGGGGCTCCGATAGGTTTCGTTCAATGCGCGAAAGGTCTTGAGCATCAAACGGTCCTGCTCCCACGGCGCCATTCTCGTGCCGGCGGAAGGATGGGTGGCGATGAGATCCATAAGGGTCAAGACGTTGGTCCCCAAGCTGCGCCCCACAAACTCGCGCTGGGTTTCTAATGTCATCGTGCCGACCTCTAACTGCTTGGCGACCGCTTCGGCTAACGCAAAATTGACCATGAAACTCTGTTGCCCGCCAAATTGGCCGTAGCAGGGCTTCTCCGGATCGTTCAGCACGTTCATATCCGCTGTCCCCGCATCGAAACTGCTGAATCCGATAGCCTTTGGAGCCAGCAGGCGTTTGGCTTCCTTGATCGTGGCATAGGCTCCTAGATTGACGGGAACCAATACTTGCTCATCGATGCGTTTGAGAAATTCCGTGATCGTCTTCCGGTAGGGGACCTCTTTCCAGTCGACCGCCCGATATTCACGCTCCCACACTACGTCGTCGAGGAAGGGGGGAAAGCCTTTGAGCGCCTCAATATCCAAGGCGTCGAACGCCCGGACAAAGGCCGCCCAGTCAGAAATTTTCGCATGCAACATCTCGCTCATGTTCGGTCGAAGGAACTCTTCTTCAATGTCGCTCGCCTGGCGCGACAGCAATTTTGTCGGAAGATCGTTCCACAGCTCGTTACAGATGATGCGATCCACGCTGCCATCCGCAACAGTGTCGACCCGGTCCACGGTTCCTCGATGCGTCTCGATCCGGTTCCGGTGGGGCGCGAGTTCCGGATGAGCCAGAGCGGCATCGAGCACGGCTTGCTCCCAATCGACCAGTACATATCGAATGCGAGGATAGACTACGCCATCTTTATCGACGACCTTGAGATGGCTCAAGAAACTGGCAGCGAGGTTGCCGTTGCCTGGACCGAATTCCATCACCGTGAGAGGTGAGGCCGTCGCATGTCCGCCTGATGCCTGACGCCTGACGCCTGACGCGTGTTCTCGCTTCATGACTTTCTCAAAGTAGACCGCTGCGAGAGCATGGGCGAGCCGATAGTCGGCTGAGGCAAACGTTTGATAGAAGCTGCGGATCTGATTGCCACGAAAGCGGTAAAAGAGCGTATTGATGCGGACTTGCCACTGATCGACCGGCTTATAGTCGCCGATGAGCTGGGGTAAAGCCTCTGCGTCCTGTAACATAGAAATCCTGGTTGGAACGAGCGAGACGTGCTAGAGAGGCGAGACTCGTTCGCTTCATGAGTCGCGCCTGTCCTGCGCGTCCCGCTCTTCTCGCTTCTAGCTTAAGGAGCGAGGATTTTAGCAGATGGCGGGAAACAGCCGCAACGGGCTTTCTTGCAGCTGTCAACGATCAGCCTTCAGCTCTCAGCTCCGGAATCAGAGCAAAGTTACTCGGAGATTCTCTTTTCACTGACTGAGGGCTGAAGGCTGATCACTGACAGCTTCCCAGATCCTTGACAGCCCCCACTCGACCCCTGTACCAAGAAGGGATGGCGAAAATGGTGAGACGAGCGGGGCGAGGGGCGATCTCAGCGATCATTGTCATGGTCCTCTCGGCACTGCCGACACTCCAGGCAGCGGAGTTGCCGATCACCAAGAATTCCCCCATTGCTGATTTTCAGAATCGCAGCCAAGACGTCGCCCCCTACGACTTCGATGCTCCGCCGCAAGGATTTTTCCGCACGATTACGACGGCGGAAGGGTTCGATGAGGAACTAGGCCTTCACCGTACGCACGAAATCGTACCGGTAAAACCGACCACCCTGTTTAGTCCCGATACCCAGGCCGTCTTCATCGTGTTCTATCTTCACCAGCATTATCAGGGGTTCCAAGTGTTCGGACGCTGCTACCCGGAAGCCGTCGCCGGCCTCGATCCCACGGTGGTGATCGGACAAGATGCCATGCACATTGCGCTCGAAGACGACAGCGGCTATCTCACGCTCTCCCCTCCAAAGGGTGCATGGAAGCCCGGCCGATACAAAGTGGAAATCCACGTGGGAGAACAGGTCAACGAAATGAGTCTGATGGGCACGATGCGCTTCACGATCGTGGCGGAGAAGCGTTAGCAAAACACACGAGAAACGCGAGATGCACATACCTTCTCGCAAATCTCTCTCTCCATTCGCCCGCTGCGTTCACCGCACCGCGTGGTTTGACGCTCCCTTCTGCATTCTGTAGAATGCCTGCGTGAACGTGTCGGCTCCCTTCTGCATCAGGAATATCTACCTTGCATGGCCGTGCCATCCCATCCATGGGCTTCCGTTATCGTCCCCATCAAGGATGAACGAGACAATCTGGCTCCTCTGATCGAGGGGCTGCTGGCCGTCATGAGTGCACATTCAGCCTCGCAGACTCGGCCGTTCGAAATCATCTTCGTGGACGATGGCAGCAACGACGGCAGCGGTGAGACACTGGATCTTCTGGCAACACAGCACTCCCAGATTCGCGTGTTCCACCTCGATCGAAACTACGGAAAGACCTGCGCGCTTGACGCGGGGTTCCAACAATCTTCCGGCGAATTGATTATCCACACCGACGGCGATCTTCAGCAGGACAGTCAAGACATCCTGAAACTCCTCCCCTATACCGATACCCACGATCTTGTGTGTGGATGGAGGCAGGAACGGCAGGATGGTCTGGTAAAACGACTCTCGTCCAGAATCGCTAACAGTGTGCGGATTTTCTTTACCCACGACGGCATCCACGACACCGGGTGTCCGCTCAAAATATTCCGGCGTCCCGTGCTGGAACGCATCCGCCTCTTTGAGGGCATGCACCGATTCTTTCCCGCGCTCGCGCTCATGCACGGGTTCACGGTCACGGAGGTGCCCGTTCGGCATTACGCGCGCATTCACGGCGTCTCAAAGTACGGCATGGGCAATCGAGTGTTCACGGCGTTCTACGATTTGCTTGCCGTGTGGTGGATGCAAGCCAGGGTATTACGGTATACATTTCGCGACAAATAACAAGCGGGCAGAGCAAGCAATGCGCGGCAAGCGAAATTCCATGGACCGCGAAAATCAGCCACCGAGCGCATCCCGCGCTTCAGGCGCGTCTCGCCCTTCGAGTAGAATGGTTTCAGTATGAGCATCGAGACGATCTGGCTCGGCATCGGCTTTCTCGGCCAAGGGCTGTTCTTCGGCCGCTGGGTGGTCCAATGGATTACCTCTGAAAAAAAGGCGGAGAGTCAGGTTCCGGTCTCGTTTTGGTACATGAGTCTGATCGGCGGACTTATCACGCTCGCCTATGCGATCTATCGACTCGATCCGGTCTTCATAGCAGGGCAGAGTATCGGATCGATCGTCTATATTCGCAATCTGATGCTCATCTCTCGCGCGAGCCAGGCGAACCGGCCGGTCAGTTCCTCCTCTCCACGAACGTAATCCTTTAAGACCCAACACGCTCGACGCATGCGGCCAGCACACAATCCGAATGATGCTATGACCACGACCGACCGTTCTCAACACGCACTGCTCCTCCTCGCCCTCCTCGCCCTGTCGGGACTGTTGTTCTTCTTGGGACTCGGCGATATGGGATTGACCGACCGGGACGAGGGGCGGAACGCCGAAGCCGGGCGCGAAATGTTCGAATCGGGGGATCGCCTGACGCCGACGTTCAACGGTGAGCTGCGCGTTGCGAAACCGGCTTTGCTCTACTGGTTGATGGAGCAGTCGTATCGCCTGTTTGGAGTCAATGAGTTTGCCGCACGATTTCCCTCCGCTCTCTTCGGCGTGGGGTTAGTCCTCATCCACTACTTGTTTCTCGTGCACCAGCGCGATCGAACCGTTGCACTCTTCGGCGGCTTGATGCTCTTGCTCAATTTGGAAATCCTCGGACTCGGACGCGTCGCACTGACAGATAGCGTCTTGATTTTTTTCACCACGGCATCGCTGTATGGATTTTGGCTGGGCCTACATGGAACGGGCAGTGTGCGCCGATGGATCTGGGCCTTCTATATCGGTATGGCTCTCGCCACGCTGACGAAAGGGCCGGTCGGATTCGCCGTACCGCTCATTGTTGCGACACTCTATCTTACCTGGACGCGCCGGTGGCGGGACTACTGGCAGCAAGGGGTTCCCCTTGCCGGCATGCTGCTGTTCATTCTGCTCGCCACCCCCTGGTATGCGGCCATGTTCTTCGTCCATGGCGATGCCTATGCAACAGGTGCGAAGACCCATACGATCGGCCGATTCCTCAGTCCGATGGAAGGACACCAGGGTACGATCTTTTTCTATCTCCCGGTCCTGCTCCTAGGATTTTTCCCCTGGAGCGCGCTTCTTCCTGTCCCACTCTATCGCACGCTCAAAGAATGGTATCTCATACGGCGTGCGCGCACTCAGCCGGACCCCACTGGAACATCCGAACTCGACCTCTTTGCGGCGCTATGGGTGGTGGGCGTCTTTGTCTTCTTCACGGCCTCTGCAACCCGCCTCCCCCACTATATCGGTCCATTGTTTCCCGCCGCTGCTCTGTTGACAGCCTCGTACTGGTCCCGGTGCCTGTACGATCCGACAATGAAAGGAATTCGAGGATCCATACATCTCATGATGGGAGTGGGGTTTCTCTTGGCAATCGGCTTTGCCTGCCTCCCCACTCTCTACGCAACGTACGCCTCCAAGATGCTGCGGGAGTTCCCCTTGGCCGGACAGGTGGATCTCGGCAGGGCTCCCTATCTGGCCGCGACCCTGCTGTTACTCGGAATGACGTTGGTAGGATATTTTGGATTAAACGACGAACGGCGCGGAGGAGCGTTTTGGGCGGCAGGGGGAACCTTGGCCGGTCTTGTATTGATCGTCATCGTGGTCGCGTTTCCACACATCAATCGCTATGTAGTCGCGCCCCCGCAGGAACTCGCCTATGCTGCGGGATTGAATCTGGATCGTCAGGATCAATTCATTGCCTATGGCACGACGAGGCCTTCGTCCGTATTTTACGCGAAACGCAAGACGCTCTTCGTACCTTTTGGAGAGGAGGACAAGATACGGGCGGCACTGAAAGAGCCACAGCGAGTGATGATCTTATTACCGGAAAGCGCACAGGCAAAGTTGCCGGCGGAAGCAATCAGGCTGGTCCCCATTCTCAAACGCCACGGCTACGTACTCTTGGCTAACCAGCCGATGGTGACCATTCCAGAAGGTGCAACCCCTCCGCCACCACCACCCATCATCCTCGGCCATTAAGCGGATAGCCGCGCGAGACAGGCGGAAATCTCGTCCGTTCACATCGCGCTTTTCTCGCGAGTCTCGCGCGTCACGCTCTGCACCCTGCTACATCGGCACGATACCTTTCAGGGCATAGCTTGCCCCCAGTACCAACAGCATGGCCGCAACGAACAGACCCTCCGCCATCGCCGCCCATACCCCCATATGGCCATCCGCCATGGATTCGATCTGACTAGGGAGACCATCTAACCAATATGCTGCACAGACAATCAGCACAATGGTCGTGATAAAGAGAGAGCCGGTCGTCATTCCTAACCCCAATCCTACGAGACCACGAGCCAGTGGTCCGGATAGCCAGACCGGACGCCATGACGACTGCATCGACCACAAGACATGGCCCATGAGTGCCACCAGGGTCAGCAACAGTCCACCCCTCAAGAGCTGTCGGAACGGCCAGACCTCCGATGGGAGATACAGGATCGTCCAGACAAGCGCGAGCGTCGCCACAAAAAATGGCGTCATCCGACAGACGGCCATTCCAGCCGATGAGCGCCATTCGCGCCATGGGTGAGCGGCGATCATCCCTATGATACAGCCGAGAGCCGCGCCTCCTGCCACATCGGTCAGATAGTGAGACCCGCGGATAATCCGACTAGCGGCGATGGCCGCTGCTGCTAGGAGAATAGGCCATCTCGCTCGCGGGAACTTTGTGGCCAGCACAGTGGCAACTGCGAACGCTGCCGCTGCATGCCCGGACGGGAACGAATCCCATCCGCTCCCGCTGACTGGGGAAAACTCGAAGTTGCCGGCATGCATAAACTTGGGACGGGGGCGGCCAATGACATGCTTCAAAATAGTGGCGCTCAATGCGGCAAATCCGTGAGCAATGAGACTCCGCCAGCCGACCTCTGTCCACTGCGGATGTTTGAATCCATATCCAACCGCCCACAGCACGAGGCTCAGGATGACCAGAGTTTCCCCTTTGCCGAGACGGTCACCGATATCACTGAACTGAGCCAGCCAAGGATTGGAGAGGTGGTCTATGTGAACATCGTTGAGGGAACGGGTGAACCGGGTCAGCGACACATCCCATTCATACAATCCCACGAACGCGAGGATGAGCGCGCAGACGGAGAGGAGAAAGGCTGCAACAGACGTATATCGTGAATCGTGAATCGTGACCCGCGGGAACGCCATAAGAATCGATCTATACGTTCAACGCTCAACGGCTTCAAGGAACCCAGTCGGCGAGAAACACATTGAATTCGCCAGGGACTTTGGCCTGGCGATCCGATACCCAGACTAGACTCGTACCATCCGGCGAGAACATGGGGAAACTGTTGAATTGTCCGTCGAACGTGAGCCGCTCGAGGCCTTGCCCATCCTCACCAATCGCGTAGAGATGAAAGCTTGGCCGGCCTCCATCACCCTTCGTTTCAATATTCGACGAGAAAATGATCCTCTTGCCGTCGGGAAAATAAAACGGCGAAAAATTCGAGGCGCCGTTCGACGTAACCAGTCGCTGGCCGCTTCCATCGGCGTTCATCACAAAAATTTCAAGTTGCCCCGGCTCCACCAGCCCCTGCTTGAGCAAGTTCTTGTACTTATCGATCTCCGCCTGATCGGTGGGATGCGACGCCCGATAGACGATGCGCTTGCTGTCCGGCGAAAAGAATGCCCCGCCGTCGTAGCCAGTCTCGCTCGTCAGCCGCCGGGGCTTCGAGCCATCGAGATTCATGGCATAGAGATCCAAGTCCCCATCTTTCACGGACGTCCAGACGATCGTCTTGCCGTCCGGCGACACGGTGGCTTCCGCATCGTAGCCCGGCGTGGAGGTCAGCCGCTGCATCTCTTGTCCATCGATGCCCACGGCGTAGATATCATAGTCGTCCAAAGCCCAGCGGTAGGCCCCGTCCCGCTTCGGCTTCGGCGGACAGTTCGTCCCCAACGCGTGGGTCGACGAGTAGAGTACTCGGCGATCGCCCGGGAAAAAATATCCGCAGGTCGTGGCTCCCGCGCCGGTGCTCACCAATCGAACGGTGTCGCTATCCAGATCCATCACGTACATCTGATAACAACCCAACCCCGCGTCGGCCGGTGTGAGCGTGGCCGCGGAGCTGTCCTTCATCCAATTGTTCGTGGACTGGAAAATCAATTTGGTTCCGCTGAAGGAAAAGTAGGCTTCGGCATTCTGCCTGCCCACCGTAAGCTGGCGGATATTCTTCAGATGCCGTTCAGCCTGATGAGCGGGAATCATCCGAGCCTTCGACACAAGCCCCTCTGCCTGTCCCGTCTGCTCACACAGCAACAGCACCGCGAGTCCGATCATAGACCACTTACCGAATGGAATTGCTGGCATCGACACGCACCTCCATACGATCGCTGAAGAGCGGCCACTCCCCGCGGGTAGTCACCGCTCCATCCTTGAACAACACGAAACTATTCCACCCGTAAAAAAAGAGCAGTCGCGCCACCTTCGCCACGGCCTGCGGCGAGGCCGCATACAGCACCGTCACAACGCTGCCCGGACGATCGACCCTGTGGCAACTGACCAGCATGGCCAGCCCCGGCCCTTCGTACACCGTCCTCATCACAGTGACACCCCTGTCGTTCAGAGTCGCGCGCGCACCGCAGTGAATGGCCAGGATCGATTGAATCCCGGAATGGGATTCCGGACCGCCCAATACTAACACCGAACCTTGCTGAGGCAACAGCCCATCCTGGGCCATCGCGGCAATCACCGTTCGCTCGCTGATCGGTTTCTGCTGTTCCTGGGTTTCGATGCGCGTGACCACGTCCCGAAACGGAGAGGGATGGCTTGGCTCATCCGTAAACGCCGTCAGCACCGATCGCCGCCGATCGGTGACATAGTGGTTGAGCACCGGCGACAACGATTGCCGGGAGATCCGCCGGAAGGTCATGAACTCGGGATCGAGATCGATCGCGATCGGACGGGCGGGCAAGGTCACGGAGACCGTCTCGCGCAGGGAACGCAGCGGCACTGTCAGGATTTGCTCACGGTCACCCTCCATGTGAATCAGTAACTGAAGGGGAAGACGAAAAGACTTTTCCGATTGGGCGATCGTGACCTCAAGCTGAAAGGTCTGCGCTTGCTCCCCCGTCACCGGACGGGCGACGGCCTCCGCCAACGACAGCACCGGCGCCCCATCCTGTTCCACCCATTGCGCAAAAAACCATCGGAGATCCTGGTGGCTCTCTTCTGCAAAGACTCGCTCAAGATCGCGCCACTCCGCATGTCTGCCACGAAATTGGGCCACCAGGCTTATGAGTGCCCGCCAGAATGTCTCCTCTCCCACCTCCTGGCGCAGGAGGTGAAACAGCATGGCGGACTTTTGATAGCCGATGGCATTATCCCGCTCATCCTGTTTCTGCGTGAATTGCGCGACCGGATAGTCCCGCTCCGGGGGCACGTGGAGATTGTAGCCCTGCACCATCAGACGCCGTTGGTCCCGCGCCTGGGCGCGATCTCCCATCAGCTCGTGCCAGTAGTAATTGGCCAGGTACGTCGTCAGACCTTCCACCCAATTGCCGCGTTCACCACGATTGAAGACAGCATTGCCGATCCACGAATGCACGATCTCGTGGCCGAGCGCGTAGGGTTGCACATAATGCCGCTTGATGATGCCGCT
>Ga0157380_10002908_pt1 | contig 11649 bp, 8 predicted proteins | sample S35metaG_FD_119757 | JGI IMG/M metagenome (GOLD analysis project Ga0157380, IMG submission 119757) | Switchgrass rhizosphere microbial communities from Kellogg Biological Station, Michigan, USA - S3-5 metaG | ecosystem: Host-associated > Plants > Roots > Rhizosphere > Soil | place: USA: Michigan...
ATCGTCGACGCGATCGCCCGGCGCGAGCGCCAGGCGGCAGGGCGAGTATGAAAAAGCTCGCCTGCCTGAGTAGTCGAGGGAGTCTAGATTCGGTAATTGCGCGATAAGGTCGATAGGTGACTCGTTGTCGCCCGCGGCTCTGCGCGTTTGCGATCGCTGCCCTTCTCAGCCTCGCTCTAGGCGTGGTGCCCGCTTGCGCTGCCCCGGCAAACGACGACCTTGCTGGCGCGGAAGGCTTGGGGTCTGGTGAGAACGTCAGCACCTTTGGCAACAACGTCACCGCTACCAAGGAGCCCGCAGAGGCCAACCACGCGGGCAACGCCGGCGGGCACTCGCTCTGGTTCGCGTGGACGGCTCCCAAGAACATGGGCGTGACCATCACCGTTTGCGCGCAGAACTTTGACACGCTGCTCGCCGTCTACACGGGTTCCTCGTATCCGCTGACGCAGGTTGCGAGCAACGACGACAACCAAGACACCTGCGAACTGCGCAGCTCGGTTACTTTCATGGCGACGGTCGGCATCACCTACAAGGTCGCCGTCGACGGCAAGGACGGGGTAACGGGCGATTTCTCCCTCCATATCCGCCGCACGCCGCTGAACGACGACCTCGCTGCTGCCGAGCCCTTCAGCTCCTCACTTCCCTGGTGGCATGAGGGAAATGAGCTCGGCACCAAGGAGCCCGGGGAGCCTGACCATGCAGGCAACGCCGGCGGGCACTCGGTGTGGTTCAAATGGACGGCGCCGAGCAACGGTCGCTTCAGCTTCGACACCGGTTCGTACAGCGGGCCGGACTGCAGCAGCGAGATCGACACGTTGCTCGGTGTCTACACCGGGGTTTCGTATCCCTTGACGGAGATTGCCAGCGACGACGATGGCAGCCCCTGTGGCCATGGCGCCAGTCGCGTCCTGATCGACGCTGTCGAGGGGACCGTCTACAAGATTGCCGTCGACGGCAAGGACGGCGAGTCGGGTCAGCTGTGGCTCCAGGTCCGCGGCCAACCTGCCAACGATGAGCTCGCCGACGCGACCCCCTTGCAGAGCGTCTCCTTCGTCACTGCCAGGGTGTTCAACGAATTCGCGACCAAGGAGCTGGGAGAGCCGAGCCATGCCGGTGACCCCGGCGGCCATTCTCTCTGGTACTCGTGGATCGCACCGGCTGACGGCGAAGTAGCGGTCAACACGTGCTACAGCGGTGTCGACACCCTGCTTGCCGTCTACACGGGCTCCTCGTATCCGCTGACCGAGGTGGCGAGCAACGACGACGGAGGCGATTGCGGCGGCGGCACAAGCCGACTGACGTTCAGCGCCGTGGCCGGGGTCGCCTACAAGATCGCGGTCGACGCGAAGGACGGGGAGGACGGCCCCTACTCACTCGCGCTCCGCACGCGGCCCCCCAACGACGACCTTGCCGCGCCCGCTCCGATCGTCCTGCCTCTCGTCGGAGACTCGACGATGACGTTCTTCTCAAACACGATGGCAACCGTTGAGCCAGATGAGCCCAGCCACGCGGGCGGCACGGGCGGTCACTCGGTCTGGTTCTCATGGACCGCCCCGACCAGCCGCCCCGCCAGCTTCAGCACCGGGGAGTACTCGAACGGTGGCTGCTACGGGGGCATCGACACGCTGCTCGCCGTCTACACCGGCTCCTCGTATCCGCTGACCGAGGTGGCGAGCAACGACGACGGAGGCGATTGCGGCGGCGGCGCCAGCAAAGTGGTCTTCGACGCGGTTGCCGGCACCATGTACAAGATCGTCGTCGACGGCAAGGCCGGTGCGCAAGGCGATGTCGCCCTTGCCCTCAGCAGGCTGCCGATCTACGACGCCTTCGCCAGCCCCAAAAACCTGGAACTGGCGGCGCCCGTTTCGAACGAGCTGGCAACCAAGGAGCCGGGGGAGCCCAACCATGCAGGCAATTCGGGTGGTCACTCGCTTTGGTACTCCTTTGCTCCGGCCATCCCCCGCCGTTACGCGATCGAGACCTGCAACAGCGACTTCGACACGTTGCTCGCCGTCTACCGTGGGAACGCTTTCCCGGTCGTCGAGGTCGGCAGTAACGATGACGGCTGCGGCCAGCAGAGTCGTCTCCTCCTGGCAAGCAAAGCGGGCGCCGTCTACAGGATCGCGATCGACGGCAAGGACGGCGCCAGCGGTTTGGTCAGCCCGTCTCTCCAGCTTGCCACGGAGGAGCTGGAGACCTTCGTCGACAGTGGCCCCAGCGGTCCGACCAAAGACCTTCAGCCCAGCTTCGAATTCCACTCGAACTTCCTCGACACGGACTTCCGCTGTCGGGTCGATACTCAGCCTTACGGCCCTTGCCTCGGCTCTTACGCGCCCAGCGCGCCACTTGCGCCGGGGCCTCATACCTTTGAGGTCAAGGCCGTCATTGAAGGCGGTGACGAAGACCTCTCGCCGGCGCTGCGATCGTTTGTGGTCGCCGCACCGCCGCACGCCGTCGCGACCGAAACTGACAGCCAACAAGCCGCTGTCAGCGAGGCGGTCCCGCCTCAGGTCACTCTCACCCGCAAGCCGAAGGCCCTCGTGCTGATCAAGGGCAAGCGGGCGAGAGTGCGATTCGAGTTCACCTCCTCGGTGCCCGGCGCGACCTTCCTCTGCAAGCTCGATCGAGACGCCTACGCACCTTGTGACTCCCCGGCGAAGGTCGCGGTCAGGCCGGGGAAGCATGACTTCAGCGTTCTCGCGGTCGGTCCCGGGAACAGCCCAGCCTCGGCGCGCGCGCACTGCGCCTTCCGCGTCCAGAAACGCAGATAGGACGATTAGCTGCTGACCAGCAGCGAGGCGCCGACCGCGCCGCCCAGGTCGCCGAGCGAAGCGACCCTCACCGCGGGGGGTCGCTCGTCGACGAAGAGGTGCTTGCCCATCTCCTTGGTCAGCGGCCCCATATAGCGCTCGCCGAAGCGAACGCCGAGGCCGCCGCCGATGATCACCGCTTCGGGGTCGAGCAGGTTGACCGCGGAGGCGATCCCGGTGCCGAGGGCCTCGATCGCGCGGTCGACCAGCTTCTCGGCGAGGTGGTCGCCGTGATCGAGGGCGCGCTCCCATATCCCGCTCGTAAGCCGATCTTTCTCGTGCTTGTGCATCAGCTTGAAGAGGTCGGTCTTGGTGCCCTCCTCGTGCTGGCGGCGCGCCTCGGCTTCCATTGCGCCCCGTCCCGCGTAGGCCTCCATACAGCCCTTGCGCCCGCAGGGGCACTTGGCGCCGTCGCGCTTGACCACCATGTGGCCGATCTCCCCGGCGGCGCCGCGGCCAAGCCAGGGCTTGCCGTCGAGGACGAGGCCACCGCCAACGCCGGTTCCCCAGAAGACGCCGATCAGGCTCTGGAACTCGCGCCCGGCTCCCAGGTGAAACTCGGCCTCCGTCGCGACTTGGACGTCGTTGCCGACGCGGACCTCAGCATCGAGCGCCTCCTTCAACGTCGCCGCGAGCGGAAAGCTCCCCTCCCAGCCGGGCAGGTTGCGAGCGCCGGAGACGACGCCGGTTCGCTCGTCGGCGTCGCCCGGCGAGCCGACGCCGACGCCGACGAGCGTCTCCGTCTGCACGCCGGCTTCATCGGCCGCCTCGCGCAGTGAGGCCGCCATCTCCGCCGCGACGTCCTCGGGACCCCCGTCGGTGGGGGTGGGTCGGCGCGACTGGCCCAGCACCTTGCCGTCGGCATCGACGATCGCCGTCTGGATCTTGGTTCCGCCGAGGTCGATGCCACCGCGCAAGTCCGCCACGTGCGTCAGTCTATGGCGCGGTGCAGAGAGGCTGGCGCATCTGGTGGGCGAAGCGGCGCTGGTATGAGCGCAACCGGCGGCTGGCCCGGCGCTGGCGGCTGGCCCGCCACGCGTCCCGCGGCGGGTTCTTCGTGCGCCAGCCGGTCGAGGGCGAGATCCTCGAGGCGCTCGACGAGGGTCGCCTGCGGATCGGCGAAGGGACCCTGCTGGAGCCGGGTTGCTGGCTCACCCTGGCGCCTGAGGCGCGAATCGAGATCGGCGAGGGCTGCTTCCTCAACCGCAACACGATGCTGGCCGCGCTTGACCGGATCGAGATCGGCGACCACACGATGTTCGCCAACGGCTGCTTCGTCGGCGACTCCTCGCACCGCTTCGACGATCCCGAGACGCCGATAACCCACCAGGGCTTCACCTCAAAGGGGCCGGTGCGAATCGGGTCCAACTGCTGGTTCGGGGCCAACTGCGTCATCACCAGCGGCGTTACGGTCGGCGATCGCTGCGTGATCGGCGCAAACTCGGTCGTCACCCGCGACCTGCCGCCGGGCACGATCGCGGCGGGGGCGCCCGCGACTGTGATCAAGTCCACCTAGCCGAGCTCTCCGCCCCCTATAATCCGCGAGCGGCCGTGACCCGAAGGGCATGGACCAATGAACCTCGCAGAACTCGTCGATCCCACTCACGCACAAGGCGACGTGAAGCTCTTCCGTGTCAAGGACGAGCTTCGAGCTGCGCTTGCGCCGGCGCGCCGCGATAGTGGCTCGATCGGCCTGGTGCCGACGATGGGCTACCTCCACGAGGGGCATCTCTCGTTGCTGCGTGCCGCCCGCGCCGAGTGCGACCTCGTCGTCATGAGCCTCTTCGTCAACCCGGCCCAGTTCGGCCCCGGAGAGGATCTCGACCGCTACCCGCGCGACGAGGAGCGCGACCTCCGCCTCGCCACCGAGGCCGGCGTCGACCTCGTCTACGCGCCGCCGGTGGAGGGGGTCTACCCGAGCGGGTTCGCCACCCATGTCGAGGTTGGCGACGAGCTCACCGGCGTCCTCGACGGCGATCCCTTTCGCCGTGGCTCCGGGCACTTCCGCGGGGTCGCCACCGTCGTCGCCAAGCTCTTCAACACGGTTGGACCCGACGTCGCCTACTTCGGCCAGAAGGACGCGCAGCAGGTCGCGGTGATCCGCCGCATGGTTCGGGACCTGGACATTCCGGTGCGGATCGAGGTCCTGCCGACCGTACGCGAGACCGACGGCCTGGCGATGAGCTCGCGCAACGCCTACCTCGACCCGCGTGCGCGGGAGCAGGCGACCGCCCTCTCACGGGCCCTCCGCGCGGCGGAGGAGACGGCCCGCGCCGAGGGACTTGGTGCCGGCCTGCGGGCTGCCCGCGCCGAGCTCGAAGCCGCCGGCGTCGAGCCCGAGTACCTGGAGGCGCGCGACGCAGAGAGCTTGTCCGAGGTCGCCGAGTTGGGCGACCGCAATGTGCTGATCGCGGTTGCCGCCCACGTCGGCGGTGCCCGCCTGATCGACAACGTGGTGATTCGACCTTGAAGGCTTCAACCCGAAAGAGCTAACGGAGGGCGCAATGCAAAGGCAGATGCTCAAGTCCAAGATCCACCGGGCGACGGTGACCGATTGCGACGTCGACTACATCGGCAGCATCACCATCGACACCGAGCTGATGGCGGCCGCGGACCTGATCACCAACGAGCAGGTCCACGTCTGGGACATCGACAACGGGGCGCGCTTCGTCACCTACGTGATCGACGGCGAGCCAGGCTCCAGGACGATGCAGGTCAACGGCGCCGCCGCCCACCTGACCCGACCCGGCCACAAGATCATCGTCGCCTCCTTCGGTGCCTACGACGAGAGCGACCTCGAGACCTACTCGCCGGTCGTCGTCCACGTCGACGACGAGAACACGATCGTCGCCACCGACAGCCATCCCGAGGTGCTTCTCTCGTGAGCTCCGGCGCCCGCTCCCACACCGCGCCGCCACCCGAGGGGCGAAAGCCGGTCACCCTGCCCCGCCTGGCCGAGATGAAGGCCGCCGGTGACCCGATAGCGATGGTCACGGCCTACGACTACCCCTCGGCCAAGGTTGCCGAGGAGGCGGGGGCTGACATCGTCCTGGTCGGCGACTCCGCGGCGATGGTCGTGCTCGGCCACCCCGGCACCGAGGCCGTCTCGATGGAGGAGATGATCGTCCTCGGCAAAGCCGTGCGGCGCGGGCTGAAGACGCCGCTGATGGTTGGTGACATGCCGATGGGCAGCTATGAGGCGAGCAACGAGCTGGCGATCCAGAACGCCCAGCGGCTGGTCAAGGAGACCGGCTGCCAGACGGTGAAGCTCGAGGCGGGGGGGATCTCGGTCGAGCGCGCCCGGGCGATCGTCCGCTCCGGGATCCCGGTGATGGGCCACGTTGGCTTGACGCCGCAGACCGCGACGGCTCTGGGTGGCTACAAGGCCCAGGGCAAGACGGCGCAGAGCGCGATCCAGCTATGCGAGGACGCCCTGGCACTGCAGGCGGTGGGTTGCTTCGCGATCGTCTTCGAGGCCGTCCCGGCCGCCGTCACCGAGGCGATCGTCGAGAAGCTCGAGATCCCGACGATCGGCATCGGCGCCGGCCCGGCGACCGCGGGCCAGGTGCTCGTCTTCCACGACCTGCTCGGCATCACCACCGGCCGCATGGCCAAATTCGTCAAGCAGTACGCGCACATTCACGACGAGATGGTCGGCGGCATGGAGCAATACGTAGACGAGGTCCGCTCACGCCACTTCCCCGAACCCGACCACGTCTACGGCATCGAGCCCGCCGAGCTGGCGGAGCTGCGGCGTTACCTGGAGCAGGAGAGCCTCACCTCGGCCAAGGCGTGGGATTGGGAGCCGTTGTCGTAATTCCAACGGGCTTCAGAATAAGTCCAGACAGGAGCTTCCCCCGTTGTTCCAGCGCATGCCGGGTGTGCTGAAGAAGCCCCACGGGCCCCAGGCGAAGCCCGGGAAGATCGTGCCACCGTTGGCGTTCCAGCGCATGCTCATCGTGCTGTAACCGCCCCACGGGCTCCAGGCGAAGCCCGGGAAGATCGAGCCGCCGTTGGCGTTCCAGCGCATGCCGCCGGTGCTGTAACCGCCCCACGGGCTCCAGCTAAAGCCCGGGAAGATCGTGCCACCGTTGGCGTTCCAGCGCATGCCGGGCGTGCTGTAGCCGCCGCCCCACGGGTTCAAGCCAACGCCGGGGAAGATCGTTGCGCCCGGGCTGCCTCCACCGGCTGGAGGTCTTGGGGGAGGGGAGGGGCCTCTTTGGGTTCTCACCTGTTCTCCGTTCGGATCGGCCGCGTTGATCGGGTTGTCGGCGGCGTATACGTAGCTTTCCCCGGTCTCCAGCACCTTCGGGTCGACGCTCGTGAACTGCGCGGTCGAGGGATCGTAGGCTCGCGCCCGCAGGTAGATGAGCCCCGTGCTTTCGTTGCGGTACTGCCCGTTGAAACCAAGCGGGGTGGAGGCTGCGCCGGTGTGTTCTTCCACCGAGCCGTAGGGCGTGTAGGTGTATTTGCCTTTGGCTTCGCCCGAGGCGTTGGTCAAGAGCCTGGTCGAACCCAGATGGTCGTGGTGCAGGTAGGTGGCGGTTTCGGAGGCGATCTGCTCGAAGGGCAGCCCGTCGGGCCCGTAGATGTAGTAGCGGGTGCCGTCGTAGAGCAGCAGCGGTAGCTCCTCCGTGACGTCCCAGGTCAACTGGGTTTTGGCGCCGGAGACTTTCTCCGAAGCGCGCAGCCCCATTCCGTCGTAGGCGTAGATGTCTTCGATTTCTTCGACTTCGCCTTCTTCGGGGCGTTTGACCGAGATCAGGTTGCCGGCCTGGTCATAGCCATATGTGGTGGCCGGCCCTTCTTCCGGGGTCGCTTTGGTGCGCTCACCCACGCTGTTGAAGGTGTATGCGACTTCGCCGCCTTCTTCCAGCTGATTCGCTTTGTCGTATTTGAGCGTGGATGCCCCGAGTTTGGTGGGATTGTTCGCCGCGTCGTATTTGAATTCGGTCCCGGCGCCTTTTTTGAGGCGCTCGCGTTCGTCGTATTCGTATTCCGGTTTTCCGGCTCCCGGCAGGCCTGTTTGAGTCGCTGATTTGAGCAGCCCGGCGTTGTCGCGCGCATAGGAGATCGAGGCCAGCGTTTCCGATCCCTTCTTCATCGTTGTTTTGGTCAGCTCGTCGGCCTTGTTGTATTCGTATTCGTCTTTGTTTTCGGAGGCTGAGGGGAAGGTCGTCGCCGTCGGCATCGAGTCGCGGTTGTAGGCGAATTTGGTTTCTTTGCCCAGCCAGTCGGTGATTTTTTCGAGCCGTCCAGCTTTGTCGAATCCCCTGGTGACCGATTTTCCGTTCGGGTAGACGATTTTCGTCTTCTGGTTGCCCAGGTTGTATTCGTATTTAACGACTTCTTTGTTGCCGTTTTCGACTTCGGTGATTCGACCCAGTTCGTCATAGGTCTTTTTGGTGGTCCCCGTGCCGTCGGTCATTTCGGTGACGTTTCCGTCTTTGTCGTATTTGAAGGTGACGTCGGGGGTGCCTGCTTCGGAATAGTTGATTTCTGTGCGCCGGTCACCTGCGTCGTGGGTGTAGGTAGCGGTGCGGCCGGTCGTGTCTTTCATTTCTTTGAGATTGCCGGCAGCGTCGTATTTGAAGGTCGTTTTGCGTGCCAGTTCGTCAATCTCTTCCGTGAGTTGACCGAGCAGGTTGTGTTCGAATTTGGTAATCCGGCTGTTCCCGTCGGTTTTGCTTTCCGCTTGCCCCATGCTGTCGTAGGCGATTTTCGTGACGTCGCCGTTGGCCGCTTTGGTTTCGGTGCGCTCGTCGGCCGCGTTGTAGACATGGGTCGTTGCGTGGCCATTGGGGTTTGTCAGCACTTCCAGGTTGCCGCTGGCGTCGTATTTGAATTTGGTTTCGTGCCCCAGTGGGTCGGTGACCTTGAGCGCTCGTCCCTGCGCATCGCGTTCGGTTTTGGTTTCGAATTCAGAGGCTTTGGCCCCTTCTTCGTTGCCCCGCGGGCTGACTTCGGCGATCACCTCACCGTCTTCGTTGTAGGTCCACGTCTTTTTGTCGCCTTCGGGATTCGTTTCGGCTTCGCGGTTGCCGTATTTGTCGTATTTGAAGGTCGTTTTGTTCCCGAGCGGGTCGGTTTCTTCTTCCAGGTCGCCGTTCGCCGCCCATTTGAATTTCGTTTCCTGGGTTTTCCCACCGGGCGCGGGTCGTTTGATCGTTTCGGGGTCCCCGGCGGCGTTGCGGGTGGTCGTCGTCGTGTTGCCCCGCGGCGTCGTTTCCGTCAGGACGTCATGGGTTGAGTTGTAGGTCCATTTGGTTTCGTTGCCGTTGGCGTCTTTTTCGGAGGTCTTGTTGCCTGCGGCGTCGTAGCCGTACGTGGTGGTGTGATTGTTGCCATCGGTGACCGAGGTCGGCCTTAGCGCAACGTCGTATACGTAGGTCGTGGTCGTCGCGACGCTAGTCCCGGCGGCGCGGGTGATCGAGATGGGCTCACCCGCTTCATTGAACAGTTCCACCGTTTTGGAGCCGTTGGGCTCCGTAGTGGTTGTTTCCTTGAGGTTCCCGACTTCTTTGTATTCGAATTTGCGTTTACGTTCCAGCGGCTCGGTCTGCAGCGTGACCCGGTTGGAGCCGTCGTATTCGTTTTTCGTCGTGTTTCCGCGGCCGTCGGTGAGCTCGGTCAATCGATGTGAGCCGTCGTATTTGAATTTCCAACGCGCCGTTTCTTCGGCGGGCGGCGTAACTTTGACGAGGTCGCCCGATTCATAGCTGTATTTGACCACGTGGCCCATCGGGTCTTTGACGCTTTCGACCTTGCCTTCTTTGTAGGTGAAGGTGAGCGTGCGCCCGGCGGCGTCTTTGACCGTTTCCAGTTTCCCTTCTTTGTAGGTCAGGGTGAGCGCGTTGCCATGGCGGTCGGTGATTTTGTTCAGCTGCCCTGATTTGCTGAATTCGAGCGTTTCCTGGGTGGGAAGGACGTAGAGGTAGTTTTCACCTTCTTTTTTCAGGGTTGCCTGAACCCAGGCGGCTGGGGAGTATTTGCCTTCGCTGAGGTAGAACACCACCTCGCTTCCGTTGTCCTGCCGCACGGTGGCCGTTTTGGCCGTTTCGTCGATCAGGAGGACGGCGCTGTAAGAGCCGCTCCAGCCGTATCCGAAGGGACCGGCTTCTTTCTGGGTCGCGGCGAGTTGGGCGTTGTAGGAGCGGGTGACCTCGAGGTCGGGTCCCCTTCCCCCCAGGGGGCCGATGTCCGTCTGCTCCTCGGTGAGGTTGCCGGTGGCAACGTCCACCGGGTCTCCCACGCATTTTTTGCACGGGTACGGCGCTCCCGGATTGACCAGGCCTAAGCCCTGCTGCGGCGTGTAGTCGCAGGCGATGCAGGCTCCCCATTTTTTGCCGGATTTGGCGCCGCTGAGTTTCTGCGTCGCGGTGCCGCTGAAGTTGGCCGGCGTCGTTTTGAAGAACAGTTCCGCGCCGGCCGCTTCCGTGATCGCCTGGGAGAATTTGAGCGACTGTTCGACCGCCTCGGTGGTAGAGAGTTCGCCGGCGATTTCCCCCAGGATGTCGAATTCCCCGGCCTGGCCCGGGCATTTTTCGACGATGAACGTCCCCAGCGGTTCTTCGGGTTCCGCCGATTTCAGGATCTCGTAGATGGCCCCGGTCGCTTTGTTTTCGCGCAGTTCGGCTTTTGCGCTCGAGATCGCGATCGTTTCGCTGACCATGCAGGTTTTGGGGAGGATCGTGCATTTGAAGAGTTCGAGCGAGGCTTCGCCCGTGCTGGCGGCGACGATCTTGCCCGTGCCTTTGACTTTGCATTCGAGGGTGATTTCGAGTGCGCCCGCTGCGGACGCGGTGATCGATTTTTCCGGGAACGAAGTCGTTTCTTCCGCGATCCCGCGCGCGGTCAGGGATTTTTCTTCGAGCGACCACGATGCTCCGTGCGCTGCGCTGGAGAGGGTCGCGCCGAGCGCGAGCGCGATGAGTAGAGCGAGGCCTGCAGCCGTGTAACGCATGCGATCCATCTGACTTCCCTCGGTCCTAGCCCCGCCCCCTATTGATCAGGAAAAGTTAATCGATTATCCGAGCTTTTGCTTTTTGCCACTCGGCGACGGCGGAGTCCGCGGTCTCGATTTACGATTGGCCGGCATGCCCGTATACGAGTTCGAATGCGAGGAGTGCGGCAACCGCTTCGAGGAGCTGGCGCCGAGCGAGGCCCTGGGCCTCGCCTGCCCTGCGTGCGGTTCGACTCAGGCGCGGCGCCTGCTCTCACCGGTCTCCCCACCCGGCCGCCAGCCTCGCGGCGCCGGTGTTCGCTCGGGGGAATCGCAGCGGCGGGAGCGCGAAGCGGCGCGCGGGGAGCGCCTCGCCGAGACCAAGCGCAAGCGCGCGGCGGGGGACCTCTGATGGCGACGGCCGAGGAGCGACGCGAGGACTTGGTCGCCCTCTTCAAAGAGGTCCAGGCTTGCACCCTCTGTCCCCTGCACGAGACGCGGACCAAGGCGGTCTTCGGGGCCGGCGACGCCGATGCCGAGCTGATGTTCGTCGGCGAGGCGCCGGGGGCCGAAGAGGATCGCCAGGGCCTGCCCTTCGTCGGCCGTGCCGGCCAGCTGCTCAACCAGATGCTGGAAGGGATCGGGCTCTCGCGCGAGGAGGTCTTCATCGCCAACGTGCTGAAGAGCCGCCCGCCCGGCAACCGCGACCCACAGCCGCTGGAGATCGAGGCCTGCCGGCCCTACCTCTTCGAGCAGGTGCGGCTGATCGAGCCGAAGGTCGTCTGCACGCTCGGCAACTTCGCGACCAAGCTGCTCAGCGGCAGCCAGACCGGGATCACCCGGGTGCGCGGCACCCCGCAGGTCCACGAGCTCGGCGGCCGCACCGTCTTCCTGCTG
>Ga0157380_10002909_pt1 | contig 11646 bp, 10 predicted proteins | sample S35metaG_FD_119757 | JGI IMG/M metagenome (GOLD analysis project Ga0157380, IMG submission 119757) | Switchgrass rhizosphere microbial communities from Kellogg Biological Station, Michigan, USA - S3-5 metaG | ecosystem: Host-associated > Plants > Roots > Rhizosphere > Soil | place: USA...
ATCGTCAACGTTGAAAGCGATGAGCACCTGACGCTGCCCGGCGTACACCCGACGCTGGGCGTCCGCGCGACCAACCTGCAGGAGTTCGCGTCCGTTGCCGACCGAATTCGGCAATGTCTGCCTGATGTGCGGATCATCATGGTGATCCGTAACCAGGCGTCATTGTTGGTCTCCCGCTACTCGTAGTATCTGATCACCGGCGGAAGTCTCGAGTTCGAGGATTTCGCGGATGCGCTGCTGGGAGCGGCCGAAGGCGACAACCGCTGGTATCAGAACTACTATCGCAGGATCATAACGATCCTCGAGGAGCGGTTCGCGCGCGCCCAACTGCTCGTCCTGATGCAGGAAACCATGCGCGAGAACACCGCGCAGACGGTGTCGCAGATTCTGCGGTTCATGGAACTGAACGAGAAGGTCGCATTGCGGGTTGGCCTCCGCGGCGAGCGACGTTCCCTCTCGCTCAAGGGCATGCACCTCCTTGCGGGCCTCAACCGGCCGCTGGTCAGGCGCGCCAGCTTCGGCGGCGAATCCCCTGATACGCGCGTTCCGCTGGCAGTGTTCCGGAACGTCGTACGCGGCGTGCGCGCCCTCGATTACTATGCGTTGAGACACATGTCGCCGAATTCATCCGACGTGATGCCGGCAGCGCGGTCGCGGCGGATACTGGCGGCGTTCCGCGAGGACAACCTGGCTCTCCAGGATTACTTCGGCAGGGACTTGACGGCTCTCGGGTATCTCGAAATACCGCGTTGACATAGTGTCCGGCGTCGCATTTGCCGCCGAATTGCTCACCACCAACCACCGAGCGTCGCAAGCTGTTCAATGGCTGGGCTGCCCTGTACGGCAGATTCGATCTTTTGCTGTTCTCCCGCCGTAATCCTGCGTTTCCAGGAGTCCTTTTCGTCCCTCGGATTTCTGTAGACGCTGAAATACTTCTTTCCCCAGCCGGTCCGTCGGGGCAGGCGGCCACCCGTAGAATTGCGTCCGTGCAGCACGTCGAGATATTGGCGCGTCCCGTCCCCGAACTCGAGGCCCAGGTGCTCCAACATGCGCTCCGATTCCCGGTAGGCGTCCGCGGCCAACTGCTCGTAGGTGAGGAGCATGCCGCGGCTGGAGCCCTGTATCGCGATCGTGCAGGCCTCCACTTCTGCGCGCCACAAGAGCGCGGTCCGGGCGGCGATATCCTGACCGGCGATGATCGCTTCGAACTGCTCGACGTAATGCGGTGCGTGCTCGAGTAGCAGTTCGCGCAAGCGACGCTGGCGGGCGGGATTTCGCTCATAGCCCTGTCCCCGGATCTCCGACAGGACCGTCGCACAGGGATGCCGGACCAGGTAAACGATCGGCACTGCGGTCTGTTCAATCAAGGTCCGGATCGGCTTGATGAACGTCACTTCCTTGAATACGAGGGGCGGGCCCGCGACAGGGGTATAGGCCGCGCGATATAGCCAGTTTGCGGGTGGAAATATCCGGGCAACGGGCCACAGGGGGCTGCGTCCCAATGTCCGGACTCGGTACGACTTGCCGGCAAAGAACGGGGCCTTGTTTACCAGCGGGTCTGCAATACGGAGAAGGTCGTAAAGGGACGCGATATCGGATTCGTGGACGGCCTGGTTTTTAAGACGCTCGAACCAGGTTTTGAATTCCCGGCTCACGGCCGCCATGCGGTGAAACGGCTCGAAGCGGTAGATGACGTCGGGACACGAATCGACGATGGTCCCGGCCCATGTCGTTCCCGACCGGCCTGGACCTATGATCGCCCGCACCGGGCTCATCGACTGCGCTTTCACAGTTTCAATAACCCCAACGCCCCGCCTCTTTCCCGATCAAACTCTGCATCTGGCGAAGCTCTGCCGGCGCGAACCGGCTTTCGTGCGATCGGTCCCGCAAAATTCCTTTTCTGCCAGGGTCGAACTTCGAGGGGCTGCCTCCGATGTGATGTATATCCTCGGAGGCGCGTCGCAACATGGCGCTGTCGAACCCGATCCCCAGGAACCTGGAAAACCTGGCGAGCTCGTCGGTCGGCGCATCGCAAAACGACTCGTACGACATCCTGAAGATCCTGGACTCGGGGAGATCGCCGGTCAGAACGCGAATTTGTTTCATCCGGAGTCGCCAGCCCATGGCCGCATACTCCAGAGTCTGACCGTGCTTCATCTTGGAGTGGACGACGGCACGATAGTCCCGGCTCAGGACGATCGCGACGGTCCGCTGCGGATCCAAGGCGTTAACGTCGCGAAACCGGTACGGCGTCTTCGAGGAGTCGACGCAATAAGGCCGACCGGTCGCTGTAGCCACGGCATCGTAAAGATCGATGCAGTCCCTCGCGAGCCGTGGGCCGCCGAAAATCGCCCGGACCGGCGAAAGGCGATACAACCACGCGTGGTCCTTGAGCAATCGCCGTGGAAGATGTCTGGCGGCATCGAGGGTCGGGTTGCCTCGTCGAGAGCGCTTGAGCCTTTGCCTCAGGACGAGAGCGGCGAGCGGCCTTCCCAGGGCGCGCTCCACGCTGTTCCAGAACGGACATTCAGTGACAGCTGCCCCACAGGAGCACAGCAGCTCGTGCGACGGGTTATAGATACTCCGATCCTGCGTCAGGTACGCATCCAGCCAGTGAACTTCGCCCAGCGAAACGATCTGCGGGTGACTGCCCAGGCACTGATCCAGCAGCGTGGAACCCGAACGATTGTCGGACAGAACGAAAATCGTCGCGCGTCTCATGGTCGGGGAATTCCATCGCCAGGCGAGCTGACCGCCGAGCGAGCGAAGTCAGGCAGCAGTCTTCGATCTCAAGCCCATGAATCCCGGCAGGAGAACCTTCGCTTTCAGCAATTCGAAGGACTTCGCGGACTCGCGCGCAATCCGGTACCGGTCCGTGATAGGCAGTCCGGCAATGCCGGTGTTGAAGCTGAAGGCCTGTTGGTAGCCAGCCGTGCGAACGAGGCTCACGCTCGTTTCGTTGAAATGCCGCGGACCGCCGACCGGATACGCGAAGGACCTGATGTCGTCACCCACGACGCGCTGAAGTTCCCGGCGTGACTCGTGGATCTCCACGGACTGTTCGTCGGCGGTAAGCGTCGCCAAGGGTCGATGTGACAGAGCATGCGAACCGATCGCATGGCCCGCTTTACGCAAGTCGCCGACCTGCTCCCAGGTCATGAGTTCGGCACCTTGCCTGTCTGCCGCGGGCGGTTCGACACCACATGCGGCGGCAATTTCCGCCAGCAGGCTGCAGGTCCTCTTCGCAGGCTCAAGCTTGAAAATGTTCAAGATGCGCTTGAGGGACTCCGGCAGGCTCGTCCCGAGCTCATAAGTCCCCCCGCGGATGGTGACCCGGCTATGTTTCGACTTCTTGAGCAGGTAGGCCGCAATGTCCCACCAGCCGAGCCGGCGGGATTTCAGAATCTCGACCGGGATGAAGAAGATTGCCCGGATGTCCAGCTTGTCGAGAACCGGCTTTGCCAGCGAATAGCAGTCGATATATCCGTCGTCAAAAGTGACTGCGGACAGTAATTCGCCGCGTGGCATTCTTCTGCCGGAGGCTAGGTCCAGAAGCCCTGGCTCATCCAGCACTTCGGTGGACGACCGCAGCCACTGCATCTGACGGCAAAAAGTGTCGAATTCTACGTCGTAAACGCCGTCGTCAAATTCCGATGAAGTCTGCCCAGGCGCCCGGATGCGGTGGTAGTTCAGCACGAGTAGCGTCGCCGACGAACCCCGCGACCATAGGTCGGGCAACCCCATCGCCATCATGAGTCGGGCCAGTTTCAGCCTTTTGCCACCCATCGATACATATCCCCTGGCCGTGCTTCCGGTGGGGAAGCACGGTCCCGAATTACATTTTTCGGTCGGTCCTCCCGACGTGGTCCAGGCGATGGGCTCGTCCCGTCCCGACCGCAATTCGCTTATTGCACTGCCAACGAGCTCGGCGCTTTTGGCCTCGCGTCCGCTTGTTCCGCTTGCGTCCCTTCGAACGCGCCGACATCCGGCGCACCGTCCTGCGGCCGCGCCACATCGTCATAGTCCGTCTGCGGAAAACTGGACCCACCTCTGTTGCGTCCGGGACTGCCGGACGTCAGCCTGAAGTCGCGCTCGTTTGCGTCGACGAAAGCCATTTCTGCGACGCTGCCAACCTCGTTGTTTGACAATGTGATGTTGGCCGGCACGGTGATGGGATTGTTGCCGGCACTGGCCACGATGTTGTCGCGCACAGTCCCGTTGCCGACGTTGTGAGTGAGCCGGATCGCGCTTTCGCGCGCATCGACGATCGTGTTGTTGTAGATTGTCGGAACCGGCTTCTCGCAATTGTCCGCGGCGCCGACGTTGATGCCGTAGCTGTTCGCCATGTGCGATTTCCACAGGGCGCCGGCATCGACAATCACGTTGTTCCAGATGCTGACCGTGAACGGACCCTTTCCTTCGCTGATCATGGGTCCATCTGCATTCCATACCTGAATGCCATGCTGGCCGGTCTTCTCGACCCAGTTGTTGTAGATCTTGAGAGTCCCGGCGTTGTTGTTGATGCCCGAATACTGCGTGGGCTTGTTCAGGAGGCTCCCGTTTGAGCCGGCCCGGATCACGACGTTGTGGTGAACGGAATTGTTCCCGGCCCACAGCGACTTGGTGTTGATGCCTTCCCAGCCCGTGTCTACCACCCGGTTGTAGCGGATCTCCACGTCGCGGAGCGGGAGATCGTGCTCACGGTAGTTCGGCCCGACGTACATGCCCTCGCCTTCGGTGTTGTGTACGTAGCTGTGCTCAATGAGTATCCCTTCGCGCCAGAGGCCGGGATGATCCGCCTGCTTCACGGTGTGGTCATTCACGGAAATTCCGATTCCGTCGCCTGCGAGTGATGGCCACTTCCCGTCCACTTCGACATTTCGGATGGTCACGAAACGTGAGAGACCAGCAACTCGCAGAAACGCCGAAGGCGATCCGCCGCCGGTCATCGTCACCTGGATGCCGTACGTCGTGCCTGAGGGCGCACCTTGCCACTTCTGGCTGCCGTCGATGTCGACGTAGATGCAATTGGTGCAGGTGAAGACGAAGCCGCCTCCGCTGCCCGCATTGCGTCGGACGACAGCCGGGCCCGAACCGCGCGCGTCGTTCCGAATCGTGATTCTCCGGCCATCGGTCCCCTGGCAGCCGCTTATCTTGAGCGGGCCGCGGCTGCCCGCGGCGATCGTGACCGTGTCGCCGGGCGCGACGCGTGAGCAATCGAAATTTTCGGTCCCTGCCCCGATCGCGTAATCTGCCGCGTTCGACTTGGGAATGATTGCGAAATTGAGCGCGACCGCAAGCGTGGCACCGAGCAGTGACGAACCGAAGTAGCGGGCCTTCAGGCGCTTTTCAAGCCTCATGGTCGAACCTCTGCACTGGGTGGGCAGCAATGTAGTCAACTATAAACTCCGCCCGCCGGGCTGAAGTGTGCAGCCTGTCACATCGTTGTAGGAGCGCCTTGCACAGGCATCGGCTAAACACTATGCACCCCGCCGGAAATTCGCAATATCTCGTCCCCGGGCTTCATGCCGGGACGACCTCGAACCGGGCCCTCAAGGCGCGCTCATTCGCGATCAGCGGCTTCGCGCCACCCGATAGCTTGTCCAGGGACTGCTCGACACGAAGACCGCGAATATTCAGGGTTTCGCCGATGCGTGCAATCGATCCGTTCCAGTCCTCGACCATATCTTCATAAGCAACAAGCAGGCCTCCGAGCGAGGCATGGATGTCGAACAGCCGGGCCCGGTCCGAGGCGCAGGCCCGAAAATAGCCCCCAAAGTCGGCTTCGTCGATCGTCACCGGCTCCTGTTTCGCGGCGCCATTCATCCGGTCGCTGTGGTAGCGCCCGGTCAAGGCGGCCATGCAGTAAGACAAGGCGGCGTCGAACGTGTTCTCTCGATGCAGGAAGATGGCGGTTACGCGCCGCCGCTGGAGCCAGCCCAGGATCGCCGGATTTCGGTCCGCCTGCGACACCATTAGCTTGAAGCCGACAGCGCGGACATCCTGGCCGGCAGTGCCGTAGAAGTGCGCGAGATGGCGTTGCACTCTCCCCTTTTGCAGGACCAGGGCGGCCGCGCGGCCGATGATGTTGCGGCTCCGCTTTAGATACGGGTACTGGAACTCCCGGTGCAGCGTGCGCGGACCGGAATGGAAAATTTCCCCCGCGCAGAAAATATCGCCCGCGGAATCCAGCGACCGCACCAGGAGCGTCGATCCCGTGCGCTGGGTGGCAATGACGACGAATTCCCGGGCCGTCATGATCGACTCGATATTTCGCAATACATGCTTGGAGACCGCGGTTCGGCCGCTATCCTATCGGCGCTGGGTCCGCGGCATGATCCATCCGTAGTGGATGTGACGGAAATAAAACCGGCGTAGTGCGGTATCGACCTTGAATGCGAGCTCGTTTCCGGAGACGGGGCCGGATGTCAGCCATTCCTGCGGAAACTCGTACCCCCAGGTCCTCATGTAAGGACCGAAGACGCGCATTGCGTGCGCGCGCAGGCTGCCCTGGAAAGCCTCCGAGAAGTCTTTTTTGCGTCCCCCCGTGACGTGCCGCCATGGAAGCTGCCTCAGCAACCTAAGCCCGATCGCGCCAAGCCATGCCTCGAGGTCGTCATTCAGGTTCTCGTACCGCAGTACGTGTGCACGTTGCGGCAACAGGCACGCACGACCATTGTAGACGCGAGGGTAGAACCTTCTGACGTACGCAGGGAAGTCCGGGCCATTCTTCGCGATGAATGCGTACTCCCTCGCTTCCGGGCGAAACCGGTAACCCCAGGGTGCGCCTGAAATCCTGGTCGCCTTGTAGCGATCGCGGTGGTTGTCGCGAGCTTTCGCGAACTTGCTGACCACGATATCCAGCGGGTTTCGGACCGTCGCAAGTACTGCGTACGCGCGCTCCTCATCTGATGCCGACCGCAGGAACTCCGAGTAATCCGTGTGCTTGCGGAGAATACGCCGGCCTCCGTAGTTCTCGATGAGCTCATCGGCCAATGCCGACGACGCCGTCTGCGGCACTTCGATGAAGACGTAACGATTGGCGTCACTGATTACCACGATTGACCCGCCCTGCTCATCCTGCGCGACGCCTGTAGTGGAGCAGCTGCAACGGCAGTGACTTCAGCCGCTGCAGCTGCCATCGCCTGAGGTCCCGGACAAATTGCTTGTCATCGAATTGCGCTTCGCCCCGCATTGCGGCGTACACATAGCCCACGATAATTGTCAGGCCGCCGATCAGGTACGGCCGCTCATGCATGCGGAAAAGTCCTGAGGCGATTGCGTAAAGCGGGTGGTAACCCATGAACCAGATGCCGCGGCCGAGCCGGACACGTCCCTTGAAGACGTTGGCGTCGGAAGATCCCATGAGCCGATGATGGATAAGCCGCGCGTCCGGGTCATGGAAAGACAGCGTGCGGTAGCCTTTCATGCGGCATCGGTGGATATCGATGCCGTCCCACAGGATCGTCTGCGTGAAGCCACCGATGCTGTCGAAGGCGTCGCGCTTGTAGAGCTTGAATTGTCCCGCGACCATCTCGTCGATCATGAATTCCTCGACATAGGTTTCGCCGGTCGGGCGAAAGACCTTTCCCGAGACTGCCGCCAGTGCCGGGTCGTTATCGAGGCGGGCGAGCATGATTTCCAGGTAGCGCGGCGTAAACGACATGTCGCCGTCGAGCTTTGCGATGTAGCGGTAATCTGCGGTATGGAGGCGCTCGCGTCCGTAGTTGAAAGCCGCGACGACGCCCGAACCGAGCTGCCGGAAACCGCGATCCTCGCGTCTTATGACGCGAATCCACGAATGGCGGTCCGCGTAGGACTCGATGATGGAACGTGTGTCGTCACTCGAGCCGTCGTCGACGAACAGCCATTCCTGTGGCTGGACCGTCTGCGCCAGCATCGCGTCCAGCGTGCTCCTGACGTATCGCGCCTCGTCCCGTACCGGCGAGACAATCGCCAGCGAAACCACCGGCTTTGCTGTCATAGACCCCGGGCTTTTCGCTCGTGCGCCGCGCGCAACACGCGCCCGAAGCCCTCTTCAGGCGAGATCGCGGGCGTCCAGTCGAGCACCTTCGTCATGTGACTGATGTCCGCATACCGCGAGTGGACTCCCACCGGTTTGTCTTCGAGAGGCTTGATCTCCGCCTCGTATCCCTCCAGCCGCGCGAACAGACGGGCGACCTCTCGGAAGTTGATCAGCTTTCCGGACCCGATGTTCACGGCGCTGCCGTCGTTTACGCGCGAGAGCACGCGGAGCGCTGCCTCGATGCAGTCTTCGATGTGCACGAAATCGCGTCCTTGCAGCCCGCTGCCCCAAACCACGATGGGATTCTCCTTCTTCGCGGCACGGAGGGCGATGCTCGGCACCGGGTAGGCCAGGTCCTGTTCCTCGCCATAGCCGGAAAATGGCCGGATGCACGCGGTGTGAAGTCCATAGTGCTGATGCGCGATCCGCGCGAGGTATTCGCCTGTCAGCTTCGACCAGCCGTACGTCATGTCCGGCTGACCCAGGCGGCCGCCGAATTGGATGTCCGTTTCCTTCAGCGCCACTGCGCCGTCTTTCCCTTGCAGGTCGACGGGGTATGCTGCCGATGACGAGGCGTAGAGCAGCCGGGCCGGTTTGCGACTCACCGCCCAGTTAAAGCACAGGGCGTCGAGCGCGAGATCCTGGGCAACGGCCATCGGGTTGCCATCGATGACCGATCGGCCGCCCACGATCGCCGCCAGATGGAACACATCGCCGAATTCAGGCTCAGCCAGCGCGCCGAGTTCGGTGCGGCCGGCAAAGAAATCGCGCGCGTCACCGTGGATGAAGATGACGCGGCCGCCATCGTATTCAATCACGCCATTCGTCACGACGCGCTGCTTCTCCGCGCCAGGCAGCCACTTGTCGCAATGCAGCCCGATGGAGCAGTCATCCACGACCCACAACGAATAGCCTTCCTTCAGGAGGCGCCGCGTCAAATTGCGTCCGACGAATCCACAGCCACCGGTAACCAGGGCTGGCTTTTCCTTGTTGAACATCATCTCTCTCGTTTTCGCGCCGCCCTCGCGGCAATGGTGCTTCGATAAAACCCTTCGAGCTTGTCCGCAATCGCCTCCTGCGAATAGCTCGTTTTCGCAATTTCGCGGGCGCGGTCGCCCATCGCGGCTGCGCGCGCCGGATTCGCCAGCAGCTCGTCGATTCGCGCTGCGAATTCGTCTGCAGCCGGCTTGACCAGCAGCCCGATGTCGTTGTCGCGAAGGAGACTGGCCACGTCGCCGACATCGCAGGCAACCGTCGGACGGCCTACTGCCACGTATTCATTGACCTTGGATGGCCAACGACCGCGGTTCGCGATGGTATCGGACAAGGGCAAGGCAAGTACGTCGCATGCTGAGAGATAGTCGAGCATTTTCTCGAACGGCAGTCGCCCCGTGATGGTGACCCGGCTCGCCAGGTCTGCGGGCACGTTGCAGCCCGGCTCGCCGACCATAATCAGTCGCGCGTCAGATGCCGCCAGACGGCGCAGCGTGTCGAACAGGAGGTCAGCGTCACGCTGGTAGATATTGCCGAGGTAACCGATATAAGGGCCCGCGAGACGCAGCTCACACTTCGCCCTGGCCTCAGCGATCGGCGTAGTGCGGATCGTGCCCGGATCGGCGCCAGGGGGCAGATATAGGATTCGACTACCGTCGATTCCGAGCGACTCCGCACGCGCCCCGAGCGCGCGGGAGATCACGACAGTGCCGTCTGCATGGGGCCGCGGTCTTTCCTCGAAGATCTGCTCAAGCGGCCCCACGACGGCTCTGACGAGCCCACCGGCCCGTTCGGTCGTTGCGCCGCCCCTGCCCCACCAGTCGGTCCAGTCCGCCACCCAGGCGGCGCCGCTGGGCCCGCGTCCAAGCCATGCCGGCAGGGAAACTGCGGGACGCGTGTCAACCGTATGGATGATGTCGAAACGCCGTCGGCGGATCCATCGGGTGCGCCTAATCGTGTTCCACGGGTCCCAGCCGGTACGGCCGACGCCCCAGAGAAGATCCGGCGTCTCGACGAGTTTCACGCCGTCAAGGGTTCGCTCGACCACCCTCAAGCGTGCCGTCGGATGGATGGACATCAGCGTCACATCGTGGCCGCGTCGCGCGAGCGGCGCGCCGAGGTTGAGGCCGCGGTAATACGCGCCGCCTCTGCGCGTCTGGTTGTGTACGATCAATAGGATCCGTAAAGGCGCCACGGTCATTCACGGCCCGCCTGCTTGGCAGTTCTGCGACCGTTGATAGATCTCCACGGTGTCTCCGGGACTCCAGGAAGTGTCGGGAGCAAAGCGTGCCAGGAGCTTCACGCACGGGTCCTTGTGCAGGTCCTGCAACAACCGGCCCGCGCCCGCGCTCGCCTTTCTCGCGGTGACGAAATACTCTGGTCGCACGATGAAGTACTCGATTCCGGCAGCGGCGTACTGTTGTAGGGTCCCAATCGACTGCAGCCGGACTAGTTCGAGGTCGTATCCGGATCCGTCGTCCGTTGCAAGCTTTACCTCCAGGAACCTGGCCTGGCGCGGTTCCACCTTCTTCCAGTAGGCAATACGGTCCTCCAAGGACGCGCGCGATTCGAGTAGCTGTACTGACTCACGCTTTGGCCCTGTCTTGCCGCCCTCGACCAGAACCTTCGCGCCGGCGGGCACGTTCTTCTCGAACCATTCCTTCGCGACGGTGCGCGAATCGGTCAGCGTCAATGCATAATCGGCGGCAACGACCGCCCGAATCGGCCACGCGGAAAGGAACGCGAGCCCGAAAATTGCAATTGCCGCTTGCCCACGTGGAAGCGCGCGAATCAGATCGGCAAACATCCGGCCGACCAGAATGGCCATGACAACGATGATCGGGAGCGCATATCGCGGATAGTAGAGCGAATCCGAAGCGTTGCTGCTCGAGATCGCCAGGTAATTCGCCAACGCGTAGCACAGCAGCATCACGTCCGCGCGATTGCGCCGGACGGCTGCCCAGCCGACTGCGAGAAGTGAGGCGGCGAATTGCGGCCAGCCCATCGAATCGAGCAGCACGCGAAGATAGTATAGATAGAGGTTCGGCCTCGGACCGATCTCCAGGTCGGACAGATCTTCGAGCTCGTCTACGTTCGCGGATTCGGGCGACAAGCCCACGAATTTTCCGAAACTGGTATAGAGGAAGAAACCTGGATTCGTGACGAGGATGACTGCGACAAACACGGCCAAAGCGATCCAGAGATCGCGGGATCCGAACCAGCCACGCGCACCCGACCGCGCGGTCGCGACCCGGTATGAATGGGCGGCAAGGAGCGGAATCAGCACCAGAACCCCGGGTAATTTCGTGGTCGTTGCGAGCGCCGCAAACAAGGCCGCCAGCACGTAGTTGCGCCTGCCGCCGTCGTCGGCCAGCCGCAATCCGAAATAAAGCGCGAGGGCCGCGCATGCTGCCATCGGCACGTCCACCCCGATGCGATGCGACAAATCGACGTGAAGCACGTTTATCGCCAGCAGGAATGCCGCCACGAGGCCTGCCAGGTTCGAATAGGCGTGTCGAGCGATCCAGTAGACGGCGGCGACGGTCGTGCAACCGAGCAACGCCGCCGTCGAGCGCCCAAGCACGTAGAACATCGTCGGGTCGCGTACGAAGTGCTCTGCAAACTCC